>Ga0070741_10019963_pt1 | contig 10644 bp, 11 predicted proteins | sample Coa_R1_4_FD_66440 | JGI IMG/M metagenome (GOLD analysis project Ga0070741, IMG submission 66440) | Surface soil microbial communities from Centralia Pennsylvania, which are recovering from an underground coalmine fire - Coalmine... | ecosystem: Environmental > Terrestrial > Soil > Unclassified ... | reverse complement strand
TTACGGCTCAACTTTGGCACGGCGGCTCCACAGTTCCGACAGAAGCAACGGGTAAACCCCGGATTGTCCTTGGCGTCAACGAACCGCCCAATGAGATCCTCACCACGCGTCCAGGAAACAGAATCCAGCGGGAAGCCCAGATTTGCCACGTGGACCGATCCGGATGACTTCTGACATGACCGACAGTGGCAATACAAAAATCTCAACGGCTCCCCAGTCACTTTGAAAGCCACACTCCCGCACAAGCACGATCCCTCAAGCGTTTTCATAAAGTCATAGAACGGGATAAGATAAGCGATCGCCGCAGAGCGTAAAGTCGCGGCGTAACCAGTCGCAGGAATCCCGGGTGGCGGAGGTTCGGATTCATCGCCTCGTTAAGACTGCAAACGCATTACTTCCGGGCCTCCTTCAATGTCTGCTCCAATTGTTGGGAGACCGGACAACTGAACTTCGCGAAATAAAATGTTTCCTTGCTCGCAGGAACCAAAAAGGCGCTCTGCCTGGGGCCGTGCCAAGGACATTCAAAATGAAAACAAAGCACCGTCCGGGCGTCCAGTGCAGAGCGCAAGTTGACCAGTTAATTCCGATTTCTTGTCCTCACGCTTCAGCGCGAGCCCTGTTGACACAGGTTGTCTCAGTTCCGATCGGCTTTTCGCACCCGATACCGAATCAGGGTCATGTACTTCTCCGGATCCCCTTTTTCGCCTTGTCTTGGACCGAGGATGTACTCCTCTTCATGCCCGCCGACGATGACATATCCATGACTCCGGACGAACTCTTTTAAACGTGCCATCGTGGGCTGTTCCCGATCGTAGGGTCCGAGATGCAGAATCTCAGCGACTTCTCCATACTCCCAGGTCGCCAACGAAGCCGTGAGACCCGCCTGAGCCTGGTGCTCTGGAAGTTTGGCGACGGACTCCGGGATTGGCAGCGCGTACCGGCCCGTCCATTCGGCCTTCGGGGTTGTTAAATCCTCCGGCCACCGCGCACGGGGGAAAGTCTGTGGCGGACCTTTCGGTGTCTGCGGCAAGCGGTAGTAGAGCTGAAACAAAAGACCGAATGCCTGCCCGCCTACCACATTCGGGTCACCCTTGGTTTCGACCACCAACATCTTCTGGTTGGGCCTGGTGGCAATTCTCGGCACCTTCAATTGGTCGAACTGAGCAAAGTTGGCGTTCTGTGCGTAGGAACCCGAGCCATCTGTGGCAAGGGCGATCAGCACCATCAGCATTCGATTTATGAGTTTCATGGTTTCCAGCCTTTCGTTTCTGATGGTTTTGTCGGCTATCACAAAATCTCAGTCGCCACGCGCCACTGGTATTAGCAGTCATTGGGGTCGGCAGGAACCCGGTAGCGGCCAACATGCCGAGAAACAATTGCCGGTCGACGTCAGTACAAAAATCCGCTCGCGATGATCTCCGCGATTCAGCGCACTGATAAATCGTCCTGGATATTGAATGCGAATCTTTTGAGCCACTCCGAGAGGGTCACATAAGCAACCCAGCGGAGATGGTCAAGTGGAAAAATCTTACATTATATCGGCCTGACCCCTCCTGACCGCCGCCTTTGGCGCGCTTGTCCCCAAATCCTAGTGGCATTGGGCCGGAGGCCCGCCGCTACGCCGCTACGAAAGGGCAATATCAAAACACGCTCTAACACATAGGCGCGGCCCCCTTCCGGCGGTTTCAAAAAGGGGGGGTGAACACCTCCCTCGTCCCCGGAGGTCATTCAATTCAGAGTGGGTATCATGTGCACGTCGCGCTCTTCGCTGAGCTGCGCTGAAAAAGGCTCGGGTCCGGCACATTCGATGCGACAAATTGCCCTGCTGACCGCGGTGATGCTGTCGGTGGTTCCTGCTGCGGATTCGGCCGAAGAGTGGGTTCAACACTTCAGCCGCGGGGCCGCCACACAAGTCGCCACCAATGTGATTGTTGCGGCAGCCTGTACCAGCAGCAAGGGATTCTACGACCACATCACCCTGGATTATTCCAATGCCGGCGTTCCGCTCTGGACCAACCGTTACTTGGCGGTGACCCGGAGGAATTCATGTTTCTGATCCAAGTCCAGGACCGTTCAGTCGGCCCCTAATTCTTCCTTGATCTTGTCCTCTTTTGGAAAGGCCCCTTTGTACTGAACGTGGTAACAACCCGGTTCAGGGACGCGCTGCATGTATTTTTCCAGCACCTTCTTCATTGGTCCCGTTAGCGAAGAATCAACAAGGTCGACTGCTTTTCCCACTTTATGATAACTGGGAATGGTCATGGCGGTTTCCAGAAACGAAGACTCGGCCTCTTTCTTGTCATCGGAGGAGGCCTCCTTGGATTCCTTGGCGGTGACGTAATACTCATCGAGTTCTTTGCGCTTGGAGTCCGGCAGGGAGCCTTTGTCGAAAACGGCGCCGCGCTTTAGGGGGCCGTTCCAATTCCGATAAACGATGCCGGCTTCCTGCTTTGCGCTCCGGAAGCCGCCGCCCTGTTTGATGATGATGTCACTGCCGCCGTACTTCGCGACGAGGTCCAGAAAATCAATGAGATCCTTGGTGACACCGTTGGTATCACCCTTCACAGTTTTATCAGCCATAATAGTTAGAGGGTTTTGCTGTTGAAGTTGCCGAAAATTCGGTTTGGAGTCCCGCCTTCCTGCGGTTTTGGCGCCGGGCCCGCCTGAGGCTGGATTCCAAACCCAGGTGCCCAGGCCCAAGCTGGTGTCTTAAAACACACTTTTAATGAATTAGATAGTCTTAACTAACGCCATATGATTCTCGTACCGGTTCCGGTTAGCTATGGTTAGCGGTTCGACAGGCGATAAAACCGGCTGCCGGCTGGAGGATTGACAATGATGAACCTGTAAGTTCCGTCGTCGTTGAGCGTTTCCGCCGGGGGCGTCCAAGCACCTGTGAAAGGGCTGGTGTTTTGCCGCAGGGTCCAACCTGGCGAAGGAGACGGCCAGAAGACAACGGCGGTGTTTGTGGCTGTGTGTCGAATGGCCAGGAGGGGCGCGGGCGACACCTCGAAGTCAATTACGGACCAGAACCCTCCCATCAACGAGTAGCCCGTGCCGACCATCCCGGCGGCGGCATCGTGCTGCCCAATGGCGCCACTTAGATTGTACTGGCCGTTGGTACTGGTTCCGCCGCCGCCTGCAACTTTGTGCCAGTCGATCGAATAACTCTGGGCATGAAGAGGCCGCGGTAGTCCAGCGCACCACAATAGCGATAGAATAACGAAGCAGGGGTTTTTCATAAACATGCTTAATGTGTTGTGGCCGAATCTAAAATCTTCCGTTCGAGCGCTTCCAGGTGCGCTTTCAATTCGGAGGTCTCGGCGTCTCGCCGGTTCAATTCGGCTTTCAGTTCCTCCACCTTCTGGTTCAAGCCCTGGATGGCCGCCAAGGATACCCCGCCTTCATCGACGGTGGTGATATGCCTTTCATCCAATCCTACGGCGAAGGCGGCATAGAAATCCTGGGCCATCGGGCCGATGTGTTCGTGCGCCTTGTCTTCCTTGTAATTCCAACGCGTCAAAGGCAGCGCGGCGACTTTGTCCAATATCTCCCGCGCGCTCACCGGCTGGAAGTTTTCCTTCACGTTTCGGTCGCTCAGGCTTCCAAAAGTGCCGGCGATGTTCAAATTGCCGGCGCTGTCGAGCCGCATCATTTCTTTGCCGCCCGCTCCCGGATTGAACACACCGTCGTTATGGACCCCTCCTTTGAACCAACTGAAGTCACCATCGCTGCGGCAATACAGGGTCAGGGTTTGCACACCAATTCCGTATTGAGTTCCCCAAAGATTGAGCATCTGTCGGGTCTGGGTTCCAAAAAACGCGCTGGTGTTGGTGCTAAACTGCAGGCCGCCCTGGGCGCGGAGGCAGAACTGATCATTGGCCGTCGAATTAAAATTAGCGTTCTGCGAGTCGGCCCAGACAAAGCTGCCCTGATGAATTGCCTTGGCACGGTTGCCGGCGGCAAAACTGTAGTCGCCACTTGCCAGGTTAAGATATCCGCCCGGAACGGTCGAAGCATAGCCGCCGCTGACGTTATTATTGCCGCCGCCCACAGTTGCTACCAAGTTGCTGCTGGTGTTCTGGAATCCGCCGCTGACAGTGGCGTAATCGGAGCTGCTCTGGTTGAGATATCCGCCGCCAACCGTGGACTCTATGCCAGTGCTCAAGCTCTGGTAGCCGCCGCTCACCACGGCGCCAAAGCCGCTGCTGGTGTTGCCATAGCCTCCGCTCACCGTCGAGTTGGTGCCGCTGCCGACGTTCTGAGAGCCGCCACTGACCGTGGCATTAACGCCGCTGCCGGTGTTGCTAAAACCGCCACCAACGAAGGAATAGTCGCCCATGGCCTGGTTTCCGTTGCCACCAGCCACGACGGCGCGGGAGCCGCCAGCCAGGTTGGCAGCGCCACCCCCGACCGTTGCCCCAAAATTCGCGGCGCCATTGAAGATCCCGCCCCCGACGGTTGCGAAGGCGGCATCATTCCGATCCCCATTATCGGTGCCGACCTTATTGCCAAAGCCGCCACCGATTACGCCATCGTCGTCAAAAGCCGCCATGAAGTCGCCGCCACCAAGGCCGGAAAACCCGGCGGAAGGCGCACCTCCGCCGGCGATCACCACTCCGCTAACGTTTGCTCCAAGAACCGGCGGCTTCACTGCCCCATACCCGGCCACAATATTAGGCAGCGACAAGCCGGGTATGATATTTAGAGCGACAACGTTATTGACCTTGAGCATGAGTGGCTGATTGTCCGTTGTGCCTAGGAAATCGACGCCGGGGGTAGTGCCCGCGTTGCCGGTCAAATTCCAGTAACAGGGAAGGTTGCAGTAACCAAAGCCATTCAGGCTCGTTGCATTCACGCTGGACAGTCCCGCACCGTTGCCGCTGAAAACGTTGGCCGAATTGTTGAAGATAACCTGCTGCGGATAGGATCCCAAGAGGCTGTTGGGGGGCACCGGGCCGGTGAGATTCCCCGCGGTAATGGCGTAGGGCGCTGCGGTGAGGTTTTGCCTTGGGTCCAAAGTGGAGAAAGAGCCGTTGCCATTGGTACGCACGCCGATCTCAAGCCAGCGAATTGGCCCGGAAAACACGTTCTGGCCGAAGTCAATGGTGACGGTGAACAGCCCATTGTTGACGGCGGTGGCCGAGTTGGTCAGCGGCCCGGCCAGCAGCGTTCCCTGGGAAGCGCTGTCGTAGATGGCAAACCGCAGATCGTACGACCCGTTGGCCGGGTTGACGGCGTCGTTGAGACGTCCCTGGTAGGTGAAGGCAGTGCCTTGTGCCACCATCGAACACGGCACCCCAAAACTCGAACACAGCAGTACCAAAGCTAATTTCTTAACAAAACGTCGCTTCATGATCATGACCTTTCCTTTCGTAATGGCTGGTTGACTCCCGGAGAGCACGGCTCGAGCAGTCGGCCCAAAGAAACGAATCTTTGTCGGCAGAAAGACTGATTAGCGGCGTGCTTCACCATCGGCTTTCCCCACTAAACGGAAAAAAAACCGAAATCTTTCAACAAAATCCATTTTGTGAACCGCCTTTGTAGAAGGCGGAGCCGCGACCGTGCAATCGACCACAGCCGAGGAAATCGAAGCTTACCGCGCAGACCAGTGGAAGAATTGAGGTGAATAAATCCGCCGATGCGCCCGCGCTTCGCAGGCCCATTTTACAGGGGCGCAACGGCTCGTCCACGAGTGTCTTATATAGTGAGGTGAAGAAAGACGCGGGGACGAGCCGTCCCCACCCCGATGGCGAGGGCGGGTCCTGACTTGACTTTGAAGCACATTTCATTGCAGCCTTGGATGCTTCTCCTGAGGCCAGGTGAAAGGCAGCTGCGAATTTACGACCTTGAAGTGGGGCTCAGGTCTGTGCCCCTTAGCCTCCACAATTCTTGCCATTGGTATTCACCTGTCTCAAGCCGCCGCGAACCCTCTTCAGTTAGTATCAGTTCGAGACCCTAATGAACCACCTTCTGCAACGGCAAATGGAGATTCGACGCTGCCGATCATGACCCCGGACGGTCGTTACGTTCTTTTCGCCAGCACGGCTAACAACCTGGTCATACTGAGCAATGGAACGACCATTCCCGTTCTAATTCCGCCGAGGCAGAACGTATACCTGCGGGACCGCCAATCCGGAGCAACGACGCTCGTGAGCTCAGACAGGCTCGGTTTTGTTGGGGCGGATGCCAATGCCACTCCAACCAGCCTCTCGTCGGACGGTCGCTACGCGCTTTTTGAAAGCTCCGCGGCAAACCTTGTGGCGGGAGTGACCAACGGGTTGAACCAGGTGTTCGTCCGGGACCTGAAGCAGGGGGCCACGCTATTGGTGAGCGTGGCGACAAACGGCGCCGCTGGCGATGGCGTCTCGCGCAGTTCCAGCATGACGCCGGACGGCCGGTTTGTGGCGTTTGTGAGCGAAGCTGAAAATCTGATCGCCGGTGACACGAACGGCATTCCCGATGTTTTTGTTCGCGATCTCCAAAATGGCATTACGGTTCTCGCCAGCGTCGGCGCGACGTCGACCAATTCCAGCTACCCGGTAGGTGCGTCGGAATCGCCGGTCATGACACCAGATGGCCGTTACGTGGCTTTCTTCAGCACGGCGACGAATCTGGTCCCGCAAAGGACTTTTAGCGGGAATATCTATGTCCGGGATTTGATCGCGCAACAAACGACTCTGGTCAGCGCGCAGGCGCAGACGGTGGTCACCTCAATGGTTTCGGTTTTCGCCGCCCCGGCCTGTCACAGCCAAACCATAAGTGACGACGGACGGTATGTTGCTTACGTGGTGAGCCCTCTGCCTTCCACGAGATTGGGCGTGTATTATAGCAGCGTTCGCGGGTTCGTTTTGCGGCATGATCTCCAAACGGGGCAGGAGGATCTGATCAACACCAATTGCTATGTTACCCCCGGGCCATACGAAACCGTCCGGGTGTTGGACATGACCAAGGATGGCCGGTTTGTAGCGTTTGTCGCCAACACCAACGGCCTTTTTGGGGAGACGACTTGTATATTTGTTTGGGATGCGGCCAGCGGCCTGAACACATTGGCCAGTGGCGATTTGAGCAACTCGGTACCGGCGGGGTCTGCTTGCCAGTGGCCGGTCTTCGATTCTTCCGGGAATTTCCTGGCATTCTTCAGCTCGGCCACCAATGTCACAACGAACAGCTTAAAGGGGAATGTCCACCTGTACGTGCGCGATTTGCTTAATCAAAGATCGGTCATGGTTAATGTGGACACAAATGGCGCCGGCGCGGAAATCAATCCAACCACGATACCGCGGTTCAGCGATGGGGGGCGGTTGTTGGCATTCGAGAGTCCTGATCCCTCCGTGGTCGGCGGAGACCGGAACCGGAGCTTTGACGTCTTTGTCCGTGATTTGGGCTCGAACACGACGGAGCTGATCTCGGCGGCCCACCCGGTCCTCAACGAGAACACTCCAAACGGGAACAGCGGGATGACCGGGCCTTCGATCAGCGCCGACGGCCGATTCGTCGCCTTCGCCAGCGACGCCGATGACCTGGTGAGCAATGATACGAACGGATCACGCGATGTTTTTGTCCGCGATTTAGTCACCGGCTCGAACATTTTGGTGAGCGTCGACTTGTCCGGATCCGCCAACGGCAACGGCGTGTCCTATGAACCTTCAATCACCCCCGATGGGCGTTATGTTCTATTCACCAGCAGTGCGACCGATCTGGTAGCCGGAGATACCAATGGAGCTCCCGATGTATTCGTGAGGGATTTGCAGAGTGGGACCACGCGCCTGGTGAGCACAAATTTGGGCGCTTCAACCTCGCTAATTCCGCTGCCGAGTTCGGACTCGATAACCGCCGAAGGAACATCCGCTCTTTTTCATACCCAGCTCCGCGGCTACCCGCGGCTCAACCAGAACCTTTATTCGGCCGACCTTCAAACGGGAACCGTAGCCCCGCTAACGCCTGGAGGGTTCCTATCTGCGGCATTTTCCGATAATGGACGATTTGCGGCATTCGTTAATAACAACGATGCGGCAACGGGTTCAGTGGTAGTGTGCAGCGCGGTGGTTGGAGCGCCAGCCTACACCAACATCGGGCTCGGCGCTGTTTCGGTTCTTGGACTCAGTTCAGACGGGAACATCCTCATTTACTCGACCAACAACGTCCAGATCCTGGCGGCCGACCATGCCGCGCAATCGATTTGGAGAGTGGGAGGCGGGTACTTGCGTACGCACGCTGGGTTCCGATTCAGCGCGGATAATCGCTTTCTCAGCTATGCGGCTGCATTGAGCCCAAGCGGCCCCACGCAGGTGTACCTTTATGACCTCCAACAACGAACTTCGGTCCTGGTCAGCCACCGTAACCAATCGCCGGTTATGGCCAATGGAAACTCTGATTCGCCGATTGTCAGCCCAGACGCCAGGTTTGTGGCTTTTCGCAGCGATGCCACAGATTTGCTTCCGAGCCATACCAATACCGTACCGGACATATTTCTGTGCGATCGCCTGACGAAGGCAAATACGCTGGTTACCGCCGGAACTGACAGCGCCGGTTTGGCGGACAATCGCTCTTTGTTTCCCGTGTTCAGCCAAGATGGAAGAACGCTCGTGGTTCAAAGCTCAGCCGGCAATCTCGTTAGGCAGGATTTAAATCGGGCACAGGACCTGTTCGCCTTTACATTGTTGTACGCGGACCTGGGGCGGGTACCCGCGTTAGGAGCAGGTTTTTGGCTGAGTTGGCCCGCGGTTCCCGGGCAGACCTACACCGTGCAATTCAAAGACAACCTTCCGGACGCAACGTGGACCAATGCGACCGGCACGATCACCAACCTGGGCACCAAGCTATTTTTCAGCGATTCGGCGCCAGGAGCTACACAGAGGTTTTATCGAATCAATAGCCTTTAGGAGCTGACGCATGAACAGCGAATCCCGAAACATCTTTCCTCTGCCGCATCGCGTGACGATTGCCGATCGAGCGTTCACGCTCATCGAGTTGCTGGTGATTTTGGCTATCGTGATTACCTTGCTCGCGGTCGCCTGGCCGGCCTTGAGCCATACTCGCAACCAGGCGCAGGACGCGATTGATATTTACAACCACCGGCAGTTAATGGCCGCCGCCGCGCTCTACTCGGCTGACCAAAACGAGTCGCTGCCAGGAAATGGTTGGGGAACCACCAGTGACTGTTGGGCGCATGAGGGGAACATTCCGGTCTACAACGGCACCATTACGGCGGCAACCTTTCCGGCCGCGCTCTCAAACCAAGTCCAGTTTTGTCAACGCGGACAGCTTTTCTCCTATGTGAGAAGCCCGGCGATTTTCAAATGCCCCATGGATGTCACGAACGAGGTGTATTTTCAGCGTGAAATTCTTTTTAGCAGCTACACCTGGAACGGAGCGGTTTGCGCTTACGGTTTCCTGCCGGACGGAGTCAGCTTAAAAATTACGCAGTTCAAACCAAACTCTCTGCTCGAATGGGAATTCGACGAGCAAACCCCGTTTTATGTAAACGATTGTTCCGAGTATCCTGACGAGGGCATTTCCAGTCGGCACGGCAGCTACGCCACGGCTGGGTTAGTCTCAGGGGGGACACAGAGAATTCCCATAAAAGAATGGTACAGTTCATTGTACGCTGGTCAGCAAGCCGCGCGCGGGACGACCATTCCCCAATCGCAGCGTCCGAATCAAGCGTGGTGCAATCCGCAGGTTCGTTCGGGCTTGGAAAACTGAGCGAGCGCATTAGTGCGAGCTCTTCAAAGTACTCCGAGTACTTGAAACCAAAGGGTCACGTCTCAACAAAAACACGTCGACTCAAGGGTGGCAATTTGGTTCGGAACACCACAACGGCAGGTGGCGAACGGCCCGGTACATTGATGGATCGGTTCAGGGTTTGTCCGGTTCGCCCAGCTTGCGAATCCAGATGTTCCGGTAGCGCACCGGATTATTGTGATCCTGCAACTCGATGAAGACTTCCGCCGGATGCGGCCCGACATACTTCGAGAGCGTCTTCCAAGGCACGGCAGCGCTGATGCCATCGGTCGAACCGGTGAACTCGTAGTGGTTCTGCACCACGACTCCGTTGTGCAGCACGGTCACGCAGGCTTTCTTGGCCAACTCTCCTTTTTCGTTCCAGCGCGGCGATTCGAAGATGATGTCATAGGTCTGCCATTCTCCTGGAGGCTTGCTGGCGTTGACCAACGGCGGCGATTGGCCGTAGATCGCGCCGGCCTGGCCGTCCGGGTAGGTTTTGGCGTGGTAGGAATCAAGCACTTGGACCTCGTACATGCCGTTGATCAGAATGCCGCTGTTGCCACGGCCCTGGCCGGTGCCTCGCGGTGGATTGGGTGCCGCCCACTCGACGTGCAATTGGAAATCGGCCCATTTGCCCCGCGTGCGGATGCCGCCACCCCGCGCCGCGGTTTCGACATAGCCATCAATGACCTTCCAGTGCGCGTCCTGGCCGCGGTTGTTCTGCCACTTGGAAAGGTCGTTTCCGTCGAAAAGCACCTCCGCGTCGGAAGGCGCGGGAGCGCCCTGGCTAAAGGTTAATGCCTTTCGGTAATTATTCATCAGCTGCCTCGAGGACTGATATGGTAAGGGGCTCGGTCGAACTTTTCTGATGCTTTTTGCGCGGCCAACGCTGGATCGGTTGGCGCATCGCGCGTG
>Ga0070741_10019962_pt1 | contig 10645 bp, 6 predicted proteins | sample Coa_R1_4_FD_66440 | JGI IMG/M metagenome (GOLD analysis project Ga0070741, IMG submission 66440) | Surface soil microbial communities from Centralia Pennsylvania, which are recovering from an underground coalmine fire - Coalmine... | ecosystem: Environmental > Terrestrial > Soil > Unclassified ... | reverse complement strand
TACTCGTAGTAAACGGGCGTCCAGACGCCGATCACCTTTTCCAGGTGCCGAATCCAGCCGCGCAGATCCATCCGCAGGTCTTCCACCTCGCTGGCCCACACGCGCGGGATAGCGGGCGCAAGCTTGTCCTCATAATCGGCAGCCACCTTGTCCAACACGCGATCTGCCAGGTCCCAGATGCCGCCTTCCCCATGCTCACCGCGTTCGATGCGCCGGAACAGTTCGAACTGCGCGGCGTGAAACAGCGATCCGCGCGTGAGAGGATCCATTTGCTCCAGCGCGACCGGTTCCTCGCGCGGCCGCAGGCGGTGAATACCGTGGAGCAGGAAGCGATAGGGGCACGCCGCAAAGTGCTGCAACGTGGAAGGCGAATAAGCGCGCGCGGAGAGGCTGTATCCGGCGAGCAGCGCTTGGGTGGCGGCGTCCGGATCGACAATACCGTCCGCGCCCGACCAGAAATTCCGCCACCGGCGGCCGCGCGTGCGCAACGATTGCGCCAGCCGCGGACTTGCCTGCAGCAGGTAGCGACCTTTGCCCTTCGCGACGGCAGCCGGCGCGTTGACGTAAGGGCCGAGCGTTGCCAGGTCGTACTCCGCATCGTCGACCGCCTCGCCTGCGTCGAGCGGTGCGGGCCATCCGAGGCGCGCCTGTGCCGAAGCCGCGGCGCGTTTTTCGAAGTCGCGCAGATCGGGGAGATGGCCTTCCGCCGCGCGTACCACTTCCAAGGCGTAGAATGACGGCACGCGCTGGCGCGCCTCGACCGCGTCCATCCGGGGATACGAAACCACCAGCCGGTGTCCGGCGGCGGCCGTTGCCGTGTGCAACAGCAAACGCTCACGCGCGACGCGATCGTCCTGCAGGGTGAGGCCGTTTGCCAACTTGCGTCGATGCACGTCGAGCAGGAGCGGATCCTCGAAGGCGCGACGTGGGAACAGCCCCTCGGCGAGGCCGGGTAGAAAGACGATATCGAACGTGCGCGCGCGAGCTTCCTCGATGGAGCCGACAAAGACCTGTCCATAGCGACGTGGCGGAGGCTCGCGGCGGAGGAAGCGCAGACGTTCCGACAGGACGCCGAAAACCTCGTCCAGTGTGGCGGGCCCGACGTCGCTCATCGGTTCCAACTCGGCAAGCATCCCAAGCACGGACTCGGGGGTGCGCAGTGCCGACTGCGCAAGCGCGCTCAGCCGCTCGATCCATTCGCCCCAGAGCGCGCGTTCCGGCAGCGCTGCGAGCGTCTCGATGAGCGGCAGGGCGAAACGCTCCAGTTCCAGCAGAGTATCGAGTTGACGCTCGATGCGGGCGGTATGCGCCTCGTCGCCATCCACCTGGGCCCGCCGCAGTCGCAGTTCCTGCTCGAGCCCGCGCAGGCGCCGCGCCCAGCGATCGCGTCCTCCCACTACCGCCGCATCCACCAGCAGTTTCTCCCAGGCGAAATGCGGTAACCCGGACTTTTCGGCACGATCGGGTGGAGGCGCGGCGGGCTCGACGATATCGCCGAATTCGTCGGCCTCGGGCGCGACCCAATCGACCTCAACCCGCTCGGCCGGCGCCTGTCCGAGCGAGAGATACTCCGCGAAGCGCGACGCGGTGCATCCTTCGGAGGCACACGCGAGCAGCGCCAGGAATGCACGCCCGCCGGCGTCAGGACGCGCGCTGCCCCGACTGTAATATCCGGGAATGCCGGCGCGGCGCAGCGCCTCTTCCACCAGCGGCTGGTAGCGATCGGGACTGCGCAGCAGGATCGCGATGCGGTCGAAAGCGAATCCGTTGGCGGTGAGACGCAGGATGCGCCGCGCAATCTCGACGCATTCCAGTCCTTCGCCCGGCGCGGAGAAGAATTCCACCGTGTCGTCGGGCGCGCCGGATAGAGCGTCCGTGCTAAACAGCAGCTTTCGAACCCGATCCAGAAGAGACCCGCCGGGTGCGGGGAGCGGTGGGGAGTCGCAGCGCGCGACGAGCGACAGCGTCAGTACATCCGGCGCCTTCGCGACCAGCGCGGCGAGGAAGTCGCGCTCGCAGGCGGTATCCACCCGCGGATCGAGCAGCAGCATTGGCAACCCGATTAACCGATGCCGCGACACCTGAGTGGCCAGCCGAAAAGTCGCCGCGCGATCCACCAGCGAACGCGCCGCGAACTCTTCTTCGAAGAGTGCGGCCAGCTTAGCCAGATCGGCACCGGGCAGTTCGGCGGCGGCGAGGTCGGCCGGGCCAACACCCTCGGCACGCAACTCCCCGACGGTAGCCGCTACGGATCGCGCCAAGCCAGGCATTTCCGCGACGGGCGAAAAATAGGCGAGTTCACCGGAGCGTCGCAAGCGATCCACGACGCGCGCCGCGACGGCCTCCATGCCGAGCGAGCTGACAGGCGCGAGCCCACGCTCGGCGATAGCGGGAGCAGCGAGTTCGGCGGCGAGCTGGGACAGCGTGGTGCGATGCAGACCGAGCCGTCCGGTAGAGCAAGCCGCGCGCGCGAACTCATCGGCGGCGGCCCGAGTCGGTGCGACGACGAGCACCTCAGGTCGCCCGGCGATCCACTCAGCGCCCAATCGCACCATCTCCGCGGCCGAAAAAACTGGTGTCAGGCTACTCAATCACCGATTTTCGCATGAGAACATCTGCCGCCGCAGCGCACTATCTCGGAAATGGCAAGACTCACACGAGTGGTGGTGCCAGGTTGTTGGCATCATGTCACACAGCGTGGCAATTTCCAACAGACGGTCTTTTCAGACGCCGCGCAACGCCGCCAATACCTTGAATTAATGAAATTTCATTGCGAGCGACACGACGTCAGGATCACCGGATACTGCCTGATGGGCAACCATGTCCACCTTCTGTTAGTTCCGGCCGTGGAAGCAGGGATGTCGCGCGCCCTCGCCTTCGCTCACCAGGAATACGCGCGATGGGTCAACCTGACACGCTGCCGGATAGGCCACCTCTGGCAAAATCGCTACTATTCCTGCGTCCTGGATGAGGCGCATCAATGGGAGGCCCTGCGATATGTGGAACTCAATCCCGTGCGCGCGGGCCTGACGTGCGATCCCGCCCAGTGGCAATGGTCGAGCGCGATCGCGCATCTGACTGGTTGGGACGCGTTGGGATTGCTCGACTCCTCCGATTGGCAGGCGCGCTGGTCCGGCGCCACCTGGCGCGCGGCCCTGGATTCCGGGATAGCGGACGGCGCACTCGCCGAGCGGATCCGAGAGGCGACGCGCTGCGGCCGTCCGATGGGTGACGAGGATTTCGTTGCGCGCCTGGAAGATCTGACCGGCAGACGGATCCGGCCTCGCAAGCCTGGACGTCCGCGCAAGGAACTCGCGGCGAAAATCGGTGATTGAGTAGCCTGACACCAGTTTTTTTTCGCGCGACCTCCGGGCCGATGTCGGGTTCGTATTTACATGGAAGATCTCTCGGTTCTGGCTGCGCGCTTACGGAATGAAGGATTTGACTGCCGCAATCTGGCCCAGGTCGGCATCACCATTTGGGAGAACGGCGTCGGCCACTTCTACCCCGCGGCCGAACTCCGGCAGCACTCAGCTCTGGTCATGCGCCGCGAGTTCGATGCCATCCGCGCACGCCGCGAAGCGTAGCGCTACCATTGTTCGGTGAGCTTCACCGAAACCCTCGGCAACGCTATCCTCGGTGTCGATACCCTGTGGGGCGGCGACGTCATGTGCCCCTCGGGCACCGGACGCTTCATCGCCGATTCCTGGTTCTCCGATCATCCCCTCCCGTTTGCCTACACGCATCCAGCGGCTGCTGCGGTCCGGGCCGGCGACCGTGCCGCGATTGACGCCTACCTGGCCGACGTCGATATCCGCGGCGCAATCGATCTCCTCGGCGGCAACGCCTACCTTGACGGACTCGCACTATGCCTTCGCGTTATGTGGGATCTCGCCATGGAGCATCTCGGCAAGGGCGACCCCGTGCCATACGAGCGCTGCGTCCGCGCATCGACCGGCCGCGATCCCACGCCTTCGGAGCCGCAACCCAAGCGCGATCGCGTAGCCGAACTGCTCGACCGCCGCGGATTCCCCGATGCGGCGGCGTGGCGCCGCTCCCTGCCTACGGCTATGTCCGACGTCGAGGCATACGGTGCGCAGGTGATCGCCGAATACGATCGTCTTACTGTCCGAAACCTCGTGCCTCATCTCCCCGAACCGCTGCACCACGTGCCGCGCGCCAACATCCGATTCCTGCCTATCGCCGACGCCTGGTTTTCCGGTTCGATGAACTACCTTGGCCGCGCCCGCCGCCCCGACGGCTCCCCCGAGTACGACGCCACTTACGAAATCAACGCGTCGCTCGAAATCTCGCAGCCCGAATTCGCGCAACTCGTCAGCCACGAGGTTGTGCCGGGGCACGTCACCACGTTTGCGTACGTTCAGAACCTGTACGTGCGGCAACAGGTCGGCTTCGAAGCCACTGTCCTGACGATGAACACCCGCGCGGCCACGCTGTTCGAGGGCATCGCGAATAACGCAATCCTGATCGCGCACGGTATCACGGAAATCGATCAACTCCCCGACGAGGACCTTCAAATAGGCGTGCTGCTGGCGCTCCTGCAGGACGACGCTAAGAACCAGTCGTCATATCTCACCTGGAAGGAAGGCGTCCCGCAACCCGAAGTGGCGGAGATCCTGCAGCGCGATTATCTCGTCACACCCGAGCGCGCCGACAAGCTTTCGGGCGCATGGGGACTCCATCCGCTGCTCGGCCGCATGTATCTCCCCGCCTATCGCGCCGGCACCGAGCACGTCGCTGAACTTCGCCGCCGTTATCCGCCCGAGCGACTGCTCCCCGTGCTCTATGGATGCCGTGGCCTCGTGGACATCACCACTATCGACGCCGCGCTGGAAGCCGGATGAAGAGGATCATCTTCGCGGTCGTCAACGGGTGCATGGGCGCACTCGTCGGGCTGGGCGTCGCTTTCGTCACCGGTAAGAATGCGGCCATTGTCGTTTGCGCGGTCTTAGGGGCAATCGCATCGCTGCTTGTGCGTCCGCGATCGTGATACATTTGGGGGAACTTGACACAGAGCGCGCGCCTAGTCCTGCTACTTTTGATCCCTCACTTGATCTATGCCCAAGGAACGCTGCGTGCAGGTGTCGCGCGCGCGGATATTACGCCGCCGCGCGGACTCGCCATGGCCGGATATCCGGAGCGTACCCATCCAGCGACCGGCGTGCACGATCCACTGTACGCCACCGTGCTCGTGCTCGACTCGGGCGCCACCACTCTGGCCCTCGTCTCGTGTGACCTGCAGGAGTTCGTCTCCGCCCGCGTCGGCGCTGAAGCCCGCGAGAAATTCGGTGTCACCCTCACGATCCTGAGCATGTCCGGCACCCACGCAGGACCCGCGACGGCCGACGCGCGCCCGCCATGGTTCACGGCCGCCGAGGACAAGATAATCGCAGCGATTGGCGAGGCGCGTAAGGCGGAGTTCCCAGCCGAACTCGGCGTCGGCACCGGACGCGCGTATCTCGCCTTCAATCGTCGTAAGGTGACCGATGGCCACGCGCGCACATGGTGGCGCAATCTGGAAGGGGCGCCGTCCCATCCCCTCGATCCGACGGTGAATGTAATTGCCATCCGCCAAGGCCAGAACGTTCGTGCTGTGCTCGTCAACTACGCCGCGCGCGCCACGGTCCTGGGTCCGGCGATCACCGAATTTTCCGCGGACTATCCCGGCGCGATGCGGCGGACCGTGGAGGCGCAGACGTCCGGCGCGCTGTGCCTGTTTGTCCAGGGTGCATCGGGCGACATCAGTCCGTACCGGGAGCGCGAACCGGGCAAGCTTCCGGCATTCGACGCGATGGAAACGATGGGCCGGGATTTGGCCGCCGAGGTTTTGCGCGCGCTAGCTCGCCTGAAGCCTCTACCCGATCCGGCGCAGCCGATCCGCGTGGCCACGGAATCGCTGGAAGTGGCGAACCGGTGGCAGCCGCTAACGCGCGTTCCGATCGGCCTCGCCGCGGGTACGATCGGCGGCGGTCTCTGCTTCGTAGCCATCCCCGGCGAGCCATTCATCGAGCACCAGATCACGTTCCAGCCGCGCAGTGAATGCGCTTTCCCGCTCTTGTTCGGTTCGTCCTACTCGGGCAGCGGCGCGTGGGCCGGATTTCTGCCTACGATCCGCGCCGCAACCGAGGGTGGCGAGGGCGCCGGCTACAACACGACGGTTGCGGTCGGCACAGGCGAGATGCTGATCGATCACGGCGTGGTAGACCTGTTCAAGCTGCGCGGGCTGCTGCACGATTTGCCCGACCCGAGGTTCTGATGAGACTCGCAATTCCGACGTCAACGGGTCTGGACCCGGAGGACCTCATGTCGAGGAATGGAGATGAGCCGATGGACGGTTCTGTTGGGCCCAGGCGTTTTCGCCTGCCCGTTTCACAAAGATGACACAAATCGGACAACTTGAAAATCCGGGCAGACGAAAACACCTGCCCCACCAAAATCCAATGTGCAGAGTGCGTCAAGTCATTTTCCGTTCGCGCCTAAAGGCTTTCGTTCCTCGCTTCCATTCCAGCCGCAAGCGCCGAGATGAGTTTCAGTGCGGCAGACACGAGTGCCGGCGCCACAATGGGTCAGGCGCCCTGAGACTCGCGATCGCATCGGTTTTTCTTACTTCTATGCTCCTGTCCCAGCCGCAGAACGGACTGCAGGCCGGCGTTGCGAAGGTCGATCTCGAGCCCGTGCTAGGGATGTCCATGGGCGGATACGGCGCGCGCACCGGCGTCGCCCAGGGCGTGCTCGACCCCATCCAGGCGCGCGTGCTCGCGATCTCGGACGGCCGGCGCACCATCGCGCTGGTTACGCTGGATCTCGTCTTCACGATCGAACTCGCCGAGATGAACGAGATCCGTGCCGCCGTGCGGCCGGCCGGCGTCGAACAGGTGATCTTCGTCGCTTCCCACACGCACTCCGGCCCCACGTACTCCTCCAACCTCGATGCCTACCGCAAGGCGGTGAGCCGCATCAGCCAGGTGATTCCCATCGCCGCGCGCGGCATGACACCGGTCCGCATCGGCACTGGCTGGGGCGTCGCGTTCCTCGGCCACAATCGACGCGCGCTGCTCCTCGATGGCCAGCCGCACATGTTCTGGCGTGATGAAACGCAGCTTCCGTCGGGACCCGTGGATCCAACGGTAGGCGTGATCCGCCTTGACCGCCGTGACGGCACGCCGCTCGCGATCCTGGTGAACTACGCCTGCCATCCGGTCGTGCTTGGGCCTGACAACCTCAGTTACTCCGCCGACTACCCATCGGTAATGCGCGACACCATCGAAGAGGGTTTGAACCGCTCGGCGATGGCCTTTTTCCTGCAAGGCGGATCGGGCGACATCAATCCGTACTATGACAAGACTCCGCTCGCCCAGGATGCCGTGTCGCGCATGCAGGAGACCGGCCGCAAGATCGGTGAGGAAGGCTTGCGTGTCGCGCGCGCCATCCACACCGAGGTTGCCCAATCACCCGCCATCCAAACGAAGACCGTCGTGCTGCACTCCCGATCGCGTTGGGATGTGGAGAAGGTCCGGCAGGTGATGAGGGAACGCTACCGGCTCGACGAAATGCGCGCGGAGCGCCTGGTGCGGGCGGAGATGGATCTGCCCGTGACCACGCTGCTGCTCAATCACGAACTCGCATTCATCACCATGCCCGGCGAACCCTTCGTCGAGTTCCAGACCACGCTGCGCACTCGCAGTCCTTTGCCGAACACCTACCTGCTGGGCTATGCCGACGGTGCGTTCGGGTACTTCCCCACAATCGCGGCTGCTGTCCGCGGCGGCTACGGTGCGAATTCGACCTCCACCCAGGTGGAAGTCGGGATCGGTGAGCGCTTGCTCGATGCCGGCCTCATCTCGCTCTACGAATTGTTAGGAAAGCTCCCCGACCGGCCCGCCGAACCTGAAAAGGTCCGGTAAAATATTAGATATGCACAAAGGAGGGGCGGCCCGAACCGTCGCTATTGCTCTATTCGTGTGGGCCGTCGCATCGACTGCTCAGCCACAGCCCGCACGCGTGGATTTCAACAAACAGATTCAGCCGATATTCGAACGTTCGTGCTACGCCTGCCACGGGCCGAAGCAGCAGATGGCCAAGCTGCGGCTCGATTCCAAGGCCGCCGCGTTCACGAAGGTCCTGGTGCCGGGTAAAGCTGCCGAGAGTCCGCTGTACCAGCGCGTTGCGGGGATCGGCGGTCTCGCCCAGATGCCGATGGGCGGAAAACTCACGCCTGCCGAAATCGAACTCATCCGCACGTGGATCGACCAGGGCGCCGATTGGCCCGGTGAACTCAGCACGCACTGGGGCTTCAAACCTCCGGTACGCCCGCCGCTGCCCGAAGTGCACGACACCCGCTGGCCCGCCAATCCGATCGACCGCTTCGTCCTCGCCCGCCTGGAGAAAGAGAATCTGAAACCCTCGCCGGAGGCTGACCGCGTCACCATGCTGCGCCGCCTGAGTCTGGATCTCATAGGCCTGCCGCCCACGCCGGCCGAGGTCGACGCGTTTCTCGCCGACAAGAGCCCGCACGCATATGAGAAACAGGTGGAGCGCCTGCTCGCCTCCTCGCACTATGGCGAGCGTTGGGCTCGTATCTGGCTCGACGGCGCGCGCTACGCCGATTCGAACGGCTACGAAAAGGATCGCCCGCGCCAGGTTTGGTTTTATCGCGACTGGGTGATCAAGGCCTTCAACAACAATCTGCATTACGACCAATTCGTGATCGACCAGATTGCCGGCGACGAGGTCCCGAATGCTACGCAGGATCAGATCGTGGCGACCGGCTTCCTGCGCAACTCCATGCTCAACGAAGAGGGCGGCATCGATCCCGAGCAGTTCCGGATGGAGGCTATGTTCGACCGCATGGATGCGATCGGCAAGAGCATCCTCGGTGTCACCATCCAGTGCGCGCAGTGCCACAACCACAAATTTGATCCGCTCACGCAGGAAGAGTACTACCGCATGCTCGCTTTCCTGAACAACGCGGATGAAGCGGAAGTACCGGTGTATACGCCGCAGCAGCAGATGAAGCGGGCCGAGATCTACCGCCGGACGGCGGAGATCGAAGCCGGCCTGAAGCATCGTCATTCTGACTGGCGAGAGCGCATGGAGGCGTGGGAAGACAAGGTTGCGCGCGAACAGACCCAGTGGACCGTCCTCCCGCTCACCGTCGACGACATCTCGACGGGCGGGCAGAAATACACGGCGCTGCCGGACGGATCGCTGATCGCCGGCGGCTACGCACCTACGGGCCTCACGCCGAAGATCACGGTGAAGACCGACGTGCGCAATATCACGGCGTTCCGGCTGGAACTCCTCACGGATCCGAATCTGCCGATGGGCGGCCCGGGCCGTTCCGAAAAGGGCATGTGCGCGCTGACGGAGTTTAGCGTGACGGCCAACGGCGAGGGCGAGAAACCCACCAAGTTGAAGATTGGCTCCGCCACCGCCGACATCGCGATCCCCGAAACTCAGCTCACCGGCCGCCTCGCAGGAAAGGCTGGTAAGCGCCACGTCATTGGACCGGTGAGTTTCGCCCTTGATGGGAACAGCGAGACGGCATGGGGCATTGATACCGGCCCCGGCGTGCGCAACCAATCTCACAACGCTGTGTTCCGTCTGGCCGAGCCGTTCGCGAATCCCGCCGGCACCGTACTGACGTTTGCACTCGCGCAAAATCACGGCGGGGCAAGTTCCGATCGCGACGACAATCTCAATATCGGAAGGTTCCGGCTCTCAGCAACAGCGGACCCGGACCCCGTTGCCGATCCGGTCCCCTACAAAGTTCGCGAAGCGCTTGCCATTCCGCGCGACCGCCGTTCACCCGCGCAAGTCGACACGATCTTTCACTACTGGCGCACGACAGTACCCGAATGGCGCGACGAGAACGAAACCATCGCCAAACTCTGGAAAGAGTATCCCGAAGGCGCCTCGCAGTTAGTGGCTGAAGATCGTGCGCATCCTCGGGAAAGCCATATCCTGATGCGCGGCGATTTTCTCAAGCCCGGCAAGGCGGTTACACCCGGCGTGCCCGCGTTTCTAAATCCGCTTCCGGCCGGCGCACCGCCGACGCGCCTGAGTTTCGCCCGCTGGATGGTCGATCGCAAGGCGCCCACGACCGCCCGGTCGCTCGTGAATCGCGTCTGGCAGGCGTATTTCGGCACCGGCATCGTCGCTACGGTTGAAAACTTCGGGACGCAGTGTGAAGCGCCGTCGCATCCCGAGTTGCTCGACTGGCTCGCCGTCGAGCTCATGGAGAGCGGCTGGGACATCAAAGCGCTACAACGGCTCATCGTTACGTCGGCCACGTACCGGCAATCGTCGAACGCACCGGGCGAATCGTATGCGCGCGATCCTAACAATCGGCTGCTGGCGCGCGGGCCGCGTTTCCGCGTGGATGCTGAGGTCGTGCGCGATATCGCGCTTGCCGCCAGCGGTCTGCTCGATCCGCGAGTCGGCGGCCCGAGCGTGCATCCGCCGGCGCCCGCATTTCTCTTCGTCCCTCCCGCCAGCTACGGGCCTAAGGAATGGATCGAGTCCAAGGGATCGGACCGTTATCGGCGCGCGCTGTACACGTTCCGCTACCGCTCTGTGCCATATCCCGTGCTGGAGACGTTCGACGCGCCGAACGGCGACATGT
>Ga0070741_10019961_pt1 | contig 10645 bp, 9 predicted proteins | sample Coa_R1_4_FD_66440 | JGI IMG/M metagenome (GOLD analysis project Ga0070741, IMG submission 66440) | Surface soil microbial communities from Centralia Pennsylvania, which are recovering from an underground coalmine fire - Coalmine... | ecosystem: Environmental > Terrestrial > Soil > Unclassified ... | reverse complement strand
GAGTTCGGCGCCGACCACACCATCAACGTCGAGGAGTTCCCGACGGCCGACCAGCGGGTGAAGATGGTCCACGAGCTCACCCGGGGCCGAGGCGCCGACATCGTGCTCGAGTTCGTCGGCCTCGCCGATCTCCTGCCCGAGGGCGTGGCCATGCTGCGCCGGGGCGGCACCTACGTCGACGTCGGGCTGTTCTTCCCGGGCCGGACCGTGTCCTTCGACCCCTCGACGATCGTGATGAGCGGCAAGAAGATCATGGGGTCGGCCATGTACCGGCCGATCGTCCTGGCCCAGATCCTCGATTTCCTGGTGCGCAACCAGGACCGGCGGCCGTTCGAGAAGCTGGTCTCCCACCGCTTCGCCCTCGACGACATCAACGTCGCCTTCGCCCAGTCGGAGTGGGCCGACCAGCAGACGCCGGTGGTCCGCGCCGTGCTCGTGCCCTGAACCGGAGCCTGTGGTGACCAACCTCGACACCGCCGCCATCGACGATGACATGTTCGCCCCCGACGTCATCGCCGACCCCTACACCTACTACGGCCGGCTCCGGGAGCTCGACCCCGTCCACTGGAACGAGCTGCACCAGGTGTGGGTCGTCACCCGCTACGACGACATCACGTGGTTGAACCGCCACCCGGAGATCTTCTCGTCGTCGGTCCCCCAGAAGGATCCCCGGCCGCCGTATCCGGCCATCGACGAAGCCGACCGGGACGAGTACGAGTTCGTGAAGTGGCACCAGACCGGGCGGCTCATCACCAACGACCGGCCCCGGCACCGGGAGATGCGCGGCGTCCTGCACGACTGGTTCACGCCGGCCAGCGTGGAGGTGTGGCGGCCGATGATCCGGTCGGCCATCGACGCCCTGCTCACCCCGGTGCTGGAGCGGGGCCGCATGGACGTCATCCACGACTTCGCCCTCCCGCTCCCCCTCATGGTCATCGCCGAGATGCTCGGGATCCCGGAGGAGGAGCGGGGCGGGGTCTACGAGATCGCCGAGAAGCTGCTGGTCGGCCCCCGGGTGGCGCCCGGCCGGATGCGGGAGATCGCCGACGCCATGCGGGCGATGGACCGCTACGCCACGCCGCTGGTGGAGGAGCGGTCGCAGCGCCCCGGTCACGACCTCATCTCGGTCCTGGCCGGCGGGGAGCAGCAGGGCGTGTACAGCCGCGACCAGGTGCTGCAGAACATCGCCTTCCTCGTGGTGGCCGGTCACGAGACGACCATCAACCTGATCTGCAACGGCCTGCTGGCCTTCATCCGCCATCCCGACCAGTGGGACCGGCTGCGGGCCGACGCCGAGCGGCTGGCCGGGCCGGCCACCGAGGAGTGCCTGCGCTTCGACCCGCCGGTGAAGAGCATCGAGCGCATCGCCGTCTCCGACGTCGAGCTGCGGGGCAAGACCATCAAGGCCCTCGACCGGGTCCGGTGGTTCATCGCCTCCGCCAACCGCGACCCGGAGCGCTTCCCCCACCCCGACGTGTTCGACATCGGCCGGACGCCGAATCCCCACGTCGGCTTCGGCCACGGCATCCACCTCTGCCTCGGGGCCACGGTGGCCCGGGTCGAGGGGCAGGAGGTCTTCCGGGCTCTGGCCGAGCGGTTCGAGCGCCTGACGCTCGAGACCGACCCGCTGCGGTGGGCGCCGGCCGCCCATCTGCGTTCGCTCAAGGCGCTGGAGGTGTCGTGGTGAAGCCGGAGTTCCACCACGTGGGGTTCACCGTCCGGGACATCGAGCGATCGTTCGCCTTCTACCGCGACGTCGTCGGCATGACCGTGTGGAACCAGGAAGAGGAGCTCGACGTCAAGCCGCCCGAGGAGCGCCAGACCGAGGTCGGCACCGCCGGGATCGAGATCAGCTCCGTCCGGAGCGTTGCCTTCGACCGCCTGACCAACAACCCCGGTTCCGAGATCAAGTACCTGAATCTCGTGTCGGCCGACCGCAAGCTCGTCTTCCAGCTCATCGAGTACGTCGCCGGCGGCGGGCCGGAACTGGAACTCGACCACAACCGGCCGGGCAGCATGCACTTCAGCTTCTTCGTCGACGACGTCGCCGCCAAGCACGCCGACATCGAACGCCGGGGTGACGTGAAGATCATCTCCGACGTCGTCCAGATCACCCCCAGCATGCGCAGCTTCTACGTCGCCGACCCCGACGGCGTCCCCGTCGAGTTCCTCGAGGTCGTGCGGTAGGGCCCGGCCGCCGTTCGCCGGGCCGCCGTTCGCCGGGCCAGCGTCAGGGCAGCGGTTCTCCGGGATAGGTCATGCTGATCTGGAGGTCCGTCCCGCCCGCCACCTTCAAGGTCTGGCCGATGATGAACCGGGCCTGATCGGAGAGCAGGAAGGCGACGGCGTTGGCGACGTCCTCGGGCCGGCCGAAGCCGAGGGGCCGGGTCGTCGTCGGCGTCGTGACCCGTCCGGCGGTTCCGGCCGCGCTCTGGAGGTAGGGCTGCTTGGTGGCGCTCGGGGGGACAGCGATGAGCCCGGGGGCCACGCAGTTGACCCGGACGCCGTGGCGGGCCACCTCGAAGGCGACTTCCTTGGTGAGGGCGATGACGCCGGCCTTGGAGGCGGCGTACCCGGCGTGGGGGGCGGTGACGTGGATGGCGGCCACCGACGAGATGTTGACGACCGCGCCCCGGCGGCGCTCCACCATGCCCGGCAGGACCCGGCTGAGGAACAGGTGGGTGCCCCGGAGGTTCACGGCGAACTGGCGGTCGAAGTCCTCGTCGGTGTGGTCCATGTACGGCTTGATGACGGCGATGCCGGCGTTGTTCACCAGCAGGCCGACCGGTCCGAGGTTGGCCTCGGCCGCCTTGACCGCTGCTTCGACGTCGTCGGCCGAGCCCACGTTGGCGGTGAGGGCGAGGACCTTCGCGCCGGTGGCGGTCAGTTCCCGGGTCGTCGCCTCCAGGCCGGCTTCGTCGATGTCCACGAGGGCGACGGCGGCGCCGTCCGCCGCCAGGCGGGTGGCGATGGCCTTGCCGAGGCCGGTGGCGGCGCCCGTCACCAGGGCGGTCTGCTGGCTGAAGTCGTACATGGATGCAGTGGACCAGATCTCCGGCGGGCGGCACCTGAGTACCGGCTACCTAGCGCCGGTCGAGGACCCGAACGTCCCTCGCCGGCCGGTCGTCAGTAGGCGTGCTCGAGCCCCTCGGGCAGGTCGGTGCGGGCGGAGATCCCGAGCTTCTCGTAGACGTGCTGGAGGTGGTTCTCCACCGTCCGGACGGAGATGCCGAGCTGCGCCGCGATCTCCTTGTTGGAGCGACCGGCGGCGGCCAGCAGGGCGGTCTCCCGCTCGGCCTGGGTGAGGCGCGACCGGCTCTTGATGGCCAGGAGGGCGGGCGTGACCGGGTTCTCGCAGGTGGCGGACAGGGCGTCGGCCCGCTGCTCGGCCTTGGCCGCCCGGCGGGGATCGCCCCATCGGCGCCAGGCGACGGCGCTGTCGGCGGCGGCCTCGGCGGCCAGCAGCACCGCGCCGAGCGACTCGAACCGGGCCGACACGTCGCCCAGCGCCTCCTGGGCGTTGGCGGCCAGGGCGGCGGCGTGGGCGGCCCGGGCGGCCATGAGCTCACCCTCGACCGACCCGGCCAGGACGCCCAGCCCGTCGACCACCTCGGTGGCGTGGCCCAGCCGGGCGAGGGTGTGGCGGGCGATGCCTTCCCCGACCAGATCGCCGATCTCCTCGCCGAGCCCGACCGCTTCCTTGAGGAGCACGATCGCCGCCGGCAGGTCGCGGGCGGCGACCATGGCCCAGGCGCGGGCCACGACGAGGTCGACGCCGTAGTAGCGGACGGGCGGGAGCCCGAGGGCGTCGAGACGGGCCAGCGCCGCTCCGGCGGCCTCGGCGTCGCCGGACAGGGCTTCGGCCATGGCCAGGGCCCCGAGGGCGAAGTTCTCGAAGTTCGGCCGGCCGAGCTGGCGGAAGAGCGCCACCGCGGTGCGGGCGTGAACGGCAGCGGTGCGGGGCGACCCCCGGTCGGCCACCGTCTTGGCCAGTTGCCAGGCGAACCAGGCCTGCGCCTCCGGCGACTTCTCGTCCACCGCCCGCTGGTACTGCTCGGTGGTGAGCCGTTGCGCCTCCTCGAACCGGCCCTCGTGGGCCAGCGCCTCGGCCCGGAAGAAGAGATGGGTCCAGGGGTGCCAGTCGAACGGCTCGGTGAGCGAGCAGTGCGCCTCGTAGCCGCGTTCGGCGATGGCCCGGGCCTGCGCCAGGCGGCCCATCCGCCCGGTCGAGTAGGCGGTGATGATCGACGCCCATACGAAGGCCCGGCCTCCCGCCCGCTCGAGCAGCGGCAGGGCCACGGCCGCACCGGCCCGGGGTCCGTACTGGCCGTCGATGACCGCCGCCCGCTTGGCGACCAGCTCGTCCCGCCAGGCAGGGTCGGCGATATGACGCTCGGCCTCCTCGGCCATGGCCAGCCCGGCGTCGATCCGGCCCATGTGGAAGACGAGGTTGTCGAGTCGGGCACAGGCGACGAGGCCGCGCTGGCGGTCGTCGCCGGCCTCTTCGGCCAGCGCCCCCAGGGAGCGCTCCGCCTCGTCGCCCCGACCCTGCAGGCTGGCCAGCTGAGCGACCAGCAGGGCGGCGTCGAAACCTGCTCCCGCCTGGACCGCGGCCTGGGCCAGCCGTTCGGCCAGCGGGAAGTCGTAGCGCCCGCGGGCCAGGCGGGCGGCGTCGTACATCAGCTGCGGGTCGCCGGTCCCGCCCGCCAGCCGCCAGGTCGCCACCCGGAGCACGTCCTCGCGCCGTCGTGCGCCGGTGGCCTCCACCGCCTCGGCGAGGACCCGGGCCACCTCCCTGGCCCGCAGCGCCGGGGTCCGGCTGCGGATGACGTCGCCGTAGAGCGAGTGACCGAGCCGGATCTCGAGGCGGCGGCCGTCGGTCCGGCTCGACAGCAGCCCCCGCCGTTCGAGGGTTTCGGCCAGCGCCGGGTCGCCGAGGAGGCCGAGTTCCGCCGCCCCCACCGGCTCACCGAAGGCCAGCACCTCGACGACGTTGCGCTCCGCCGGGGTCAGACCGGCCAGGCGGGTCTCGACCAGCTCGCTCAGCCGGGACGACGGGGACAGCGGGCCGGTGAGGCGCCAGATGCCGACGTCGTTGCGCAGGGTGCCGTCGTCGAGGGCGCCCAGCACCAGTTCTCGCAGGAACAGGACGTTCCCCTGCGAGCCGATCACCAGGCGGTGGACGGCACCGCGGTCGACGGGCCCGCCGAGGACGGCGAGCAGGAGTTGCTCCACGGAGGAGGCGTCGAGGCCGCTGACCTCCAGGCGCTCGACCGCATCGTCCTTCCACAGGGCCACGATCGGGTCGGGCGCCGGTTCGTCGCTGCGGAGGGTGGCCACGACGAGGGCGGCGCCGGTGGCGGCCATCTGGTGGACGAGCGTCGCCGAGAGATCGTCGAGGAGGTGGGCGTCGTCGACGGAGAGGACGAGGGGCCGCCCGGCGGCCGAGTCGACGAGGAAATCGGCACAGCGGCGGAGGAGGTCGGCCCGGTCGCCGACGCCGCCCTCGGGCCCCGACGTCAGCGGCGGCAGGAGCGGGGCGAACGCCCCGAGCGGGAGAGGGGTCCCCGCCCGGGTGGCCGTGACCCGGGCGACCGACGCCCCCGACCGCTCGAGGACGGCGAGGTACTCGGCGGCCAGGCGCGTCTTGCCGACACCGGCCGGGCCGGCCAGCACCACCCCCCGGACCGAGCCGGCCTGGATGCCCTGGAGACGGCGGAGCTCTCCGGCACGACCAACCAGTGGCCACTGTCCGCCCACGATCTGCCAGTCTCGCGCGTCGCGCCCGGTGCGGCACCCTGTCGATGGCGATTCGGCCGGTTCGGCCGTCCTGAGTATCAGCTACTCATGCCCCGGCCGGGCGAGGGTCCGCACCATGGTGGCGTGGAGTGGACCATGCCCCAGGCGGGGGTCGATGCTGCCCTCAACGAGGCCCAGCACCGACATGCCGCCGCCCTTGAACTCTGCCGCGAACAGCGGTACGTCGCCGCCGAGCCCCTCGCCCGGGAAGCCTGGCTGGGACTCCAGTCGGCGCCCACGCCCTCCCTGGAGGCGGTGGCCGCCTTCGGGCACAACCTCGGAACCGTACTCAACCATCTCGGGCGGCTCACCGAGGCCGAGGCGATCCACCGGGAGGCGGTGGCCGTCGCCGAGGAACTGCGCGTCACCGGCCCGCTGACGTCGCCGCTCGTCGGGACGCTCGGGGGGCTGGCGGTGCTCCTGCGGACCCAGGAACGGTTCGACGAGGCCGAAGCCCACCTGCGGCGGGCCCTGGCCCTGGCCGAGATCTGTCCCGACATCGACGCCGCCGACTCGGCCGGGCTGCTCTGCGAGCTGGGCACGGTCTTCCGGCAGGCGGGCCGGCTGGCCGAGAGCGAGGCGACCTTCCGTCGCCTCAGGGTGCAGATCGAGAACCGGCTGGGGTCCGGTCACCCGCGGGCCGCCGACCTCTATCGTGAGCTCGCCCTCCTGGAACAGGCGCGGGGCCGCCACGACGCCGGCGAGGGCTACGCCCGGCGGGCCCTGGAGATCCGCATGGCGGCGCTGGGCCCGAACTACCCCGACGTCGTCGGCGACGGGGCGGTGCTCGGGTCGCTGCTCGTCGCCCAGGGCCGCTACGAGGAGGCGGAGCCGCTGCTGCGCCACGCCCTCGAGACCTTCGACGCCACCGCCGGGCCTGACTCGCCCATGGTGGCCTTCGTCGCCGATCGGCTCGGCAGCCTGCTGGCCGCCGCCGGGAGGCCCGAGGCGGCGATCGACCTCTACCGCCGGGCCCTGCGGATCAAAGAGGCGATGTTCGGTGAGATCCATCCGGCCCTGACCACCACGCTGCACAACCTGGCCGTCGTCTGCGAAGGGAACGGCGGGGCGGAGGAGGCCCGGGAGCTCTGGGCCCGGGCGATGACACTGCTCAGCCGGGACGACGCAGTGGCGGAGGCTTGAACCGATGACGACTCGCACCGCCGAACAGCCCCGTTTCCCGATGGAGCGGGAATCCCCCTACGACCCGCCGCCGCCGATCCTGCGCCTGCTGCGGGAGGAGCCGGTGAGCCGGGTGACGCTGTGGGACGGCCACGAGGCCTGGCTCGTCACCCGCTACGACGACGTGCGCACGCTGCTCACGAACCCGGATCTGAGCGCCGACGTCCGCCGGCCCGGCTATCCCAAGGTGAGCGCGGCGCTGGCGCATTTCACCGAAGGCCTCCTGAACCACATGGACTCGCCGGAGCACGACGTCTACCGGCGCATGCTCGCCCCGGACTTCATGGTCAAGCGGGTCGAGAGCCTCCGGGGCGACGTCGAGAAGCTGGTCGACGACCTCCTCGACGCCATGCAGACCCATGGCGCTCCGGTCGACCTCGTCGCCTCGTTCGCCTTTCCCATCCCCGCCCTCGTGACCTGCTCGATCCTCGGAGTGCCCTACGAGCGCAAGGACTTCTTCGTGGGCTGCGCCGAGGCGTTCCTGTCGGGCACGTCGACGGCGGAGGCGGCCGCCGCCGCCGGCCGGGAGCTCCACGCCTACCTCGGCGAGCTGATCGAGGCCAAGAAGACCGCCCCGGGCACCGACACGCTCAGCCGGATGGTGACCGAGTACGTCGCCACCGGCCAGCTCGACGAGACCGTGCTCGTCACCCTGGCCGAGCTGCTGCTGATCGCCGGCTTCGACACCACGGCCAACATGATCGCCCTCGGGACCCTCACGCTGCTCCGCCATCCGGACCAGCTCGAGGAGCTGAAGGCCCACCCCGAGCTGTGGCCCGGGGCGGTGGAGGAGCTGCTGCGCTATCTGACGATCACGCACCGCGGGCGCCACCGGGTGGCGACGGCCGACATCGAGGTGGGCGGGCAGCTGATCCGGGCCGGTGAAGGCATCATCGCCGCCCAGGACGCCGCCAACCGCGACCCCGACACCTTTGCCGACCCCGACGTCCTCGACATCCACCGGGAGGCCCGCCACCACCTGGCCTTCGGCCACGGCGTGCACCAGTGCATCGGGGCGGCGGTCGCCCGCGTCGAACTCCAGGTGGCCTACGCCCGGCTCTTCGCCCGGTTCCCGGGACTGGAGCTGGCCGTGCCCCACGACGAGATCGGGTTCAAGCACGAGAGTTCGGTGTACGGCGTCGCCGAACTCCCGGTCCGGTGGTAGGGGTTTCGATGCGGGTCAGCGTCGATCGGAGCCGCTGCCTCGGTTCGGGGAACTGCCTCACCTGGGCTTCGGAGGTCTTCGACCAGAGCGACGACGACTTCCTCGTCGTCGTCCTCGACGAGACGCCCCCGGCGGAGCGACGCGAGGCCGTCGAGCAGGCGGCCCGCTTCTGCCCCGGTCAGGCCATCCGCGTCGACCACGACGGCTGAGGAGGGACCGGAAATGGGTGTGCTCGACGGCAAAGCGGTCATCATCACCGGCGCCGGCCGGGGGTTGGGACGGGCGTTCGCCCTTGACGCCGCCCAGCAGGGTGCTTCGGTGGTGGTGAACGACATTGATGCGGACGCCGCCGAGAAGGTTGCTGCCGAGATCGCCGAGTTCGGCGGGCAGGCGTTGGCGTCGGCCGGCTCGGTGGCCGACTGGGATGGCGCGGGCGAGCTGGTGGCGAGATGCCTGAAGGAGTACGGCGCGGTCGACGGGCTGGTCAACAACGCCGGCGTCCTCAGCCTGACCCCGCCGTGGGCGGAGACCGAGGACTCCCTTCGGCGCGTGGTGGAGGTCAACCTCCTCGGGGCGCTGTTTGTGGGGACCCACGCCGTCCGGGCCATGATCGATCACGGGTCGGGCAGCATCGTGAACATCACATCGTCGGCGCAACTCGGTCTCGCCACGATGGGCGCCTACGGAGCCACCAAGGGCGCGCTGGCGTCGCTGACCTACAGCTGGTCGATCGATCTCCGGAGTTACTTCGTCCGGGTCAACGCCTACGCCCCCGTGGCCGCCACCGCCATGACCGACATGAGCCCGGTCGTCCCGCCGGATCTCCCGGAGCCGGCTGACAACGCCGGGATCGTCACGTACCTCCTCAGCGATCTCTCGGAGGACATCTCGGGGCAGGTCATCCAACGGCGGGGCAACCGTCTCGTCGTGCTCGCTCATCCGTGCCTGACCGAGCACGGCGCCGACGCCGATGCCTGGACCGTCGATGCCGTCGTCGACCGGTTCGACCCGGTGCTGCGGGAGCACCCCGAAGCGGTCGGCTACGCCATCAAACGGTCGTGAACCAGCCGGGCACGGCGGGCTCGCGCTCGACGCCGATGGTGTTCACGAAGCCCGCCATCATCCGGTAGAACCCGACGAGGATCGTCGCCTCGAGGGCCTGCGCCTCGTCGTAGAACGCCCGCAGCGCCGTCCAGGTGGGATCGTCCACCGTCGTCCCGGCACTGAGCTGGTCGGCGAAGGCCATCAGCGTGGCGTCCCGACCGCTCCAGGCGGTGCTCTCGTCGGCGACGGCCTCGATCTCGGCGTCGGTGAGGCCGGCGGCGGGGGCGAGGCGCCGGTGATGCCCGAAGTAGTACTCGGCCCCGGTGGAGTACGTCGCCCGCAGGGTGAGCAGCTCGCGGTCACGGTCCGGGAGGAGGCTGTCGGCCAGGAGGAGACCGGCGAACTGCGTGAAGCGCCGGAGGAGCAGGGGATGGTGGGCCAGCGTCGCCGGGACGTTGAGCGGACGTCCGAGGTAGTGCAGCCCTTTGTCGAGAATGGCCTGCGTGTCAGGTGGCGGGTCGGCCAACGGCGCAATCCGGGGCTGGCGGGGAATTGGGCTGGTCACCGGAACACGACCTCGAGGGAGCCGAGCGCCAGCGGCCCGGCCGTCGTTGCCGTCCATCGCTGCCCGGCGGCCACGGGATGCGATCCCCGCGTGAGAGCACCGGTGCTCACGAGGTCGCCCGCCTGCAGCCCGGCGGCGAAGGGCGAGGCGAGCAAGTCGACCAGCGCCTCGGCCGGCCCGCCGAGGACGTCGTGGCCCGAGCCTTCGGCCACCGGTTCGCCGTCGCAGTGCAGGGCGACGGTGACGTCGCGGAGGGCGACGACCTCGTCGGCCGTGACGGACAGCGGCGCGCCGACGACCAGGCCGGCGTGGAAGCCGTGATCGGCGATGATGTCGGCCGGCGTGCACACCCAGTCGGGATAGTGGCAGTCGACGATCTCGAAGGCCAGCGCCACGGTCTCGACGGCGGCGGCCACGGCGGCGAGGTCCGCCCCGGGTTCGAGGCCGGAACCCAGCCGGAAGAGCACTTCGATCTCGAGCCTGGGCAGAGCCAGCGGCTTGAGGTCGAACTGCCCGGCGGGGACGATGCCGTCGTCGTAGATCGGCGCCCACAGCGGGTGCGTCACGCCGACGCGGTCCCAGACGGGCCGGTAGGTGAGGCCGATCTTCTGACCGGCCGGCCGGGCTCCGGCGGCCACCCGTCGCTCGGCCAGGCGGCGGCCGACGGCGAAGCCGTCGGCGAGGGAGAAGCTGTCCCGGCGGCGGCTCGGCGCCGGGACGAGTTCGGCGGCGGCCCGGGCCGCCTCCAGCTCCCGGACGAGCGCCTCCCGCTCCGAGATCCGGGCGACCACGTCGGCCTTGCGGACCTTGCCGGCCTCGTCCCGTAGTGGCTCGTCGACGAGGTCGTAGGACCGGGGGGTCTTGTAGGGCACGAGCTGGTCGGCGACATG
>Ga0070741_10019960_pt1 | contig 10645 bp, 10 predicted proteins | sample Coa_R1_4_FD_66440 | JGI IMG/M metagenome (GOLD analysis project Ga0070741, IMG submission 66440) | Surface soil microbial communities from Centralia Pennsylvania, which are recovering from an underground coalmine fire - Coalmine... | ecosystem: Environmental > Terrestrial > Soil > Unclassified ... | reverse complement strand
CTGCGCGAGCCGGTCGAAGATCGACTTCGGCATGAAATGGTTGAAGACGTCGAGGATCATGATGCGTTTCTCCGGCTTGTCATCCTGAGCGCAGCGAAGGATCTGCTTTTGATCTTCGATTTTCGCAAAAAGCAGATTCTTCGTCGCTGCGCTCCTCAGAATGACAGCTAGTCGATGGTGATGTTCATCTCGCGGATCGCCTTCGACCACTTGGCGATGTCGCTGCGCAGGAAGGCGGCGAACGCCTCGGGGGTCGAGGAGCCGAGCTCGATTCCCTGGCTGCGCGTCTTTTCCTTCAGGTCGGGGAGCGCGAGGATGCGCACGGTCTCTGCGTTCAGCTTCGCGATCGCCTCCCTCGGCGTCCCCGCGGGCGCGACCAGCCCGTACCAGGTGTCGATGTCGATGGGGTAGCCGAGCTCGGCCATCGTCGGCAGGGTCGGCGCGAGCGGCGAGCGATGCGAGCTCGCGACCGCGAGCCCGTTGAGCCGCCCCGACTGCACGTACGGCAGCGGCAGCAGGATGATGTTGAACGCGATCGACACCTCGCCCGCGAGCAGCGCCTGCGCGGTGGGCGCCGCGCCCTTGTACGGCACGTGCACGAGGTCGATGCCGGCCATGCGCTTCAGGAGCTCCGCGGCGAGGTGCTGCGGGCTGCCGTTGCCGTTCGAGCCGTACGCGACCTTGCCGGGATTGGCCTTCGCGTACTTCACCAGCTCGGCCACCGATTTCACCGGGAGCTTCCCCGGGTTCGCGGCGAGCAGGTTGGGCTGCGTCGCGACGCGCGAGACGGCGTCGAAGTCCTTCGCCGGATCGTAGGGCAGCTTCGGGTACAGGCCGACGTTGAGCGCGAGCGGGCTGTTGCCGCCCATCAGCAGGGTATAGCCGTCCGCCGGGCTCTTCGCGACGAAATCGGTGCCGATGTTCCCGTTCGCGCCCGACTTGTTCTCGACCACGACCGGCTGGCCGAAGGTCTTCGTCATCTCGGCGGCGAGCAGGCGCGAGAGGAAGTCGTAGCCGCCGCCCGCGGGGAAAGGCGCGACGATGTGGATGGGGCGGTTCGGATACTGCGCCGTCGCGGGCGGGGACAGCAGCGCCAAGGCGAGGCAGGCCAGTCGCAGTTTCACTCGGGGTCTCCGGTCGGCTAACATCGGGGCTACTTCGATCGCAGGGGCAAGACTATGACGCAATTTCGCGCGTTTGTCAGCGCGCTGCTCGCGCTCGCCGCCTCCGGTGCTTCGGCCCAGGGCTGGCCCTCGCGCCCGGTGCACGTCGTCGTTCCGTATCCCGCCGGCGGCCCGAACGACATCATCGTGCGCATGGTCGGCAAGCGCCTGGGCGAGACGCTCGGCGAGCCGATCGTGGTCGAGAACCGCCCCGGCGCGGGCGGCAACATCGGCACCGACTCGGTCGCGAAGAGCGCGCCCGACGGCTACACGCTGGTCTCGGTCGGGCCGGGCGCGCTGATCATCAACCCGCTGCTCGGCAAGGTGCCCTACGACACGATGCGCGATTTCGCGCCGGTCACGATCATGGCGGTCGCGCCGAACGCGCTGGTCGCGCATCCGTCATTCCCCGCGAAATCGGTGAAGGACCTGGTCGCGCTCGCGAAGCAGAAGCCCGGCGCGATCAACTACGCCTCGGGCGGCACGGGCAGCACGCCGCACCTCGCCGCGGCGCTGTTCGCGGTGATGGCGGGCGTGCAGCTCACGCACGTCCCCTACAAGGGCACGGGACCCGCGACCGCGGACCTCGTCGGCGGCCAGGTGCAGATAGCCTTCCTCGGGATCCCGACCGTGCTGCCGCACATCCGCTCGGGCAAGCTGCGCGCGCTCGCCGTCACGGGCGCGCGGCGCTCGCCCGAGCTGCCCGACGTGCCGACCGTCGCCGAGGCCGGCGTTCCGGGATACGAGCTCTCGCCGTGGTACGGCCTGCTCGCGCCCGCGGGAACGCCGAGCGCCGTGGTGGCGCGGCTCGCGGCCGAGGCGACGAAGATCGTGCGCGAGCCCGCGATGCGCGAGCAGCTCGTCGCGCAGGGCGCCGAGCCCGCGGGCGGAACGCCCGAGGAGTTCGCGCGCACGCTGCGCTCGGACGCCGCGCTGTGGAAGAAGGTCGTGAAGGACGCCGGGATCCGCGCCGACTGAACGCGCGCGTCGACGCGTCAGCGTCCCGGCTCGAGCGAAGTTTCCTCGAGCCGGTTTTCGCCCGCGTACGGCGCGATCGAGACCGTCGCCGCATCCGGGGGCGCCGCGTCCCCCTCGGCGCGCGCGGGCGCGAGGCTCGCTTTCGCGAGGCGCGCGAGCCCGGCGGCGATGTTCTCGCGCGCCGCGCCCTCGATGGCCATGCGCAGCCGCGCCTTGCCGTCGAGCGTGTCGGACGGCTGGGACGTCGACTCGGAGCGCACGGTCGCCTGCCACACCGCCGCGCGCGTGCCGGCGCGCCGTAGCGTCCAGGCCGCCTCCATGCGCACCGTCGGCGCGAGGTTGATGTTGAACCGGCTCTCCGGGACCTCGAGCCGGTTCACCGTCACCGAGAGGACGTAAGGCCCCGACGGAGCGACGCGCGAGAACACGCGCGACATCGTCACCGCGTCGGCGAGCGCCTGGCGGAACGCGGGACCGGGGATGCGGCCGCCGTCCTTCACCTCGATCGCGACCGCCTCGGGATGCACGGGCCCGCGCACGCCGCGCACGGTGAAGGCCGGGATCATGCCTTCCTCGGTCGGCGTGGTGCTGGCGCAGCCGGCGAGCAGGGCGGCGAGGGCGAGGGCGAGGGCGCGAAGCATGGTTTTCCTCCTCGGGACGGTGCACCTTGTTTACGCCCCGAAGATGACAGGCGTGCGGCGGGGGAGGAGACTTTCCCACCCCAAAGCGGGTATGCTTGCGCCCGGCTGGCCGAACTTTTCGGTCCAAACGGCACCCAAAGACAGCGTGCAAAAACCGGGGATCCATATTGAGCAGTGACGCGGTCCAGGGCGCGCGCGCGCCCGACCACGATGCCGCCGACGCCGCGGCCGGCGACGACCGGCCCGACCTCGTCCGCCGCCTGAAGGTCTCGCTCGCCGCCGCGGCCGTCGTCCCGACGCTGTTCTTCGCCGGCGCGGCGTGGATCTTCGCGGCGCGTCACCCGGAGGCGACAGCCGCGGAATGGCGCGGCGAGCTCGCGGCGCTCGCCCTCATCACGCTCGCGATCGCCGCCGGCCTCGTGAGCCTCGCCTGGGTGGCCCTGCAGCGCGCGAAGCGCGCGTTCGCGCACGCCCGGACGGCGAGCGCGGAATCGGCGCGGCGCATGCGCGCCGAGCACGCCCTGCTGCAGCAGCAGAAGCTCGAGGCGCTCGGCCGGCTCACCGGCGGCGTGGCGCACGACTTCAACAACCTGCTCATGATCATCAACAACAACGCCTACCTGCTCCGCCGCGGCGACCCGACGGCGCCGATCGCGCCGCGCATCGCGGCGATCGAGCGCGCGGTCGAGTCGGGCACCAAGCTCACGCGCCAGCTGCTCGCGTTCTCGCGCCGGCAGGCGGTGAACCCGGAGCTGATCCGGCTCCAGGACGAGCTGCCGCAGCTCGTCGAGCTGATGAAGCCCGCGCTCGGATCGAGGATCTCGGTGAAGCAGGACGTCGACGCGGGCACCGCGCCGGTGCGCGTCGATCGCGCGGGCCTCGAGCTCGCGCTGCTCAACCTCGCGGTCAACGCGGGCGACGCGATGACCGAGCGCGGCGAGCTGTACGTGACGGCGAGGAACGCGAAGCGCGGCGAGGCTCCGGGCCTGGAAGGCGACTTCGTCGTGCTGTCGGTCGCGGACACGGGCACCGGCATCCCCGAGGACGTGCGCGAGCGCGTGTTCGAGCCGTTCTTCTCGACCAAGCCCATCGGCAAGGGCACGGGCCTCGGCCTGTCGCAGGTGTACGGGTTCTGCCAGCAGTCGGGCGGCACGGTCACGATCGAGAGCCAGCAGGGCGTCGGCACGACCGTGCGCCTGTATCTCGAGGCGAGCGGCGAGCCGGTGAAGGAGAAGGACGCCGAGCCGCGGCTGCCCGCGGGCGAGGATCTGCGCCACCGCGTGCTCATCGTCGAGGACAACGACGACGTCGCCGAGACGACGCGCCAGCTGCTCGAGTTCCTCGGCTGCGAGGTGCGCCGCGTCGAGTCGGGCAACGCCGCGGTGCTGCGCCTGGAGCGCGACGCGCGCAACTTCGACCTCGTGCTCACCGACATCGTGATGCCCGGCGGTCTCTCGGGCATCGAGGTGCTCGGCTACGTGCGCGACCGCCATCCGCACCTGCCGGTCGTGCTCATGACCGGCTACTCGAACGAGCTGCAGAAGCTCGCCTCCGACGAGGTCGTGCTGCTCAAGCCGTTCTCGCCGCACGAGCTGGCCGACGCCCTGCGCAAGGCCCTGGCCCGGCGCGAGGGCGCGACCACCTAGCCCCCGCCGGCGGCTGTCGGTGTCCCGCCGCTTGTGTCGCCGGCCGGCGACGCGCGCGGGCCTTTGCCGGGCAATATTTCACGCCCGTCCGGTGTAAACGCGATGTAAGCCCCTTTCCGGCCCCATGGCACGGCCGTTGCTGGGTAGCCCTGCAACAAGTCGGCGGAGAGCCATCGTGAAGCTGCTCGATCTAGCGTCCTGGCGCCTGGGCTGGACGGCCCTGGGCCCGGGCTCGCACGCGGTGCGGCTCTCGAGCCATTTCCAGGCGATCTTCAGCGCCTCCGAGCGCCGCCCGATCGGCTACGAGGCGCTGATCCGCGCGACCCGCGAGGACGGCCTCGCGATCGAGCCGATCCAGCTGTTCACGAGCGTCCCCGAGGGCGCGGCGCGCGCCGACCTCGACCGCCGCTGCCGCACCATCCAGATCGAGAAATTCATGAAGCTCGGCGAGGAGCGCTCCAGCCTGTTCCTCAACCTCGACCCGTGCCGCGTGATCGAGCCGCGCTTCGCCGGCGTGTTCGCCGAGGTGCTCGAGTCGTGCGGGCTCGACACCGGGCGCGTCGCGGTCGAGCTCACCGAGTGGCCCGGGCCGTGCGAGGAGCGCCTCGCGGAAGCGGCCGCCTTCTACCGTGACATCGGGTGCCGTATCGTGGTCGACGACTTCGGCGCCGGCCAGTCGAACTTCGACCGCGTCTGGCGCCTGAAGCCCGACATCGTCAAGATCGACCGCGAGATGACGCGGCGCCTGTCCACCAACGGCGTCGCGCGGCGCATGCTCGCGGGCATCGTCGAGGTGCTGCAGGACAGCGGGGCCAGCGTCTGCGTCGAGGGCATCGAGACCGAGGACCAGGCGCTGTGCGCGATCGACGCGGGCGCCGACCTCCTGCAGGGCTTCTACTTCTCGCGTCCCGCCGAGGCGCTGCCCGCGCCCGAGGCCTGCCGCGACGTGTTCGATCACCTGCGCGACGTCTCGGCGCGGCGCCACGCGGCCGGGGCGGCGACCGAGGCTTCGCACCGGTTGCACTCGGTCGCGCGCCGCTCGCGCAACCTGCTGCGCCACGCGCGCGTCACCGGAAACGTCATCCGCCTGCGCCGCCGCCTCACCGTGGGCGAGGACGCGGCCTAGGCCTTGTCCCCGAGCAGCTTCTCGAAGCGCGGGTCCGGGGCGAGCCAGATCGCCGCGACCAGCACGTAGATTCCGCACGAGATCATCGGCTGCACGAACGCGAGCGGCACCGCGCACAGGTACAGCGCGAGCGACATCCAGCCTTTCGCGTCGCGCCCGAGCGCGCGCGCGAGCAGCGACTCGCGGTCGTGGACCGAGAGCAGCGCGCGCGTGAGGATGGTATAGGCGATCGCCGCGCCGAGCAGCACCACCCCGTAGGCCGCGACCGGCAGCGCGGCGAAGTGGTTCTCGTCCATCCACCCGGTCACGAAGGGCACGAGCGAGAGCCAGAACAGCAGGTGCAGGTTCGCCCACAGGATCGAGCCCTTCACCCGGTGCACCGCGTGGAACAGGTGATGGTGGTTGGCCCAGTAGATGCCGACGAAGACGAACGAGAGCACGTAGCTCGCGAACACCGGCGCGAGCGGCGCGAGCGCGCCCGGACCGGCGTCGTGCGGGACCTTCATCTCGAGCACGAGGACGGTGATGATGACGGCGATGACGCCGTCCGTGAACGCTTCCAGCCTGGCCTTGTTCATGGCATGCCTCCGTGAATTCCGCCGCATCTTACGCCGGGCCGCCGCCGCGGCCCGGCGACCCAAGCGGCCGCCGACGGCGTAAGATCACGGCACAAGAAAAGCCATCCAGGGAGGCGCATGAAGCGCTCGCTGCTCGTCGCGGTCCTGTCGCTGTCGCTCGCGGCTTCGTTCGCCTTCGCACAAGGGAAGAGCGGCGGGGCGCACGGCGGTCCTCCCGGATCGGGCGGCTCGCCCTTCCCGTCGCCCACGCCCACGCCGTCGCCGTCGCCCGCGCCCTCGGGCGCTCCGGCCCCCGGGGCTTCCTCGACCCCGATCCTGTCGACCCCGATCGGCGGCGGCGCCGGCGGGTCGAGCTTGGGCACGCCGGCGCCGGCGGTCGATCCGCTGTCGGGCCCGGCCACGCCGATGGCTCCCGCCGCGGGCAGCGCGCCGCCGCCCGACCGCTTCCGCGAGCTGCACGGCCACGCGCACGCGCACCTGTGCAAGGCGAAGGGTTGCGAGCAGTATTGCGACGGCCGCGAGCGCGCGGTCGGCGCCGGCAAGCGCGACACCTTCGTCCTGCAGTGCCGCGCGTATTGCATGGAAAAGTGCTGAACATGGTCACCGGGGAGAAACGCATGCGCATCGTTCGTCGCTACGCCCTCACGCTGGTCCTCGCCGCGGTCACACCCGCCGCCGTGGCCCAGAACATCGATTGGTCGAAGTGGTACGCGGGCGCCGGTCTCGGCCTCGGCATCAACGCGCACTACCGCCAGGACGGCCGCACGCTCAACTTCGACGAGGGCATGCCGGGCGCGACCGACAAGTCGGTGCTCGGCGCCTACCGCGTCGAGGGCGGCGTGCAGCTCGACCCGAAGACGCTGGTCGGCCTCTCGGTGTCGGGCGTCGGCAAGACCGCGAAGATCAACGGCAACGACGCGAACACGAACATCGACAACGTCCTCGCGACGCTGACGTGGCTCCCGGCCGAGCGCGGCTTCTTCGTGCGCGCCGGCCTCGGCTACTCGGGCATGGTCGTGGACGACGGCGTCGACAAGCGCCACGCCGGCGGCCTCGGCGTCCTCGCGGGCCTGGGCTGGATGTGGAACGTCGTGTCGGAGCACTACGTGACGCTCTCGGTCGACCAGTCGTTCCAGTTCTACCACTCGAACAACGACCACCGGCCGACGCGCTCGGAGTTCTCCGCGGCGTACCTCGGCTACATGTACCGGCACTAGGGCGCGCGCCGTGAAGCCGCTCGTCGCCGCGCTCCTGGTCTGCGCCGCCGCGGCCCACGCGGCGCCCGGCGATCGCACCGCCGACACGATCTTCGTGAACGGCAGGATCGTCACGCTCGATGCGAAGTCCTCGGTGCGCAAGGCGATGGCGGTGAAGGACGGGCGCGTCGTCGCGCTCTCCGACTCCGCCGGGGCTCCCGACCTGAAGGACTGGGAAGGCCGGAACACGCGCATCGTCGACCTCAAGGGTCGCACGGCGGTGCCCGGGCTGATCGACTCGCACATCCACGCGATCCGCGCGGCGCTCTCGTTCGCGACCGAGGTGAACTGGATCGGCGCGAGGAGCCTCGACGAGGCGCTCGGACGGCTGCGCGCGGCGGCGGCGGTCGCGCGGCCCGGCGACTGGCTGATCGTCGCGGGCGGCTGGACGCCCGAGCAGTTCCGCGAGAAGCGCCGGCCGAGCCAGGCCGAGCTCGCGGCCGCGGCGCCCGGGAACCCGGTCTACGTGCAGCTCCTGTACGACTGGGCGATCCTCACGCCGAAGGGCCTGCAGGCGCTCGGGATCGCCGAGGACAAGGACGTCCCGGCGAACGGGCGCCTCGAGCGCGACGCCGCGGGCAGGCCGACGGGCGGCGTCGCCGGCTCGCCCGGCACGATCGTCGCGCTGTTCGCGAAGCTCCCGAAGCCGACGCTCGAGCAGCAGGTCGAGGGCACGAAGAAGTTCTTCGCCGAGCTGAACCGGCTGGGTCTCACCGGCGTGATCGACCCGGGCGGCTTCGGGATGTATCCCGCCGCGTACCAGGCCTTGTTCAAGGTCTGGCGCGAAGGGGGACTCACGCTGCGCGTCGCGTACTCGTACTTCGCGCAGGACCGGGGGCGCGAGCTCGACGACTTCAAGGCGATGACGCAGCTCATGCCGATGGGCCTCGGCGACGAGTGGCTGCGCTTCAACGGGCTCGGCGAGAACGTGTTCTGGGGCGCGTACAACGTCGACGCGCCCGACGACGCCGCGCGCGAGCGCCTGTTCGAGACCCTGCGCTGGGCGGCGCAGAACCGCATGAGCGTGAACATCCACTGGAACAACGACCGCTCGGTCGGCGTGCTGCTCGACGCCTTCGAGCGGGTCGACCGCGAGACGCCGATCGCGCCGCTGCGCTGGGCGATCGCGCACCTGAACGACGCCTCGCCCGAGTCGCTCGGGCGGATGAAGTCGCTCGGCGTCGCCTGGGCGGTGCAGGACGCGACGATGTACTACGAGGGCGAGCGCCAGCTGAAGGAGAAAGGCGCCGACGCGGTCCGGCGCATGCCGCCGCTGGTCACTGCGAAGAAGATCGGCGTGCGCATCGGCGCGGGCACCGACGCGCACCGCGTCTCGAGCTACAACCCCTGGGCCGCGCTGCAGTGGATGCAGGACGGGAAGACCGTGGGCGGGGCGGCGCTGCGCGACGCGTCGGAGGCGCCGTCGCGCGAGGACGCGCTGCGCATATATACGCTCGGGAGCGCGTGGCTCGCGCACGCGGAGCGCGAGCGCGGCTCGCTCGAGGTCGGCAAGCTCGCCGACTTCGCGGTGCTGTCGAAGGACTACCTCACGGTGCCTGTCGGCGAGATCGGAACCATCGAGTCGGTGATGACGGTGGTGGGCGGCAGGATCGTCTACCCGCCGCAGCGCTAAGGCGCCGGCTCCACGCCCTCGTCGGCGACGTAGTCGCGGATCACGGTGTCGACGTCGGGGTCGGCCTTGAAGCCCATCGCGATCGCGCGCGGCGTGGCGAAGCGCACCGGCCAGGTGCGCACGATGGCGTCGATGCGCGGGTCGACCCGGAAGCTGACGCGCTTCGCGGGCGCGGGACCGGCGATGCGCGTCATCGCCTCGATCATCTCGGCGACCGTCGCCGTGATCCCGGGCAGGTTCACCACGCGGCCTTCGCGCCACGCCGAAGGCGCGAGCTCGAGCGCGTGGACGAAGGCGTCGACCGCGCGGCGCGGCGAGAGCAGCCACACCGCGGTCTCGGGCGGCAGCGGGCACTCGTAGGGCACGCCGTTCAGCGGCTCGCGCACGACCGCGCTCGCGAACGACGACGCGGCCGCGTTCGGCTTTCCCGGGCGCACGACGATGGTCGGCAGGCGCAGCGAGCGCCCGTCGAGGAGTCCCTTGCGCGAGTAGTCGGAGACCAGGTGCTCGCCGATCACCTTCTGCGTGCCGTAGGAGGTCTGCGGCGTCGGCGCCGTCGCGTCGTCGAGCACGTCGGGCAGCTCGCCGCCGAATGCGGCGACCGAGCTCGCGAACACGAGCCGCGGGGGCGAGGCGCACTTGCGCGCCTGCTCGAGCACGGCGCGCGTGCCGCCGAGGTTCACGCGCATGCCGAGGTCGAAGTCGGCCTCGGCCGCGCCCGAGACGACCGCGGCGAGGTGGAAGATCGCGCGCGTGTCGGGCGTGATCGCGCGCGCCACGAACGCCGGGTCGGACACGTCGCCCGCGAGCTTCTCGAGCCTCGGGTCTTTCGGCAGATCCGGAAACGCCTGGTCGGCGAGGACGACGCGGTCGATCTTCCCGGCGGCGAGCGCGCCGCGCGCGAGCAGCGCTCGCGCGAGCTTCGCGCCCAGGAACCCGCCGCCTCCCGTGATCACGACTTTCATCAGTACGTCGCCCTTCCTCCGGAGATGTCGAACACCGCCCCGGTCGAGAACGAGCACTCCTCGGACGCGAGCCAGCACACGAGCGCCGCGATCTCGTCGACCGCGACGAAGCGTCCCATGGGGATCTTCGAGAGCATGTAGTCGACGTGCTGCGGCGTCATCTGCTCGAGGATCGCGGTCTTCGCCGCGGCGGGCGCGACGCAGTTCACGAGGACGCCCGTCCGCGCGAGCTCCTTGCCCATCGACTTGGTCAGCGCGATCACGCCGGCCTTCGACGCGGAGTACGCGGCGGCGTTCGGGTTGCCTTCCTTGCCCGCGACCGAGGCGATGTTGACGATGCGGCCGTAGCCGGCGTCGACCATGCGCGGAGCGAGCGCGCGCGAGCAGAGGAAGGTCCCGGTGAGGTTGACGCGCAGAACGCGCTCCCAGTCCTCGACGGGATAGTCCACGGTCGGCCGGTTCGGCCCGGAAATGCCGGCGTTGTTGACGAGGATGTCGATGCGGCCGAAGTCGGCGAGCGCGCTCCTCGTCGCGCGCTCGACCGACGCCGGGTCGGCGACGTCGACCGCGGGCGACCCGCCCGTGTCCCAGACGCGCACCGCCGCGCCCTGCGCCTCGAGGCGCTTCGCGATCGCCGCGCCGATGCCCTGCGCGCCGCC
>Ga0070741_10019959_pt1 | contig 10645 bp, 7 predicted proteins | sample Coa_R1_4_FD_66440 | JGI IMG/M metagenome (GOLD analysis project Ga0070741, IMG submission 66440) | Surface soil microbial communities from Centralia Pennsylvania, which are recovering from an underground coalmine fire - Coalmine... | ecosystem: Environmental > Terrestrial > Soil > Unclassified ... | reverse complement strand
CGGCGAGCGCGAGCGGGCAGACGAACGCCGAGATGCCGATGCTCTGCACGAGCTCTTCCTTGTCGAGGCCGAGCGAGTTGAGATAGGGCACCGCCGGCACGACGTACACGCCGCACGCGCCGGTGATCATGCCGGTCGCGAGCCCGATCAGCGGCGAGACCCAGCGCTCGGCGCGCGGCGACGCGCGGAACGGCCGCCCGACGAGGCCATAGGCGCCGTATGCGCCGAGCACGACGCCGAGGATCGCGGTGGCGAGCGAAGTCGACGTCCCCGTCATCAGGCCGATGGTGGCGAAGGTGCCGACGACCATGCCGATCGCCATGGAGGCGAAGCGCCGCAGCAGCCGGAAGAGCGCCGGGCCGGCGGCCATCTGCCAGACGTTGGTCGCGATCGCCGGGATGATGAGGGTGGCGGCCGCCTGCGCCGGCGGCATGGAGAAGCTGAGCAGCGCCATCGCGACGGTCGGCAGGCCGACCCCGAGCAGCCCCTTGACCCCGCCCGCGAGCAGGAAGGCGAAGAGCAGGAAGGCGAGGCCGAGGGGAGCGGCGGAGAGCAAGCCGCTAGCGGCGCGGCCGGCGCAGCTCGACGTCGCGCAGCACCGGGTCCTCCTCGATCGCGATCTCGTTCTCGATCAGCAGGCCGCAGGCCGGGCAGCAGAACTGGCGGAACTGCGGCCGCGGGTCGATGAAGCGCCCCGGGTCGCCGACGATCGGGTTCGATTCCTCGATCGGCCGGTCGTTGCGCACGCAGTGGTTCTTGTAGTTTTCCGAGACGGGCCCGAGGTCGGCGGCGCACTTCGCGCAGCAGTAGCGGCTGCCTTTCACGGCGAGGCCGTCGGTCGCCAGGAAATCGACCTTGCCCTCGACTTTCTTCGTCCCGCTGCGCAGGCCTCCGATTCTCTTTTTCCGGAGGGCATCGCGCTCGCGCTGCGTCGCCGCGGCGTCGCCGATCACGACGCCGTAGATCTGCTTCGCGGCGAGGGCGGACACATCGCCGTTGTTGACGTCGGCTTCCACCTTCGCCGGATCGCGCTCGAGCGGGTCGCCGAAGCCGCCCGCCGCGGACCAGAGCACCGCGTAGGCATCGGCGGGGTTCTGCACGAAATCCTGCTGGCGAAGCTGCAGCGTCTCGGGCGTGCCGGAGAGCTCGCGGATGTCGCCCACGAGGCTCGAGGCGCCGAGCTTCTGCAGCACGTCCGTGTCGCGGAGGAACTGGTAGCGATTCACCGCGCCGGGGTAGCCGCCCATCATGCCGGTGGAGGTCGGAACCGCGTTGCCGGAGGAGAGCGTGTCCTGCGTGATCTTGTCGGTGCCGTGCGGGATGAAGCACGACTCCGCGCTCAATCCGCCCCGGAACTTGCCCGCGCCGCCGGAATCGGTGATTTCCTTGCGATACAGGAACAGGACCGGGAAGCTCTGCTCGGTGTGCTCGACGTTCGGCAGCTTGCAGATCGGCGTGCGCGCCTGGCCGCCGGTCGAGATGCCGTCGGCGTGCGAGAAGGCGCCGATCGCGCCGCCGATCGGGTCGACCAGCAGGTAGCCGTAGCGCTCGCCCCACTGGTCGATGCCGCGGAAGATGGTCGCCGGCCACTGGCTCGTGCCGCCGATGCACATCGTGTCGCGGCGCATCTCCGGGTCCGGGTAAATCATCTTCGAGAGCACGTTGTAGGCCGGATAGAGCGAGATCTCCATGCACTGCACCGGCGCGGTGGAAACCGAAGCCGGGAAATCGGCGCAGTTGAGCGTTCCGGGCGTCGGGTTGAACTCGACGTGGCGCAGCGCGCCGCCCACCGCGTAGTACTGCTCCCAGCACATGAGCTCGTTGAGGGCGACCATGATCGCGCCGCGCCACCCGGAGTACGTGGCGTTGATCGCCCCCGCCTGCGGATCGGTGCCGTGATTCTCGAAGACGAGGCGGTTCTTCTCCTTCTTCAGCGTGAGGCAGACCCTGTGGACGCCGCGATCGCCCGGCCGGCAGCATTCCACGTAGGTGCGGTCGCGCCAGACGCCGTCGGGCAGCCGGGATAACTTCTTAAGGAAGGCCTTCTCCCCGTCATCGAGGATCTTGCGCATCGCGCCCTTGATGACGTCCGCGCCGTATCTCCTGATCAGGGCATGGATGCGGTTCTTGGCGGTGAGATTCCCGGCCAGCTGCGCCCGGAAATCGAGCGCCACCGCGGAGGGCTTCCTGCTGCTTCGCAGATAGACGTCCTCGATGTCGCGCCGGATCTCGTCGTTCTCGACGATCTTCACCGGCGGAATGAGGATGCCTTCGTCGAACGCGTCGCGCGCCGAGGGGCAGAAGCTCCCCGGGGTGATGCCGCCGATGTCGTACTGGTGCAGGCAGTTGGTCACCCAGCAGAAGAGCTCGTCCTTCCAGAAGACGGGACACAGGAGCATCACGTCCATCTGGTGCGCGGCGCCGACCCAGGGATCGTTGGCGAGGAACATGTCGCCCTCGCGGATGCCCGGGTTGTCCGCCCGGTTCTCCAGCGTCCACTTCACCTGCGTGTCGGTGACGCCGGACATGTACTGCATGTACGGCCCGAAATAGACGAACTCCGCGTCCTCGGTGAGGATCGACGGGTTGAGGTCGAGCGCGTACATGGCCACCGGGGAGCCCGACAGGCGCTGGATCGTCGCGCCGTGCTCCTCGTTCACGTTCCAGAGCGCATGGCGCACCACCTCGAAGGTCACCGGATCGAGGTCGCTCTTCGCCTTCCGATGGAGCCTCAGCTTCGGCGAAATCGAGAGCTTCTTCGGCGGCACGTAGCCGGTGCGCCGGCCGTCGAACGAAATGCCGGTGAGCTCGTTCAGCTTCTTCAGGGGTGCATTCATTTGCCGAAGGTCATCTCGAAGTTGCCCAGCCGGTCGACGGCGAGCGCGCTGCCCGGATGCACGACCACCGTGGTGTCGGATGTCTCCACGATCGCAGGCCCGGCGATGCGGTTGCCGGCGGCGAGCGCGGCGCCGTCGTAGACCGGGGTGGGCCGGTGCTTTTTCCGGTCCGGCCAGAAGATGCTGCGGCCCTTGCGCCGGGCGCTCTTCGGAATGGTCTTGCTGATCTTCTTTGCGACCGTGAGGCGAGGGCGCGGCGTAACGGCTCGTGCGCGCAGCCTGCACACGACGATCTCGAGCTGCGCGCCGGCGAGCGCCGAGCCGCGCCCGTAGAGCTTCTCGTAGCGGTCGGTAAAGAGCGCGCGCAGCCTGGCCTCGTAGTCCTTCGGCGCGCGGCTGAAGGGAAGCAGCACCTCGACCTCGTTGATCTGTCCCTTGTGGCGCACGTCGAGCGAGAACTCGTAGCGGTGGCGCGATTTCTCGATGCCCTCGCTCGCCAGCAATGCGGCGGCGTTGCGCTCCAGGCCATCCAGGATCGCGTTGACGCGCGCCGCGTCGACCGGCGTGGGCATGATCTCGGTGTGCTCGAAGATGTGCAGCACGTCCGCCGCGGCGGCGCCGAATGCGCACCAGGTCGAGGCCGCCTTGCGCTGCGGCACGATCACTTTCTTCACCCCGAGCTCGCGCCCGAAGACGCCGGCGTGCGCGGGGCCGGCGCCGCCGAAGGCGAACAGCACGAAGTCGCGCGGGTCGTAGCCCTTCTCGACGGTGACCTTGCGGATGATGTCGGCCATGTGCAGCTCGACGATCCGGCAGACGCCGGCGGCGCATTCGACCGCCGAGAGGCCGATCTGCCGGCCGAGAGTCTCGATCGCGGAAAAAGCGGCCCGCGGGTCGAGCTTCATGCGCCCGCCGGCGAAATTGTCCGGGTCGAGGTAGCCGAGCACGAGCTGCGCGTCGGTGACCGTCGGCACCTGGCCGCCGCGCCCGTAGCACACCGGCCCGGGGAATGCCCCGGCGCTGTCGGGCCCGACGGTGAGCGTGCGCGTCTCGGCGTGCACGCGCACCAGGCTGCCGCCGCCGGCGCCGATCGCCTGCAGGTCCACCTTCGGCAGGAAGTATTCGTACTGGTCGGTGTTGCTGATGAAGGAGTAGGCGGGCTTGCCGTCGTGGATGATCGAGACGTCGAACGACGTGCCGCCCATGTCGGTGGTGATGACGTTCTTCTCGCGCATCGCCGCGCCGAGGAACATGGACGCCGTCACGCCCGACACCGGGCCCGAGTCGAGCGTGAGGAGCGGGGCCTCGCCCGCGCGCGCGACCGGCACGGTGCCGCCGCCGCATTGCGTGATCTGCAGGCCGTGGCCATAGCCGAGGCTCTTCAGCGAGCGGTCGAGCTTGCCGAGATAGCTCCCCATGACCGGCCCGAGGTAGGCGTTGAGCGCGGTGGCGGTGACGCGCTCGTATTCGCCCCACTTCGGCGCGATGTCCACCGAGCAGGTGACGAAGAGCGAGGGGGCAATCTTCTGCACCAGCGCCTTCACGCGCCGCTCGTGCTCCGGGTTGCGGAACGACCAGAGGAAGCAGACGGCGATCGCCTCCACGCCCTGGGCGACGAGGTCGCGGATCGCGCTCTCGGCTTCCGCCTCGTTCAGCGCGCAGACCACTTCGCCGAAGCAGTCCACGCGCTCGGAGATGCCGCGGATCAGGCGCTTGGGGACGATCGGCGCCGGCTTCGAGGTCTCAGGGAAATGCACCACCTTGCGGATGTCCCGGCCCCCATAGCCGCGCGAGCCGCGCATGATGTGGATCGCGTCCTCGTGGCCCCGGGTCGTGATGAGGCCGACCTTCGCGCCGCGCTTCTGGATGATCGTGTTCGTGCCGACCGTCGTGCCGTGCGAGAGGAAGTCGATCGCGCCGCAGAACTTCTTCATCGGCAGCCCGAGCGCCGAGGCGCCCGCGCTCAGCGCATCGAGCATGCCGCGCGAGAAATCGCCCGGGGTGGAAGGCACCTTGGTGGTGAGCAGCCGTCCCGCGCGATCGACGATCGCGCAGTCTGTGAAAGTGCCCCCGATATCGATGCCGACGAGGTAGCTCAAGGGCTGTTCCAACGGATCATTGCTATATATTAACGAGCGCGCCGCACCGCTTCCCCGACGAATCGCGAAATGAACGCCCTGCTTGGCACCGAGCTGCCGATCATCCAGGCGCCCATGGCGGGCGTGCAGCTGAGCGCGCTCGCGGCGGCGGTGTGCAACGCCGGAGGGCTCGGCTCGCTGCCGTGCGCGATGCTCGATGCCGCCGGGCTGCGCAAGGAACTCGCCGCCCTGAGCGGCGCCACTGGCCGGCCCTACAACGTCAACTTCTTCTGCCACACGCCGCCGGCGCCCGATGAGAAGCGCGAGGCGCGCTGGCGCTCGGCGCTTTCCCCGTACTACCGCGAGTACGGCATCGATCCCGCGGCGATTCCCGCGGGGCCCGGCCGCGCGCCGTTCAGCGCGGAAATGGCCGAAGTCCTCGCGCAGTTCAAGCCAAAGGTCGTCAGCTTCCATTTCGGCTTGCCTTCTTCCGACCTGCTGCAGCGCGTGCGAGCCATGGGCGCGACGATCCTGTCGTCGGCAACGACGGTGGAGGAGGCCCAGTGGCTGGAGAAGCACGGCGCGGACGCGATCATCGCCCAGGGCGAGGAGGCGGGCGGTCACCGAGGCATGTTCAGGACGGGCGAGCTCTCCACCCAGGCGGGGACCCTTGCGCTCCTGCCGCAGGTGGTGCGCGCCGTGAAGCTGCCGGTGATCGCGGCCGGCGGCATTGCGGACGCGAAAGGCGTCGCCGCGGCGCTCGCGCTCGGCGCCGTCGCGGCGCAAGTCGGAACTTCGTACCTTCTCTGCCCGGAAGCGACGACGAGCGCGGTGCACCGGCGCGCGCTGAAGAGCGACGCGGCACGCCATACGGCCCTCACCAACCTTTTTACCGGGCGTCCGGCACGCGGCATCGTGAACCGGGTCATGCGCGAGCTCGGCGCGATGAGCGAAGCGCCGCCCGAGTTTCCGCTCGCGGCTTCCGCCATCGCCCCGCTGCGCGCGAAGGCGGAAGCGCAGGGGAAGGGGGATTTCTCGCCGCTCTGGTCCGGGCAGAATGCTTCCGGTTGCAAGGAAGTCCCCGCGGCGCAATTGACGCGGGAGCTGTGCGCAATCTCATGAAAACCATCGTCTGCGTCCTTTTCTTCGCGCTTGCCCAGGCCGCAGCCGCGCAAGAGGCGTATCCGGTCCGACCGATCCATCTCGTCGTCACCGTGCCGCCGGGCGGCGCGGCGGACTTCATCGCGCGGCTGGTCGGCGCGAAGCTCTCCGAGTCGCTGGGCCAGGGCGTGATCGTCGAGAACCGCGGCGGCGCGGGCGGCACGATCGCCGCCGACGCGGTGGCCAAGGCGGCGCCCGACGGCTACACGCTGCTGCAGAACTCGATCACCACCCACGGCATCGGGCCGCACCTCTACTCGAAGCTGCCCTACGATCCGGTGAAGGACTTCACGCCGGTGGCGATGCTCGCCTCCCTGCCGTTGATCATGGCGATCAATGGCGATTTGCCTTTCCAGGCAGTCGGGGAATTGATCAATGCCTCAAAAAGCAAACCCCTGGCCTTCGCGTCGTCGGGGAACGGCGGCGCGCCGCACATGGCGGGCGAGCTCTTCAAGAGCGTGACCGGGGCGGACATGCTGCACGTGCCCTACAAGGGAAGCGGCCCGGCGGTGTCCGACCTTGTCGCGGGCCGCGTGCAGGTGATGTTCGACGCCGCGCCATCGCTCATCAATTTCGTGCGCAGCGGCAAGCTTCGCGTGCTGGCGGCTGCGAGCCCGGCGCGCAACCGGTTGCTCCCGGATGTGCCGACCTTCGCCGAGCTGGGCTATCCGAGGATCGCGGTCGCGCTCTGGTACGGCCTCGAGGCGCCGGCGGGCACGCCGCGGCCGGTGGTGGAGAAGCTGAACCGCGAGGTGAACCGCGTCCTCGAGCTGCCCGAGGTCAAGGAGCGCCTGCTGGGGCAGGGCGCCGATCCGTCGCCGCAGTCGCCGGAAGCCTTCGCGCAGTTCATGCAGCAGGAGATGGCGAAGTGGGCGCCGGTGGTGAAGCAGGCCGGCGTGAAGCTCGACTAGTGCAGGCGCCTTCGCAGGCGCTCGCGCGCCTCGTCGCCGGCTCGCGCTGGGAAGCGCTGCCGCAGGATATCCGGCTCGAGGCGAAGCGCGGCGTGCTGAACTTCGCCGGCTGCATGCTCGCCGCGCTCGAGGAGCCCGAGATCCGCATCCTTCGCGAGACGTTCCCGCACGACGACGCGCTCGTCTACGGCGCGGCCGCCACGGCGTTCGACTATGACGACACGCACCTGCCGACGGTGATCCACGCCACGCCTCCCGTCGGCGCGGCGCTCTTCGCGCTCTCGAAAACGCAGCCGTTCTCCGGCAAGGAGCTTCTGCACGCGTTTGCCCTGGGCGTGGAGGTCTCGTGCCGGCTCGGCAATGCGCTGACGCCCGGCCACTACGAGCACGGCTGGCACATCACGAGCACCTGCGGGGTCTTCGGCGCCGCCGTCGCGTCGGCGAAGGTTCTCGGCCTGTCGGAGCCGCAGATCGTCTCGTGCCTGGGGTTGGCGGCGACCCAGGCTGCCGGCCTGGTCGAGATGCTCGGCAGCATGGCGCGCGTGCTGAATGCCGGCGTCGCCGCGCGCAGCGGCCTCGCGTCGGCGCTCCTCGCGAAAAAGGGCTTCCGGGGTCCCGCCCAGCCGCTCGAGGGCCGCCGCGGCTTCTTCAGCGTTTTCGGCGGCAGCCGCAAGCTCGAATGCCTCGCCGCGGAGGAGTGGGCGTTCCGCGACGTCGCCTACAAGCCGTACCCGACCGGCGTCGTGCTCCATGCCTTGATCGATGGATGCCTGGACATGAAGGCGGCCGGGAAGCTTTTCGACGAGTTCACGATCGGGATGCACCCCCTGGCGATCGAGCGGACCGACCGCCCGGAGCCGAAGAATGCGATCGAGGCGCGCCTGAGCGCGCAGCATTCCGTGGCCGTGTGCTTCCTGCGCGGCAAGGCGGGAAATGACGAGTTCAGCGACGCGGCGGCGCTCGACCCGCAGATCGTCGCCTTGAGAAGGCGCGTGAAAATCGTGCCGGATCCGGCGCTCGACAAGATGGCGGCAGTGATCAACGGCGTGCGCATTCCGGCCGCGCGGCGCCTCGATGACCGGCGGCTGGACGCCAAATTCCGCGAGCAGGCGGGTACGCGCGCCGACGCCTGGAAGCGCTTCGTCGACTCGCTCGAGTCGCAGCCGCGCGCCGTGCTGCCGGCGTGATGCCGCTCGAGAAGGCGATCCTGCCGCCGCCTTCGCCGCGGCGCATCTGGCAGGACTTCGGCGGCGTTTACGCCGGCAACGCGGTCGTGGCGTTCCTCTTCTCGTGCACCGGCCCGGTCGCGATCATCCTTTCCGTGGGCGCGCGTGGCGGGCTCTCCGAGTCCGACATCGCCTCCTGGATCTTCGGCGGCTTCTTCCTCAATACGCTGGTGAGCCTCGTGTTCACGCTGCTCTACCGGCAGCCGCTCGTCTTCCTGTGGAGCATCCCGGGCGGCGTGCTGGTCGCGCCGGCGCTCGCGCACCTTTCCTTCCAGGAGGTGATCGGGGCCTACCACGCGACCGGCCTCCTGCTGCTCCTGCTCGGGCTCTCGGGCTGGTTCCGCAAGGTGATGGATGCGATCCCGATGCCGATCGTGATGGCGATGGTGGCGGGCGTGTTCCTGCGCTTCGGGGTCGATCTCGTGCTCGCGTTCCGCGACGAGCTCTGGATCGCGCTCCCCATGACGGCGGCGTTCCTCTTCCTCACCGCGGTGCCCATGCGCTTCACGCGCGCGCTGCCGCCGCTCATCGGCGCGCTCGCGGTCGGCGCGGTCGCGGTGTGGCTGCTCGGCGCCTTCAAGCCGCCGCAGGGCGCGCTTTTCGAGTTCGCCTCGCCGAACCTCTATGCGCCGAGATTCTCGTGGAACGCGATGGTCGAGCTCGTCATCCCGCTCGCCATCACGGTGCTCGCGGCGCAGAACGCGCAGGGCATCGCGGTCCTCACGGCGAAGGGGCATACGCCGCCGATCAACGCCATCACGGCCGGCTGCGGCGTGGGCTCGATCCTCACCGCGCTGGTCGGCGCGGTCTCGACCTGCTTCACCGGCCCGCTCACGGCGCTCGTCTCGAGCTCCGGGGAAAGGCAGCGCCAGTACACCGCCGCGCTCGGCGTCTGCCTGCTCGCGATCACGTTCGGGCTGCTCGCGCCGTTCTTCACGCGCCTGCTGCTCGGGACGCCGAAGACGTTCATCGCCGTGCTCGCCGGGCTGGCAATGCTTCGCGTCCTGCAGAGCGCCTTCATCGCCTCGTTCCGCGGCACGCATACGCTCGGCGCGCTCGTCTGCTTCCTGGTCACCGTCGCGGACGTCGCGATCTACCGCATCGGCGCGCCGTTCTGGGGACTCGTCCTCGGCGTCGCGACCTCGTGGCTCCTCGAGCGCGAGGCGAAGCGCTGACTCTCAGCCGCGCAGCATCCGGCGCAGCGTGAGCCGCTCCGCCTCGACCTCGCGCCGCGTGCGGAAGCCGAGGCGGCGCAGCAGCGGCACCGCGGGGCACCAGCCCGTCAGGGCGTGCTCGAGGAGGAGGGCCGCGCCGGCGAGCGCGAGCAGGCCGGCGCCCGCCATGACGGCGCGCTCCACGGTCCATTCCTTGCCGAGCGACTCCATGCGCGATTCGATCGCCGCCGCAGGGGCGCCGTGGTAGCGCGCGATGTTTCGCACCGTGATAGTGCGGATCCGGCGGGTGAGCATGACCACCCTGGCATGCAAAATTCAAACCTTGGCGCCCGCGCTGTCGAATTGCGGGGCCGCCGTTCGACTATCGCCCAGACCATTGATATCAAGGAGATAGCATGCGCTACGGCTGGGTGATGGTGGCGATCGGGGCGCTGATCACGTGCGTCGCGGCGGGCGCGATGTTCTCCCTCGCGGTGTTTCTCGCGCCCATCACCGCGGCCACCGGCTGGTCGCGCGCCGGCGTCTCGGGCGCCATGACCCTGAATTTCCTGACGATGGGACTGGGCGGCTTCGCGTGGGGCGCGCTCAGCGACCGGATCGGCACGCGCAAGGTGGTGCTGTCGGGCGGGGCGCTCCTCGGCGCGGCGCTCATCGTTTCGAGCCGCGCCGCGACCCTGCTCGAGTTCCAGGCGGTCTACGGGCTTTTCGTCGGCTTCGCGACCGGCAGCTTCTTCGCGCCGATGATGTCGACGGTCAGCTCCTGGTTCGACCGCCACCGCGGCCTCGCCGTGTCGCTCGTCTCCGTTGGAATCGGCGTCGCGCCGATGACCGTGTCGCCCTTCGCCGCCTGGCTCGTCACGGCCACGGACTGGCGCACGGCACAGCTCGCGATCGGCGCGCTGGTGCTGGGGACGATCCTCCCGCTCGCCCTTTTCATCAAGGACGCGCCGCGCGCCCGGGATTCGACGGCAACGACTTCGGTAAGCGAGCCGGGGCTCGGCGTTTCCCAGGCGCTGCGTACGCCGCAGTTCATCGTCCTGGCGCTGACGTTCTTCGCGTGCTGCGCGACGCATTCGGGGCCGATCTTCCACACCGTGAGCTACGCGATCGGCTGCGGGCTGCCGACCATGGCCGCGGTGACCATCTACAGCGTGGAGGGTTTCGCCGGCCTCGGCGGGCGCCTCGCCTTCGGCCTCGCGGCGGACCGGCTCGGCGTGAAGCCGGTGCTGGTCGCCGGCCTGCTCATCCAGGCGCTTG
>Ga0070741_10019958_pt1 | contig 10645 bp, 10 predicted proteins | sample Coa_R1_4_FD_66440 | JGI IMG/M metagenome (GOLD analysis project Ga0070741, IMG submission 66440) | Surface soil microbial communities from Centralia Pennsylvania, which are recovering from an underground coalmine fire - Coalmine... | ecosystem: Environmental > Terrestrial > Soil > Unclassified ... | reverse complement strand
GGGGCTGGCCCGGGCTTATGCAGGATCTGAAAAGGGGCTGCCCCAGGCTTCGCGATGTTCGAAGCCTGGGAACTACGGACCTGTGCACAATGTTCATCCGGCGGGTGGCCCAGGTCTCTACGTAACGAGTAACCTTGCTTTACCTGCAGTCTGATCAGACGGATGGTAAAGCCCCATGTCTGGAAAAGCGCCAGACATGGGGCACCCCAGCTTTGGTGATAGCTCAGATGTATGCCCGACCGATCAGAACAACAGCGTGGGACTAGTGGCTCAGTTCGCTTGATCTCATAAAATGTGGGTGCCCCACTTCTCGCGGTTTTCGAGAAGTGGGGCTTTACCGGACCTAGGCAGTCTTAGGTTTTTCGCTGGTGAAGGTAACCCGCTCCCGCGCCTTCAGCTTGTGCACCGACCAGTCATTGACTCGAACTATGCCAGGCTCTCCGAAGGCGTAAGCGCGGAAACTACTCCAGCGCCACTGGTCGGGACTTTCGACCAATCCTCGTCGCACCGGGTTTCGATGAATGTAACGAAGTTTCTCCATCCGCTTTCGTCCACCCCAGATGTTGTAGTCATAGAAGCGAGCTTGCCAGAAATGCTTGGGCACGGGTTCCAACCAAAGTCCTTCTTGTGCGGCCTTTCGTTTTTCGCGCCGCTTCCGGGCCGACAGAATTCGTCGCGCGACGCCCAGTTTCAGAGCCTGAATCACCATCGAGGGATTGGCCTTCTCCGGTTCGCTAATCAGAAGATGAAAATGTTCGGGCATGGCAACATATCCCACCACCACAAATTGATATCGTTGACGGACCTGCTCCAGAACACGTACGAACAGGTCGCGAGCGCGAGCTGTAGCCATCAGCGGTTGGCGACGGTAGCAGCTGGCAGTGATGAAATGTAAATCGCCAGAGCCGTAATAGCGTTTGAGACCCCAGGGCATCCTGGGATATTGGCCACAATCTCAATCGCTTGTCTGTGACGGATGAACATCGGGAGTCATTGCTGGACGCGGGAACTCCCCCAGCCATTCGATTTCGCTCAGGGCAGGCTTTCTCGAAAACCGCGAGAAGTGGGGCACCCCGGAGATCTGATCAGACCGAGAGTAAAGCACCCAGCCTTGGTCATGGTCGGATGTGTGCCATCCGCCACTGGACGAAAATACGCGGCTTGATCCCTGCCCACCCCCGAACTAGCTGATCACCCAGTGCGCGAACGATTGCCAGGCGGGGGCTGGCCCGGGCTTATGCAGGATCTGAAAAGGGGCTGCCCCAGGCTTCGCGATGTTCGAAGCCTGGGAACTACGGACCTGTGCACAATGTTCATCCGCCACAGCCAGACTGCGGACCTGCGTGCTACATCCGTACTATGCCCAACCGCTTGCATTGTTACTACGGACCTGGGTGCGCGAACTTCAGTTGCTACCGGCGATTGCCACTGCTGGGCACAGCACGCCTTAGTTGTTCCTTCGCGTGCTCAAGCAGGTGCGAAGCGGGCTTCAGCCTTGACGGTGCCGCTCACTGCGTTCGCGCGTGCGGTCCTTCACGACGACAATCGCGGCCCCTTCGACTGGGCTCAGGGGAGGCTATGAATGGCCACTCTTCCACGCGGCGCTTCTTGCGTCGCGGTTTGATCCTAGGCGAGGCTGATTGGCACGGCTGAAGCCGTGTCCTTCCCGTTCGTGCAGATTTCAGAAACGCAAGGTCCCTCGACTTCGCTCGGGATGACATCGGAGGATGGAGCAATCCTGCCGCTCTTCCACGCGGCGCTCCTTCGTCCCGTTATGTCCAGATTGGCCGTATACGGCACGGCTGAAGGCCGTGCCCTTCCCGTTCGTGCTGGTAACCAGAGAGGAAAATGGTCAACGGTCATGAAAATGATTGGACTTCAAAATCCCCACTCTCCCGCAAACAACGCGGGAAGGGTGGGGCAACCATTTCGTCAGATACGGAGCCGAGATCAGTGGAAGCCGTCAAAGGCCTTCTCGAAAGCCGAGTACGGGGTCCGGCTCTTTGCTGTTATTGCGCAAGCTTAAAGTCAGGGCTTCTCGACTTCGCTCGGGATTCTTTACACCCCAGCAAGCTAAAGGCGGGCTTGCCGGGGACCTGTTCTGCAGCGGGCTCGGACGCCCGCTAGACGCCTCAACTTGAGTGGGCCACTTTGCTCAAGAAACTGCAGATCCCTCGCTTTGCTCGGGATGACATCGTTCTTGATATACAGATGGAATGGGAGTTCATTGTGTGTCGTTCGCCTCTGTGGCTCTTGAGAGGTCGGGTGCGCGCATGGAGTCCCAAGCTTCGCGATAGATTTCGAAGCGGGACATGCGGCGCTTGCTGGATGGGAAGACCTTGATGGTCGTTTTGTTAGCATAGGCTTCGATTGGGATGACGTACCAGGCGTCGTCGGGAACGACGTAGCCGACGATGAAATCGATGTCTTTGCGCGTGTACCGGTTCTTGTGGACATTGCCACAGGCGTGGAAGGTGTATCCGTTGAGAGCGCTGGTGTGCGCTGACTTGACCTGGACGCGCCAGCAGCGCCCGTTGACATCGACGATGAAATCGTAGCGGTCGCTTTCACCCCAGGGTTTGGCGACACTGAAACCGAGGGAAGCGGCCTTGTGCAGAAAAGCCGCTTCGGCGATCTCGCCACGACGTTTGGTGGTGAGCGATGACGGATTGGTCCCACTTCTCGCAGAATCGACGAGAAGTGGGGCACTCCCGGCACGCTCAGGATTTCTTCTAGGTCCCATGAATTTCCCTTTGATTCGGCCCCAATTTGTTAGAGACACGTATCGTGCGGATGTGAGTTAAGCCTTCTTGCGGACAAGGTGTCCGCACGTACATGGGCAATGGAAAAGGCGCGGCTATAGGCCGCGCCTTGCGCTATAACTTTTAGCTTATATATTCAGAATAGCAGATTCCGAGGGAAATTGTGCCAGATTTCCCAAGTTTATATTTGGCGCGAGATGAGCACGTTACGCGAAAACCGCGCCTGTAAGGGTATTGACAAGAATTTTCCACAGGTTGAGTACACAGTAACTTCTTCCCACTTCTGCGAATGCGGCGAGGCTCGCCACCCCAGAACCAGCCTCCGCGCTGTGATTCGGTAGTATCGGGCTTTTTGCCTGCTCTCTGACTAAATTCACCCCGATGGGCGAAGCGAAGGTTGGGTGCTTCTTTCCACTGGCGAGCGCGTACCTCTTAACCACGGCGGATGGCAGAGGCTGGCCGCGATGAGTGACATTTCGGCGGCTCGGCAATAGGGAACTAGTCTTCTGAGCCTGCTTCCGCGATCCGGTGAATAGCGTTCTGCGCTGCGCGCAGCGGAACGGAGACATGCACGGTTTCGCCAGCGTCGTTTACATCCACAACAATCGAGCCGCCACTCTTGCTAACCACTACATGTTCGCCTGGATCGATCACCTCGACAAGCAGACCATCGGGAGCGCCAGAAAGAGCGGGGATGGCAGCGTCGATGATCGGGAGGCACTCGCGCAAGTCACGATCACTGTGCGCAAGGTTGCGATCAGGGATGAAGTGTAGCGCCGTGGTGGCGAGAGCCGCGGGGACAAGCAGGTTAATATTTGTGCCGTCAGAGCGCTTTTCATGGACTTTGACGTGAATGAATCCTTCGCTCGAAAGTGCGGCAGCTCCAACGAGGGCGGTTCCGAGTACGCCGACACCGAGTTTGGCCAAGAAGATCATTTTCGCCTCCTATTTTTGACAACTGCAGCCTCGCTTTGCTCGGGATGACAGGTTAGAAGGTTACGTCCGGACAGGAATGTCCGACCTACACGTCCATGGCACACACGATCACTCCGTGTCCTTGTTGCGCGAGTCGATCCAGACGCGGACGTTGTCATCGTGGCTGCTGACACGCACCAGAGTCGTATCGGCAACGTTTTCGAGCGCCTTTATCGCGGCCTCGACGTTCAGCTGGTTTTCAGTGGTGTCGGAAATGAGCGCCTGTACCACTTCCCAGGGAACGTTAACGTCTACATTCTCTTTGCTGTTCTTGTCGATCACGTGCACGACGACCTGGCCGTCCTGTTTGGCCACTCGGACATCATTGCCGTTATCTTGAACGGTGACGAATTCGCCTTCGGGCGCGGTTTTCAAAGCATCGAGAATCGCGCGCACGTCGATATCATCAGCGGTGAAATGATCGATGTGAACTTTTCCGTTACGCAGCTGTCCGTGATTGATGGCGGGAATGACCTTCTCCGCGAGCTGGAGGGGAACATTCACACGGACCACCTCGTGAGTGCTGGGATTGGTTACGCGAACATGAATATAGCGGGTAGCAGAAGCGGCAACGGCCACGCCAGCAGTAAGGAGCACCGCGGCGAGGAGCGCGAATATAAGCGAATGCCTGGTCTTTGTATTCATAGCCTGCCTTTCAGAACGGATATTCCTGATCCGCTCGACGGGAGATTTGACCTGCGCATAAGTCACTCTCTGGCTGAGTTACGCAAGTGGTGTGGAGAAAGTTCCGGAGTTTGCGGTTGTGCAAATAGTTGCGCAGGAAATGGCTTGCGAACACGAGCGGCTGGAAGTTATTGCAAACGAAGCGCTTAAGGGCGCGAGTTTGGTACGACCCGTGCTTTTGTATCGGGGCATCCGAGGGACTCTCAACTGGATGTTGAGGTGGTGACTTTGAAACTGGAGAGACTAAAGATGAAGAAATTTCTGATGCTGGCGGCTGTTTTGGCGGGCTTTGCGATGAGCGCATTTGCCCAGACTGCAGTTCCGGTCCTCACCTGGAATGGGGAACCGACGATGCTTACCATGCCAGAACATACCCATCATGCCTCGCAGACGCCGATGGCGGAAGAGAAGAGCATCCTGGAGCATTCTGATAGCGTTGCCGCGCACGGAGAGAGGCCGCTGTGGGAGGTAATGCAGGCGGCTCCGTTTGTCTGCCTTGGCGATGCGGCACGCGACTTTAAGCAGGAGCACGCGACTTCCAGAAAAGCCAGCGTAGTCTGGGTGAATTACTAGGAGCTGTGCCCGGAGCAGTGCATCACGCCCAGGAATTTGCTCCAAGGGCCAACGGCATCGCGGTATTGATATGCCATAGTCCGCGAAAGCTGGTGCAAGTGAGTGAGATCATGCGCGGCCCAGGTTGCGAGCAGCTCCGAAAGTGTCACAATACCGAGTGACGGATGGCGGCCTCGCCGCGCAAAGTCTTGCGGCTGAAGGTTCAGGGCACGTAGTTCGGCAAGGGTGTCGGCGCGCACGCGTGCGAATTCGTCTAATAGATCGCTGAGTGATTTGCCTCGGCTGTCGCGCTGCTGGGCGAGGCGGTCGAAGGGCTCAAAGGCGCGAGTCTCGCCAAATTCCAGAATTCTCTTAGCCCGCGGAATCCAGTCGGTGCGGTCTCCGTGAATCAGGTGGCCGACAACATCAAACGGGCTCCAACTGCTTTCGCCTTCGTTGCTCTGAGTCCACTCGTCGGGCAGGTCACGAAGCAGGGCATTGAGCGCGGCCGGGGTGCGGGAGAGAAGGGAAATTGTGAGTTCCAGGTTGTGATCCATGGAGGTCCTTTCGTTCTCAACGTAATCAAGATGAAACTCTTGAGCTTGGGATTCTGAAAAGTTCAGTAAAATCGATCGTTCGATCATTGGCTTCAGTCTTCTAGTTTAGGAATCTGAAACGAGAAGGAGTGGGCCGGGCGATTGCAGATGAGCCGCTTCTTGACGCGGAGAAGTCCAGCAAGCAGCAGCTTGAAGATACCGAATACTCCTGCCGACCGTCTAAAGCTCAGCACGTCACCTCTCAAAGCACCGGGATTCGCGGCTAACTCGATGTGGAGCACACCATGGAACAGCTACTCCAGGATTTGCGTTATGTTTTTCGTCGCTTGCGCAACGCACCAGGGTTCACACTCACAGCAGTTATCACGCTAGCCCTTGGGATCGGCGCCAACACGGCGATATTCACTTTGGTGCAGGGGATTCTGCTGCGGTCGCTGCCGGTGTCGGATCCTGCGCGCCTCTACCGCGTTGGCGATACTGACAATTGCTGTGTAAACGGCGGTTTTGAAGGCGAAAATGGCGACTTTGATATTTTTTCGTACGACTTGTATTTGCACCTGAGAAACTCGGCGCCGGAATTCGAACAGCTCGCGGCTGTGCAGGCCGGACGGCCGCAATTCAGCGTGCGTCGAGGAAATGCGCTCGGCAAATCGCTCCACGGAGAATTCGTCTCGGGTAATTTCTTCTCGATGCTGGGGGTGGGCGCATTTTTCGGGCGACCACTGTCCGAAAGCGACGATACGCCGTCTTCGTCTCCGGCGATCGTGTTGAGCTATCGCGCGTGGCAGAGTGAGTTTGCCTCGGACCGCTCACTGGTCGGATCGACAATTTCCATTCAGGCGAAGCCATTCACAGTAGCCGGCATCACTCCGCCCGGATTCTTCGGCGATCGGGTAAGCGACACTCCGCCCGATTTCTGGCTTCCGCTGGCAACTGAGCCGTATGTTTACGGCGAGAACAGCATTCTCCATCACGCTGACTCCAATTGGCTGTATGCGCTCGGAAGGGTACGCGAGGGAAGCAGCATCGGTCTGTTGCAGGACAAGCTCTCGACGGCGCTGCGTCAGTGGTTGGCAACGCGCCCGGCTTATACGGAGAACGGTGGAGCCGCAGAGATCCCGAAGCAGCACGTTATGATATCGCCGGCTGGTGGCGGCATTCAGAATCTGCAACAGGAAACGGGTAAGGGACTGAAGATGCTGATGATTCTTTCCAGCGTCGTGCTGCTCATAGCTTGCGCCAATATCGCAAACCTGCTGCTGGCACGCGCCACCATGCGAGGCTCAGAGGTCGCCATGCGTACGGCGCTGGGCGCCAGCCGCGCTCGCGTGATTCGCGAGGTCCTTACGGAGACCACTGTGCTGAGCTGCATCGGCGGAGCGGCGGGGTTGATCGTTGCCTACCTTGGATCGCACGTGATTCTCAGGCTAGCGTTTCCCGATGCGACGAGTTTACCCGTTGACGCGAGCCCGTCAATTGTCGTTCTGGGATTTACGTTTCTTGTCTCGCTAGCTACGGGCAGTCTGCTGGGGACGGCCCCCGTATGGTTGTCATTTAATGCGCAACCAGCGCAGGCGCTTCATGGGGTGCGGAGCGTTACCCGTGATCGTTCCTCGCTTCCGCAAAGAGCGTTGGTTGTGTTGCAGGCGGCGTTGTCGATGGTTCTACTGGCAGGTGCGATTCTGATGAGTAAGTCGCTGGGCAATTTGGAAAAGCAGAAATTTGGGATAGCTACTTCCAACAGGTATGTTCTGCATCTCGATGTTGCAGGGGCGGGCTATACGCCGGAACGGTTGCCTGCGCTCAATCGGCAACTCGAAGATCGGTTTTCTGCTCTGCCCGGGGTCGAGAACGTTGGCCTGTCGCTCTACAGCCCGCTCGAAGGGGATAACTGGGGTGATTGCGTCATTCAGCAGGGGCATCCAGCTCCGGGGCCGAATGCTGAGTGTGGCGCGACCTGGGATCGCGTGAGCACGCATTTTCTCGACGCTGTAGGTGTTCCCATTTTGCGGGGACGGGGCCTGACTGACCAGGACACTGCCACTTCCCAACCTGTAGCCGTAGTAAACCAGACATTCGTCAAGCGCTTCTATCCCAACGAGGATCCGATCGGGAAGCACTTCGGCGTCGATTTTCCTGAATATTCGAACGCCTATGAGATTGTTGGGGTCTTTGCCGACTTCAAAATGAATAACCCACGCGATCCGGTGCGGCCGGTCTTCCTGCGTCCGCTCACGCAGCGCTTTGCCGGCTTCAAAATACCGGAGATGATTACGGGAGAAACTCGGTCGCTGTACATCCAGGCCATCGTACTGAGCTTTCGCGTGCCTCAGCAGAACATTGACACATTGGTACGGCGTACACTGGCCGACATTGATCCGAATCTGACGGTGGTCGATCTGCGCTCGTTCGATGCGCAAGTGGCCGGCAATTTCAACAACGAACGTCTCATCGCGCGGCTCACCAGTTTGTTCGGAATTCTGGCGCTGGTGCTGGCATCGGTTGGACTATATGGCGTGATGTCGTACTTGGTGGCTCGACGTACCAGTGAAATCGGCATCCGCATGGCGCTCGGTTCTTCACGATCAGGCGTGTTAAATCTGGTTCTGCGGAGCGCGCTTTTACAGATTCTAGTCGGCCTGGGCATCGGGATTCCCGCGGCACTCACAGCGGGCCACATGATGGCGAGTCAGCTCTGGGGCGTTGGTGGTTATGACCTGCGCGCGCTGGCGAGTGCGACTCTCGTGCTTGCTTCGTGCGCAACTGCCGCTGGCTTCATTCCAGCCCGCCGCGCAGCTTCGGTTGAACCGATGCGTGCTTTGAGGACAGAGTAGAGTGTTATCACAATTCAGGAGTCCGCTGAGCATACATGGCTGATCGAACTGCGGCCTGGAACCTGCTTACCGAATTTACGCAATCTGAGAGCTTGCGGAAGCATGCTCTAGCAGTCGAGGCGTGCATGCGCGCGTATGCACGAAAGTTTGCAGGAGACGAAAAACTGTGGGGTGTGGTTGGGCTGATTCACGATTTCGATTATGAGAGGTGGCCCAGCCTTGAGGATCATCCGTATCGCGGAAACGAAATTCTTAAGGAGCGGGGATACTCGGACGAAATTCGCCGGGCGATCATGTCGCACGCCGAGTACTCAGGAGTGAGCCGCGACACGCCGATGGAGAAGGCGTTATTTGCGTGCGACGAGCTGGCCGGGTTCATTACGGCGGTCGCGCTGGTCAAGCCGTCGAAGTCGCTTGCGGAGGTTGACGCCAAGTCGGTGCGAAAGAAGATGAAGGACAAGGCCTTCGCGCGCAGCGTGAATCGGGATGACATCGTGAACGGCGCGCGTGATTTGGGCGTAGACCTGGATGAGCACATTGCGTTCTGTATTGAGGCGATGAAGGGAATTGGGGACAAGTTGGGACTGTAGGGAAAAGCAAACTCGGGAGCTGCAGTGCGAATTCGACTCATTAATGAGTCAATTAAACTAAGTTGGTGGCTAAAAGACTGCAAGTCATTCTTCAGGATTCCGAGTACCGCGAAGTGCAACGGGCCGCCAAGTCTCGGCACATTTCCATCGCGGAGTGAGTGCGCCAGGCACTGGTTCTGGCGCGCCGTGAAGAACCTTTCGGTACTGTGGCAGAAAAACTAGATGCCCAGCCGCTGCCGTTCGAGAGGGTTGAGCAGATTCTCAGCTTCGATAAGGGCTTTGACATCTTTCCAGTTGACGTTCCTTTAAGCTGATGACGGTTCAAAAAGTCACTAGCAACAACGGAGTCGTTTGCCGGCACGCTCTGCACATTGCTTCATGAATTCATCATAAGAAGCCTTACCGCTGCTGAGCCCCTCGCTTTGACAGAACCGTTCGTAGGCGGACTCATCAAAAATCCCTCGCAGCACCAATCGAATTATGCGAAGTAACTTCATCCACGCTCCTCGGCAAGCTGCGTGAGAACGGTGGGCGCTTCCTTTACGATGGCCTCTTTTCTGCCGCTCAAAATTGCAACCCAATGGCGAGCCGATTCGAGGAGGACCAGCGCGACCATTGCGATCAATACTCCGGTTACAACTGCATCGAGGCGATTGTTAAAAACCAGGCGAGCATTTGCGCCACTCGCGGCTAGCTTGCCGGCTTGAGCTCGAAATCCGATGCGCGGATCGGGATCAAAAATCTTGTGCCAGGACGCAGTGAACGTCACTACAACCAGCCACACGAGTGGCGCGAACGTCACGAGGGCATATTTTGTCCGGTGCATTTTGATGATGATGGTTGTCGCAACGCAAAGAGCTACTGCCGCAAGCAGCTGATTTGCAATTCCGAACAAGGGCCAGAGCGAATTGATCCCGCCGAGGGGATCGCGTACACCCTGCCAGAGGAAATGTCCCCACGCGCCAACGATGAGCGCACTGGTTGTAAGCACTGAGGGATACCAACTTGTTCTGGCTAAGGGCTTCCACGCGTGGCCGAGAGCTTCCTGCAGCATGAAGCGGCCAACGCGAGTACCGGCGTCAATCACGGTGAGGATGAACAACGCTTCAAACATCACGGCGAAGTGATACCACAGGGCCATTACTGCCTCGCCACCCAAGCTCTTTGAAAAAATGTTCGCCATGCCTACTGCAAATGCAGGCGCGCCACCGGTGCGGTTGAAGAGCGTCAACTCCCCGACGTTGCGCGCGAGGGTTTGCATTACTTCGGTCGTAACGGAATATCCCCAACCACTGATGGTCGCGACGGCGGCTTGGGGCGATTGGCCGACGGCAGCTGCGGGGCTGTTGATCGCGAAGTAGGTCCCCGGTTCGAGTACGCAGGCTGCAACTGTCGCCATGATCGCGACCATTGATTCGGCGACCATTGCGCCATAACCGACCAGGCGAATTTCCGTTTCGCGACGAATGAGCTTCGGCGTAGTCCCGCTTGAAATAAGAGAATGAAAGCCGCTGATTGCGCCGCAGGCAATTGTGATGAATGCAAAAGGGAAGAGCTTTCCGGCGAAAACCGGCCCGGTACCATCGACAAATTTTGTGAGTGCCGGCATGTGCAGCGTGGGATGCATTACAAGAATCCCCGCTGCAAGCAAAGCAATGGTTCCCAGCTTTACGAATGTGCTGAGGTAATCG
>Ga0070741_10019957_pt1 | contig 10646 bp, 9 predicted proteins | sample Coa_R1_4_FD_66440 | JGI IMG/M metagenome (GOLD analysis project Ga0070741, IMG submission 66440) | Surface soil microbial communities from Centralia Pennsylvania, which are recovering from an underground coalmine fire - Coalmine... | ecosystem: Environmental > Terrestrial > Soil > Unclassified ... | reverse complement strand
TCCGCGCGCCCGTTTTAATTGGCGCGCATTAGCCGTGTGAATAACACCAGCGCATTTAAGAAAACAAATGCAAGCGACAGATTTTCAACAGGCGCTGCAAGCTCTAAAACAAGAGTACGAGCGCAATCTGCCGGACAAGGTTGCTGAAATTGAAAATCAATGGCGCACTCTCACCGACGAGGCGTGGGATTCCGAGCAGTTCAAAACGTTTATTCGCCTCGCCCACAGTCTTGCCGGTTCCGGCGCAACTTACGGTTTTCCCCAAGTCAGCACTGCCGCGCGCGACCTCGAACGGTACAGTAAAGCGTTAAATGGCGAAATGCGCGTGTCGCCCGAAGAGGAAGCCCAAATCCAAGCGCGCATCGTTTCCCTTTGGCAGTCTATCATCCCCGTCGAACACGGCGTAGCTGCTGTTCAATCCGATGCGCCCTCCAGCGAGACTACACCCCTACCGCCCTGTGTTTTGGTCTATGAACACGATTCCGAGCTGGCGCGTGACATCGAAACACAGCTCGGGTACTTTGGTTATCGCGCGGAACGCATTGCCCTGTTCCATAATTTTCTCGAACAAGCCGAACAGACCCAGCCCACCGCCCTCATCCTCGATTGGGATGAGGCAAAACAATGTTCAGCGGAGGAAGTGTCCCGCCTCGCCCCGCTGCATAAAAAGAATCCATCCCAACCGATTCTGTTCCTGTCCGAAGAAGATGATTTAGCGGCGCGTCTCGAAGCGGTGCAGCACGGCGCGACCGCGTACCTGGTTAAACCCATTGTATTAAGTTCGCTGTTGGAGACGCTGGACGCGCAAACCGGAAGTCGAAGCAGTGAGCCGTTTCGTATTCTGATCATCGAAGATGAAGCGAGTCTCGCTTCGTGGGCAGCGACGGTTTTGAAACAAGCGGGGATGTTGACGCAGACAGTCACAGATCCGATGCGGGTCATGTCGGCGTTGGTGGACTTTCGCCCGGACCTCATTTTGACCGACTTTCACATGCCCGGCGTAACCGGACCTGAACTGGCGGCTATCCTGCGCCAGCAAGAAGCGTATTTGAGTATCCCTATCGTCTTTCTTTCGAGCGAGACGGATGTGGATAAACAATTGTCGGCGATGCTGCTCGGCGGCGATGATTTTTTGCTCAAGCCCATCGAGCCGCCGCATCTGATTTCCAGCGTAACCAGCCGCGTGCAGCGCGCCCGCATCCTTCGCAATCTTGCCGAGCACGACAGCCTCACCGGACTGTTGAATCACACGCGCTTTAAAGAACAACTCGCCGTCGAAGTCGCGCGGGCGATTCGCACGCAGAGAGAGCTCGCATTTGTCATGCTGGACATTGATCGCTTTAAATCCGTCAATGACATCTATGGTCATCCGACGGGCGACCGTGTCATCAAAAGTCTCGCGCGCTTATTAAAGCAGCGATTACGCAAGACCGATATACTGGGGCGCTATGGTGGAGAGGAATTTGCGGTGATCCTACCTGAAACAAATAGCGGGGCTGCTTACGCGGTCATGGAAGAAATCCGCACGTCGTTCGCGCAGATTCATCAACATGCGGGCGGCGTCGAATTCCAAGTCACCGTAAGCGGGGGTATTGCTACGCTTCCGCCGTGGCTGGACGCGGCGGAACTTAACGAAGCGGCGGACAAAGCACTTTATCAAGCCAAACGCAATGGACGCAACCAAATCGCTTTGTAGGGGCGGCGTCACGCCGCCTATCCGACGGGCGGGATGACCCTGCCCATCCGACGGGCGGGATGACCCTGCCCATCCGACGGGCGGGATGACCCCGCCCCTACTCTGGCAGCAATTTCGTCAACCGTTCTACTAATGGCGCGAGCCGTTCGGGCACACTCGCTTCAAATAGCTTGATGCTATTACTGCGCTGACCCAAGCGTGCCGTAATCTCGTATGAGCTTTCCTGCGCGCTCGGCGTCTCGTCAACTTCCGCCTTCCAAAATCCCGTCTGGTCCAACAATTTCCGCAGCGCCAAGATTTGCGCGTCATTCAACGTGCGGCGCAACTGGTTATACTCCTTTTGCGGCACGCCGCGTACATCGTACGCCACGCGCCCATCGGGATAAACCACCAGCTCGCGCCGTTCCGTGTCCGTAGCTCCATTCTTACGCATCGCCAGAAATGCCCCTCGCGGCAATTTCAGCGGTTCCAGCTCCTTCGCTGCCTCTGGTGATATTGGCAACGCTTCAGAAGTCATGGGCGGTTCGGGAGCCTTCGCTTCGGGAGTTTTCACTTCAGGAGCGATTCTCGTTTCCGTATCAGCCGCTACCTCTTGCTTTCCAACTTCCGCTGCGCGGCCTTTTGCTGCACCTTTCGCGGTTTTCGTCTTTGCTTTCGCGGTTTTCGTACTTTTCGTAGTTTTCGTGATCCGTTTGTTTTCGTCCATTTTCATTTCACCTATCGCGCCTACATCTTGTTTTCAATAGAGCTTTCTTCTACTATTCCTACTTTGCTTTTAACCCCAAGCGCGCTCGCGCAAATTTCCGCACCTCTTTCAACGCCTTGATTGCTTCCTTCGATTCTTTGTCAATTGCCTATTAACCGGGATAGCGAATATCTACGCCAAATGGATCCAGCGAAAGAATCTGCTCTCGAATGAGACCGATGCTTCGGTCAATTCCTGCAACAAGATCATCGAGTTGCTTCATATGCATCGCTTTATTTGTAATCATACAAGAAAGTCTTAACTCTATTTTACATCATTCCCACTCCAAATCCTATCAAATCAAACAGTTTTTACGATTTTCCTATGCTTTTCTGTATCACTTTGGGGCATCTTGACAACTTGGATATAATAATCCCTTGCGGACAGTGAGTGTCCGCGCTTGTTTTCTAAATGCACGCTAAGGAGTACGACTATCAAGTGGAAAATTTTGCGGCATAACGGGGTGGCATTTCCACCCGAATACCAGCCGCGCGGCCTATCAACTACCATTAACGGGAAACTCGTCCAACTCGAACCCTTACAAGAAGAAATGCTCATGGCGTGGGCGAAGAAAATCGGCACTCCCTACGTCGAAGATTCGGTCTTTCAAGACAACTTTTTGTATTCCCTCCGCGAAAAGTGGCAAGACCTGTTTGAAGGTGTCACGATCAACGACATTGATTGGCGGCAGATGCAGGAAATTGCGGAAAGCGAGAAACTGGCGAACCTTCCCGAAGAAAAACGGAAAGAAATTTCCGCCGAGCGCAAACGACTCCGTGAGGAGCTCAAAGAAAAATACGGCTTTGCGCGTGTGGACGACCACCGCGTAGAAATTGGCGCGTATCTCGTCGAGCCGCCGGGAATTTTTATGGGACGCGGCGCGCATCCGTTGCGGGGACGTTGGAAACCCCGCGTCTATTCCTATCAGGTCACGCTCAATCTCGATGAAGACGCCGATGAACCCATCGCGCCGCATGGCAGTTGGGCGGGCATCGTCCACGAACACGATTCGTTGTGGGTTGCGCGCTGGCCCGATCCCTTGAGCGAAAAAATAAAATACGTCTGGCTCGCCGAAACGTCACACTTGCGACAGGAGCGCGAGCGCGCCAAGTACGACAAAGCAGTACAGCTTGAAGGCAATCTCCGACAAGTGCGTACCGCGATTCGCAAAGGAATGCGCGACAAGGATGAAAAGCGGCGCAAGGTTGCTACCGTCGCGTACTTGATTGACCGCCTCGCTATGCGCGTGGGCGACGAAAAAGACGAGGACGAAGCTGATACCGTCGGCGCGTCCACCTTACGCGTCGAGCATGTCAACGTCGGCGAGGATAAAATTGATTTCGATTTTCTTGGCAAGGACAGCGTGCGTTGGGAAAAATCGCTCCCGATTCAAGATGAGAATGACAAGGCGCTCGCGGACAATCTGAAAGAGTTTATGGAGGGCAAAGCGCCGAATGAGCAAATCGTTCCCGAAATCACCTCCGCCCGCGTCAACGATTTTCTCAAAAGCATCATGCCCGGTCTCTCCGCCAAAGTTTTTCGCACCTACCACGCCTCGACGACGGTGGAGCAATATCTGAAAAACCATCCCGAAATCAAAAAGGATACGTCCGACGCGCGCAAAGAATTCGCCGCAAAAATGGCGAACCTTCAGGCGGCGATTACTTGCAATCACAAGCGCACCCCGCCCAAGACGTGGGAACAGAGTCTTGAAAAGCGCGCGGAGAGCGTGAAAAAGATGCGCGCCGCCAAGCCCGATTTATCCAAGCTCGACCAGACCATTGTTGCCCGTCAAGCCGCCTTGGACAAAATAATCGTCAACCAAAAAGCGTTCGAGGCACAAGCGCCCGCCCAGCTCAAGAAAAAACAAGACGCGCTCGCGGCGCTCCAAGCCAAAGGCGCGCCCGCCGACGAAAAGGCACTCAAGCAGTACAACAAGCGGCTCAAAGCGGCGACCAAAGCCGTTCGGGAGGCCGAAAAAGCGCTCAAGACCAAGACCCGCAGTTACAAAGAACGCGTCGTGCGCGCCCAACGCGCCCTCGCCCAAGCTCGCGATGCCCGCAAACGCGCCGAGAGCAGTTACAAAGAACGTCTTGAACGCGCTGAATTGCAGCTCGACCTCGTTCGCCAGACCAAAGACTATGCGCTCAACACCTCGCTCAAAAATTACATTGACCCGCGCATCTATATTGACTGGGGCAACCGTGTGAACTTTGATTGGAAAAAACTCTACAACACCTCGCTTCAGCGCAAGTTCACGTGGGCGACACAAGACGACAACGAGAATGGCACGGGTGACAGCGACGAGGAGTTGGAGTAGGAAACGGCGGACATACGTCCGCCGTTTTTCATTTATGACTATTCGCAATCCATATCTTGCTATGCGTATTGAAACCGCGCGCGGGAGATGATACAATGGCGCGTAAGACGCTTCCCTTAACAAAAAATTTCTCAAGGGCAATGCGTCACGCGTCGTTGGATGTGTTGGCTTGGCTATGTTCGATTTACAACTGACCGCGTCGGAACCCGATGCGAGTGATTCAGGCAATGCAAACCTGATTCAAGACACGCTCCGACAAGTCAAAGTATGGCTGCGTTCTCATCCGACGCCATCATCGCTCTATGCGAATCTGCCCGCTCTCGAACTGGCATTGGCAGCGCACCTTAAAAATCAAGACACCGAACTTTTTGCGCTCGTACGTGACGCGCTTGCGCGGTTAAACCAGAACGTCGAACCGACCCAGCTATCGCTCGAAGGGTTGGCGGCGCTGATTCTCTTGAATCTCCGCACGGACCAGCGCATAGGGACAACCGAGTTTCAATCCGCCGCGCAAGGTCTACTCGCGGAAGGACTCGCTCGCTTTGATAGCCAGCTTGAGTACTTGAAAGCAAGTGTGTCAGACAATTCGCAGGTGTTTCACGCGGAGGGCAATGCCAAGTTGGGCGAAGCGTTCTACTTGGCTTGGCGCGTCCTCGATGACCAAGCATTGCGCTCTCCCGCAGGTGATGTGCTGGGGCAGGTTAGCACGCTCTTTGACCCCTTGTTTCACTTGTATCGTGAAGCACTGCCACCGACAAATGGGAATGAGTCGCAACGGTTAAGCACCATTGCTGCCGCGATCCAACTCTTTCTCACTGCCAGCGAAACGACGGGGCGAGCAACCTACATCATCCGTGCCTGCTTTCTCGCCGACTCGTTCTTGCGCCAAACGGATACAGAGGGGTCAGTCACACAAGACCGTGTGGCACTCGCCCGAGCATTGAATCGGTTGGAACAATTCACGAGCAAGCCCGAATATCGCCGCGCTGCACAGGACATTCTCAAGGCAATTCGGGAATCGAATCCGCCGCAAGGGTTGGATGCCGCATCCTACGCGCTTGCCGTTCAAGAGTGGGAACAATTCCCACTACATATCGTCATTATCAGCAATAAGGAGGATGACGAGAACGCCAACGCGATGTGGCGCGCCGCGCTGAACGAATACGCTTCGACCCGCGCCATCGAGCTGCTAGACCCAACGCGTCATACTGCGCGAATTAAAACGCTCGGCTACGCAGTTGCCCATGACAGCGCGCTTGCGTATATCTGCATCGGGCCTGTCTGTTTGCCGCCCGTCCGTTCCGCCCAAGATTTGCAGCGCGCGGTGGAAAGAGCGGGGATGTTGTAGGGGCGCAGTCGCTGCGCCCAAATGACGATGACCATTCACGACCTCACCGTTCCGCTTCACAACGGAATGCCCTTTTATCCGGGTGATCCCGCGCCGCAATTCACGCGGCTGCAAGAGCATACGCGCGGCGATGAGTGGACCGTAACGCACCTTTCCATGTCCGCACACACCGGAACGCACGTGGACGCGCCGCTCCATCGGTTTCAAAATGGCGCGACAGTTGATTCGCTCAATCTACGCGACCTCATCGGTCGGGCGTATGTTGTGGATTTAAGCAACGTCGTTTCCGAAATTACGGCGAACGATTTGATTGCGCGCAACATTCCGCGCAATACCAAACGTTTGATCTTGAAAACACGCAACGCCGAATTGTGGCAGCGCGATGATTTTCAGATAAATTATGTCGCATTGAGCGGCGATGGCGCACAGTGGTTGGTCGGACGAGGAATCCGTCTTGTCGCATTCGATTACTTGAGCGCCGATATCTATGCCACGCAGAAATATCCCGCGCACAATATCTTGCTTGGAGCGGGCGTTGTGATTGTCGAAGGCGTGATGTTGGGCGGGATCGCAGAAGGTTGGTATGTCTTGATTTGTTTGCCCTTGCGTATTCAGGTCGCGGAAGGCGCACCGGCGCGAGCCGTTTTATTGTCCGGCACGAGTCTGTTTGATTACGAGGAGGAGTAATGAAGTCTCATCACCTGCGCGCGGGAGTGGGAGCATCCCTGTTTGGAATCATCGTTGCTCTCTTGATTCTCGCGTTCCCCACTAGCACGAATGCCGCGCCCCTTGTGCCGCAGCCCACGGACGCGGTACAACTCGCACTTGGCGACATGCGTGGGCAGAACGAATCAGCGCCTGCGATGAATATGCAGGGCGGGTTCTGTACCGTTACTGTTCAGCGCGGCGAAGCGTTATACATGATCGCGGCGCGCTATCATACGACCACCGCCTACATCGCCGCGCTCAATAATTTATACAACGCGAATTACATTTATGCAGGCATGGTGTTAAAGGTGCCATGCGTGCAGCCACCGTATCCGCAGCCACGACCGTACCCCTATCCCAACAAATATCCCATTTGCACCTATTACATCGTCCGCCCCGGCGATTGGCTCAAGACGATTGCCGCGTACTATGGCGTGTCGTGGCAAATTCTCGCGCAGGTCAATGGGCTTAACAACGCCAATTACATTTATGCCGGTCAACGCTTGGCGATTCCATGCAAGCAGCCGTATCCGCCGCCGGTCTGCCCCGGTTGTCCGCCGTGCCAGGGCTGCCCACCCGTTTATCCAACACCACCTCCGCCAATTTGTCCCGGTTGTCCGCCCTGCCAAGGCTGCCCGCCTCCCCCACCACCACCGCCTCCGCCGCCTCCACCAATCTGCCCCGGCTGTCCGCCGTGTCAGGGCTGCCCACCAAGTTATGGCATCGTTGAAATTCGGGACCGCTCGTACGCGCCGGCCGTCATTACGATTCATCTGTACCAATGGGTGCAGTGGATCAACAAGGACAATAAACCGCACACCGTCACGCAAGGTTTGTGTCCCAATGGAATCTGCACGCCGACACCTGGCGGTTTCAATTCCGGCCCCATTTATCCCGGTGGTGTCTATTCATTCCAGTTCACACAGCTCAACACGTTCGCGTACTTTGACGCCTACACGGGTGTCGGTGGAACTGTCGCCGTAGTTCCGTAGGATGTAGGGGGCTGGGTTACCCGGCCCCTACAACGCCTTATGGCTGCTCCCGCCAAGCCTGCTCGTTTTCGTTTACCATGGAAGGGCTCGACGCTCGCCGTCTTTGCCTTTCTCTTGGTGACGATTCTGCCTGCCTTTATTGCGTTCGCTTTGACGCCGCAAGACGCGCAGGTGGTCAGCAATGTGCAGGCTTGGAATGGTTGCGCGTACACCGTACGGCGCGGCGATGATCTTTTTCGCATTGGTATTCGCTATGGCGTCACCTATCAATATCTCGCGCAGCTCAACGGCATCTACAACCCAAACTATATCTTTGCGGGGCAGGTGATTAGCGTTCCCTGCGGCGGCGTTCCGTACTACCCCGACTATCATCCTTCGTATGGCAAAAAATATCCGCCCTATCAATGTCCCTGGTGCCAGCCCTTTGCCATTCCTCCAAACTGCGGACAAACGATTCAATACACCGTCCAACCCGGCGATAACTTGTTCCGTATTGCGGTCAACAACGGTTCGACTATCCAGTGGATTCGCACCGAAAATGATCTCTGGGGAAAAATTCTACGTCCCGGTATGGTCTTGAACGTCCCATGTCAGGGCTATGTCCAATATCCCAACATCAATCCTGTCTTTCCAACTGGCGGCATCATTACCGCGACGCCGATCCCACCGACGGCGGCAGGGGATCGCATCCGAATGCGTGACGCCCAATTCCGTCCTGCGAGTAAAACTGTCAAAGTGAACACGACGGTGACGTGGGTTAATAACGAACCCGAAGGCGGACCCGTGTACAACGTAACCAGCGGTCAGCCCGGCGCGCCCAACGGCTTGTTCAGTTCCGGCAATATCGCACCCGGTCAAACGTATCAATTCCAATTCACCACAGCCGGTTCCTATCCCTACTTTTCCTCCACCAACCCGGACACGATGACTGGCGAAATCATCGTCGAACCGTAATCTATCGTAGAAAAAACCCCGCTTCTAATTTAGAAGCGGGGTTTTTTCTACGGCTTGTCCTTTCGCGGTTTTCGCGCCGTTTCATCGCCTTTCGCGTTCCAACTCCTCTCTCCACAATTGACGCTTCACCTATTCTTTCCTATACTCTTACACAATTAACATCCGTCATCTCTCCCATACTTCCTGCGACTTGCTTTCTGATACTTGTCCATTGTCCATTGTTCATTGTCCATTTCTACCATGTCTTTCAAAATCGGTGATCGCGTACGTTTCAAAAATCTCGGCAAATTCAAACGCCGCCCTCTCTTTCCTCCCCCGGCGATAGGCGCGCCCCACACGTACGAAGGCGAGCTCGGCACCGTTGTCTTTATCCCCGACGAAACTCGCATCGCCGTTCGACCTGACGGCAAGGAACACGCGCACGGGCATGAAGCGGGCTGGGTCTTTCGTCCCGACGAACTGGAACTCGTCAATGAATGACCCCCTCGACACGCAGCTCAATGCGCTCGAACAACAACAACTCATTCGCTTCCTCGCGTCCGAATCCGAACTCGCCTATCGCTTCCAGCACGTCTTGACCCAAGATACTGCATACAACTCGCTCTTGGTGCGCCGTCGCCGCGTGCTTCATCGAGAAATTGCCACTGTCCTCGAACACGCCGACGATATTACGCCCGCAGCCCGCGCGCCCTTGTTGGCATATCACTATTGGCAAGCCGAAGAGTGGCAGTCCGCCGGGGAATGGGCAATGCGCGCCGGCGAACAAGCGATGCAAGTCTATGCTCTGCGCGAAGCGATAACTGAATTCGAGCGCGCCATGCAGGCCTTTGAAAGCGCGCCCTCCGCTACGCCCGCCCAGTACATTGACGCGATTCTTGCGTGGAGCCAGGCCGCGTTTAACTTTCGTCCGCGTGCCGAAATCCTAGAACGTGTGCTCGTGGCCGAATCCCTCTCCCGCGAAATCAACGACAAGGCGCGGCTCGTAAGTTCCCTCGATGCCGCTGCCAACGTCAATCTCGCGCAAGGCTATCCGTCGCGTGCCCTTCCCGCGCTGCGCCAAATCTATGACCTCGCCCAAGAACTCGGCGATGAACGCTTATTGGTCGCGCCCGCCTTTAATCTCGGAATCTATGCAATGGATAATGAGCCGCAGGCCGCTCTCGCCTATCTCGACCGCGCGCTGGAGCTCTCGCGCCGTTATAACGACCGCGACATCGAAGCATACACGCTTGGTACGCAAGGGATGATCCTGGCGCGTATGGGCAAGTTCGAAGAAGCCGAACGCGCGAGCCGGGCCGCGTTCGCGCTGCTTGATCAGATTCGTTCGCCCTTGACCGAATCGGATATTTATTTGTTTGCAGGTTGGCTCAATCTAGATGAAGGGAAAGCAGAGGATGCGTTGGCATTCGGACAGCAGGGATTACAAAAAGCAATCGCCGTTGATAACATGGAGTGCGTTTGCTACGGCTTTGCCTGCGTGGGTTTTGGCAATTTACAAGTGCAACAGCTTCCTGAAGCGATAGCTGCATTTCAAGAATCCATCCACCGTTCCCAATATTCCGGTGCCGCCCATATCGAACTCTTGGCGCGCGTCGGTCTCGCCGTCTCTGAAATTTTCGGTGGGAAACGCGAAGCTCTCGACGATTTAGAAACCGCCTTCGCCGATGCCCAAGCCATGAAGCAAACCTATGTCGCCGCTCTCGCTGCCCAATCGCTCGGCATGATTTACTTGCAATTGGGTGACTATGCACGCGCCAAGGAACGCCTTTTATATGCGCGCGAGTTCTTTGAATCAAAAGGACTCCGTCCCGCGCTCGAACGCACCCAAAACCTCTTGGCACAACTCTCCGAAGCACAAGCGGCAAATGTGCAAACATAATCAC
>Ga0070741_10019956_pt1 | contig 10648 bp, 9 predicted proteins | sample Coa_R1_4_FD_66440 | JGI IMG/M metagenome (GOLD analysis project Ga0070741, IMG submission 66440) | Surface soil microbial communities from Centralia Pennsylvania, which are recovering from an underground coalmine fire - Coalmine... | ecosystem: Environmental > Terrestrial > Soil > Unclassified ... | reverse complement strand
CGCCTCCGCTATAATGTGCGTTCGTCTCCCACCCCGAGCCGTCGCCCTGAGGAGGCCCCATGACCACCGCGATCCAGCTGCCTCGCAAGTACGAGTGGCAGGACACCCAGCCGGACCACGGGCTGTTCGTGGTCGAACCGTTCGAGCCCGGATTCGCCCTGACGGTCGGCAACGCCTTCCGGCGCGTCCTGCTGTCGTCGATCGAGGGAGCGGCCCCGACCTGGGTGAAGATCGAGGGCGTCCTGCACGAGTTCTCGTTCCTCTCGGGCGCGACCGAGGACACGCTCGACATCCTGGCCAACCTCCGGAAGGTCGTGTTCAAGCTCCACGGCGAGCGGAGTCGCCTGATCCATCTCAAGGTGACCGGGCCGGGCGTCGCGCGGGCGAGCGATTTCGAGACCGACGCCGACCTGGTGATCCTCAATCCGGACCAGCCGCTGGCCACGCTCGAGCGTGACGTGGTGCTCGAGATGGAGGTCCACGTGGAGAAGGGGCGCGGGTACCAGCCGGCCGACAAGCGGGAGACCGAGACCCTGCCGGTCAGCGCCCTCGCGATGGACGCCGACTTCTCGCCGGTCAAGCGCGTCAACTTCCGGATCGAGCCGTCGAAGCGGCACCCCGGCGCCGAGCGGCTGCTGCTCGAGCTGTGGACCAACGGCAGCGTGTCCCCGGAGGACGCGGTCGGCGAGGCCGCGCTCATCCTGGAGGATCACTTCAACCTCCTCTGCCGGTTCCCGACCGGCCTCGAGGCCGAGGCCGAGCCGCCGGCCGAGGCCGACCGGCTGGAGCTCAACGAGAACCTGTTCCGGAGCGTGGACGAGCTCGAGCTCTCGGTGCGCGCGTACAACTGCCTCAAGACGGCGAACATCCGGACGATCGCGGACCTGGTCCAGAAGAGCGAGGCCGAGCTCCTCAAGACGAAGAACTTCGGCAAGAAGTCGCTCAACGAGATCAAGACCATCCTCGCCGACATGAACCTCTCGCTCGGGATGCGGCTCGACCCCGCCGAGCTCGAGCGGCTCCGGGCCCAGCGCGAGCGCGCGTTCGAGGGGTAGCGCCTCGCCCGCACCCGGGGCGGAGACGTCCCGGCCGCGCCCGGCATCCTAGGGCCCGCCGCGGAGCCGGAACTCCTCCGGCGGGCCCGGCCGTCCCCACGCCCGCGTCCAGAGGCGGGCCCCGTCGGTGGTGAACTCGATCGCCCCGTCCTGGTCCGTGCGGTAGACGGTCGCCCCCGCGCGCCCGAGGCGGGCGAGCACCACCGGCGCGGGGTGACCGAACGGGTTGCGCGCGCCGACCTGGATGGCGGCGAACCGTGGCCCGACCGCCTGCAGCCACGCCGGCGAGGAGCCGCGGCGGCTCCCGTGGGCGGCCACCCCCAGGACGGGCGCCGCGACCGGCTGCCGGCCGGCGAGCATCGCCGCCTCCGCGGCCGCGTCGGCGTCGGCGGCCAGCACGGCCGCGAAGAGCCCCCACTCCACGCGCAGGACGAGCGCCGGATCCCCCGGGGCCCCGCTCGGGGCGGGCGGCGGATGGAGGGCGGTGACCAGGAGGGCGCCGAGGAGGGCGTGGTCGCCGGCGGCGAGCCAGCGCCGCGGGATCGCCGCCGGCGGCCCGCTGGCGAGCTCCGCGGGGAGCGCCGCCCCGGCCGGCAGCCACACCTCGCCGACCGCGATCCCGCCCAGGATGCCGGCCAGCCCGCCGCGGCGGTCGAGGGACGCGCCGGTGAGCGCCAGCGCGGCGAGCCGGCGGACCCCCCGCTGGCGGAGCGCCGGGACGACGACCCGCTCGCCGCGGTCGCCCCGGCCGGGGCCGCCGCCGCCGGTGTCGATCAGGAGCGCCGGGCCGTCCGGCGCCTGCACGAGCACCGCCGCGCCGGGGCCGACGTCGAGCACGACGACGCGGGCGAGCCCGTCCGGACGGAGGACCGCGCCGGCGCCGATCCCGGCGATCCCGGCGAGCGCGGCCACGGCGGTCCACCCGGCGCGGCGGCGCGCGAGCGGGAGCAGGATCAGCGCCGCCCCCGCCGCGGCCAGCGCGGCCGGCGGAAGCGGCGGGAGCTGGATCATCGCGCCCGGCAGCGCGGCCAGGCCGCGGACGGCGAGCCGGAGGGCGACCAGCAGCACCCACAGGCTCTCGAACAGGGGGTGGGCGAGCCCCGCGCTCACCGTCGCGGCCGCGAGCGCCAGGAGCCCGCCGACCGTGAGCAGCGCCGCCAGCGGCACGACGAAGAGGTTCGCCAGGACGCCCAGCGGGGACAGCTGGCCCCAGTGGGCGAGCATCACGGGCGTGACGCCGAGCTGGGCGCCGGCGGAGACCGCGAGCGCGTCGCGCAGCGGCGCGGGCCACCAGCCCGGGAGCCGGGCACGGAGCCACGGGCTCAGGTGGAGCAGGCCGGCCGTTGCCGCGAACGAGAGCTGGAGCCCGGGCTCGGCGAGGCTGCCGGGATCGAGCAGCAGGAGCACCGCCAGGGCCAGGGCGAGGCTGTTCCACGCCCGGCTCTCGCGCCCGAGCAGGCCGGCGACGAGGAAGAGGCCGCCCATGACCGTCGCGCGGAGGACGGAGGGCTGTCCGCCGACGACGGCGGCGAACGCCAGGAGCGTCACCAGCGCGACCGCGGCCGCCGGGGCCCGCGGCAGCCGCACCAGGCGGAGGAGGAGGAACGCCGCCCCCGCGACGAGCGCCACGTTGAAGCCGGAGATCGCGAGCACGTGCAGCACGCCCGCGCGACGGAAGTCGGCGAGGAGCGTGGGCGGCAGCTGGCGGCGCTCCCCGATCAGCAGGCCCTCGAGCAGGCTCGCGGACACCGGCGGCAGGTGCGCAACCGTCACGGCGTGGATCCACAGGCGGGCGCGGAGCCACCAGGGGAGCGGACCGGCCGGCAGCGGTGTCACGTCGTCCGCGCGCGCGGTCGCGAAGAGGCGCGGCGTGCGCGGCCCGGGGTCGTCCGGCGCGGTCCCGGGGTTCCGGAACGGCTCCCGGACGCGCACCTCGCCGACGACGCGGAGGTGATCGCCCGCCCCGAGCGGGGGCGGGGCGCCGTAGATCGAGAGCGACAGGAGGCCCGCCGCGGGTCGGGCGGGCTCGCCCGCCGCCCGGAGGACCAGCGGCAGCTGGGTGCGGGGCCCCTCGCGCTCGGGCTCCGCGCCGACGATGCCCTCGAGGGTGGTCGGCCCGGGATGGATGCCTCGGACGGCGGGGAACGGGTCGGGCAGCGGGACGCGCGCCCAGCCCGCCAGCGCGGCGAGGACGATCACCGCGGCGCTGGCGACGGTCGCGGGTCGGGCCCGGGCCGCCGCCGCGGCGAGCGCGGCGAGCGCCAGGCCGGCGGGGGCGAGCCACGCCGGCGGCGGCAGGCGAAGCCCGACCCAGACGCCCCCGGCGAGCGCCAGAGCGAGGGGCAGGAGCGGCGCGGTCACGGCGCCAGGGACCCGGCCCGGGGTCCGGCGCCTGCGGCGGCGTCGATCACCGACCGTACCGGCGGGCTCACGACGACCCCCCGTCCCCGGTCCCGGCTGCCGCCGGCGCCGGGAGGAGCGGCGGCGCGGCCGCGGGCTCGCAGCGCGGGACGGCGACCTCGCGACGGGCCCGGCGCCGCGGCGTGAACGGGGCGGGCGGCCCGGCGGGCCGCTCGGGCTCCGCCTCGAGCCGCGCCGCGAGCGCCGGGTGGGCCGCGCGCCAGCGCGAGACGAGGAGCCCGCCCAGGAGCCCCGTCGCCAGGAGCGCGATGGCGACGACCTCGCGCGGGCGATACGCGACGCGCAGGGCGAGCGCCTGCGCGGCGGCGGCGGCCGCGGCTCGGCGCGTGGCGAGCCGGGCGCGGATGCGGCGGACGAGCCGGCGGAGTCGCGCGGGCCAGGCCATCGCCCGGCCGAGACGCAGCCGCCGTGCCAGCGCCGGCCGGCGCCCCCGAGCGCGCGGAGATCAGCGGCGGGGCGCGCGCGGGCGGCGACCGCGGTGTGCGACGGCGCATACGGGGGGCGACCGGACCGAGACGGCGGTCAGGCGCCCGGGCCCGGCCGCTCCGCGCAGGCCAGCACGCCCGTCCAGGCGCCGGCCAGCACCGCGACGATCGCGTACGGGGCGCCTCCGCCGAAGGCGGCCGCGGCGTAGCCGCCGACCAGCCCGGAGACGAGGATCGAGACGCCGCAGGCGGCCTCGAACAGGCCCATGGCGATCCCGCGATCCTCGGCGCTCACGTGGTCGGCGATGAGCCCGACGCAGGTCGGCGCGCACGCGCCGGCCGCCAGGCCCAGCAGGGCCGCGCCCGCGTAGAGCGCGCCCGGGCCCGCCGGGGCGACGATCAGGCCGGCCCCCAGCGCGGCCGCTGCGATCGCGGGGATCAGCACCGCGCGGCGGCCGATCCGGTCCGAGGTGCGCCCGGCGCCGAGCGACCCCAGCACGCGGGCGATCCAGTAGGCGGCCAGGAGGAGGCCGACCGCGTGCGCCGACAGGCCGCGGTCGACGCCGTAGGCCGGCAGGAACGCGAGGACGGTCCCGAGCCCGTACACGTAGACGAACCCGGTCGCGTAGGCGAGGACGCGCTGGCGGCGGGCGCCCGCGGGGTCGCGGGCGACCACGCGCGGGCTGATGGCGGTCGCGTGCCCGGCGTGGCCGCGGCCCATCGCGCGGCCGCCGGCCAGGGCCGCGATCAGGCCGAGCGCCAGGAGCGCCGTGACCAGGTAGCAGCCGAACGGCGCCCGGAGCCCGCCGGCCTCGATGACGAACCCGGCCGCCGCCGTCCCCACGACGAACGCGGCCGCGTAGGCGCCGTACGCCAGGCCCATGGCGGCTCCCGCGCGCGCGCCGAATCGCTCGGCCACCCACGCTTCGAGCGCGGGCCAGAACGCCGCCCACCCGGCGGCCTCGATCAGCTTGGCGCCGGCGAGCCCGGGCACGCCGCCGGCCAGGAGGTAGAGTCCCGCCGCCGTGGCGACCGCGATCGCCGAGAAGAGGAGGACCGCGCGCCGGCCGAAGCGGTCGGAGGCGCGGCCGAGCGGGATCGTCAGCCCCGCGAAGGCGAGGCCGTGGCTCGCGCCGATGAGCCCGAGGGCGCGGTAGTCGGCGCCGAGGGCCCGCGCGTACAGGGGGAGCGCCGGGGCGATCAGCCCGCCGCCCAGGTTGAAGACGAGCGTGATCGCGCCGATCGGCACGAGCCGCCCCAGGAGCGACGCGACGGGCCCGGCCGCCGACGGTCGCGGGCTCGAGCGGTGGCTCGCGGCCAAGACGGCGCTCGATCCGGCGCGGCGGCTCAGGGCGCCAGGGCGGCCCGGGTGACGCGGCTCGCGTCCGGCGCGCGGCTCGCCCACTCGGCCTCGCGGAACGCCTCGTCGATCCGCTCGAGGGGATAGGTCTCGGAGACCAGGCGATCGAACGGGTAGCGGGCGCGCGTCCGGCGGAGCAGGTCGAGGGCACGCGGGATCACCCAGGGGTCGTACATGATGACCCCGACGATCGTCTTCGTACCCCAGACGAGCGACGAGGGGTCGAGATCGACCATGCGGCCCCGGCTGATGCACCCGATCTCGAGGTAGCGGCCGCCGTGGCGCACCATCTCCAGACCCTCCGGCACCACGGCCGGGAACCCGACGAAGTCGCACGCCACGTCGGCGCCGCGCCCCCCCGTCCACTCACGCACGAGCCGGACGCGCGCCTTCCGCTCGGGCACCTCGGCCAGGCTCAGCGTGTGGTCGGCGCCGAACGCGCGCGCCAGCGCCAGGCGCTCGGGGACCTGGTCGATCACGATCACCGTGGCCGCGCCCATCTCCCGGGCGACCGCGGTCGCGTGCACGCCCAGGCCGCCCGCGCCCTGGATGACCACGCTGTCACCGAGGCCGAGCCCGACCTGGGCGAGCCCGTGGATCACCTGGGAGAGGGCGCAGTTCACCGGCGAGACCAGCGCGTCCGGCAGGTCGTCGGGGACCCGGAAGACGTAGCCGCCGGGGCGAAGGTAGTAGTACTCGGCGAAGGCGCCCACCCAGTGGGGGAACTCGCCGGGCCCGGTCGCCCGCCCGACCTTGCTCGGGCACGCCGCGCGCTGCCCGCGGACACAGACGTGGCACCGCCCGCACGGGTAGAAGTAGCAGTACGCGACGCGGTCTCCCTCCCGGAGCGGCTCCCCGAGGGAATCGCTCCGCACGCCGGGGCCCAGCGCCGCGACGCGGCCGGTCATCTCGTGGCCGAAGATCCACCCGTCGGGCGGGAGCGCGAGCGGCGCGTCGCCGCGCCAGAAGTGGAGGTCCGAGCCGCAGATGTTCGCGAGCGTGACCCGGACGAGGATCGCCCCCGGCTCGAGCTCGGGCAGCGGCAGCTCGCGGAGCTCGAACGGGCGCCCCGGGCCCAGGAAGACGGCGGCCCGGCCGGTGCCGGACATCGTGGGACCTCCCTCGGGCGAGAATGGGCGAAACCCGGTCATGCTAGCATGGCGCGTCCGCGCGGGGGAGGCGAGGCGCCTCCGGGCGCCGCGCGTGCGGAGGGCGAGCGTGGGCTACGTCGAGCGGCACCTCCTGCCGAACGAGCGCGTGCTCTACAGGACGCGCCTCCACTGGGTGCTGTTCGCCCGGCCGGTGGCGGCGACGGCGCTCGCGACCGCCCTCGTCGTGGGCGTCGGGGCGGCCGGGCGGGTCGAGTGGCTCTGGCACGCGAGCCTGGCGGTCCTCGCGGCCGGGGCGGCGTGGACGTTCGCCCGCTACGTCGAGCTGATGACCTCCGAGTTCGCGGTCACCAGCACGCGCCTGATCTTCAAGGTGGGCCTGGTCGCGCGGTACACGACGGAGCTGCTCCTGGCCAAGGTGGAGTCGATCGGGGTCCAGCAGACCCTGCCGGGCCGTCTCCTGAACTACGGCGACCTGGTCGTCACGGGGACCGGCGGGGCCCGCGAGGTCTTCCGCCGGGTGCGGGATCCGCTCGGATTCCGCAACCAGGTCCAGCAGGCCTCCACCGGCGGCGGGGTGGCACCGGCGCCCCCGCCGTAGCCGGCGCGCTGCCGCGGCGCCGCTCGGCCGCTCCGGCCGACGGCTGCCGGCCGGGGCGCGACGTCCTGGAGGCCGTCCGGGACGTGCGCCGGGCCCGGCGGCGGCGATCAGGTGCGCGACTTCCGCGGTCCAGCAGCGGCACCTCCGCGCGAATCCGGCGCCGCGGATCCGGCGAGCCGCCCGGACGCCGGCGAGCCCGCCGGCGGCTCGCCCGCCGGGCCCGAATGGCCGGGTCAGCACGGATCGACCCCGACGATTCCGCGCCGCGAAGCCCGCCTCCGGGGGCCGGGCGGTGGTCGTGGCTGACCCGGTAGCGGAGCGCGGCGATCGCCGCCCAGGTGGCGGTCACGACGCTCGCGGTCAAGCTCCCGGCCGGGGGTGCCGTTCGTGAGCCGCGGCGGGCGGCGGACGGGGTACGGGCTCGACCCGATCTACCGGGTGGTCGCCCTCGCCCTGGTCGTGCTCGGCGGCCGGCCCGCTTGTCGGCCGACCGGATCCTCGGGAGCGCTGCCCCGAGGGCCCGTGAGCGACCGCCGAGGAATCGGGCCGCGAGTTCTCCGTCAGATGGCTAAGAGGGACGGGGGCGGCAGGCCCCCTCGACGATTCCGACACGGGAGGACGTCATGACTGGACGACAGACAGCGCGGATCCTGGGAGGCGTGGTGGCCGGCCTCGCGCTCCTCGTCGCATCGAGCGGCGTCGGGCAGGCGCAGGAGCGCGGGTGGGGGCGCCACGCGGGGGGCGGACCTCTCCTCGGGGTGCCGCTCCGGGCGCTCAACCTCACGCCGGACCAGCAGACCCAGGTCCGGTCGATCCTGTCCACCTCGTTCACGAACGCCCGGCCGCTCTTCCAGCAGATGCGGCAGGCGCAGGACGCCCTGGGCGACGCCCTGCTCGCCTCGCCCTCGGCCGACGTCTCGGCCCAGCTGGCGAAGATCGACGGCCTGCGGAGCCAGCTGCTCCAGAACCGGGCCCAGGCCACGGCCCAGGTGCTGGCGCTCCTGACCCCCGACCAGCTCGCGAAGGCGGCGCAGGTCCGGACGGAGCTCCGGCAGCTCCGCAGCCAGATGCGGCAGCTCGTCGCCCCGACCCAGCCCTGACCGCCCGCGACGCGTGATCCGGGCGGCGCGGCCGGCCTCCCGCGGCGAGGGTCAGCCCGCGCCGCCGGGGTCCTCCGGGCCGTGGACGGGCTACCGGGCCCGACCGCCGCCCCGGTGGCGCGGAGGCGTTGCCGAACGCGTCGCGAGGGGCCAGTGTTGAGCATGGTCGTTCACGTCGACCGTCCCGGGGGAGGCGCGTCCCGGATGCCCGCGCGGTCCGTCTCTCCGTCCAGCTCCGCGACGGCGGGGACGGGCGAGGGCGCGCCGCGCAGCTGCCGCGATCCGGGCTGATTGGCCGTGCCGGCCTGGATCACGCCCGCCGCCCGTCTCGGCCACGTGAGCACGGGCACCGTTCACTGCCTCGTCGGGGCGCTCGCGCTCACCGCGGCGCTCGACCCCGGGGCGCGCGCCACCGGCTCCCAGGGCGCGCTCTACGAGCTGAGCGATCGCCCGCTCGGCCTCGTCCTCCTGCTGGGCCTCGGCGTCGGGCTCGTCGTGGACGCGCTCTGGCAGGGGATGCGTGCCGCCACCAACGCCGACCTGGCGGGCGCCGGCCTCCGGGGCGCGCTCGAGCGCATGGGCTGGCTCCTGAGCGGGCTGACGCACCTCGGCCTCGGCGTGCTGGCGCTGCAGCTCGCGCGCCACGGACCGCCCGGCCGGCCGGAGTCGCACACGAAGGCCTGGACGGCGACCGTCATGGCGGTCCCGTTCGGGCGCTGGCTGGTCGCGCTCGTCGGGCTCGCGCTCCTGGCGGTGGTCGCCGTGCTGATCGCCAGGGCCGGCGCGGCCGCGCTCGATCCCTGGCTGGACCTGGGACGGATGCCGCCCCACACGCGGGCGGTGACGCGGGTCCTCAACGGGGTCGGCCTCGCCACCCGGGCGGTGGTCTACAGCATCATCGCCGGCTTCCTGCTGCTGGCGGCGCTCCAGGCGAATCCCCGCGTCGCCCGGGGGGTGACCGGGACCCTGCGCGCGATCCGGACGGAGCCCTACGGAGCGGCGATGCTGGCGGCGGTCGGCCTCGGCTTCCTCGCCAGCGGCGCGCTGGAGATGATCCGCGCCCGCTACCGCCGCGGGGAGTGACCGGTCGGGCCGGGCGGGCGCCCGTGGCGGCCCCGCCGGCCCGCGCGCTCGAGCGTCCGGGCGCGCGGCGAGCCGCGTGCGCGCTCAGTCGCCGCTCGGCCGGCGGGCCAGGGCCAGGCGCGCGCGGCGGACCAGCCGGGCCCGGTACGGGTACTGGCGGAGCCACCGGCGGAGGGCGGCGCGCGGGACCCGGACCCTGGCCTGGATGAGGCGGCGCTGCTCCAGAGCGGCGGGCACGAGCCGGAGCAGGTCGATGAACCCGCGGAGCGAGCGTGGCGTGGTGACCAGGAAGTCGAGGGTCCGGAGGATCTCCATCGGCAGGATCGCCCAGGCGTCCCGCGCCAGGTCCCTGGCCGCGTCGTTCCGGATCATCATGAGGTAGCGATTCTTGAGCGAGTGCCGGAGGATCGTCGGGTTCCGGGGACGGCCGGCGCCCCGGTACGCGCGGACGTGCCGGGCGACCGCGGTGGGGACGTAGTAGGCCGTCCACCCGCGGAGCCGGGCGCGCCAGTCCACGTCGACGTCCTCGAGGTAGAGGAAGAAGTTCTCGGCGAACACCTCGCCGGCCACCGCGATGTCCTCGAGCATGGCGCGCCGGTAGAGCGCCGCGGCGCCGCACACCCCGAACACCTCGCCGGGCTCGTCGAACTGCCCGGTGTCCGGCTCGCCCTCGCCGCGGTTCAGCGCCCACCGGTTCCGGAACAGGACATGGCCGGCGGAGTCGATGATCGGGCGCCCGCCGTCCTCCGGGCGCAGGAGCTTGCCCGCGAAGCTCCCGGCGCCGGGGTGCGCCCGCGCGGCGCGCAGGAGCTCCGCCAGGAACCCGGGGGTGAGCACGACGTCCGGGTTCAGGAGGAGGAGGAAGGGGGCGACCGTGTGCCGGATGGCCGCGTTCGCGCCCCCGGCGTAGCCGGTGTTGCGGCCCATCGACAGGACGCGGACCTCGGGAAACCCCGCGCGGACCAGCGCCAGGGAGTCGTCGGTCGAGGCGTTGTCGACCAGGACCACCGCGGCGGGCGGGCACGCCTGGGCGCGGAGGCTGGCCAGGCACGCGGGCAGCCACTTCCGTCCGTTGTAGTTGATGACCGCGACCGCGACGTCGTCCGCGCTCGCGGCCGAGCGCATCGCCGGCCCGGGGCGGTGCGCCTCCGGCGCGGCGGATGCCGCGGAACCGGCCCGAGGGCCGTCGCCCATCGCGGGGATTATGGCCCACCCGGTCGGGCGCCGGCAAGGATGCCGGCGGCCAGCCGTCGCGCCATCGGTCTTGCAGCGGGCGCGCGGACGTGGCTGGCGGCGACGGGCAGCGGCTGGCCGTCGCGGTCGACGGTCACGAGTGGGGAGGGTGCGCGCCCCCTCGCTCCGGCGGGGGCGGCCGGAGGGCGCCGCTCAGGCGAAGCGGCCGAACCCGACGATCCGCTCGGTGACGAGGACCGCGACGGTCGTGATGAGGACGAGGACCACGGAGATCGCGGCGATGGTCGGGTCCGACGTGTA
>Ga0070741_10019955_pt1 | contig 10648 bp, 13 predicted proteins | sample Coa_R1_4_FD_66440 | JGI IMG/M metagenome (GOLD analysis project Ga0070741, IMG submission 66440) | Surface soil microbial communities from Centralia Pennsylvania, which are recovering from an underground coalmine fire - Coalmine... | ecosystem: Environmental > Terrestrial > Soil > Unclassified ... | reverse complement strand
GGCGACTCGAACGTCATCCGCCCCTCCGCAGGAACACGGCGAGGCTGCGCAGCCAGTCACCGGAGGTGGTCAGGACGGTGTGGCGGACGCCCGACGCCTGCAGCGCGCGAGCGAGCTCGCGCCGCTCGGCCTCCGCCGCCTCGGCGTAGCGCGCGCGCAGCCGTGCGCTACGCGTGTCGACGCGAACGTGGCGTCCGGTCTCGGCGTCGATCAGCCACAGCTCGCCGACGTCGGCGAGCTGCTCCTCGCGCGGGTCACGGATCTCGACTGCGATCACCTCGTGACGAGCGGCCAGCTGAAGCAGCGGCTCGCGCCAGTCGCGTGGGCCGCGGAAGTCCGAGACGAAGACGACCAGCGAGCGCTGCCGCGCCAGCGCACCGGCGCGGTGGGCCGCCTCGCCGAGCGAGGTCGCGCCGACCCGCCCCGGCGGCGCTGCCTCGCGCTCGCGCAGCGTCGCCAGCAGCCCGAGCAGGCCGATGCGCCCCTGGCGCACGGGCAGCCACCGCTCGTCGTCGTCGCCGAAGGTGATCACGCCGAGCCGGTTCCCGCGCCGCGTCGACAGGTGGCCGAAGGCAATCGCCACACCTTCCGCGAGGTCGGCCTTGCGCCGGTCGGCGGTGCCGAAGAGCATCGACGGCGACGTGTCGAGCACGAGCCAGGTGACGAGCACGCGCTCGGCGAGCTGGACGCGCACGTGCGGCTCGCCGGTGCGCGCCGTCACCGCCCAGTCGATGAAGCGGACGTCGTCGCCGGGGACGTAGCGCCGGATCATCGCCAGCTCGGTGCCCTGGCCGAACAGCGAGGAGCGGTAGTCGCCGGCGAGCAGCCCCTGCACGCGGCGCCCGATCGAGACGTCGAGCGCGCGCAGGAAGCGGTCCGGGATCGGCCCGGGCCCCGGCTGCGCCGGAGGCCGCTCGACCGCCGCTGCCGCGAGCGCGCTCAAGCCGCGCTCTGCTCCGGCAGGTCGAGCTGCGGCACCGGCACCGCCGCGCGAACACGCTCGAGGATCGTGTCTGGAGTCACCTCCTCCGCCAGGGCCTGGTAGGAAAGGACGAGCCGGTGGCGGAACGCGTCGTCGACGAGCGCAAGCACGTCGTCGACCGTGACGTAGTCCCGGCCGTGGATCAGTGCCAGCGCCCGGGCGGCGACGATCAGGCTGATCGGTCCGCGTGGGCTCGCCCCGTAGGCGATGTACGACGACAGGTCGTCCAGTCCGTACGCGGCGGGGTCCCGCGTCGCGTCGGCGAGGCTGACCGCGTAGCCGATCAGCGCCGGGTCGGCGTAGACGTCGTGCACGCCGCGCTGCAGCCCCCGCAGCTCGTCCAGCGTCAGCATCTCGCGGAGCTCCGGCGGGTCGTCGAGCTGCCGCTGGACGATCGTCAGCTCCTCGTCGCGCGACGGGTAGCCGATCAGGATCTTGAGCATGAAGCGGTCGATCTGCGCCTCCGGAAGCTGATACGTGCCCTCGGACTCGATCGGGTTCTGCGTTGCCATCACCAGGAACGGGTCAGGCACCGGCGTCGTGTCATGGCCGATCGTCACCTGCCGCTCCTGCATCACCTCGAGCAGCGCCGACTGCACCTTCGCCGGCGCGCGGTTGATCTCGTCGGCGAGCAGGAAGTTGCAGAAGACCGGGCCGAACTCCGTCTCGAACTCACCTTCGTTCGCGCGGTAGATCCGCGTCCCGACCAGGTCTGAGGGGACGAGGTCGGGCGTGAACTGGACGCGCTTGAACGTGCCGCCGAGGACCGCTGCCGTCGTCTTGATCGTCAGCGTCTTCGCCAGCCCGGGCACGCCCTCGATCAGCAGGTGCCCCTGCGCGAGCAGGCAGACGAGGACGCGCTCGAGCATCGCGTCCTGACCGGCGATCACCCGCCGGATCTCGTAGAGCGCCTGCGTCAGGCGTTCTCTAGTGTTGCCGGGCACGGCTGACGGGCGGTCGTCGGTGGACGCGGGCACGTGGAGCCTCCTTGGTCGCACGGCGGGACGACGAAGCGCCCCACACGTAAGCAGTTTTTCCTGAGCGTTGGCTGAGAGAGCCTCGCAGCGCGGCTTCGCCGGTCACTGCGGCGGGCCGCTGACGAGGCGCGCGGTCCCTGTAAAGCGCCTCCCGGAGCGGATCCAGGCGATCGTGAGCGTGTCGCCCGGCTTCTTGCGCAGGAGGACCCGGGCGACGCTTGCCGGCGTCGAGACTCGCGTGCCGTCGAGCGTGACGATCACGTCCTGCGGCGCCAGCCCGGCGCGATCGGCCGGGCCGCCGGAGACGACGTTGTCGACGACGGCGCCCGGAACGTAGCCGCCCTCGTAGTAGCCGGCCGCGTGAACGGCGACGCCGAGAAACGCGGTCGGGCCGACGTGGATCGTCGCCGTACCGCGTCCGGAATGGATCTCGCGCCGGATCGAGAGCGCGCGGTCGATCGGGATCGCGTAGCCCTCGTTGCTGCCGGAGAGGAAGGAGAAGCCGGTCGACGCGGCGCTGTTGATCCCGATCACGCGGCCGCGCGCGTCGAGCAGCGGCCCGCCGGAGTCGCCAGGGCGCAGCTCTGCGTTCGTCTGGATCAGGCCGCTGAGCTGCTGCTCGTTGCCCTGTCCGTCGCCGGCGGTGATCGTCCGTCCGACGGCGGTGATCGACCCGCGGGTGACGACGAGCCGGCGCGTGCCGCCGGCGTTGCCGACGGCGAGCACCGCCTGGCCCCGGCGAGGTGCAGTGGAGCTGCCGAGTAGCGCGGTCGTCAGCCGCGACGCCCCCTGCAGGCGCAGGACGGCGATATCGGAGGTGACGGAGTACCCGAGCACCCGGGCGTCGTAGCGCCGGCCGCTCTGCGGGACCAGGACTCGGATCTTCGTCGCGCCGCGGATCACGTGGTTGTTCGTCAGGATCTCGCCGTCGGAGGTGAGCACGACGCCGGTCCCCGCCGCGGCGGTCTGCTGATAGCCGAGCGCCGTCTCGATCACGACGACGCCTCGGGTCGGCTGCACGGCCCCGGCCGCACGCTGCGGCGCGATCGCCGCACCCGCGAGGGCGAGGGCCGCGGCCGAAGCGACGAGCGTACGCCGCGGCAGTGCCATCGGCACCAGCATGGCCGCTGCGCCTGAGAAGAACCTGAACACGGCCGCGACGACCTCTAGAGCGTCGCCGCCAGCCAGCGCTCCGCCGCCGCGAGGTGCGCCGGCTCGATCCAGTGACCGTAGTCGTCCTCGTGGTACTCGACGTCCATCCCGGCCTGCTCGAGGAGCCGCCGGGCCCGCTGCGCGAAGCCGACCTCGATGATCGGGTCGCTACGGCCGTGGGCGACGAAGACGCGCGCCGGCCGCGGCAGCTCGGGCGCCCATCCGTCCACGGTCGGGACGAACCCGGAGAACGCGAGGATCCCCGCCGGCGCGGGTCGGTCCGAGCCCAGGCCGAGCGCGAAGCTCATCACGGAGCCCATCGAGAAGCCGCCCACCACCGTCTCAGGGAGGCTCAGCCCGAGGCGCTCGCACGTCTCGTCGTGGAAGTCGGCGAGCCGGCGGTACGCCGCGTGGAACGTCTCCGGGTCGGGGTGGCCGACCCGCGGGACGACGTACCAGTGATACCCGGGGCCGCCGAGCGTCAGCGGCGCCCGCGGCGCGACGACGTGCAGCCGCCGCTCGGGATCCAGGCGGTCGCCGAGCGAGAGCAGGTCGCCCTCGTCGGCGCCGCGCCCGTGGTGGAGGAAGAGAAGGCCGGCCGGGTCGTCCCCGGCCGGCCGTTCCCGGTACGTGAGCGCCGGCACAGCGCCACGTCATACCGCACGCGGCCTAACCGCGCCCGCTGTTGCCGCCGTGGTCGTCCTCGGTCGAGGTGCCGTGGTCGTCCTCGGTCGACGTCGCCGCGCCGCCGGCGCCGACGACGAAGTGACCCTTCATTCCACGCTCGTGCGGCTGGCAGTAGTACTCCCACCGCCCCGCGGTCAGCCGGACGGTGATCGTCCTCGTCCCCTGGAACGACACGGACGTCACGGAGCGTTCGAAGGCGCCCCCCGACTTCTCGAGCTTGAAGTTGTGGATCCGCGAGCGGTCGGAGACGACGATCCGGTACGCGCCCGGCGCGAGCCGCGCCACCTTCCGCCCGTTCTTCGTCAGGTTGATCGTGAAGCCCGGGCCGACCGTGCCGCGCAGGACGGTCACCGAGCCCGTGCCACCGGCGACGCCGCTGAGCGCGAGCGTCGCCCCCGCGGCCCCGACGCACGCCAGGGCCAGCGCTTTGCCCACCATTGAAGACCCCCTTCGGTCGTTTGGCTCGTAGTACGGCTACTCGCCAGGAGCGGTTTTGCTCAACTCGCCGCGCCCGTAACCCCGACGGGGGCGGAGGCTGCGTCGAGCTGCGCCGCGACGGAGGCGCCGTCGAGCCAGACGTTCTCGCGGCTGATCTTCCCGTCGCGGAACTCCCACACGTGCAGCATCCGGAACGAGATCCGCTTGCCGTTGCCCGGGATGCCGAAGAACTGCCCGGGGACGGTGCCCGTCCACCTGTGCTCGATCACGCAGAAGTCGTCGCCGTAGTAGGAGTGGGTCGGCTCCATCGTCTCCGTGCGGATGTTCTGGACGAGGAAGTCGTAGAAGCCCTGCGCCGCCTGCTTGCCCGCCAGCGGTCCGTGGGGTGCGCCGACCACGTCGTGCTCGACGTCATCGACGTAGACCGAGACGGCACCGGCGGGGTCGCCCGCCTTCTCCGCCGCGAGGTGCGCCTCGATCAGCCGATCCATGTCCTGACGTGTCATCTCCTCGCTCCTTTCTTGCGGCCGGCCGCTCGGTCGCGCCGGCGCACGTCGTCGATCAGCGTCTGCAGCGCCCAGGAGACCGCGCTGACCGTCTCGTCTCGGTCGAGCCCGATGTCCTGCCGCAAGGTCACCCACGTCCGGATGCTCTGCAAGTAGCCGAGCACCGCCGCGGCCTCTCGCCGCTCGCGCTCGCCCAGGTTCGGGCCGGCCTCTTCGAGCTCGCGGGCGATCTGCGCGATTCGCTCCGCGCGTCTGGCGCTGACGAGCGCCTTCAGGCTCGGCGCGTACGCGATCGCGCGCGCGAGCTCCGGGTGCGCCTCCCACTGCTCGGCGCCTGCCGCGACCACGGCCGGGAGCTCGGCGAGCCCCCGCTCGACCGGCACATGGTCGAACGTCTTTCGGTAGATCCAGTCGGCCGCGGCGTCGAGCAGGTCGTTCCGCGACGGGTAGTAGCGGTAGATCGTCCGCAACGAGACGCCCGAGCGCCGCGCCACCTCGGGGACGGAGATCTCGTCCGCGCCGCCCGCGGCAAGGAGGTCGACCGCGGCGTCGAGGATGCGCGTCCGCGTCCGCTCCGCATACTCCTGCCGAAGAGAAGACGACGCCATGGCACGATCATGTCAATATGGCACGACCGTGTCAAAATCAGGGAGAGGCCCGGCGCGGCGGCCTCTCCCCGTGAAGCTCTCAGACCGCCCGGACGGTCATCCTGTGGAACTCGTACGAGCGGCCGGTCTCGCGGTCGACGACGAGGACGCGCCACGTCCCCGCGGCCGGGAACATCACACGCGCGCGATAGATGCCGGCGCGCGGCGTCGGGCTCGAGAGGACCGTTAGGGCCCTCCCCGCTCGGCTGACGATCCGCACGGCCGGTGCCTTCCCGATCGTGTACTGGCCGTCCATCTTGACGGCGATCGTCGCCGTCCAGGCCTGGCCGGCCTTCGGCGCCACGGGCGCGCCGATCATGCTGACGTTGCGTTCCTTGGCGAGAGCGGCGGGCGCCGAGACGAGCGCCGCCACTCCCAGCACGACGATGAGCTTCCGCATCCAGCCTCCTTCGGTCGCCGTAACTACACCGGCCGGCGCAGGCGGGTTCCGCGGCCGGTCAGCCGCAGCGCGCGCTGTCCGGGCAGCGTCGCAGGACCGTGACGCGACGGCCGTCGAGGGCGATCAGCGCGGAGGCCGCGTTGTTCGCGTACGAGCGCTCGCGCAGCACGCGGTCCGGGTTCGCGCGATGGACGAGCACGTAGGGGCCCGGCCGGAGCCCGGTCACGTCGATCGACTGCCCCTCCTTTTGCGGGACGTAGTCGTCGCCGAAGCCCGGTGAGATCCCCTCCCGGATCGCCCTGGCGTCCGGCCGGCCGCGGAGGCACTCGCTCCTCCAGAGCGGCGGCCGGTTCAGGGCCCGCGTCTCGTAGGCGTCCCGGAGGCAGAAGCCGGTCTTGCGGTCGCGGCCGACGAGCGTGCCGTCCGGCCGGCGCAGCTCGTACCGCTCGAATCCGGGGAAATGCCAGTGCTCGTGCGTCTCGGAGCCCACGTACCGGAGCCGCACGCGGAGCGCGTAGCGCCGACGCCCGACGATCTGCCACGTCTCCATCGCAGCGCCTGTGCGGCGGCCGGCCACGACCAGCGGGCCGCGGCCGACGTTGTCGACGGCCGAGCCGAACACGAGCAGGTTCCGGCGCCCGCGCGCGACGACGGCGACCGCGAGCGGCGGAGCCTGGTCGAGGTCGGGCAGCGGCGCGGCGAGCGCGAGGGCGGCGGCGGCGACCGCGAGCACGCCTCTACTACACCCCGCGGCGACGCGAGGTTCGACCGTCTGCCGCTACTCGGCCGGACCGGCGTAGTAGAGGTGGACGCCGAGCGGCGGGAAGCTGTCGCCGAAGGCGTCGCGCACCGAGCGGATCTTGCGGCTCTCGCCGAGCACCGTGAGCGTCCGGCCGTCGAGGAGCGGCTGCTTCATCGTCGCGTTCTGCGCGCTGTACGTCGTGTTCACCGCGATCACGTAGAGGGCGCCGCCCCAGCTCCTGGCGACGAGCACGATCGCGCCGTTGTCGGTCGTCGCGGGCAGGCTCGGCGTGAACGCGGCGGGCCCGAGGCGCGCGACGTCGCGGGCGACTCCCGCGATCGCACGGCCGTTGGCGGCCGGCCAGTGGCCGGGCCAGAAGCCGAGGCCGTGGGCGCCGCCGGCGATTGCCAGCCACGACTCCGCGCGGACGACGGCCGGCGTCACCTCCGTCGCGCCGCCGGGGCACTTCCAGTCCGCGGCTTCGATCCACTGGAAGGTCGGCTTCCCGGCGGCGAGCCTCACCAGCTCGCGCTGCGCATAGAAGACGTCCTCGATCCGGTTCGGGCGGCACCACTCCTGCAGCGGATACAGGTCGAAGCCGACGACGTCCGCTTTCGCGATCAGCGACGGGTACATCCCGCGGCCCCAGTCGAGGGCAGCCGCGCCGGAGTAGAAGTGGTTCGTCAGCGTCAGGAACGACAGTCCGCCGAGCCCCGGCGGCGCGGACGGGAGCGAGTCGGCGGAGACGTTGGCGCCATCCGGCTCGTCGTAGTGGAACCAGCCGACGAGCCCGGGCCCCGAGCCGCTGTGACCGCCGGCCGCGCCCGCCGAGTACGCGGCGCCGTGCAGCTCGTTCAGCTGGCCCTGCAGCGTCCCGCACGGGTTGAGCGCGAACAGGTCGATCCCGACGCCGAGCGCGGCCGGGTACTCCCACGGGCACACCGAGTAGAGCATCATCGGGAACCACGGCTGGCCGTTGAGCAGAATCGAGCCGTTCGGCTCGCCGACGTCGACCTTGGGGTTGTCGATCACGCCGGCCGTCCTGACGTCCAGCGTCGCCTGGGCGCGCAGCCCGTCGTTCGAGACCGCGCGCACCCACACGCGGTAGGACGTGCCGGCGTCCAGGCCGCTCAGGGTCGCCGTCGCGACTCCACCGTTCGCGGTGACCGGCGCCCACGCGGTCGGAACGCCGAAGTCGGCAACGCCGTAGGAGACGGTCGTGGTCGCGGGCGCGGAGGTCTGCCAGCTGATCGTCGCGCCGTAGGAGCCGACCGAGGTTGCCTTCAGGTTCGCGATCTCGAGCGGCGGGCGAACCTCGTGGAACGGTGCGCCGCGCGAGGGTACGGCTCCCGAGGCGCCGCACGCGATCGTCTTCGCGTTCACCTCGCCGGCCGTCCGGCGGAGCGCCTGGTACGCGGGCTTCGGCGTGCCGTCCGGGTAGTAGACGCCGGACTGCCAGCCGGCCAGGTCCTTCTCGTCGACCAGGTGGAAGTTGAAGTAGGCGCCGACGAACGGCTGGCAGTAGGCAAGCTTGATCGCGTCCGCGAGCTGGAGCGGCTGGTCGTACCCCGGGCCGGAGCCGTTGTCGGCGGCCTCGTTCGGCGAAAGCGCCGGCACGGGGGCGGGATCCGTCTCGCTCCCGGCGTACTGCCCGCCGTGCGCCGGGTCGGCCGCCGTCTGATACCCCTGCGCGAGGTACCAGATCGTCGTGCCGTTCCGGCCCGGCACCGGTTGCCCCGTGCCCTGGAAGCCGGTGGTCAGGGCCGCGACGAGCGCGTCGTAGTCGCCGAGGCCGAACGACGCCGAGCCCGGGTGCCTCGCCCACGGTCGCTCCGTCGAGCCGAGCGGCTTCGCCATGTACCCGAAGGTGTCGAAGATCGGCTTCGTCCGCCCGCTCGCCTTGTAGGCGGCCGCGAGCTCGGCGATCCAGCGACCGGGCGGGTTGTAACCGATCGTGAAACCGCCCGGCAGCGCCGAGACCTTCGAGGCCGCGGCCGCCACGACGTTCGCGCCCGTCTGCACCGCGTGAGCCGCGTCCCAGCACGCAGCGAGTAGCGCCTCGTACTCGGCCGGCGCAGCGCTCGAGCCGTCGGGGTTGAACTGAGGCGCCCACCACGCCTGATCGTTCGGGTCGTTCCAGATCACGACGTCGGTGATCTGCGGGTTCGCCCGCATCAGGTCGGCGACGTAGCTGCAGAACTGGCTGCGAGCCTCGTCGCTGCGCGGCGCGTCCTCGGGCCGCCCGTAGAGGCTGACGACGACGCGGAGCCCGGAGACGTCGCCGACGATCCGGTAGATCGTGTCCTGGAAGTCGGCGGGGACCTTCACCTCGCCCGGGTGCCACTGATGCGTGATCCGGACGGCCTTCAGCCCGAGCGCCCGTGCGTTCGACGCCGCCTGCTGCGCGTTGCCCCAGACGAATGCGTCCTCGTCGGCGCCGACGAGCATCCCCGGGCCGGCGAGCGCGGGCGCAGCTGTCGCGACGGACGCGAGCACGGCGATCGCCGCCGCGAGCAGCAGCCTTCTCCGCAGCGAGGTCATCGCTTCTGTTCATCGGCAGGGCGGACCGAAGCTGAAGGGGAGCGCCGCCTGGAGTGAGTAGGGCCGTGGGCCTATTGAAATCGGCGGTCGCACGCCGTGGGTCGGCGCGGGGTGAGGCACGGGGTCGTCCTCGTCGGAGTCGTCCTCGCGACGGTCGCGTCGGCGGGCTGCGGCGGTCGCGCATCGAGCCCGGCCGACGACGGCAGCCGGACGTTCGAGCGGCAGGGCTTCGACATCACCTTTAGGTACCCCGCGTCGCTGCAGGAGGCGGACGACGTCGTCTTCGGCTCGGCCGCCGGGCCGCCCCGCGGCCGGACGCCGCGTCTACTACGGCGGCCTTCCCGCTATGCCTACCGGGTCCGGCTCAGCTCGCCGTCGGGCGCGATCGGCCGCCTGTTCGTCCTCTTCGACAGGCGGGTCGAGTACTTCTTCAACTGCCAGTCGACGCCGGAGACGCGCGCCGAGCTCGACGGTGCGTGCGACCAGGCCCTGAAGACCCTGGAGCGCGGGTGATCGAGGCCGCTGCTAGCTTCCGGCCGTGACCCGAGCCGCCGCTCCGATGCTCGCCGGCCTCGCGCTGCTCGTCGGCGCCGGCTGCGGCGGCGGCGACAAGAGCACCGGTGACCGGACGTTCGAGGCGGACGGGATCGGGATCACCTTCCGGTATCCCGCCACGTTCAAGCCGGTCGGCAAGGTCACCTTCAGCCAGTCGGCCGGCGCGCAGCCGAAGGCGCGCGCAGGGGTTCGGCTCGATCGCGTGAACGTGATCGTCGTCTCGCGCTACGACCTGCGCGCGAAGGTCACCAGGAAGAACCTCGCGAACTTCAAGCCGGAGGTGGACGGCGTGATCGGTCGCCTCGCCGGCCGGCGCGTCGCCGGACGGAAGGTCGAGTACGGCGGCTTGCCGGGCTACGAGTACGTGATCTCGCTGAAGTCTCCGCCGAACGGCCGCAGCCGGCTGGCGGTGCTGTTCGACGACGCGACCGAATACCTCGTCAACTGCCAGTCGACGCCGGAGAAGCGGCAGGCGGTCGCCGCCGCGTGCCGACAGGCGCTGGACACCCTGGAGCGCAAATAGAAAGGACAGGCACCCCAACCTGTCCCTTCCGAATCCGCGCCGGCGCCGGGCGCCGACCGGGAGTCAATCGCCCCAGTCGAAGTCGCGTGAACGACCCCAGAAGCTGTCCTCGATGTGAGCCTCGACGTCGTCGTCCGACAGCTGCTGCTCACCAGGCCAGGGCAACGTCGCACCAGCGGCCACGGCGACTGCGGGCTCGGTACCGTCCATCGTCTCCTCGAGACGCGCCTGCTCCTCGGACTTGAAGAGCGGGTGGTTGTCGAACGGGTCGTCGATCTCGTAGTTCGTGATGGGCATCTCGCGGTCGAGCTCCGCGTTGCGGCGCTTGAGCTCGAGATGCTCCTGAATGACCTGGCTGAAAAGCGACGGTGTCTCTACTGGCATTGAGTCCTCCGACGTGGGGGCCGTTGACGGTGGGGGATTGTAACGCTTTTGTGAGGAACCGACCGCCTTAAGGTACGACGAGGGACGGACAGAACCTGCCCGCATATGCAACAT
>Ga0070741_10019954_pt1 | contig 10648 bp, 11 predicted proteins | sample Coa_R1_4_FD_66440 | JGI IMG/M metagenome (GOLD analysis project Ga0070741, IMG submission 66440) | Surface soil microbial communities from Centralia Pennsylvania, which are recovering from an underground coalmine fire - Coalmine... | ecosystem: Environmental > Terrestrial > Soil > Unclassified ... | reverse complement strand
CCGGGGCTCGAGCCAGTATCGCAAGGCGTCCTTTCTGCTCAATGCCGCCGGTGAGCGGATCTTTCCCGCGTTCCTGCAGATGCAGGAGCGGCCGCACATTCCCAAGGGACTCGCGAGCGCCGCATTCGATGCGGAGGGCGCTGCCACCCACGATCGCGATCTGGTGAGCGACGGCGTTCTGCAGGGCTACGTGTTGGGAAGCTACTCTGCGCGCAAGCTCGGGCTGAAAACCACCGGTAACGCAGGCGGCATCCACAACCTGCTCGTGGGCTCATCCGCAAAGGCCAGCGACCTGCAGGCATTGCTGCGACAGATGCACACGGGACTGCTGGTCACGGAAATGATGGGCCAGGGCGTCAACGGGGTCACGGGCGACTACTCACGCGGTGCGAGCGGGTTCTGGGTCGAGAACGGGGCGATTGTCCATCCGGTTCACGAGATCACGATCGCCGGCAACCTGCGCCCCATGTATCAGGACATCGTAGCGATCGGCGCGGATGTGGATCATCGCGGTGGGATTCGGACGGGCTCGGTTCTCATCGGCGAGATGACGATCGCCGGCGACTGAGCTCGGGGCAACTCCTCGCTCGCCCACGCGTGCGCAGTCAGGCCTTGTGCTCACCGCGCTGGAGCGGCCGCGGTCCGGCCTCAGCCAGACGCAGGGTGCCGTCTTCCACCAGCTCCCGCAGGGTCATATCACTGCAGCGTGCGCGCCGAGCCTCCTCCAGGCCCGCCAGAAGCCGGTCTACCGCGGGAATCGGCAAAGTGCGCGGCGCGGCATGCCCGCTGCGCTGATTGCGGGCCAGATCGAGTATGCCGGTGACGAGCACGCGCCCGAGGTCGCGGGCGAGCAGCAGCTCATTCTCCTCGGTGACCACGATGAGTCCGGCGCGCTCGAGCGCGGTGGCCATTTTTGCCACGGCGATGCCGGGCAGACCCAGCTCACTGGCGAGACCGTTCACGGTCCAGCGGGCTCCGCCGGTCAGATGGGCGCGGCCCACGAGGTACATCGTGCGCAGTGCGAGCTCTTCCAGCTCGACACACGAGAGCTGCAACTCCTGCAGACCGAGCCGCAGATACGTGGGGTTCTGGACATAGAACGAAAGCTGCGCGCCGGCGAGCAGGATCAGCCAGCCGGAATAGGTCCACAGCAACGCCGTCACGATGAATGCAAACCCGGCGTACACGATCGTGAGGCGCGTCGAGTAGACGACGAACGCGGTGAACATCTTGCCGACTGCCGCCCATAACACGCCGCCCGCGGCAGCCCCCACCAGAGCAGGGCGCCAGCGTACCCGCGTGTTGGGAATGAACATGTACATGCCGGTGAAGAAGGCCGTGACCATCACGTAAGGGGCGAGCGCCAGCGCAATTCCGTGCAGCCGCTGAAGGAGCGGCAGGTTGGCCATCGTCTGCATCGGCACGCTCGCAATGGCCGCGTGCGAGAGCCCCACGAATGCCACCAGCAGTACCGGACCGATGATGAGCAATGTCAGGTACTCGGCAATGCGGCGCGCGAAGCTGCGCGGCTGCTCCACGCGCCACAGGAAATTGAAGCTGTCCTCCACCTTCTTGATCGTCCCGAGCAGCGTCCAGGCGAGCAGGGCGAAGCCCAACGATCCCACGATGCCGCTGCTGACACGATGCGCGAACTGCAGAACGTGCTCGGTGAGCTCCTGAGCCGCCTGGCCGCCGACGGGGCGGAAGAACTCGTACACGATCGGCTCGAGATCCCGACGCGCACCGAAAACCTTGAGGATGGCGAAGCTGAAAGCGAGCAGCGGGATCAGCGACAGCAGTGTCGTGTACACCAGGCTCATCGCGCGCAGGTTGATGGCGCCCCGCCACAGATCGCGTACCACTGCGTACGGGTAGCGCAGGCCGCGAACCAGCCGGGCCGGCACCCCGGGCCCGGCCGAGGCCGGACCGAAGAAGCACCAATCGAGAAAAGTCCAGATGCGCGCCCACATGGCGGAGGGTTTCCTACGCTCGAGACGGGTATGCCCGCACAGAGTAGCACCCTGGCTGGAGCCGTCGCCGCTGACAGACCGGAGCTGCTCGGCTACAGTCCGAGGGGTATGTCAGCGCAGTTTCCGCAGCGCATCGTGTGCCTGACGGAGGAGACGACCGAGACCCTCTACCTGCTGGGGGAGGACTGGCGGATCGTCGGTATCTCGGGCTTCACAGTCAGACCGCCCCGGGCGCGGCGCGAGAAGCCCAGGGTCTCGGCATTCACGAGCGCCAAAATCGATCGCATCGTGGCCCTGCACCCGGACCTGGTGTTGGGCTTCTCCGACCTGCAAGCGGACATCGCAGCGCAGCTGGTGCGCGCCGGGATCGAGGTGCATGTGTTCAATCATCGCAGCGTCGAGGAGATCCTGCGCATGATCCGCACGCTGGGCGGCATGATCGGCCAGCAAGAGAAGACCCGCGCGCTGGTGGAGCGGCTGGCCGGCGGTCTCCAGGAGGTACGCGAGCGGAGCGCCGGCCTGGAACACCGGCCGCGTGTGTATTTCGAAGAGTGGGATGCGCCGCAGATCTCCGGTATCCGCTGGGTATCCGAGCTCATTGCGGTGGCGGGGGGCATCGATTGTTTTCCGGAGCTCGCCAGCCAATCTCTCGCCCGCGATCGCATCGTCCAGGACCCTCTGGAGGTAGCGCGCCGCGCGCCCGACATCATTCTCGGATCCTGGTGTGGCAAGCGCTTTCGGCCCGATCAGGTTGCGGCACGCCCGGGCTGGGATCGGATTCCGGCGGTGCGCAACGGCTACGTGCGTGAGATCAAGTCGCCGCTGATTCTGCAGCCGGGGCCCGCCGCCCTGACCGATGGAGTGCGCGCCATTCAGCGCATCATCGAGGAATGGGAGAGTGGTGGGCCCGCACTGATGAGCCAGGCCGGGTTACACGGCGACGCTTGAACTAGAGACCGCGGCGCTCGCGAATGACCTCATAGGCTTCGATGATCTGCTGAGTGCGCTGCTTGGCGTGCTCAATCATGGACTCCGGCAGCCCGTTCGCCTTGAGCTTGTCGGGATGGTGCCGGCTCAGCTGGCGCCGGTATGCCTTCACGACCTCCTCGTCGCTCGCCTGCGGCGCGCATTCGAGGACACTGTAGGCCTGCTGGAGCTGTATCGCGCTGTTCTGGCGCGCCGGTTGCTGGCGAAAACTTCCGCTGCGTATGCGCAGGACTGCTTCGATCTGCGCGAGCTCCACCATGGAGACGCCGAGCCGGCTTGCCATTCGCCCGAGCAGCACACGCGAGGGGCCTTCGAGGTTGCTGCCGGCGAGCGCCGCTCGCACCTGGATCTCCATGAACACGCGCAGCAGGTCCGGCCTTCCGCGGCAGGTGGCGGCGAGCGCAGCGAGCTCCGCTGCGAGGTTGAATTCGGGCTGCTTGCCTGCGGTGAAGTACTCGATCGCGGACTGCACCTGCGCAGGCGTGAGACGCAGATCCGTCATCACTGCGCGGGCGGCGGCGATCTCCTGCTCGCTGACACGACCGTCAGCTTTCGCAACGTGCCCCATGACACGAAAGGCGGCGCGAAAGAACTGATCACCGATCGCGCTCGCATCCGCATCGTGCTGCAGGCCCGCATCATTGCCCGGAGCGCTGGAGTACTCATCGAACTGGTGTCCCAGGAGCACGCCGAGCGCGGCGCCGATCGGCCCGAGCGCCAGCATGCCGATCGCCCCGCCCACCACTTTGCCGGTGAATTTCATGCGCTGCTATAGTACCAAGCTCACCCCGCACCCCGGTCCTGCCCTGCATGCCCTCGCCAACCGTCTACCGCACAGCTTTGCGCGGACTCGAGAAGATTCATGAGGGCAAGGTGCGCGATATCTATGCCGTCGATACGCAGACGATGCTGATCGTGACGACCGATCGCCTGTCCGCCTTCGACGTCGTGCTGCCGGACCCCATTCCGGACAAGGGGCGGGTGCTCAATGAGATTTCGAGCTTCTGGTTCTCGCGCACGGCCGACATCGTGCCGAACCATCTCACGGACCGGCCGCTCGAGAGCGTGATCACCGATGCCAATGAGCTGGCCCTGCTCGCGGGTCGCGCCGTGCTGGTACGGCGTCTGGCGCCGCTGCCGATCGAGGCAGTCGTGCGGGGCTATCTGATCGGCTCGGGATGGAAGGACTACCAGAAGAGCAGAAGCGTATCGGGGATCGAACTCCCGGCAGGCCTGCGGCAGGCGGAGCGCCTTCCGGAGCCGCTGTTCACACCTGCCACCAAGGCGGCGCCCGGCGAGCATGACGAAAACATCGCCTTTGCGCAGGTTGAGCAGATGGTCGGTGCTGCCGTCGCAAAGCGGGTCCGGCAAGTTGCTCTCCAGCTCTACAACTTCGCAGTGGAGCACGCCCGCAAGCGCGGCATCATCATTGCCGACACCAAGTTCGAGTTCGCCCTGGACTCGGCGGGCAATCTGACATTGATCGACGAAGCGTTGACGCCGGATTCGTCCCGTTTCTGGCCCGCCGACACTTACCGCGTCGGCGCGAGCCCGCCGAGCTTCGACAAGCAGTTCGTTCGCGACTACCTCGAGACCCTGGACTGGAACAAAAAGGCACCAGGCCCGGCCCTGCCCGAGCAGATCATTGCGCGCACCAGTGAGAAGTACCGCGAAGCCCTCAAGCGGCTGACGGCGCCGGTGCCCACGGCGACCTGAGCGGACACTGCAGGTACACTGCACTCATGCAAACCCCCTGGATTGCGCCCTCGATCCTGTCGGCCGATTTTGCCCGGCTGGGTGAGGAGGTGACCGCAGTCCTGCGCGCCGGCGCCGATGTCGTCCATTTCGATGTGATGGACAATCACTACGTGCCGAACCTGACGATCGGTCCGCTGGTCTGCGAGGCCCTGCGCCAGTACGGCATCGAGGCGCCGATCGACGTCCACCTGATGATCCGGCCCGTGGACCGCATCGTGCCCGACTTCGCAGCTGCGGGAGCGACCTTCATCTCATTCCATCCCGAGGCGACCGATCACGTCGATCGGACCATTGAGCTCATACGCGAGCACGGTTGCAAGCCGGGCCTGGTATTCAATCCGGCGACGCCGCTCGACTATCTCGACTACACCCTGGAGAAGCTGGACATGGTGCTGATCATGTCCGTGAATCCGGGGTTCGGGGGTCAGAAGTTCATTCCCGCCGCCCTGCAGAAGCTGGCCGAGACCCGGCGGCGCATCGATGCGTCCGGCCGGGCAGTGCGGCTCGAGATCGATGGGGGCGTGAAGGTGGACAACATTGGCGCGATCGCGCGGGCGGGCGCGGACACCTTCGTCGCAGGATCGGCGATCTTCGAAAGTGATGACTACGCGAAGACGATCCGCGCGATGCACTCCCACATCGAGGAAGCGCGTCGGCCAGGCTAGACGGGGTCAGTCCTCGTCGTCGTCATCATCGTCATCATCGTCATCCAGCGCGGCCGGGCTGCTCGCAGCCTTCGCTGCGGCGGGCTTCGCAGGCACGATGACGGGACGCGTCTTCATCTTCGGGCGAGCGTTGAAGACCACGATCGTCTTGCCGGTCGCGCGCAGCAGCCCCTGTTCCTCCAGCACCTTCAGCACACGCCCAGCCATCTCGCGTGAGCAGCCCACCAGGCGTGAGAGCTCCTGCCGGCTGACCTTGATCTGCATGCCCTCGGGGTGGGTCATGGCGTCGGGCTCGCCGCACAAATCCATAATCGCGTGCGCCACACGGCCGGTGACGTCCACGAAAGCGAGGTCGCCGAGCTTGCGGTTGGTACGATCCAGGCGCGTGGCCAGCTGCGTGGCGAGCTCGAAGATGAGGCCGGGGCTCTCGGCGGCGATCTGGCGAAAGCGCGGGTAGGTCATCTCGGCCAGCTCGCACTGATTGCGGGTTCGCACCCAGGCGCTGCGGGTTGGCTGCTCGTAGAACAGGCCCATCTCGCCGAAGAACTGTCCCCGGTTGAGGTAGGCTAGCACCATCTCGTTGCCTTCCTCGTCCTCGATCATGACCTCGACCGAGCCGCTGATGATGTAGTAGAGGACATCCGGCAGATCGCCCGCGTGGATCACTACCGTCTTCGACGGTACGGTCCGGATCCGGCAATAACTCAGGAAGCGGTTGATAGCCGGGATATCGCTCAACGGTTTGATGTTTTCTTCCATCACGGCTCCCCGAATGGCGCCATTGCACGGCGGCCCGCTCTTTTATACATAAGCCTGCAGAACTGCAAGCGCTGCGCAGCCGGCGCGCTCGTTTGTGGATTGCAGCAGCCGCCTTCGCCTCAAATCCAGTACGCCGTACTTGTCATGACGCGGGCGGTCTGTCGCATCAGGGTGCTCACCGGCGATGGCAGATCAGTGGCGCCGGCCGATCGGGCCGCTGCACCGTGCGCGATCTCATCCGTCCTCATGGCCTGAAGTATCGCACGGCTGCGCGTGTCTGCTTCCGGCAGCCTGGTCAGATGCTCATCGAGGTGGCCTTCCACCTGGCGCTCGGTCTCGACCACGAATCCGAGGCTCACGCGATCGCCCAGCACCGCTGCGAGCGCGCCGATGGCGAACGAGCCTGCATACCACAGAGGGTTGAGCAGGCTGGGTCGCGACCCGAGCTCCCGCAGCCGTGTCTCGCACCAGGCGAGATGATCGGACTCCTCCCGGGCAGCGCGCAGCAGCAGCTCGCGAGTGGCTTCGGAGCGGGAGGCCAACGCCTGGCCGTGATAAAGCGCCTGGGCGGCGATCTCACCGGCGTGATTGACGCGCATCAGCGCGGCGGAACGCCGGCGATCATCGGCCAGCGCACTGATGGGTGCGGCCGCCGGCGGCCCTGCCTGCCCGGTCAAGGCATCGCCCACGCCCGGTGGCGCAGTGCCAGGGGTGGCCTGCTGTTCGACGGCCTCCGGCACCGGCCGGGAGGCGTGGGCCGGGGCGAAGAGGGCCCGCAGCGCGCGATCGGCAGCCCCTATGAGGGGGTCCAAAGGATGTCCGGAGTCCATTGGCGGCATTATAAGCCCAGGCGGTGGGGGCTTGTGGGGCGTGGCTTTGCATTGCCGGACCCGCTTGAGTACACTTCCCCGCCTTTTTTCGGCTCCGACCGCGCACAAGCGCAGGCGCGGCCGACACTCGCGGTGCGATCCGCCGCGCCTTGCATGCAGCCGTGATCCCCATGAACGAGCACTCGAACCTGATTCCGACCAAAACTGTATTTGCGAAGCCCGGCACGATCCGCGGCGACTGGTACCTGGTCGATGCCAGCGACCAGACCCTCGGGCGTCTCGCCTCGCAGATCGCGCACCGCCTGAAGGGCAAGCACAAGGCCGATTACAGCCCTCACGTGGACATGGGCGATCACATCGTCGTGGTGAATGCGGGCAAGATCCGCGTCACCGGTCGCAAGCTCACGGACAAGATCTACTACCACCACACAGGCTATATCGGCGGCATCAAGTCGATCGCGCTGGAGAAGCTGCTGAGCGAGCACCCCGAGCGGGCCATCGAGTTCGCCGTGAAAGGGATGCTGCCGAAGAATCCGCTGGGACGGCGAATGTTCCGCAAGCTCCATGTGTTTGCCGGAGCCGAGCATCCGCATCGCGCACAGCAGCCGCGTCCGCTCGAGATCAGGAAGTAAGCGCCCGCCGCGACTGCACCCCGTAGCGCCCGCATCATTCGAGGACTCTCAATACATGCCCGCCTCTCCGCAATCGAACTATGGCACCGGCCGCCGCAAGACGGCGACGGCTCGCGTCTACCTGAAGCCCGGCAGCGGCCGGATCATGGTGAACGAGCGCTCGCTCGATGAGTTCTTCGGACGCGAGACCGGGCGCATGATCGTGCGCCAGCCGCTCGAGGCCGTGCAGCTCATCTCCAAGTTCGACATCACGGTGAGAGTGGATGGCGGCGGCATCACCGGCCAGGCCGGAGCGATCCGCCACGGCATCACGCGCGCACTGATCGAGTACGACGAGAGTCTGCGCAAGCCGCTGCGCGATGCGGGCTTCGTGACGCGCGATGCTCGCGAGGTGGAGCGCAAGAAGGTCGGCCATCGCAAGGCCCGCCGCGGTCCGCAGTATTCGAAGCGTTGAGGTTCAGCCAGCCGGGGCCCAAGGCGTGCCTTTCGCCCGCGCACTGAACGCAGCTGTCCCGGTTGCCAATGCAAGAGTGGGGGATCGTCTAGTGGTAGGACAACGGACTCTGACTCCGTTTACCTAGGTTCGAATCCTAGTCCCCCAGCCAAACATGCGAGAGGCCCGCCGCTGGCGGGCCTCGGCATTTTTGGCAACGGAACTGGGATAACGACCGCCAGGTCGGCCCGAACGGGCGCGGCGCACCGCGCAGCGGCGCCGCGTAATCCTAGTCCCCCAGCCAAACCACGCAGGCCCACCAATGGTGGGCCTGTGTGTTTGAAGAGCAGGCCCGCGACGCCGGGGTCCCCGGCAAATCGAGCGTCTTCACGATCGGTGCGTGGCCGCTCAGCGCCTCAAGCTCGATTTTCCGGGGTGGTCCCGCGGGCCTCGGCATTTTTGGCAACGGAACTGGGATAACGACCGCCAGGTCGGCCCGAACGGGCGCGGCGCATCAGCTGATGATCTCAACGCCGTGCGAAGAGCCTAGGATCAGAACGTCCGCCGGACGAATCGCGAACAGGCCCACGGTCACCACTCCGGCAATCTGGTTCAGTTCGCGCTCGAGGCCGGGAGGATCGTCGATCTTCAGATCGCTCACGTCGAGGATGTCGTTGCCGTTGTCAGTGACGAACCCCTTGCGCCACATTGGACGAGCGCCTCGACGCTGGAGAGTCCGGGTGACCAGTGAGCGCGCCATCGGAATGACTTCGATCGGGAGCGGGAACGCGCCCAGCCGATCCACGAGCTTGCTCTCATCCGCGATGCAGACGAAGCGGGCCGCGGCCGCTGCCACGATCTTCTCCCGCGTCAGCGCGCCTCCGCCTCCCTTGATCAGCTGACGCGCGCGGGTCGCCTCATCGGCGCCATCCACGTATACCCCGAGCTCAGTCACGATGTTCAGATCCAGCACCTGGATACCGGCCGCCTTGAGACGTTCGGTGGAGGCGTTGGAACTGGAGACCGCTGCGTGCACTCGGTCCCGGTGCGAGGCGAGGATTTCGATGAACAGGTTCACCGTCGATCCGGTACCGACGCCCAGGACGGTACCGCTCTCGAGATAATCCAGCGCGGCTCGCGCCGCATTCCGCTTTGCCTGCTCGCTGTCGGTGGACACTTTGCCGCCTCCAGAAATGACTGTGCCCGCTTGCGCGGGCACAGTCTCCTCGAAGTCCACTCGGCGGCCGCGCAAGCGGCCGCCGAGTTAGGCCTATTTCTTCTTTGCAGCTTTCTTCTTGGCCTTCTTCTTTGCTTTCGCCATGTTGGCTCTCCAGTTAACGGGTTAGTCCGAGGTCGGAGTATATAGATGCGAAATGAAATTACAAGCGACTGCGAAATGTGCTAGGCACTTCCCGCAACGACCCGACTCACTCCAGAGAGAGGACGTAGCGCCAGTGAGCGGGCTCGACGGGCATCACTGACAGGCGATTGCCCGGACGCAGGAGCACGAACCCCTTCAGTTCCTTCGCTGCGTGCTTGCGAAGCTCATCCAGCGTGATGATGCGAGCGAGGCGCTTTTTGAGACGTACGTCCACCATGTACCAGCGCGGCTTCGCAGGATCGCTCTGCGCATCGTAGTGATGATGCTTCCTGTCGAAGGCCGTCGGGTCGGGGTAGCCCTCCCGCACGATCTCCATGACTGCGACGATACCCGGCACATCGCAGCTCGAGTGATAAAGGAAAGCCTGGTCGCGCAGCTTCATCCCGTCCCGAAGCATGTTGCGCGCCTGGAAATTGCGCACGCCGTCCCACGCTGTCGTGGCGCGCGGCGCTGCGGCTAGATGATCGATGCCGAATGTGCCGGGCTCGGTCTTCATCAGCCAGTAGTGCATCGTATGACCCCTTTCTCGGTGATCACTGCATCGAGCAATACATCGTGAGCGGCTGGCAGGATCGCCTCGACCTGCTGGAATGCATAGGCGAGGCCCACCAGATGCGGCGTATGCCACGCTGCTCGCCAGCGACGGAACGAGAAGGCGCGATCGTAGTAGCCGCCGCCGGCACCCAGCCTTACACCGCGGGCATCGAAGCCGACGAGCGGCAGGAACACGACATCGAGCCAGCGGGCGCCGATGACCCGCATGCCCTCGGGCTCGCAGATACCCAGTCGATTGGTTCGCTGCCGATCGGTCATCTCGACGAAGCGCATGCCGCGAGCGTGCCGGTGGCGATCGATCCGCGGCAGATAGATGCGGCAACCACGGATGCGCGCAATTGCCAGGAGCGGCGCGGTATCGAGCTCTTCGGCAAGTGAGGCGTACAGCGCAATGCGCCAACCCGGTCGGAGGCGGAGCCAGCCGTCCGCATTGCGAGCGACTCGTTGTGCGCTCGAGGTCCGCTCGCTGCTATCGAGGGCGCGCCGCCGGGCACGCAGCGCTGCCCGCAAGGATTTGCGGGCAGCGGCGAAGGTGGGATCGGGTAGCGTCACCCGCAGGTGCCGGTGCGAACCGTTGCTCTCGAACCAGAGCAACAAGTGGGACGAACTGCAGCAGGTAAGGCTTTCCGCTCGAAGCGGACTTGCACAATTCTGCCCGCAAGTCCTGATGTCCCGGGG
>Ga0070741_10019953_pt1 | contig 10648 bp, 9 predicted proteins | sample Coa_R1_4_FD_66440 | JGI IMG/M metagenome (GOLD analysis project Ga0070741, IMG submission 66440) | Surface soil microbial communities from Centralia Pennsylvania, which are recovering from an underground coalmine fire - Coalmine... | ecosystem: Environmental > Terrestrial > Soil > Unclassified ... | reverse complement strand
GAGCTGCTCCGGACCGGCCTGGGGACCTACGCCCGGCTCCCCTACTCCTACCTCAGCATGACCAAGCGTTCGATGTACGTCGACGGGCACCAGCACGAGGGCCAGGATGGCGCGCGGCTTACCGTGGCGCCGGGCAAGGCGAAGTACCTGTTCGTGTACCCGTTCGTGAAGACGCGCGCCTGGTACGCGCTCCCGCGTGAGCGCCGCCAGGAGATGATGAACGTCCACATCGCCGTGGGCAACCGCTTCCCATCGGTCAAGCTGCACACGACCTATTCCTACGGCCTGGACGACCAGGAGTTCGTGCTGGCCTTCGAGTCCGACCATCCTGCCGACTTCCTCGACCTGGTGATGACCCTGCGCGAGACCGAGGCCAGCGCCTACACCGAGCGCGACACGCCGATCTTCACCTGTGTCGCCATGACTCCCGCCGAAATGCTCGACTTAGTGGGCTGAGCCGACCGCCGGCGGTGCCAGGCACGGGCACGAGCCGGCTCGCGGGGGTAGCGCTTGACAACAGCCCGCCGAGCGGGCATATTAGCGCCAGACTAACGCTAGGCCGCGTCCAGGGTGGGGGGACAGGTCTTCCGTGATCGAGGCATTCATCTCAGGCCTGGTCCAGGTCTTCACCTGGCCAACCTTCCCGCTGATGCTGATCGGCATCGCGGTGGGCTTCGCCGTCGGGATCCTGCCGGGCATCGGCGGGCCGGTGGCCCTGGCGCTGATGCTGCCCTTCGTGTTCAGCATGACGCCGGTCGAAGCCTTCGCCTTCCTCCTCGGCATGCTCTCGGTGACCGCCACGACCGGCGACATCACGTCGATCCTGTTTGGCGTGCCCGGCGAGTCGATCTCCGCGGCCGTGGTGCTCGACGGGCACCCGATGGCGAAGAACGGCGAGGCGGGGCGCGCCCTGGGCGCCGCCCTGATGAGCTCGCTCGTCGGCGCGCTCATCGGCGCCTTCGTGCTGGCCCTGGCCATCCCGATCGTTCGCCCGCTCGTCCTCTCCTTCGGCTCGCCGGAGTTCTTCGCCCTCGCCCTCCTGGGCATCACCTTCGTCGCCGCGCTCAGCGGCACGAACAAGCTGAAGGGCATCATCATGGGCGGCGTAGGGCTGATCTTCGCCATGGTTGGCCTGGACCCCCAGTCCGGCATCCAGCGCTACACCTTCGGCCAGCTCACGCTGTGGGACGGGCTCGGGTTGGTGCCGGTCACGGTCGGTATCTTCGCCATCCCCGAGATCGTGGACCTGTGGATCAAGCAGAGCAGCATTGCCGAGAAGCAGGCGGGGAAGATCGGCGGCGTCTGGCAGGGGGTCAAGGACACGTTCATCTACTGGGGCATCACGCTCCGCTGCAGCATCCTCGGCACGTTCGTCGGCATTATTCCCGGGCTCGGCGGCTCGGCCGCGCAGTGGGTCGCCTACGCCCACGCCGTCCAGAGCGCGCCCGACAAGAAGCGGTTCGGCCACGGCGACGTCCGCGGCGTGCTGGGCCCCGGTGCGGCCAACAACTCGAAAGAGGGTGGCAACCTTATCCCCACGATCGCCTTCGGCGTGCCCGGTAGCGTCTCGATGGCGATCCTCCTCGGCGCCTTCCTGATTCAGGGCCTGGTGCCGGGCCCCAGCATGCTGACCACGCACCTGAACCTGACCTTCTCCTTCGTCTGGCTCATCGTCGTCTCGAACATCATCACCGTGACCCTGTGCTTCCTCTTCCTCAATCAGCTCGTGAAGATCACGCGGGTGCGCAGCGCGCTGCTCATTCCCGGCCTGATCCTGCTCGTCTATCTCGGCAGCTACGCGGACCACAACTCGATCTTCGACATGGGCATCACGCTCGTGTTCGGCGCGATCGGCCTGATCATGCTCTACCTCGACTGGCCGCGCCCGCCGCTGATCCTCGGGCTGGTCCTCGGTACGCTGATCGAGAAGAACCTGTTCGTCGCCTACGGGCGGTACGAGTTCAGCTTCTTTGGGCGGCCGCTGGTGATCGCAATCTTCCTGGTCGCGCTCGCGGTCCTCCTGCTACCCGTTCTCCAGGAGATGTTTGCCAAGCGGCTGGGCTTCAAGGAGGGCGTCCTTGTCTCGGAAGAGGATTGACCTCCTGTTTAGCTGTCTGCTAGTCCTGTTCCTCGTCTGGGTGGTCTGGGAGGCGCGGGACTGGCCCTTCCGGGCTCGGCTGTTTCCGTGGGCCATCGGCATCCCCGTCCTAGCCCTGGCCGTGATGCAGGTGGGCCTGGCGGTGCGCGAGTCGATGCGGCGCGCGCCCGCCCTGGCGGCTGGACCGCGCGGCGCCGCTGCCACCAGCGCTCCTGCGGAGCCGGCGGCCGGGCCGCGCGACTCCGATGCCGCCGCCGTCGCCGCCGCGCTCGACGCGGCGATCGAGGAGCAGCCGCACACCGAGGTCGCGGCCGACGTTGCCCGCCAGCGCGCCCTGATGATCTCGGCCTGGCTGCTGGCCTTCTTCTTCGGGATCTGGCTCCTCGGGTTCAAGCTCGGCTCGACTGTGATGACGATTGCCTTCCTCCGCTTCGGCTCGCACGAGTCGTGGAAGCTCAGCCTCATCTTCGGTGTGGCCACCTACCTCTTCTTTCTCCTCGTCTTCGACCTGGCGCTCAACGTGCCCTTCGGCCCGGGCCTCATCGCCGAGACGCTCGGCCTGCAGTCGTTCGACTCCTACCTGGTCGATCCGATCCTGGGCCCGATCATGCGCGACGTCTTCGGCCGCTAGCTGGCCTCGTCTCGCGTCTGCCAGCAGCCGCTCCTGATGGCGCCCAGCTCCCGGCCGGGACTGGCGAAACGCGCACGAATCGTAGCGATCGCCAGAGGCGGACCCGTATACTCCAGCACGACTCGTAGCGGGCCTCGCCGAGGCTGGACGCGAGCGCTTCGGCTGCCCGACGCTCGCCTGCAACCGTCGGGGATAGAAGGAGAACAGGGATGCTCACGGAGCGGCTCGACACCGCGGCGTCATTGGACGAGCTGCACGCGGCGATGGCCCGCCTGCAGGTCGAGGGCCTCTGGCGCCTGGGCGACGAGGTCCAGGCCGAGCAGCCGCGCGTGGCGGCGCAGCCCTACCGCTGGCGCGGCGCCGACGTGCTCGCCGTGCTCGATCGTGCGGGGGACCTCGTGCGCCACGGACCGGCGGCGGAGCGGCGCACGGTGCGGCTCGTCAACCCGGGGCTGCCGGCCAGCCACTCCGCCACCCACACCCTGGCGGCCTCCGTGCAGCTCCTGCGACCGGGCGAGGTGGCGCCCACCCATCGGCACACTCCCGTCGCCATCCGCTTCATCATCCGCGGCCGAGGCGCCTATACGACGGTGGATGGCGAGCGCTGCACGATGGCGCCCGGCGACCTGGTGCTGACCCCGCGGTGGGCCTGGCACCACCACGGCAACGCCGGCGATGAGCCCGTCGTCTGGATGGACGGACTGGACTTTCCCCTGGTCATCCTGCTCAACGGCACGTTCTTCCAGCGCTACCCCGACGGTCTCCAGCCCGAGACCCGCTCGCCCGACGCCTCGACCCAGCGTTACGGCCCGAACCTGCGGCCGGCCTGGCAGCGGCAGCCGACGCCGGACGGCCCTCTCCTCGCCTTTCGCTGGGAGGCGACCTACGCGGCCCTCCAGGGGCTGGCGGCGGTGGATGCTAGCCCCTACGACGACGTGGCGCTGGAGTACACCGATCCCCGCCACGGGGGGCACGTCCTGCCGACGCTCGCCTGCTGGGTGCAGCTCTTGCGGCCCGGCGTGCGCACCCGCGCTCACCGCCACACCAGCAGCGCCGTCTACCACGTCTTCCGCGGCCGTGGTTACAGCGTCATCGACGGGCAGCGGCTCGACTGGGAGGCGGGCGACTTCCTGGCGCTGCCGCCCTGGGCCTGGCACGAGCACGCCAGCACCGGTCCAGACGAGGCGATCCTCTTCTCCATTACCGACCTGCCCGTCATGGAGGCGCTGGACCTCTACCGCGAAGAGGCCTACCCGGGCGACGGCCACCAGCCGAGTTAGCGATGGTGCGCCGATTGCCAGTCTCACAGGTGAGGTGCGCATGGGGTACTCGCCCTTCCGCCCGCTCGGCGTGACACATCACCATCCCGGTCGCTCCTACGCCGGGTTCACGCTGGTCACGACCATCGACGGTGACGTCGCCTGCCTGGTCGACCTGCGCGGGCGCGTCGTTCACCACTGGCGCCTGCCGCTGCCGGCCTTCTACGCCTATCTGCTGGACGACGGGCACCTGCTGGCGGCGCTCAAGATTCCCCGTCCCGCCGTGCGCTTCGGGGGGATGTACGGGCTGCTGGCCGAGCTGGACTGGGACGGCGAGCTGGTCTGGCAGTACGAGGACCCGGCCCTGCACCACGACATGGCCCGGCTGCGCAACGGCAACACGATGCTCCTGCGCTGGGCCCAGATCCCGCCCGAGATCCACCACCGTGTCGCCGGCGGCCAGCCGGGCACGGAGGACGAGGGCGGCGTGATGTGGGGCGACGAGCTGCTGGAGGTCACGCCGGCCGGACAGGCGGTCTGGCACTGGAAGAGCTACGAGGTGTTCGACCCGCAGCGCGATGCCATGTGTCCGCTCGAGTATCGCTACGAGTGGAGCCACTGCAACGCCGTCGAGGAGCTGTCCGACGGCAACCTGGCCGTCAGCTTCCGGCGCATCGACACCATCGCGATCCTCGAACGCGCGAGCGGTCGCTTCCGCTGGCAGTGGGGCCGCGGCGAGCTGTCGCACCAGCACGATCCAACGGAGCTGCCGAATGGGAACCTGCTCGTCTTCGACAACGGGGTCCATCGCGTCGGCGCCTACGAGCGCTCGCGGCTCGTCGAGGTCGACCCGCGCACTGACCAGATCGTGTGGCAGTACCTCGCCCAGCCCGAGTCGTCGTTCTACAGCCGCAACATCAGCGGCGCCCAGCGTCTGCCGAACGGCAACACGCTCGCCTGCGAGGGCGACTGCGGCCGCCTGTTCGAGGTGACGGCGGCCGGCGAGATCGTCTGGGAGTACCACAACCCGTTCTTCGCCGACTCGCCGGGGATCGGCCGCGCCAACCGCCTGTTCCGCGCCCACCGCTACGGGCCGGACCATCCGGCGCTGCGCGGGCGCACACCGAACACGGCCGCTTGCGAGTGGCTGAACCGCGCGGTTGGGCCGCAGTAGGAGGTACCGCATGCGGCTGACCCTGCTAGGCACCGGCAACCCGCGGCCCAATCCGCGCCGGGCCGGCCCCAGCCAGCACGTTGCGGTGGGGGATGCCTCGTTGCTGGTGGACTGCGGCAGCGGCGTCGTGCGCCGGCTGGTGGAGGCCGACCTGCAGCCCGAAGCGGTCGACTATCTCTTCCTGACGCACCACCACTCGGATCACAACATCGACCTCGGGCACCTGCTGATCTCCGGCTGGGTGCTCGGCCGCCGCCGGCCGCTGACCGTGGTGGGGCCACCTGGCACGCGGGAGTACCTGCGGCGTGTGCTGCACGCGCACGAATTCGACATCGGGGTTCGCCGCTTCTCGGACCGCCTGCCGGCCGAGGCGCTGGACGTACCCGTCCAGGAGGTGGCCGCCGGCGAGCGCGTCGAAGGCGCGGGCTGGCGCGTCACGGCGATCGAGGTCGACCACCGCGTCGTGGTGCCGGCTTACGGCTACCGCATCGAGGACGAGCGAGGCCGCGCGCTGGCCATTTCCGGGGATACCGCGCCCTGCCAGGCGGTGATGGAAGCGGCGGCCGATGCGGCGCTGCTGGTCCATGAGCTGAACAACGCCGGCCCGTACCAGCCGCTGCCGCCGGACGCCGACCCGGCGCTGCTGGAGCACGCCCGCGAGCGCTGGGAGTCGCACACGAGCGCGGAGCAGGTCGGCAAGCTGGCCCGCGAGTGCGGGGTGCCGGCCCTGGTGCTCAGCCACCTACCGCCCACCATGAATCCCGACTGGGTGCGCCAGACGGTCGCGGCCGACTACTCGGGCCAGCTCGTGCTCGGCGAAGACCTGCTGGTGGTGGAGCGGTAGGCATGCGGCGTCTCGTTCCCTGGTGGCGATCCGACTCCACCGAACCGCTGGGCGGTACTCAAATGGTCCTGGCTCGCGCGCTCCTCGCGTTTGCGCTTGCCGCCGTCGTGGGGGCGAGCCTCGCGCGTGGCGAGCCTGCCGCGAGCCAGGAGCTGCCTACCGACCTGGACGATGAGGCCGCGACAGCCTTGCCGGCGGACGATCCGGCCTGGCTGGAGCTACAGGACTGGGTCAGCCAGCTTCGGGGCCTGCCGATCCTCCGCGACGTCCCTCGCGTCGTGCTGCCCCCCGCCGCCTTCCGCGCCCGCCAGGCCGCCATCTACCGCGACTATCTCGAGCAGGAGGACCTGGACAGCGCGCGGGCGCTGATGGTCGGTCTGGGCCTGCTCGACAGCAGCCAGGACCTGTCGGGCACGCTGCTCGACCTGCGCGGCGCGCTGCCGATCGGGCTCTACGATCCGGCTACGGCGACGCTCTACGTGCGCAGCGCGTCGCAGGACGATCCGCTGGAGCGGGTCATCCTGGCGCACGAGTTCACCCACGCCCTCCAGGATCAGCACTATCGGCTGCTCGACCTCTTCCCGCGCCCGTCGGACGACCCCGACCGCGACCTGGCGCTCACGACGCTGCTCGAAGGCGACGCCCTGCTGGTTCAGGAGATGTACCGCAACACCACGCTCCCGCGTGAGCCAGAGGCTGCGGTTACCCAGCAGGAAGCCCAGCAGCGGGCGCTGGAGCAGGTGCAGCACGAGATCCGCCAGCTGGTCGATCTCGATCGGGTCCCCCAGCCCGTCTTGCAAGAGGTCTACTTTCCTTATCTCGACGGCCCGCGCTTCATCCACGCCGTCCTTGGCAGCGGGCCGCTGACGACCTGGGGCGCCTACGGTCCGGCGATCGCCAAGCTGTTTGCCAATCCGCCGCGCTCGTCGGCCGAGATCCTTCACCCCGAAAAGTACCGGCGCGGCCAGCGGCCGCAGCGCGTGGACTTCCCGGACCCGGCGGGAGCCCTGGGCGGCGACTGGTACTTACTCCGCCAGTCGGTGCTCGGCGAGCTCGGCCACGAGCTCCTGCTCGCCCGCTACCTCACCGACACCCGCCCGCGGGACGCGGCGGCCGGTTGGGCGGGCAATCGCACCGCCGTCCTGTCCGACGGGGAGGGAGAGACCGCCACCGTCAGCGAGACGCGCTGGGACAGTCCGCTTGACGCCGCCGAGTGGGCCGACGCCTTCTCGGACTGGGTGACGGCCCGCTACGGTCCGTACGCCAAGCTCGTGTGGTCCGAGCAGGGACGTCTCGTCTGGCAAGTGCCGGAGGGTGCGCTGGCGCTGGAGACGCGCGGCGACCGCACCGTGACCACGACGGGCCCGACCGTGGCGCTGGCTGACCGGCTCGCCGACTCGCTGGTGGCACGATCGGGACCCGGGCTCCGTTCGATACTGGGCTCGTTGTTTGTTGCGTGGAGGTAATCTATGCTGCGCGCGGTCGCGTCGTTCGTATGTCTGGGCGTACTGCTACCGCTGATGGCCTGCGGCGGATCGACCGGCAGCGCACCCAGCAAGGGCGCCTCGCTGCCGTCCTTCCCGGCCGACTCCTACATGGCCCGCATCCAGCAGCGGGGCCAGCTCGTCGTCGGCGTGAAGTACGACACGCCTCCCTTCGGCAACCTCAACCCGATGACCAACCAGGTCGAGGGCTTCGACGCGGACCTGGGCCGGGAGCTGGCCCGCGCCCTGTTCGGCGACGAGTCGAAAGTCCAGTTCGTCGAGGCGATCTCCCGCAACCGTATTCCCTTCCTGCAGGAAGACAAGGTCGACGTCATCCTGTCCACGATGACGATCACCGACGAGCGGAAGCAGGAGATCGACTTCTCCGAGCCGTACTACATCGCCGGCCAGTCCATCCTCGTCCCGAAGGGTAGCCCGATCCAGAACGTGAACGATCTCAACGGGCGCACCGTCGCCTCCGGCCAGGGCTCGACCAGCGAGAAGAACGTGCGCGAGCGCGCCCCCGGTGCCACCCTCCTGCTGTTCCCGGCCTACGCCGAGGCGCTGGCGGCGCTCAAGGACAAGCGCGCCGACGCCGTAAGCACCGACGACACGATCCTGATGGGCATGATCCTGAAGGACCCCGACCTGCAGATGGTCGGCGGCCTGTTCACCGAGGAGCCCTACGGCGCGGGTATCAAGAAGGGGCGCCCGGAGTTCGTGGCCTTCGTCAACCAGGTCTTCGACCAGGCCAAGACGAGCGGTCGCTGGACCGAGCTGTACCAGAAGCACCTCGCGCCGCTCAGCGGTTTCGTGCCCGACCCACCGCGTTAGCGGACAGCCATCAGCAAACAGCCGTCAGCCGTCAGCCTGCGGCTGACAGGCGTGAGCGACGAGCCTGCTGCCGACGGGGCGAGCACAGTCTGACGTCCCGAAGCTGATAGCTGACTGCTGATGGCTGACTGCTAAGAGCTGAAGGCTGATGGCCACCGATTACTTCGGCCGCGCGGTCGTCGAGAACTGGCCGCTGCTCCTCGAGGGCTACGCCATGACGGCGGTCGTGTCGCTGTTGGCGATGCTGCTCAGCCTGGTCCTGGGAACGGCCATCGCCGGCCTGCGGACGTCGAGCGTGAGGCCGCTCCGCTGGCTGGCCGCGGGCTACGTGGAGTGCTTTCGCAACACGCCGCTGCTCATCCAGCTCTACTTCTACTTCTTTGGCCTGACCCGCCTGGGGCTGCGCCTGACCGCCTTCCAGGCCGGCGTCGCGGCGCTGGCCATCTACACGGCCGCCTACGTCGCCGAGGTCGTCCGCTCGGGCATCCTCTCCGTCGACCGCGGGCAGCGCGACGCCGCGCGCGCCCTCGGCCTCAGCTACCTGCAGACGCAGCGCTTCGTCGTTCTGCCCCAGGCGCTTCGCACCGTGCTGCCGCCGCTGGGCAACCTCGGCATCGCGCTGATCAAGAACTCGGCGCTGGTCAGCAGCATCGCGCTCGCCGACCTGCTCTACGTCAGCGACCTGATCCAGTCCCGGACCTTCCGCACCTTCGAGGTGTTCACGGCCGTCGTCGTGCTGTACCTGTCGCTCACCCTGCCGCTGGCGCTGCTCGTCAGCCGGCTCGAGCGCCGGCTCGTCGTGCGTCGGTAGGGAGGAGAGTCGTGGGAGGCTGGGGACCGCTCGCCGAGCCGGCGCTGTGGGGCTTCCTCGCCGGGGGCCTCTGGCTCACCGTCCAGGTCGCCGCCGTGGCCGGGGCGCTCAGTCTGGTCGGGGGCGTGCTGCTGGCGCTAGCGCGCCTCTCCCCGCGGCGGGTGCTCTCGCTGCCAGCGGGCGTCTACGTCGAGATCATGCGCGCGCTGCCGGTCTTCCTGATCATCCTGTACACGTTCCTGGCCGCGCCACGCCTGGGGATCAGCCTCGACCCGGTCCCAGCGGCGATCGTCGCCCTTACCCTCTACACCAGCGCCGTCCTGGCCGAGATCGTGCGCGCCGGCATCCACTCGCTGCCCCGCGGCCAGGCCGACGCGGCGCGCGCGCTCGGCCTCTCCTACCGGCAGTCGCTGCGCTTCGTCATCCTGCCGCAAGCGCTCCGCCTCATGACTCCGGCGATGATCAGCCAGCTCATCACGCTGACCAAGGACACCTCGCTCGCCTCGGTCATCGGCGTGAACGAGCTCGCCCGCCGCGCCGGCATCATCTACAACACCTACTTCAACCCCGTGGAGACGCTGCTGGTCGTCGGGGCGATCTACTTCGCGCTCTGCTCGAGCCTGTCCGGCCTCAGCCGTCGTCTGGAGCCGCGCGACGCGGCGGCGACTGCCGTCAGCATCGGCGAGGAAGACCAGGTGCGGGTGGCGCGCGGCTGAGCGGCTATCCCGCGGGCTCCGCCGCTCCGGCCCGGTAGCGCTCCGGCTCGATCCCCAGCTCGCGCGCGACGCGAGCGACGCTGTTCCAGACGCCGTCGGCGACGTACACGCCCTTCGCGAGCTGCTCGCGGCGCCGGCGGTAGGAGCGCTCGCCGGGAATCAGGATCTCCTCGAAGCCCGGGGCGAGGCGCGAGCCTTTGACCTCGGCCAGGTAGGCGCTCACCGCGCGCTTGAGCTCGGGGACCTTGCTGAAGGTAGACGGGTCGAGCACGACCACCAGCGCGCCCCACAGCTTGCGCCATTCGCCGGCCTCCCGCATCGGCCCCGCGCCGGCGCCGGTCAGGATGCCGCCGAGCAGCTCCACGGCCAGCGCGAGCCCGTAGCCCTTCGCGCCCCCGAACGGCGACAGCGCGCCCTCCTGAGCGACTTCCGGGTCGTTCGTCGGCGTGCCGTCGGGCGCCATCGCGTAGCCGTCCGGCAGGCGGCGGCCGGCCGCGGCTGCCTCTCTCAGCTTGCCCAGCGAGGTGCCACTGGTAGCCATGTCGAGGAGCAGCGGATCGCCCTCAGTCGGAATGCCGACGCATACGGGGTTCGTGCCGATGATCGGCTCGAAGCCGCCGTAGGGGTGTACGCTGGCCTCGGACTTGGCAAACAGCAGGCCGATCAGGTCTTCGCGGGCCGCTAGCTCGACGTAATACCCCGCCAGGCCGATGTGGCCGCAGTTGTAGAAGCCGACCGCGGCCACGCCCCCGCCGCGCGCGCGGGCCATCGCCTCGTAGGTCGCCACGGTGGGGGCG
>Ga0070741_10019952_pt1 | contig 10649 bp, 8 predicted proteins | sample Coa_R1_4_FD_66440 | JGI IMG/M metagenome (GOLD analysis project Ga0070741, IMG submission 66440) | Surface soil microbial communities from Centralia Pennsylvania, which are recovering from an underground coalmine fire - Coalmine... | ecosystem: Environmental > Terrestrial > Soil > Unclassified ... | reverse complement strand
ACTCCTACGAGGCGGGGATCCTCTACCAGCTCTCCAAGCACGGCGTGATCGATCACGTGGGGGTCTTTGGCACCCGCCAGGGCATCTTCCTGTACGAGAACAGGCTGGTCAACGTCACCGACAGCACCTCGAACCACAACCTGATCTACGGCCTCTACGACTACGGCAGCGCGTCGAAGGTCAATCACGTCAACGCCAGCTTCAACGACGACTACGGGTTCTACCTCGAGTACCCCGTTGCGTACACGAGCTCTGAGCCCTACACGCTCGAGAACTCGACAGGGAACGACAACGGCTACGCGGGCTTCTACGTCTACAACAACGTGCCCCCGCATTCCGAGTACCAGGCGGACCTGATCGGCAATACCGCGAACGACAATGAGGACTACGGGCTCTACGCCGAGTACTGGGCCCAGGGGCGGCACAACCACGCCGCGGGCAACAGCGTGAGCAACTGCTACCGCGTGCCCGGATGTAGCTGAGGCTCGGCGGCGCGCCGCAACACCCTTCAGGTGCGGTCACCAGGAACCCCACCCCCCAATCTCGACGGAGGTGAGGTCCCTGGTGTCCGGATAGCGGACATGACGGACCTCACCCTCGCCCGACCGCGGGGGTGAGGTCCGTGTGTCCGCCTATGGCCGCTTGAACCGGGCCCGGGCGCGCTCGACCTCCGTGCCCGCGTCGCAGCCCTTCACGTGGTCGTTGACGAGCCCCATTGCCTGCATGAACGCGTACACGGTGGTGGGGCCGACGAAGCGGAAGCCGCGCGCCTTCAGCTCACGCGCGAGCTCTCGCCCGTCGTCGCCCTCGAACCGCCACACGAACGCCGCCAGCGAGCCCTCGGCCTCTATCAGCTCGAGCGTACGGCGGGCATTGTTGACGGTGGCCTCGATCTTGTTTCGGTTGCGGACGATGCCCGTGTCTTGCATCAGGCGCTCGACGCTGCGCGCGTTGAAGCGGGCCACGCGCTCGAAGTCAAAGCCCGCAAACGCGCGCCTGAAGGCCTCGCGCTTGCGCAGAATCGTCAGCCATGACAGGCCCGCCTGGAAGCCCTCCAGACAGAGCTTCTCGAACAGGCGCACATCGGAGACGACCGGGAAGCCCCACTCAGTGTCGTGGTACGCGCGGTACTCGGGAGTCGAGGCGCCCCACCAACAGCGGGTCACTCCGTCGTCGCCGCGGACCAGGCGGTCGCTCATGAACGCTTTTGCGCAGCTTGGGAGGCGGCGGCCTTTGGATCAAGGTCAGCGAGGGTCAACTGGTGCGCGGGCGGACGGTCGAGCACCCTGGTCACGCTGGCGCGCAGGTCTGGGTCCACGTGCAGCAATTCCCCCGACTCAAGCGCACGCCAGGCGGGGTCCTCGTCCATCTCCTCTGAGGCGACCACGACGGAGGCTGCCTGCGCGAGTGGCGCCGAATGGACCCGGACTGTCCGCCATGTACTTGCGTGCTCCAAATGCTGATCTCCGCTTGGGCCGCCGGGATCGCGCTCCAGAACGTGCAGCTCGTGCGTGTCGGGATAGCGGAACGCCCACAGCTCGCGGCCTGTGATCAGCACGAAGTTCAGCGCGAACACGGGCAGATGGTCAGCGACCCATCCCGCAGCCTGCTCGACGGCAGCCCTGACATCGCCGGTGCGCTCGATCGCCCCCGTGATGAGGGCGAAGAAGCGCTCCGAGTCAGTATCGCCCTGGACGAGGGACATGCCCTCGCCGACCTGCCGCTCGAGCGCCGGAAGATCGCCGATCACGCCGTTGTGGGCGAAGAGGCGGCCGGCCTGCTCGAAGGGATGGGTGTTCTTGGGGTTGACCGCTCCCGTCGAGGCGTACCGAATATGGGCCACGAACGTGTGCGAGTGGACCTCCTGCGCCTCCATCGCGAACTTGCGGTCGTCGTAGGCGGCTAGCGCCTGCTTGGCGACCACGGGGTGGCCGTGCTCGTCGAAGGTGCCCAGGCCAGTGCCGTCCGGCTCGCGGTGGCTCTGCTGGGCCAGCGAATCGGGCGCCTCCAGCAGCCAGAAAGTCGCGGCCACACGCTGCGGTCCACCGCTCATCCCGAACAGACGGCACATGGGAGCCGCACGGTAGCGTGATCCCTCTGAACCCGCTCACGAGCCCTTGACCTGCCGCTGATCTGGGTGAGCTAACCTGAATTGCGAAACTGCCATGAGGTTTTTGCGCACAGCTACCACCGGTCGTCTGCTGGCTGCGCTCGGCGGTGTGGTCGCCGCGATAGCCATCGGGGCGGCGGTTGCGGTGGCGGCGACATCCGGCGGCCCCGTGCCAAAGCGCCAGTCTCTCTCCGGCGCGATCCATCAGGCGCTGAAGGCGCCCTCGGTCGCGGGGATCTCAGCGCGCGTGAGCTTTACGGACAACCTCATCGACGGCTCGCAGATTCAGGGCGCGGACCCGCTATTGAACGGCGGCACCGGGCGGCTGTGGATGTCCAGCGCGGCTCATGAGCTGCGGCTCGAGGTCCAGGGCCAAAATGGCGATGCACAGGTGGTGGTCCACGGTCGGTCCTTCTGGATGTACGACCCGACCTCCCAGACCGCCTACGAGGGCACGCTCCCGGCGCAATCCGCCTCAAGCGGCAGTCACCGCGCCAAGAGCCACGAAGGCATCCCGTCCATTGCGCAGATCCAGGCAGGTCTGGACCGGTTCATGCGCCACACACAAGTGAGCCACGCAATCCCCGGCGACATCGCCGGCCGGCCCGCGTACACCGTGCACATCTCGCCGAAGCAACGCGGCGGACTGTTGGGCGGGGTTGAGCTCGCCTGGGACGCCGCGCGCGGCGTACCGCTCCGGTTCGAGGTGCTCGCGCGGGGGGACTCGACGCCGGTGCTCGAGCTGACTGCAACCGACATCTCCTTCGGAAAGGTGCCCGCGTCGACGTTTGCGCTCTCGCCGCCCAAGGGCGCCAAGGTCGTCCACATCAACCTGGCCGGCGGCGGCGCGTCGCATCAGTCCAAGTCGCACGTCAAGCACCATGAGGCGACGGGCGTGGCTGCGGTCGCGCGGGCGCTGCCGTTCAAGCTGGCGGCACCGAGCACTGTGGCGGGGCTGCACCGCAGCACGGTCGCGCTCCTTCACGGCGGTTCGCATCCGGCGGCGATCGTTACGTACGGCCAGGGCCTCGGCGCGGTGGCCGTGGTGGAGCAGATTTCGAGTGGCCGCTCCGCGGGCGGCCTTGGCGGCGTCTCCAGCGGCGGGTCGGACGGGCAGGGCCTCAGCGTCCCGACCGTCTCGATCAACGGGACCAGCGGCCAGGAGCTCGATACCGCGCTTGGCTCCGTGATTCGCTTCACCCGCGACCACGTTGGATATACGGTGCTCGGCTCAGTACATCCAGCCGTCGCGAGGGCAGTCGCACGGGGCTTGTGAGCGGGGGCACGGCTTCCGCTCCGCCGCTCAAGGTCCGCGGACTCGAAAAACGTTACGGCCACTTAGTGGCGGTGGCCGGCGTCGATTTGACGATCGAGTCCGGCGACGTCTACGGCTACCTGGGTCCCAACGGAGCCGGCAAGACCACTTCGCTGCGGATGATGCTCGGGTTGATCAGGCCCACCGCCGGGACGGTCAGGGTGTTCGGGCGCGACCCGTGGGAAAGCGTGCGTGCCCTCGATGGGGTTGCGGGCTTCGTCGAAGCGCCCACCTTCTACCCCTATCTGAACGGGCGGCGCAACCTGGAGCTGCTCGCGGCCTTTGACGGCGGTGGGTCCGGGGAGCAGGTCGAGCGAGCGCTGGAGACGGTGGAACTGGCCGACCGGGCCCGCGACAAGGTCAAAGGCTATTCCCACGGTATGCGTCAGCGGCTCGGGATCGCCGCCGCGCTGCTGCGCCAGCCCAAACTTCTGCTGCTCGACGAGCCCACCACCGGTCTTGACCCCGGCGGCATGCGCGACATGCGCGTGCTGGTGCGCCGGCTCGCGGACGAGGGCATCACGATCGTGCTATCGAGCCACCTGCTGGCGGAGGTCGAGGACGTATGCAACCGGGTGGGGATCGTCCAGTCCGGCAAGCTTGTGTATGAAGGCGAGATCTCGGCGCTAAAGAGAAGCGCCGGGGCCTCCTACACCGTGCAGACCACCGACGACGACCGGGCCCTTCAGATCTGCCGTGCGCAGCGCGGAATCGCCGATGTCCGCAGTCAGGACGGACGGATCTGGTTTTCTGCCGAGGAGGAGCGGGCGGTGGCCACGCTCTCCCAGGCACTGGTCGAGGGCGGCGCGCTGATCTGTTCGCTCCAGCCGCAGACCGCCCGGCTCGAGGACCTGTTCTTCTCGCTCACAGAGGCTTCTGAGCGCGACGAGCAGCCCGTTGCCGAGCCCACGGTGGGAGCAGCACGATGAGCACGGGTGCAGTCGCAACCCGGGTACCCGGGGTGACCGGACGGACTCGCAGGCCATCGGTGTTCACGGTCTACCGCTGGGAGCTCTTCAAGCTCGTGCACCTGAAGCGCACCTACTTGGGTCTGGCGTTTGCGGTGGCCGTGCCGGTGGGTTTTGCAGTCGCGATCCACTTCCGCCACGTTCAGCATGGTGATTTCGCCTTCGCGACCTTCCTCAATCGGAGTGGGCTGGCGCTCCCGCTGGTAATCCTGCTCTTCGGCGCGGTCTGGATGTTTCCGCTGATCGTGGCGCTGGTGGCGGGCGACATTATTGCCTCCGAGGACCACAACGGCACGCTCAAGACCGTGCTCACCCGCTCGCTCGAGCGCTGGCAGATATTCGCCGGCAAGGTGCTGGCCGCGACCACGTACGCGATCGTCGCGATTCTCTTGAACGGGAGTGTGGCTGTGGTCGCTGGGACGCTCCAGTCGGGCTTCCATTCGCTTCAGAGCCTCTCGGGGACGACGGTGACAGCCTCGCATGCGCTCGTGCTGGTGTACCTCAGCCTGCTCATCTACCTGATCCCGATCGTCACGCTCGTGTTCATCGGAGTCCTGCTTTCCACGCTATTCCACAACAGCGCCGCCGCCGTCGTCGGCACGCTCATGGTCTCGCTGATCTTCCAGCTGATCGGTGTTCTCCCCGGGCTCACAGGCACCCAGCCCTATCTTCTCTCGACTCAGTTCAACGCCTGGCAGGGCCTACTGCGCACTCCGACGGATTGGGCCCCCATAGTCCACTCGGTCTGGGTGTGTGCCATGTACGGCGTCCCTGCGCTGGTCGCGGCCTTCCTGCTGTTCATACGGCGCGACGTCGCGGGGGGCTAGGTACACGGCCAGGCGCGGGCCGCGATTACTGTGGCGCGGGCCGCGATTACTGTGAATTCAGGTACGTGACGACCGCGAGCACGCGTCTGTGATCGTCCGGCGACGGCGGGAGGCGCAGCGTTCCGAAGATGTTCTTGACGTGCTTTTCGACCGTGTGCTCCGTGACGAAGAGGCGCTCGGCGATCGCTCGATTCGAGCGCCCCTCGGCCATCAGGGCAAGCACTTCGCGTTCGCGATCGGTCAGTCGCGCCAGCGGGTTATCGGCGTGCCGGCGGCGGCCGACGAGCTCGTCGACCACCGCGGGGTCGAGCACCGACCCCCCGTGGCCGACGCGGTTCACGCTTGATGCGAGCTCGTCGAGGTCCGACACGCGCTCTTTGAGCAGGTAGCCGACACCATCCGTCCCGGTTGAGAGCAGCTCGAGCGCGTAGCGGGTGTTGACGTGCTGGGACAGCACGAGTAGCCCGATCGCCGGCCACCGCTCCCGTATGACCCTCGCCGCACGCAGTCCTTCATCGGTGTGTGTCGGGGGCATGCGATGTCCACGATGGCGACATCGGGCCCGGTCCGCTGCACCAACTCGAGCAGGTCGTCGCCGTCGGCTGCGAGCCCGACGACCTCGAAACCGGCTTCCTGGAGCAGTCGCGCCAGACCTTCGCGCAGGATCACGGCATCGTCGGCCAGCGCTACGCGCATGGGATTTCGGCGCGCAGAGTCGTGCCACGGCCCGGCGGGCTCGACACCGTAAAGCGACCGCCGAGCGCCTCGACGCGGTCCGCGAGTCCCCGCAGTCCGGAGCCGCCGCCGGAAGTGGCGCCGCCGATGCCGTCGTCTGCGACCTCCATGATCAGCCCGCCACCTTCATACGCGGCAGACATTCGGACCTCACTGGCGTGCGAGTGCTTGGCGGCGTTGGTCAGCGCCTCGCTGGCCATGAAGTATGCGGCGCTCTCGACCTCATCGGGGAGGCGCCGGTCGACCGACACGTCGAGGCGTGCCGGCAGCGGAGCGCGGCGGCAGAGCTCGTCGAGGGCGGCGGAAAGCCCGCGCTCGGCAAGCAGTGGCGGGTTGATGCCGTGGGTCAGCTCTCGCAGTTCCTCGAGCGCAAGCGCCAGCGCCTCGCGGGTCTCGCGCACGATCGGCTGGGCCGCGGTCGCGTCGGCCGGCAGCTTCGTCTCCAACAGCCCGAGCGACATCGCGATCGAGACCAGCCGCTGCTGGGTGCCGTCGTGCAGGTCGCGCTCGATCCGCCGCCGCTCCGCATCGGTGGCCTCGACCAGCCGCGCGCGCGACGCCCGGAGCTCGGTCAGGCGCGCTCGCAACTCCGCCTGAAGGCGCTCGTTCTCGAGCGCGAGGCTCGCCGCGGCGCATACCGATTGAACGAGCTCGGCGTTGTGTTCGAGCACGGGATCGTGGATCAGAACAGCGATCGGATGGCCGTCGCGCTCCACGAACGTCGCGCTGCGGCTGCCGTCTCCCTCCGGGAGCCTGGCCGGGACACCGTCGCCATTGACGTAGCGGTTTTCGGCCGGGAACCAGTACGCGAGCTCGAGCGACGGGTCGCCCAGCGCCCGGGCGAGCGCGCGCCGCAGGTCGGTGGGCGCCGCCGTCGGTTCGCCCAGCTCGACCACGAGTCCGGCAACCATGCCGCGTGCCAGCCGGCGCTGTAGGGACACGAACATCACCGCGACCGGCACGGTCGCCATCACGAGGTAGTAGACGTTCGCGGGAAGCGAGCCGAGCGGGTCGCTGAACAGGTCCAAAGCGACCGTCGCGCCGAGCGCCACGAGCGTGGCGCACCCCGCCACGAGCACCGGCGCGACCGCTCGTTGCTGCGCCCTGCCTGCCCGAAGCCAGCGCACCACCAGCAGCACGATCACCGTCACGATCAACACGATCCCGATCAGGCGCTGGAGACCCAGCCAGTTCAGCGCCTTGTGGTTGTCGTGGAACACCTGGATCAGGTTGTTCTCACAGCCCGAGCAGCGCAGACCCGCCTTGTTGCCATAAAGCATCGCCACGACCTGGAGGCCGAAGGCGGCCACGATCCCAACGCCAATCAGCCAGCGGTCGAGTCGGCCCCTCAACCGCCCCGACGGGAAGGAGAGGAGCAGGTAAATCAGCCCGACGAGCCACACCGACTGGACCGCGATGCCGATCGTGTTCAGCGACGGTGTCGTGGCGTCGACCAGCTCCGCGGCGAACCAGGCAAACCCGGTGGCGACCATGATCTGGCCGAGCCGGTTCTCCGGCCGCCTCCACCATGAGGCGAGCCCGCAACCCAGCAGCGAGACGCCCACCAGCAGTTCGAGCACCGGGCCGGGCTCGGTGGGGCGCCCGGGGGGCTGGTGAGCGGCAAGCCATACCGCGCCCACGGCCGCGAGCACCCCGGCGAAGGCGACCATGGAGAGCTTGGCCCTCATTGCGCTGAGGATTGTGCCGCCACTCGGCCGCGCTGCCAAGCTATGCCGGCTGCGATCATTGCGCCGCGACCGCCGCGAGCACGTCCAGATTGGCGGCGCGCCGCGCGGGCCATGTCGCCGCAATCACCCCGAGGACGGCGGACAGGACCAGGAACAGAACCAGGCTGCCGACCGGGACCGCGATGTTGGTGACGCCGCCATGCCGAAGCGACGAGGCCAGTGCGAGGCCCAGCGCAGCCCCAATGACGATGCCGATGATCGCGCCGAAGACCGCGATGATCACGGACTCCGAGCGGATCATCATGCGGACCTGCCGGCGCTTCATCCCGACCGCTCGCAGCAGGCCGATCTCATGCGTCCGCTCGAACACCGACAGGATCAGCGTGTTGACGATCCCGACCAGCGCAACGAGCACCGCGAGCGCGAGCAGGACGTAGATCAACCCGAGCAAGCGGTTGATGCTGTGTTGCTGCTGGTATTCGAACTGGGCCCTGGTCTTGGAGCTGACGTTGGCGTAGGAGTTCAGGATCCGGTTCAGCGTCGGGTTGAGATTGCGGGTCCCTGGGGCGGTGCGCAGCAGCACGCCGATCGGGAGCGGGTTGTCGGAATGCGTCCGGAAGAAGTGCTCGCCCGTGACGAAGCTGCCGAGCAGCGGGTTGGTTTTATAAATGCCGCCGATCGTCATCGTCGTGGCCCCAGTCCGCGCGAACCTGACCGGGACGATGGAGCCGACGTGGAGGTTGTCGTCGCTCGCGGTCGTGGAGTCCACGAGCAGCTTCCCGGCGGCCATGGCCCGCTCGCCGCTGCCGGCGGTGAGGTGCAGGTTCACCGTCTGGCGCAACCGCGTGGGGGTCGCAGCCGTGAGCGTGGAGAGCGAGCCTCGGAACTCGAACTGTCCCTGGTAAACGGTCGTGGCGGTTGTCACCCCAGGCAGGTGTGAGACGGCCGGCACGACCGACTTGCTGAAGGCGCCGTTGCCGCTCACGAGGTAGTCCGCGGTTACCGCACTGTCGACCTGGTCCTTGGCTGAAGTGCTCAGCGACGTGCCCAGAACAGCGATCGCCGACACCAAGGCGAGTCCGATCATCAGCGCGGCGGCGGTCTGGGCGGTGCGCCCCGGGTTGCGCATCGAGTTCTCCCGCCCGAGCCTTCCGGGCACCCCGAGGATCGACGCGAGCGGGCGCCCGAGCGCGCTCGACAGTGGCCGCGCGACAACCGGGACCAGCATCCCCGCGGCAATGAACGCGGCCAGCGCGCCCAAGCCGACGAGCGCAACCGTCGCCCCGGCTACCCCGGCGACGATGGCGATCACCCCAAGGACAGCGACCGCAATCCCGCCGATAAGGCGCTTCGGGCGCAGCGATCCCGCTCCGTCCTCGGTGTGGTCCACCAGGGCCGCAACGGGCGGGATCCGAACTGCGCGCCTCGCCGGGACGAGCACCGAGATCATCGTCACGCCGACTCCGACCGCGAGCGCGACGAGGGGCGTGCGCGTCTCGAACACCAGCGGTGCGGAGGGCAGCACGATGTTGAACGCCTTTAACAGCGCCTTCAGTCCGAGCGCGGCACCCACGCCGAGCCCGAGCCCGATCAGCGACGCCGCCAGCCCAGTCAGCGCGGCCTCGGCGAGCACGGAGCGAAAGATCTGCCGCCGGCTCGCTCCGACGATCCTAAGCAGCGCGAGCTCCCGCGTCCGCTGACCGACCGTGATCGAGAACGCGTTGAAGATAGTGAAGGCGCCCACGAACAGGGAGATGGCCGCGAAGATCAGCAGCGCGGTCGAGATGAAGGAGAGGCCGTTGTCGATCTCTGTCGAAAGCTGGTTTGCGGCGGTCTGGCCGCTCACGACCTGGACGCCCGATGGGAGGGTCCTGGCGATCGCCTGCTGAAGCTTGACGTTGTTCGCGCCAGGCGCGGCGAGGACGTCGATCGAGTCGTAGTGGCCGCGGACGTTGAACAGCGCCTGTGCGGCCGCCGGGTCAAAGCCTGCCAGCGTGACGCCCGCCAGGTTGTTATCGGAGCCGAACGTCACGATCCCCGAGATCGTGAACGGCTGTGCTCGGGCGGGCAGGTTTACCAGCACTCGGTCGCCCACGGCGAAGTGGTTCTTGATCGCCGTCTCTCTGTCCATCACGACCTCGTCGGCGCGCCTCGGCGCCCTCCCCTGCACGAGTCGGTACGGCGAGAGCCGTTGGTTCGGGTCGAATGAGAACCCAAGCGCCGAGCCACCGCCGCCTCCAATCGCGCTTCCGTCCCGGGCCATGAACTGGGCATAGCCATCGACGCTCCCATGCACGAATGCGACTCCGGGCAAATGGCGCACCGCCGCTGCAATCGCCTGTGGAATCGGTCGACGGTCCGTGCCGCTGGCGCTGCCGATGCCCGACAGCTGCGGCTTTCCGCGGATAACAAAGCTGACGTGCCGATAAGCGGTGCCGACGAGATTGTTGAAGGTTCGGTTGAGCGTGTCGCCGAGGACCAGCGTGCCAGTCACGAACGTCACGCCGAGCACGATCGCCAGCGCCGTCAGCACCAGGCGCAGCTTGCGCGCCCGCATCCCTTTGAGCGTGACGCTGCGCATCAGTCGCCCAGCCTCTTCATCTGCTCAAGCACCGCGTCGGGCGTCGGGACCACCACCTCGCCGACGACCTTCCCGTCCGCGAGGAACACGACGCGGTCCGCATAGGCCGCCGCCCGCGGGTCGTGAGTGACCATCACCACCGACTGACCCTGCTCGCTCACGGCTCCGCCTAAGAACTCGAGCAGCTCCGCGGAGGCGTTCGAGTCGAGATTGCCCGTCGGTTCATCGGCGAAGATCAGCTCCGGGCGGCCGATCAGCGCCCGCGCGCACGCGATTCGTTGCTGCTGGCCGCCGGACAGCTCGCTTGGTCGGTGCGACAGGCGGTTGGCAATGTTCAGCCGCCCGACTAGATAGTCAAACCACTGACGATCGACCGCGGTGCCCGCGAGGTCGGCGGCGAGGGTGATGTTTTCCCTCGCGGTCAG
>Ga0070741_10019951_pt1 | contig 10650 bp, 6 predicted proteins | sample Coa_R1_4_FD_66440 | JGI IMG/M metagenome (GOLD analysis project Ga0070741, IMG submission 66440) | Surface soil microbial communities from Centralia Pennsylvania, which are recovering from an underground coalmine fire - Coalmine... | ecosystem: Environmental > Terrestrial > Soil > Unclassified ... | reverse complement strand
CGATCGAGTAGCCGCGCTCGGCCGCGTCGAGGGAGTCGCTGAATCGCCCGATGCGTGCGTAACTCGGTGCGGCTATCTGATTGGCCCACACCAGTGCGCGGTCGTTGTCGCCGGTCAGCAGCGGCTCGAACGCCTCCGCGGCGCGCCGCGGTCCGACCTTCGCCAGCAGCAGACCTGACTGGCGCGCAAGGATCTCGTCGCGGTAGTCCCGGCTCGCGATCGTCTCGGTCGCCTCGCGCACGATCCGCAGACCCTCGTCCATGGCGCCGCCGTAGAAGGCATGGTTGTTCAACCGGGCCAGCGCAATGAGCGCCCTCTCCCGGTCGGTGTGCGCCCGGCCGGCCAGGTCCGCCAGCCGCGCCTGCCCATCGGCGATCCGGCCCTGCAATGTGGTGAGTTCGGCTGCCAACAGCTCGGCGTCGAACCCGGCTCCGACCGCCAGCGCGCGGTCGACCAGCCGCGAGGCGAGTGGGAAGTCGTAGCTCCACCGGGCGGTCTGGGCCGCCGCGAGCATGATGTCCGGGCTCCCGCCGCCCCCGTCCAATCTCCAGGTCGCCACGCGAAGAACGTCGCGGGGGTGCGTGACCCCGCCTGTCTCGACGGTGTCGGCGAGCAAGGTGGCCAGCCGGGGCACCCGCAGCGAGGGTGTTCTGGCCCGGACCACGTCGCCGTACACCGGATGTGCAGGCCGCACCTCTCGGCGTCCACCTTCCAGACGCGTGATCAGAAAGCCGCGTTCCTCGAGGAGTTCGGCGTGCGCGAGGTCACTGACGGCCGCCAGCTCGCTCATCTCCAGGGGCTCGCCCCAGCAGACCAGCTCAAGGAGCGACCGTTCCTCTCGGTTGAGATCCGACAGCCGAGTCTCGACCAGCTCGACCAGCCGCTCCGACGGAGTCAACGGGCCCACCAGCCGCCAGATGCCGCACTCGTCGACCAGGCTCCGGTCGCGGACCGCGCCGATCACCAACTCGCGCAGGAACAGTGCGTTGCCCTGGCAATGCTCGGCCAGCCGTGACACCACCGCCGAGTCGACCTGGCCACCCAACTGTGCGGCAAGCAGACCCGCGATCGCCTCGGTTCCCAGCCCCGGCAGTTCGATGCGGTCGAGAAGATCCTCTTTCCACAGCCCCACCACGGCCGCCGGCGCCGGCTCACCCGACCGCACGGTCGCAATGACAAAAACGGCGTGGCCGGTGATCAGTTGGTACACCAGAGTCGCCGAGGCGTCGTCGAGCAGATGCGCGTCGTCGACCAGCAACACCAGGCGACGATCGCCGGCCTCCCGCGCCAGGGCCGCCGACGCGCTGCGCAACATGGCCGCCCGGCTTCCCACCGACTCCTCTGGATAGTCTCCCGCCGGCAGCAGTGACGCGACAGCTCCGAACGGGACCCGGTTGGTCGAGCGGCTCGCGGTGATGTGCGCGGTCGCGATGCCCGGCCCCTCGACTCGACGCAGGAACTCCGTCGCCAACCTGGTTTTGCCGACGCCCGCCGGCCCAGCAAGCACCAGGCCGCGTGTCGTCCGCCTGGCGAATCGGTCAAGGAGGCCGTCGAGCTCCTCGTTCCTGCCCACGAAGCCCCATGACACGGCCCGAAGTGTGACACAGGAGTTGACGGCCAGGCTCCCGTCCGGACGCCAATTCGATGTCCCATCTCGGGAAACGTCGAGTCCCGGCACGGGTCCTAGGTTGAAGTCGGCTTTGTTCGTGTGCTCGATGATCGGAGGGCAGCCTGCAGCAGCGGGTGGAGTCGCTTCGACTACGCGGGCTTCGGTGAAGCTCCGGGTCGCGGAAACCGCAGCTCTGAAGCGCAGTCGGCTCGACCCGCTCAGGTTCATGCGCCCCGATGCGCCGGCCGACCAACCGCTCCGAAAGCGGACGCTCCTGCGTTCCCACAGCCTCAGATCGCCCGCGTTTCGCGCCAGGCCGTCAGGGGCCAGTCAGGGCGCGGAGCAGTCATCGCTGCAGGTCAGCGCGCGCACCTCGGTCCATCCCCGCCGTCCAAGACAGACCAGTCGGCGAGCCTCTCACGCGGCTCCGAGTACTAGCTGATCACTGGCCGAACATGGCCGAAAACGGCCGAAATGAGACGAACCAAGCGGTACATTCGATCTTTGATGCACCATCTATGCAGGTAAAGTGTGGTGGCCAGGGGCGGGGTCGAACCGCCGACCTACCGCTTTTCAGATCTCCGCTCAACAGTTCACCTAGCCGCTGACGTTGCTCCGGTGCTGGTCAGCGACATCTGTGCGACTCCTGCAACGGGCTGAACGGAACGGAACTGAGCCCCTAATTGAGCCCCTCAGACCCGCGCTCAGCCACCAGTGTTCCGGCCTTCGGTGACTCCTGTGGACCACGTCGGCGCACTTGAGCCGGGTCAAGTCCCCGGGCGCTAGCTGTAGCGGCCAGGAACGCCACGCGGGGCGGTCCTCTCAGCGGTTACCGATCCAGCTTTGCGCGGTGCCTTCCGGGGCCGGTAGGTGGAGCAGCTCGGCGAGGAGTTGGTTGGCCGGGTTCGCCGTCTTGATGGGGGCTTCCGCGGGGACGAGGCCGGCGTCGATCATGAGCCCGCCGACGCGTTGCATTTGGATGGCGCCGCGAAGGGTGGCGAAGATTTCGTAGAAGTCGAGGTGCCGCGGCGTGTAGCTGGTCAGTTGGGCGTAGTGGGCGGCGAGTTCGTTGTGGTCGAGCAGGCCGGCAGGGAGTGACGCGCCGATGCCTTGGGTGTGGTGGCGTTGCAGGAACAGCCACCAGCCGAGGTCCATCTCGGGGCTGGCGAGGGCGGCGAGTTCCCAGTCCAGGACGGCGGCGACGGTGAGGTCGTCGGCGAAGATCATGTTGCCGATGCGGGCGTCGCCCCAGGTGAGGCCGGTGGGTTCGTCGCCGGTGGGGCGGTTGGCGTCGACCCAGTCGAAGGCTGCTTCGACGGTGGGGTTGCGCTCGGAGTCCTGGCCGCCGGTGGTCCAGTGGTAGGCGTGACGGATGTAGCCGAGCTGCTGGTCAAGCCCGATGGCGCCGTGCTCGGGGCGGTCGAGGAATGCAAGGTCGTGGACCTTCCAGTCCACCTGGTGGATGGCGGCCAGGGCGGCGACGGCGTTGGTGGACAGGGTGCGGCGCTGGTCGTCGGTCAGGTCGAGCACCCAGCCGGCGACGCTGTAGGGCGGGTCGTCGGAAGGCACCCGGCCGTCGACGTGGGCCATGACCGTGAACGGGGCGCCGAGCACGGTGGGATCGGGTTCGTGCCAGTGCACCTCCGGGACGGGCACGGTGCCGTCGGCGTGCAGCGTTCGCAGGAGGCGGGCTTCGGTGGCGAGGTCGTAGGCGGGGTGCACGGCCGGCCCAGTGGGCTGCACGCGCGCGACGTAGCGCTGCTCGCGTTCGGTGCCGGCGAGGGTCGAGCGTGCGCTGAACAGCACCGTCTCATTGGACAGCCCGCTGGAGGTCGGGATGGTGACCTCGGTGACCGTCACGTTCTCGGGGTCGCGGAGCTTGGCTCCCAGCCAGCCGGTCAGCGCGGTCCGCGCGGCGTCGGGATCGGTGATGTTGTGGACGGCCATACTCGGTCTCCTCTCTGAGCCGGGTCCGGTGGTCAGCCGTCGGTGCCGGCGGCGATGGGGGCGATGGTCTGGGCGCCGTCGACGGTCATGCATTCGCCGTACATGTAGCTGGACTCCTCCGAACACAGGAACAGCAGCGACGGCGCGAGTTCCTCGGGCGTGGACATGCGCCCGACCGGGCTGTACAGGTAGCGCAGCTGCGGGTCGGCCAAGGTGGCTTTGATGCCCTCGGCGTAAGGACTGATGAACTCGCTGTCGAACGAGCCCGCGACCAGGCAGTTGGCCCGGATTCCCTTGGCGGCATAGGACGCGCCGATGCACTTGGTCAGGGAGATGACCCCGGCCTTGGAGGCGCAGTAGTTGTGGTTGGAGTGCATGCCGATCGTGCCGCCGATCGAGGAGACGTTGGCGATGACCCCGCCGCCGGTACTGAGCATCTGGCGGATGCCGTACTTGCAGAACAGAAAGGGCCCACGCAGGTTCACGTTGATCACCGCGTCCCAGTCCTCGTCGGGGATCTCGGTGACCGGGCCCATGTTGTAGGGGCCGTTGGGGCCGACGCTGGCGTTGTTGACCAGGATGTCGAGCTGCCCGTAATGGCTGACGGTCTCGTCGATCACCCGCTGGACATCGGCGGCGTTGGAGATGTCAGCCTGGACGAAGACGCCGTCGCCACCGGCGTCCTTGATCATCCGCACGGTCTCGTCGCCCTTGTCCTGGCGCCGCCCGCAGCCGACGACCTTCGCACCTTCGCGTGCGAACAGCACCATCGTGGCGCGACCCAGGCCGGTCCCGGCGCCGGTGATGATCGCCGTCTTGCCTGCCAACCGGTTCATCCCACTCCTCCATTGTTAGCGACTAACATCTAAACAAGCTATCGACCGTCGTCTCCGTACGCAAGCTGGCATCCGATAGCCAGTTATAGCTAGTCCGTGGTATACATCGCGCTGGATGATCGGAGGTCACGGCGCATGACGGAGACGACCGAGCGGGAACGGCCCACTGGCACCCGGACCAGGCGGCCGTCGGCGGAGGTGCAGGAGGCGATCCTGACCTCGGCGCGGTCGCTGTTCGCGCGCAAGGGCTACGGCGTGACCAGCGTGCGGGAGATCGCCGAGGAAGCCGGCGTGTACGAGCCGACGATCTACCGCCGGTTCGAGTCCAAGGCAGGGTTGTTCGAGGCCGCCGTACTGGAGCCGCTGCAGCAGGTCATCGCCGACTACCTGTCCGACTGGGACTCTCCTGACCGGCACGGCCGCCCGCCGTCGTCGACCGAGGACCTCGTGCGGTCGTTCATGCCGCCGCTATACGAGTTGATGCGCCGTGAACGTGAGCTGATCCTGGCCCTGATGGCGGCCGAGGAGTTCCACTCCGACGAGGTCAGTGGGCGAGCCGGATCGTTCTCCGCCGGTATCCGCCGTCTCGTCGATCGCATGCGCGACCACGTGGCGTTCGAGGCCGACCGCCGGCCACTGCCCCAGCTCGACCCGGCCCGCGCGCTGCTGATCAGCTTCGGACTCGTGCTCGGGCTCGGCATGCTCGAAGGGTCACTGCGCTCCGATGGCCGTGAGGACCTCGGTGGTGCCGAGCTGACCGAGGAGATGGTCCGCTTCACCCTCTACGGCGTCAGCGCCCGACCCGCCGACCACGACACCGAGATTCCGGGCACGACCCTCAACGTGATCACCGGGCCGGCGCCGGAGGACAGCGACGATCCCCGGCTGGCGGCACTGTTCGACCGGGTCGCCGAGGCCGAGCGTCGGGCCGTGCGGGCCGAGGTCGAACTGGCCTACCTCAAACAGCGACTTGCCGCCCCCGACACCGACCCGCGTTAGGAGACCGGCATGGCCTGGACCGCCGCCGCCACCATCCACGACGAGGGGTTCCACCCCCGCAACGACGATCCATGGTGGAACGAAAGCTCGTTCCTCACCTTCCGCATCCCCGACCGCGACCTACTCGGAATCCTGTACTTCTACTTCCGCCCCAATCAGAACACCGCTATGGGCGGCCCGATCATCCTCGACCCCACCAGCGAAGATCTCGCCACCTGCCGCCACGCCGGATGGGGCTGGCACATGCCCATCCCCCCAGGCGCGGACATGTTCGACTTCGCCCTGGCCAACGGCTTCACCAGCCAAACCCTCGAACCCCAACACAGCTACCGCCACACCTACACCGCCGCCGGCTGCTCGTTCGACCTCACCTACACCGCCGACGGCCCACCCCTGGTCATGGCCGACAAGAAGGGCGGGCTGTCCGACTTCGTAGACGACACCGACCAGCAGATCACCACCGGACACTTCGAACAGTTCGGCGTCATCAACGGCACCCTCGAACTCGACGACGAGACCATCCAGGTCACCGACGCCGGCGTTTTCCGCGACCGCAGCTGGGGCCCCCGGCCCGTCCTGCAAGCCCAGGACAAGACCCGCGGCGCCCTGCTGTTCGCTCGCGCCGACGCAGACCACGCGTTCCAAGCCTGGACCAACAGCGTCCACCCCTGGACCGACGACCCCATCGACGACGCAGAAGACGCCATCGTCTCCGGCTTCTACGTCCGCGACGGGCTCACCGGGACGCTCACCAGCGGCACGCGCCGCGTCCTCGAACGCGCACCCTCCGGTCGGGTCCTGCGCGAGGTCGTCGAGGCCACTGACGAGCACGGGCGCACACTGCACGCCGAAGGACTGGTCACCGCCGGCATCCGCTGGCCCGGCCTCTACGGCGACATCACCGCCTTCTGGTGCCACGAACACTGGACCCTCGACGGGCAACCCGCTCCCGGCGAGGTCCAGGAATGGATCATGGCCCGGCACTTCGCCCGCTGGCACCACAACCATCGACAGGCTGTCGGCCGATGATCTTCGACGACTCCCGTATCACCTGGCGACGGTTCGCCGCCGCGCTGCCTCCGGACGCCGACGGCCGCCATCCCTCCGATGGTCTGTCCTACTGGGTGCTCGGAGTCGACACCGACCGGGACGTGGTCGACATCCTGTTCCGCCTGGCCCCGGGCGCGGTCTGCCAGCCACACCGCCACCTCGGCCCCACCGCGACGTTCGTCGTCGCCGGCGCCCAGCAGAACTACACCCACCGCGACGGCCACTGGACCGTCATCGAGGACCGACCCGCCGGGTTCTTCACCAGCAACAACGGGGACCACACCCACCGCGAGGGCGGCGGTCCCGACGGGGCCGTCGTGCACCTCACCATGGCCGCCGTGGACGGCGTCGTCTGGCACGTGCTCGACGACGACAGCCAGGTCATTGCCGAAGCCCGCCTCACCGACTTCAGCCACGTGCTCGAACTCCAACACGGCAACTCGACAGCCAGCCCCCGCACCGCCTCAGGTCTGTGATGACCCGAGTGCGCCTCACCCGACACGAGAGCGACTGAGTGACCAACTGCGTGACAACGGGTGCAGTTTGCAGTCCGCCGTCACGGGTGGCCGTACTTCGAGCGTTCACTGACCTGGTTGCGCCGTCACGAAGCTCAGCCGGCAACGAGCCGAACAACGGATCAGGGCAGGCCAACGACCAGCCCCGGGGGATGTCTCTGGGAAGCTCGACCTCGTCGCCTCTCTGCGGGCGGTCGGGTCCCTGGTGTCCGCTGCGCTCGGCCCCCAGCTGATCGCCGACCGAGCGGGCGCCCGTCTGACGCGGCCCTCTCGTCCGCTCGGGCGCTACGAAGGGAGCGAGGCAGAGACGCAGACACCGCCGAGAGCTTTCATTCGAAAACGCCGTGCAGGAGTAGTTGGCTGACGGTCTTGAGGATCTGTTCTCGACGATGCTGCTCAGCCTGTCTGGACAGGACGACGGTTTCGAGCGCGGTCGCTGAGATGAGCATGCCGGTGATGAGCCGGGACCAGAGTTGCCCGGGTTCAGCGCGGAACCGTCCGCCGCTGGCTTTGAGCTTTTCGGACAGGCCCCACAGGTCGTCGAACATCGTGTCCATCTTGTCGATGGCCATGCTGACGGCCTCGGCGGCTTCGGGGTCGCCGGTGGAGGAGATCAGGGCCAGCACGGCGTCGCGGTTGTCGTTGAGGTGGTCGTAGAGCAGTTCGACCCAGGCGAGGATGACCCGGCTCTCGTCGCCGGCGGCCAGTTCGCGCTGGAAGGCGACGGTGTAGTCGTCGAGCATGCCGACGAACGGTTGCACCACGGCGGCGGTGAACAGGTCGGCTTTGGAGCCGAAGTGGCGGTAGATCGTCTTCTCGTCGGTGTTGGCGCCCTCGGCGATCTCCTTAGTGGTGGCGCCGCCGTAGCCACGCCGCGCGAAGGCGCCGGCGGCCGAGGTGATCAACGCCTGGCGGAGCTCGGCGGTGCTGCGGCGCAGTCCCTGGACCAGCCCGGTGCCGGGGGTGCGCTGTGAAGGTGGGGGCACGGCAGTGATTGTCACGGTGGCTCCTGGAGGGCGACAGCTCGGGTGTTGACGGTCACGTCTAAGCCAGTGTACGTTGGCATCAAGCCAGTAAACACTGGCATGTGGCGCAGACTCACCGGGGAGTGGCCGTGATCGAGATCATCTGGTTCAGTGACGAGAGCGGCACCCAGCTGTCCGCGGTCGGCGGGAAGGGCGCGAACCTGGGCCGGCTGTCTCGCGCCGGATTCCCGGTGCCCCCGGGGTTCGTGGTGCCCGCGTCGGCGTACTCGGACTTCCTCGCGTCGTCCGGGCTGGACGCGCGGATCCGGGCGCTGCTGGAGGACCTCGAGGACGCCGACGCGGACACGTTGGAGACTCGCGGCGCGTCGATCCGGGAGCTGGTGGCGGCCGCGGAGCTGCCCGAGACGCTGGCCTCGCGGATCAAGGCCGGCTACGAGCGGCTCGGCTCGGACACGTTCGTGGCCGTCCGGTCCTCGGGCACAGCGGAGGACCTCGAGGGGGCCTCGTTCGCCGGTCTGCACGACACCTACCTCGACATCCGCGGCGCGGACGCGGTGGTGGATGCGGTCAAGCGGTGCTGGGCGTCGTTGTGGGCCACCCGCGCGGTGTCCTACCGCAACACCAAGGGCTTCGACCACTTCGACTCACCCATCGCGGTGGTCGTCCAGACGATGGTCGAATCCGATGTGGCCGGGGTCATGTTCACCGCGAACCCGATGAACGCCGCCACGAACGAGATCATGATCAACGCCAGCTACGGGCTGGGCGAGGCGATCGTCAGCGGCATCACCACCCCGGACGAGTACACGGTGCGCCACAGCGACCTGAAGGTCCTGCGTACCACGATCGGGGCGAAGGAGAAGAAGATCGTGCGCGACCCGGCCACCGGTCGCGGCACGGTCACCCAGGCGGTGGACCAGCGTGACAGCGACGCCCAGGCACTGAACGCCGAGCAGCTCAGGGAGCTGGCGGACCTGGGCCGGCGGGTGCAGGCGGCCTACGGAGGTTTCCCGCAGGACATCGAGTGGGCGCTGCGTGACGGCGAGTTCTACCTGCTGCAGGCCCGGCCGGTGACCGGGGTGGAGCTGTCCTGGGACGCGGAGGTCAACGCCTCGGTGCTGGGCAAGACCGAGGACGACGGCACCGAGCTGTGGTCACGGGCGTTCACCGACGAGACGTGGACCGGCGCGGTCACCCCGTTGTTCTTCTCCTGGCGGGCCACCTGCATGCACATGGGCCACGACCACGCCGCGAAGCTGTGGGGATTCCCCGAGCTGTGCACCGCCAACATGCGCAACCACCGCTTCCACAAGTCCGGGGTCTACTACAACGCCGCGATGGACCGGGTCTTCATGGAGAAGACCGTCCCGCCGGCGTTCCGGCAGAGCTACCTGTTCCGGTTGCCGGGCAAGTGGTGGGATGAGGCCCTCACCGCGCCGTTCAGCTTCACCACCTACCTGAAGATGTACGCCCGGATCGAACTACTGGAGCCGCGCGAGGGTTTCCGCTTCCACAAGACGATCCGCGAGGAGGACCAGACCTACCGGGCCGAGTACGACGGTCTGTCCGAGCCAGAGTTGCGGGCGTTGTCCGATGACGCGCTCAAGCGCTACATCGACGAGATGGTCGTGCGCGAGGGCGAGGGCTTCTACCTGGTGTGGTCCGGGATGATGCTCTACCTACGCGACTCGCTGAACCTGCTCTCGCTGCTGGTCATGAAGTGGTACACCGGCGAGGACAAGCAGGCCGTGCTGGTCGATCTGGTCACCGGCTGCCGCTATGAAACGGTCACCGCGACGGAGAACCGCGCGCTGTGGGAGCTGACCCAGCTGGTCAAGCGCTCACCGGAGCTGACCGCCGCGTTCGAACGCCACGAGGACGACGAGTTCCTGCGGGCCGCCCAGACGGTGACCGGGGGCGAGGAGTTCCTGGCGGCCTACCAGAAGTTCGTCGCCGACTACGGCCACCGCGGCCACGCCGACCGCGACCACTACTTCGCCCGCCGGGCCGAGGAGTCCGGGGTCACCTACCGCGCCATGAAGGCGCTGCTGACCAGCGACGACAAGGACCCCGACGAGCGTGAGCGGGCTGTGAGCGCCCGCCGCGAAGCCACCGTGGACCGGGTCGTGGACAACATCCGGCGCACCCCGTTCGGTGGATTGAAGGCCGAGCTGTTCAAGCTCGTCCTCGACTACGCCCACAAGGTCCTCTCCGCCCGGGACTTCGAGCGGGCCGTGTTCGACCGGTCCACCTTCTCCACCAAGAAAGGACTGCTCGAGGTCGGCCGCCGCTGCCGCGAACGGGGCCGGTTCACCAGTGACCGCGACCTTCACTTCCTGACCATGCCCGAGCTGTGGGACGTGCTGCACAACCGGGACAACCCCGACCTGACCGCGGCCAAGATCGCCGCGAGGATGCGCAACTTCGACCGATTCGACAGCAAGGAGTACATCCCCCAGCCCTACCTGGTCGACGGCCTCGAAGTCGACCTCGACGCCCGGGAGGCCCACGCCGGCGACGGGACCTTCCGCGGGTCGGGAACCAGCCGCGGCACGGTCACCGGCACCGCACGCGTGCTCAAGTCGCTCAAGGAGATCCACCGGGTCCAGGACGGCGACATCCTCATCGTGAACTCCACCGACCCCGGCTGGACCCCGGTGTTCCTGATCATCAGCGGCATCGTGCTGGAAACCGGCGGAGTCCTCGCC
>Ga0070741_10019950_pt1 | contig 10650 bp, 7 predicted proteins | sample Coa_R1_4_FD_66440 | JGI IMG/M metagenome (GOLD analysis project Ga0070741, IMG submission 66440) | Surface soil microbial communities from Centralia Pennsylvania, which are recovering from an underground coalmine fire - Coalmine... | ecosystem: Environmental > Terrestrial > Soil > Unclassified ... | reverse complement strand
GCCACGGAACCGCTCAGGGCGCCGAGGCCGAGCCCGCCGCCGATAAGGTGCAGGCCGAGGTCACCCGCGGCGACCACCCCGCCGGTGACGGTGGCGGCGCCCCACGGCGCGGCCGACATAGCGGCGCTGGAGACCGTCATCTCCTCGCGCCGGGAGAGGTCCTGCTCAGTCTGAGTGGACATCTGAATCCCTTGCCCTTCAAAGCCCCTAGCGCAATACTCACGTCATATCGTGACTGAACCGCAGAATATCACGGTATTACGCGAATGTGACATCTCCGGCCCGGGCTTCCAGAATCCTGGAAGTTCACGTCCTGGCCGCCGACCGCACGACGTCAGCGCGGCCGTCTCACCGGCATTCCGAAACCACGCTCCGGCCCTGACCTCACCGGCCGGCGGCCATCCGCTCCCGGCCGCCGGCCGCGCTTACGTGGTGGATCCGGGCTATGCGGCTGACTGAGGGGACTATGGTGCACCGGATCAACCGCGTAACCCGGATCAGCCGCGCTACCGCCCGGGCACCGCGCATCAGGAACCGCCTGCGTGCCAGCTTTCACGCCAGTGCCGCCCGGCGAGCCACCGGACACCATCGCAGGACCCGCGAGAAATGAGCCGGACGTCAGGTCACGCGGGGGGTGGCGGGGATGCGGGATGGCATGGAGTCGTCGTGTTACGTACGTGAACTCAGTGTTCTCCTGGTGAAGTCAGTGTTTTTGCTTCTGCCGATGACGCTTGATCTACCCGCCAGGCGGGAAACCTACTGGCGAGGGTCGATTTCGGGCAAAAGGGCAGTGGGATGCACGAGGACGACAGCGGGGGCGGGGGAAGGACGTTTCTCCCGGCTGGGCCCTCAGGCTGGTGGCGGAGAAAACCTGGGCCTTCAGGTCGACGGAGGGAACCTGAGCTCTCAGCCCTGCTGAAGGAACCTGGCCCCTCAGGCCGAGAGCGGGGGCATGGTTCTCCAGGCTGGCGGCGGGGAACATCGGCTCGCGGGCGGGGGCGGCGCTGGCTGCGGTGGACGGTGATCCACCTGACGGTGGCCGCGCTGTCCGCGGCCACGGGCGTCGGTGCCACCGTGCTGACGCAGCACGTCATGGCGTCCGGCGGCGGTGCGGCCGGGACGCCGGCGGCCGCCGCGGCCGAGCAGGACGAGGCGATGGACGACCAGGCCGTGTACAAGCAGGTCGAGCCGGGCATCGTGGACGTCACCGCCAACCTCCAGTACCTCCAGGAGACGGCGAAGGGCACCGGCTTCGTCATCGATGCCGGGGCTGGCCTGGTGCTGACCAACAATCACGTCATCGACCAGGCGACCAGCGTCACGGTGACGCTGGTGACCTCGGGCAAGAGCTACCCGGCCCGGATCCTCGGCTACGACGCGGCTGGCGACGTCGCCCTGCTCCAGGTGCGGGGGGCGGCGCTGACCGCGGTCAGGACCGGCGATTCCTCGCTGGTCGACGTCGGCATGCCCGTCCTGGCCATCGGCAACGAGGCCGGGCAGGGCGGGTCGCCCACGGTCGCGCCCGGGGTGATCAGCAGCCTCGGCCGCACCATCGTGGCCAGCGACCAGAGCTCGGGCCTGACCGAGACCCTGCACGGCATGTTCCAGACCAGCGCCGACATCAGGCCGGGCGATTCCGGCGGCCCGCTGGCCGACGCCAGCGGGCGGGTGATCGGGATCGACACCGCGGCCGGCGGGAGCACCGTGTACTCCGGCTACGCCATCCCCGTCAGCCAGGCGCTGCCCATCGCCAGGCAGATCGCGGCCGGGCGGCCGGGCGGACACGTACAGCTCGGCCTGCCGGCCTTTCTCGGCGTGCTCCTGCCGGACAGCGCGAGCTCCGGCTCCAGGCGGCAGGACAGCCAGCAGGTACGGCCAACCGGCGCGGTGACCAGCCACGGCGCGGTGACCAGCGGGATCACGGAGACCAGCGGCAGCACGTGCAGCGGGACCAGCGACGTCCCGGCCGTCCCGGCGCACGTCGCGCCGGTCAGGTCGGGTGCCCTGGTCGACGGGGTGCTCTGCGGGACGCCGGCCGACCAGGCCGGGATCGTCACCGGGGACGTCATCACCGCGGTCGCGGGCGAGCCGGTCAGCTCGACCGGATCGCTGACGAGCCTGCTGCGCCGCTACCATCCCGGCAGCGTGGTCCAGCTGGACTGGACCGGTCCCGACGGCCGCCAGCACATCGGGGTGGTCACGCTGGCCGCGGGCCCGGCCGGCTGACCCCGGAGACGGCCCGCCCAGCCGGCTGACCCGGAGGCGGCCCGTCCGGCCTGGGACGATGCGCTCACATGGGGAAGTTCGGCAGGTACACAGCTTTACCTAGCTAACTGGCAGGTAGCTATCGCTGGAGGACTTAACGACCGGGAAGGACCGGTCGCAACGTAACCTGGTCTGGTCTGGTCGAGGGCGAGGATGATGCGAGAGAACGAGAGCGATGGCGACGGCCCCTGGGTCCAGCCGCCTGGGGACGCCGGCCCGCGGGCCCCGCGCGAGCCGGGCCACGGCGCAGATGAGTCGACGCAGACGCGCTGGCACACTGCCCCCCCGCCTCCTCCGACGCCGCCACAGCCACCGCCGGACTACCCGGACACGGTCGCCTTCGGGTCCCCGGCCGGCTACGGCAGCCAGTCCGGGTACGGGAACCAGGGCAACTACGGGAACCAGGGCAGCTACGCGAACCAGGGCAGCTACGGCAGTCAGGCTGGCTCGGGCTGGTATGCCAGTCCGGGCGGACCAGGTGACCCGACCGGGCCCGGCTCAGGCGGCCCAGGAGGTCCAAGCGGCCCCGGGTACCCAGGCAGCCCGGAGTATCGGGGCTACCCGGGCGGACCCGGCCTAGGGGGACCAGAGGGACCCGGGCCATCCGGCCGCACCGGGCGGCTGCTGGTCTACGCCCTGGTCGCCGCGCTCGCGGCGAGCATCGGCGCGGGCGCGACCGTCGTGGTGGGCGGCCACCACGGCACCCCCTCGGCGTCCGGCGTCTCGGCCGGGGTCTCCTCCGGCGCGGTCCCCGGGCCGCACGACAACGCGTCGGGCAGCGGCGCCTCGTCGGCCCCGCTCAACCCGAAGGTGGTGGTGAAGAAGGTCGACCCGGGCCTGGTCGACATCGTCGCGTCGCTCAAGTACAACGGCGAGACGGCCGAGGGCACCGGGATGATCATCTCCTCCGGCGGCCTGGTGCTGACCAACAACCACGTGATCGACCAGGCCACGAGCATCCGGGCCACCCTGGTCACGCCGGGCACCAGCACGGCCGCGCAGTACACGGCCAAGGTCCTCGGCTACGACGCCACCGACGACGTGGCGCTGCTCCAGCTGGTTGGCGCCTCCGGCCTGCCGGTCGAGAGCTTCGGCAACTCCTCGCAGGTCAGCCTGGGTACCCCGGTGCTGGCGCTCGGCAACGCCGAGGGCCACGGCGGGGCCAAGCCCGCCCCCGGCATCATCAACGCGCTCGACCGCTCGATCCAGGCCAGCGACGAGGGCTCCAACACCACCGAGAACCTCAAGCACATGCTCCAGACGAACGCCCGGATCCAGCAGGGCGACTCCGGCGGCGCCCTCGCCAACAACGCGGGCCAGGTCATCGGCATGATCACCGCAGCTAATTCCGGCAACCCGCACGGCTCGAGCGCGAGCAACAGCACCCTCGGCTTCGCCATCCCGATCAACAGCGCCCTGTCCATCGCCCGGCAGATCGCGGCGGCCAGGCCGAGCGCCACCGTGTACATCGGCGTGCCCGGCTTCCTGGGCGTGTCGGTGGCCGACAGCGACAGCGACAGCCCGCAGCAGCAGGCCGCCGACGCCGCGCGGGACGGCAGCGCCCGCCGGAGCGGCATCGCCTGCCAGACCGGTGCCCCGCAGGCCGAGGTCCCGGCGAAGGTGGCACCGACCGCCGCGGGCGCGCTCATCGTCAGCGTCATCTGCGACTCGGCCGCCGACGTGGCGGGCATGGTGCCCGGCGACGTGGTCACGTCGGTCAACGGCCAGCCGATCACCACCCCCAGCTCGCTGACCGACACCACCGCCAAGCACCACCCGGACGAGGTCGTCTCGGTCCAGTGGGTCAGCCTCAACGGCATGCAGCACGTCACGCGGATACAGCTCGGGCAGGGACCCGCCCGGTTAACCCGCTAGCCAGGTCGTGAGGCGGGCCTCGCACTCGGCGATCTTCGCGGTTTCCACGTACTCGCCTGGGGTGTGGGCGATCTCGGAGACGCCGGGCCCGTAGTTCACCGCCGGGATGCCGAGCGCGGAGAACCTGGCCACGTCGGTCCAGCCGAGCTTGGCCCGCGGGGTCCCGCCGACCGCGGCGACGAACTCGGCCGCGGCCGGATGTCCGAGGCCGGGCCGGGCGCCGTCGGCCACGTCCAGGATGGTCACCGGCCACGCCGTGAACAGCGACCGAACGAAGTCAGCTGCTTCGTCTCCCGTCCGGTCAGGAGCGAACCTGAAGTTGACCGTGACCACGCACTCGTCAGGTACCACGTTCCCGGCCACGCCGCCGCGGATGGCGACCGCGTTGAGGCCCTCGTGGTAGCGCAGCCCGTCGACCTCGGGCTGGCGGGGCGTGTACCCGCGCAGCACGTCGAGCACGGCGGCGGCGTCGTGGATGGCGTTGCGGCCCATCCAGGAGCGCGCGGTGTGGGCCCGCTGGCCCGCCACCGCGACCTCGGCGCGCAGCGTGCCCTGGCAGCCGCCCTCGATCTCGCCCGAGCTCGGCTCCATCAGCACGGCGAAGTCGCCGGCCAGCAGGTCCGGGCGGTTGCGGCTCAGCCGCAGCAGCCCGTTGCGGTCGGCCGCGACCTCCTCGCAGTCGTAGAAGACGTAGGTGACGTCCCGGCGCGGCTCGGCCAGGACGGCGGCCAGCCGCAGCTGGACGGCCACGCCCGCTTTCATGTCGGTGGTGCCGCAGCCGTACAGCTTGCCGCCGTCGAGCCGCGACGGCAGGTTGCCCGCGACCGGGACGGTGTCGGTGTGCCCGGCCAGGATGACCCGCTCAGGACGTCCCAGCGTGGTCCTGGCCACGACCGCGTTGCCGTCCCGGTGCACGCTCAGGTGCGGCAGCGCCCGCAGCGCGCCCTCGATCGCGTCGGTGAGCGGCCTCTCGTCCCCGCTGACCGACGGGGTGTCCACGAGCCGGGCGGTCAGCGCCGCCCCGTCCAGGCTGAGATCCATCTGGCCAGCCTAGGGGCAGAGCTCAGGACGGAGGATGGGCGGGCGGCCGGAGGGTCCTGGCCGCCGCCCGCAGGGCGGTCACGATCACCGCCACCGAAGGACGGCCCGTGCTGGCGCTACGGGCCACCGCGTAGATGTCCCTGGCCAGGTCGAGGCCGGGCGGCAGGTCCCGCACGATGACCCGGCGGTCGGGCGCGGCCAGCGCCAGCCGCGGCAGGATGGCGATGCCGATGCCGCGGGCCACCAGGCTGACGATGGTGGCCATGCCCTCGAACTCGGACAGCACCGGCGGGGCCACGCCCACGGCGGCCAGCAGCCGGTCCACGGCCAGCCGGGACGGCTCCCCGGCCGGCGCGGCCAGCCAGGGCTCGTGCCGCAGCCCCCGCAGGTCGACGGGTCCGGCGACCGCCGGGTGGGTGCGCGGCAGCACCAGCACGAGCGGGTCCCTGATCAGGTGGTGCAGGGTCAGGATCGACCCGTCGACCTCCTCGGCCAGCCGGCTGGTCCAGTCGTCCACGATCGCCACGTCGACCTCGCCCGCCCTGACCTGGCGCAGGCCCTCGCCGGCCCCGCTCTGGCGCAGCACCAGCGTCAGCCGCGGATGCGCCCGCAGGCTGCGGGCCAGGGCCGGGGCGAACGCCACGGCCGCGGACGGGAACGCGGTCGCCACCACCCGCCCGGCGGGCTCGTCGGCCTCGGCGGACAGGTCGGTCTCGGCCTCCTCGACCATGGCCAGGATGCGCTCGGCGTGCCCGGCCAGCCGCCGGCCCGCGCCGGTCAGCTCGGCCCGGCGGGCGGACCGGTCGAGGAGCGCGGTCCCCGCCTCGCGCTCGAGCGCGGCCAGCTGCTGGGACACCGCGGACGGCGTGTAGCCGAGCACCGCGGCCGTCCTGGCGATGCTGCCGCGCACGGCGAATTCCTGGAGCAGGCGGAGGCGGTGCAGGTCGAGCATAAGGAAAGCTTACTCTCAGCAATAGAGATCAGCGCTTGTCCTTATGGTTTCGGCGCGGGCAAACTGGCTAGGGGCGCAGGGTCGCCATAAACCGTGGGACCTGACCCCTTCCGGTCCCTTCGTCCATCCCCGCAGCTAGGAAGTGCCAGCCCCCGTGGCTCTCACCATCACGCCCTCGCCTCTGCCGCCCCTTTCCCCGGCCGACACCCAGGATCACGAGCCAGCCCCCGTACCCGTCTCCGCCACCCTCGCCGCCAACGAGGTCATCGAGGCCAGGCGCCACCGCGGTGAGACCGTGCTGCCGATGGCGTTCGGCGAGGCGGGCCTGCCCGCGCACCGGATGCTCCGCGTCGCGCTGTCGCGGGCGTCCGGTTGCACCGCCTACGGCCCGGTGGCGGGCCACCCCGCGCTGCGCGAGGCCGCGGCCGGCTACTGGTCCCGGCGCGGCCTGCCCACCGAGGCGGCGTCGGTGGTCGCCGGCCCGGGCAGCAAGGCCCTGCTCTTCAGCCTGATGGCCGCGATCGGCGGTGACGTGGCGGTGACGCAGCCCAGCTGGGTGAGCTACGCCGCGCAAGCCAGCCTGGCGGGGCGGATAGCCCACTTCGTTCGTGGTCATGGGGGCGTGCCTGACGCGGACGAGCTCAGTCGGGCCGTGACCGGCGCCCGCGCGGCCGGGCGCCGGATCCGGTCCGTCGTGGTCACCTTGCCCGACAACCCGACCGGGCAGCTGGCCCCGCCCGCCGCGGTGCGGGCCCTGTGCGCGGCGGCGCGGGCTCACGACCTGGTCATCATCTCCGACGAGATCTACCGCGACCTGGTCCACGACCCGGACGCGCCGTTCACCAGCCCGGCCACCATCTGCCCGGGGCAGACCGTGATCACCGCTGGGCTGAGCAAGAACCTCGCCCTGGGCGGCTGGCGCCTCGGCGTGGCCCGGCTGCCTCAGGACGGGATCGGGCCCGAGCTGCGGGCCCGGCTGCTCGGGATCGGCAGCGAGATCTGGTCCGCCCCGGCCGGTCCGGTGCAGCAGGCCGCCGCGCTCGCCTTCAGCGAGCCGCCGGCGCTGGCCGAGCGGATCGCGCTCAGCCGGCGGCTGCACGGCACCGTGGCCCGCGCGGTCGCGCGGCGGTTCGCCGCGGCCGGCGCGGCCGTCCCCGCGCCGCAGGCGGCGTTCTACCTGTGGCCCGATTTCTCGCCGCTGGCCGACGTGCTGCTCGGGCGGCACGGCATCACGAGCGACGAGGGCCTGGCCACCAGGCTGCTGCACGACTACGGCGTCGGGGTGCTGCCGGGCAGCGCCTTCGGCGAGGAGAGCGGGCGGCTGCGGCTGCGGGTGGCGACGAGCCTGCTGTACGGCGAGTCGGACCCCGAGCGGCACGCCGCGCTGAACTCGGCCGACCCGTGCGCGCTGCCGTGGATCGCCGCCTCCCTCGACCGCCTGGAGGAGGTCCTGACCGACCTGACCGGCGGTTAGCGCACGCAGCTGGCCGGGCCGGTCAGCCAGCCCGGTCAGCCAGCCCGGCTAGCCAGCCCGGCTGGCTAGCCGGGAGCAGGACGCTCAGGCAGGTGACGCAGCCTTCGAGCTTCTCGAACTCGCTGATGTCCACGACGACGGGGGTGAAGCCGAGGTCCTCGAGGGACTCGGCGGTGCGGGGCGCGGAGGCGGCGATCAGCACCCGGTCGCCGCCCAGCGGGACGACGTGGCAGCCGCTTTCCTCGGTGACCGGCCGCACCGCGGGGAACAGCGCGGCCGGGACCAGGTCGGGCAGGAGCAGGAAGGTGCCGTCGGGCAGCGCGGTCACCGCCGACTTCAGGTGCAGCACCTCGCCCAGCGGGACGCCGACCACGGTGCGGCCCAGCGGGGCCAGCAGCGCGCGCAGCTGGCGGATGCCCTCGCCGTTGGTCCGGCCGCCGCGGCCGACGTAGACCGTGGTCCCGGCCTGGAGCACGTCGCCGCCGTCCAGGGTGCCCGGCGCCTCGATCCTGGCGGTGCGCAGGCCCAGTGACCCGACGGCCGCCGCGACCCCGGTCACCTCGGCCCGCCGCTGCGGCGCGCCCGGGCGGGTCAGCACGGCCAGGTCGGCGCAGACCACCACGGCGTCCTCGACGAAAACCGAGTCCGGGCAGTCCTCGGCCACCGGGACCGGCTCGACCTTCCAGCCGCTGCTGGCCAGCGCGCTGGCGTAGGCCGCGTGCTGCGCCCGGGCCAGGTCCACATCCACCGTGGTCCGGCTGATGTGGGTGACGATGCCCTCAGCCAGGCGGCTGCTCGGCGGGCGGACCATGCTGGTTCCGTTCACCGCCTCATCTTGTCAGCATTCTCCTCACCCGCCGATCATCGACCTCGCGTTGAAGTCGGGGAAGCCGAGGAACTGCCGCATCACGTCGGCGACGCGCTGGATGCGCACCGCGTCGACCGGACCGACCGGGTAGCTGTCCAGCGCCATCACCGCCGCGGTCACCGGGGTGACCCCGAGCGGCCTGGGCAGCGCCTCCATCGCCCGCTCCACGGCGGACCGGCTGGTGTCGGCGATCTGCTGGCCCTGCTCGAACGCGGCGCGGAAGGCGGCCAGCGTCCTGGGGTGCTGCGCCGCCCACTGCCGGGTCACGGCGCAGCCCTGCACCGGGAACGCGGAGGTGGCGCCCTGGTCCAGGTCGGCGAGCAGGCTGACGCCCATGGTCTGCTCGGCCTGGCTGGCGAACGGCTCGGGCAGCACGGCGGCGTCGACCTTGCCGGCCTTGAGCATCGCGGCCATCTCCGGCAGCGGGTAGTAGGCGAAGTGCGCCGCCGACACGCGCAGCCCGTGGTCGGCCAGCACCGACGCGGTCAGCAGGTACAGGATGTTCCCCGGCGCGTTCACCCCGATGACCTTGCCGCGCAGGTCGGCCAGCGAGCGGATATGCGAGTCCGGCAGCACGTACAGGCCCTGGGCGTTGGGGTCCATCACCGAGCCCTCGGCGAAGATATCCAGGTTGGCGGCGACCATGGCGTCGTCCGCCGAGGAGGACCGCTGGCCCTCGTCGTAGTTCTCCTGGGCCTGGAGGTAGCTGACGTAGTTGCCGCAGGAGATGTCGACCCGGCTGCCGCCCTGGCCGGCCGCCTGGGCGTTGATGACCGTCGCGGAGCTGACCGCGGGCTTGAAGGTGACGTGCAGGCCGTGCGCCGTGAACAGGCCCTGGTGCAGGGCGACGAAGAAGCCGGCCGAGTCGGCGGCCGGGACCACCGCGACGGTCACGTCCGGCTGCTCCACGGCGGCCCGGGCCGGGTCTCCCCCGCTGGATCCGTGCGGGACGAACAGGATCGCCAGGATGATGATGGCCACCGCGGCGCCGCCTATCTGCGCGGCCCTGACGGCCCGGATGAACCTGCGTGGCATCACGGTTTCCTCTCTCCAGGCGCAGGCCTGACGGGGGGACGGTGATGCCGCGGTCACCGGAGGGAAAAGAAAGGCACGGACGTGCCGGTGCTGAGGTGCACGGGAAACAGTTCTGCAAGTCTGCAGCGTGAGACATCGGTCAGCTGACCGATTTCGGCGAGATCGGAGATAAGACAGCTAGTTCGAGTCAGCCGTGCTAGTCAGGCAGGACTAGTCAGAGAAGTCAGCCGGCGGAGCCGCTGCGGGCGGCGGTGACGGCCAGCGTGGTGAAGTCCATCGTGAAGCCGCCGCCGGCCGCGTCGATGGCGGTGCCGATGCCCGCCAGGATCTGCTCCTGCTGGTCCGGCGGGATCCGGCTGAAGCCGCCGAACGTGGGCACCTGCTCCAGCCACTCGTCGCGGGTGTACGGGCGCTGCCACCCGAACCGCCACTGCTCAGGCGGGCCGAACGCGCCCGCCTGCCGTATCCCGTCGGCCGTCCTGGCCGCCATCGCCTCGTAGATGCCGAGCAGCGGCCGGTCCCACAGGCCCGACGGCAGGTCGGGCAGCACCCGGCGGTAGGCCTCGGCGATGGCCTTCCCCAGCCCGGCCGGGGGCTGGAAGACGTTCCAGAACACCGCGAACCGCCCGCCGGGGCGCAGCGCCGCGGCCGCCTGGCTCGCACCCGCGACCGGGTCGACCCAGTGCCAGGCCTGGCCGGCGACGACGGCGTCGAAGCTTCGGCCGTTTGCTGCCCAGGTTTCGAACGTCGCGACCTCGACCTCGAGCCCGCGTTCCCGGGCGTGACCGGCCATCCGCGGGTCAGGATCGACCCCGAGCACCTCGCAGCCGGCCGCCTGGAACAGCCGGGCCACGATGCCGGTCCCGCAGCCGACGTCCAGGACGCTGCGCCCCGGGCTGGCGGCGACGATCCGCTCCACCAGGGCGGCCGGGTAGCTGGGGCGGGCCCGGTCGTAGCGGCTGGCCTCCGCGCCGAACGACTCGGCGACCTCGCGGACCTGATGAGACGCCTGATGAGCCGCCTGATGAGACTCGGTGGGCGGCTGTGCCGGAGGTACAGTGGGCATGCGCCCACTGTAAATGGGCACGCGCCCACTTAGCGAGTCGTTTCGCGCGCAGCGAAGGAACGGCTCGCGCAGCG
>Ga0070741_10019949_pt1 | contig 10651 bp, 4 predicted proteins | sample Coa_R1_4_FD_66440 | JGI IMG/M metagenome (GOLD analysis project Ga0070741, IMG submission 66440) | Surface soil microbial communities from Centralia Pennsylvania, which are recovering from an underground coalmine fire - Coalmine... | ecosystem: Environmental > Terrestrial > Soil > Unclassified ... | reverse complement strand
CGTCCACGCCACCATGCTTCGGCACCAACGCACCGAGGCAGATTTCCTCCGCTATACCGCCATTCATGCGCTGGACACTGTTCGCTTTATCGCAGGGGAATTTTCGTCGCTGACCATCCAGGCTCTCACCCCCTCATCCCCACGCTCGTACGCCATTGACGTTAAATTTGCCTCGGGCGCCGCGGGCCGTGTGGATGTTCTGCCCGTGGCTGGGGTCGTGGAAGAGACTTATGAGCTGACGGGCGATGGCTTTCGCGCCGTTGTGACCAGCCCGTTCGGGCCGCAGCGGCTGGTACGCTGCTATCAGCGAAACCAGCTAGTGCTCGAAGAAATGGACGCCAACATCTCCGAGGACGTCATCTTTGGCTTTTACGGGGAAGTCGCCGAACTCGTGGACGCAATGGTCCAACTCCGGCCCCCGCAACCCTCGATTGAGGACGTTTTCCCATCGGTTCAGGCTTGTTTCGAACTGGCCGAGCGCATGGAAGTCAGCAAATACATGGGGGCCAGGATTGGTCCTCAGACCTGAAGCACCTCAACGCCCTTCCTGCGGAGAGCGTTGGTAAATTCTTCCGGCGCGCGGGTATCGGTGATGAGGCGATGAACATTTTCGATGGGACCGATCCGGAACAGGCTGCGCCGGCCGAGCTTGGTGGAGTCGGCAACCACGTTCACCTCTCGCGCCACCTTCATCATCAGACCATTCAGCTGCGCCTCGAGCACATCGGAAGTGAAAGGGCCGCTTTCCAGATCAAAGCCATCCACAGCCAGAAACAAACGGTCGGCATGCAGGTCTCGCAGCATGGTTTCAGCCTGGGGCCCAACGAAAGAATAAGAAACCGTGCGCAAAAGGCCGCCCAGCATGATCAGGGAAATGTCCGGTGCGTCCGCCAGTTCATTGGCGATGTTCAGGGCGCTGGTAATCACGGTGAATTTCGTTTTCGCCTGCTTCAGGCTCTTGGCAATTTCCGCCGTTGTAGTTCCTGAGTCCAGGATGACGGTTTCGTTGGCCCGCACCAGGCGGGTGGCCGCCTGCCCGATCCGGGACTTTTCCGCCCGATGCAGCGTCGCCTTTACCTTCAGCGGGTAATCCTGGGCCGGTTCGTAGCGGACCGCCCCTCCGTGCGAGCGCAGGACCACGCCGTTGGCCGACAAGGCGTCCAGGTCGCTGCGGGCGGTGACCGCCGACACCCCGAACCGCTTCACCACGTCATGGATCGTGACTTGTCCGTGTTGTTCAACCAGCTCAAGAATTTTGCGGCGGCGGCCTTCTGCCAGCAGGCGCGAATGGTTGGATGGCGGCATAGTAGGCGCAAATCGAGTCTATTCCGGCGATCTGGAGGGGTCAATTCGGTGCGCCGGGCGGGGAGCCGGTTCGGGCGACGGTTTACGATTTCTTTCCTATTGCGTTATTTTCTTTTTTATTTGCTTGCGAAAGGTTTCATTTCTGTGGTACAAGGTTGCTCGAATCTCTCCCGCGATGGAGTTCTGTATGACACCGCCTTCCTTCGTCCGCCTTCTCGCCACCATCGCCTCGGTCATCTGCTTTGGCGTTCTGGCCTATGGCCAAGGCACTGATCTCGGCACGATTCGAGGAACCGTAACCGATCCCAGCGGCGCGGTAGTTGCCAATGCTGCAGTGACGATCCTGGACACGTCCACGGGCGCCACCCGCCAAACCACCACCAGCACGCATGGCGAATATCAGATGTTCGGCCTGCCGTCGGGCACCTATAAGATCACGATCGCTGCGCCGGGCATGAGCACTGCCAATATCACTGGCGTGGAGGTGCGGGGTAGCGACGTGGTCAGCGCCAACGCGGTACTCAAGGTCTCAACGACCACGGAACAGGTGGTAGTTAGCGCCGAAGCCCCCATTATTGACTCCGAGGACCAGACCATCAGCGACACCCTCACGAGCCGGGCGGTGATTGACTTGCCGCGCGACAGCCGTGACATTTACTCGTTTCTGTATCTCAATCCGAATATCACTCAGGGCACGGCGGACGGGGAGTTCAAGTTCCTGGGCGCGCAGAGCTACGGCGCGAGTTTTTCAGTGGATGCTCAGCGCTCGAACGGGGGAATCTTCGGGGAGCCGACGGCCACGCAGCCTACGCTGGAAGCGGTTGGCGACCTGAATGTCCTCTCCAATGACTTCAGCGCGGAATACGCAGGTATCGCCAACATCCGGGTAACCACAAAGCGCGGCGGAAATAGCTTCCATGGCTCGGTGTTCTACAACAACAAGAATTCCGCTCTGGCCGCATGGACGGTGCAGGACCTTATCGGCAAGGCGAACTTCGCTCCCACTCCATTCCAGAGCAAGTATCCCACTCCCTACTTCAATATCAACGATGTCGGCGGGTCCATCGGCGGACCGATTCCCGGCTTAAAGAAGACATGGTTCTTTGCCGCATACGAGAGGGACTGGACAGTTTCGCCCGTCAACGTGCAGTCCGGGACGCTTCCCCATCCCACGATTTCAGCGGGAGATTTCTCGCTGGTGGATGACTCGATCAAGCCGGCAGTTCCACCGGGTGTGGCGCTGACTCCTGCCGAACAGGCGAATGATACCGTCGGTGGCTTAGGGCAGCAGTTCATTCGCATACCGTCTCGGCTCCTGAACCCGGCCGTCCAGGCACTGGTTAGTACTTACTTCCCGAGAATCGGCAGCACCGCGCCCATTGATCCATTCACAGGGCGCGTTGTCGATCCCAACACCGGCGCCGGATATGCCACCCTGCTTTCCGGCCGGTCCGTGCGCGATCTGGGCACTTTGCGCGTGGACCACGACTTCTCCGAGCGGGACCGCATGTACGTCGTCTATAACGCCGCAGCGCAGAACACTGCCAATACTCTGGTTCAGGCGCCGTACACCGGACTGGGCCTCACCCAGAACGACCGGCGCAACAACACAATTTCTCTTTCCTATGTCCACGTCTTTAATCCCCGCATTGTGAATGAGGCTCGAGGCGGGTTCAACTTCCAGTACTTGAGGCGTCACAGCAACACGACCTTGGAGGGCTTCCTCTCCAGCATCGGTTTCGATCAGTCAGATATTGACGCCTATGGTGCCGTCGTAGGCCCGGCCGAGCTTAAAACCCACGGCCACCCGGCCATCAACTTCGGCAGATTGTTCGCGAGGTTCGGAAACGGCGGGCGCAACACCGACCGTCCGCTGGACCAGAACCTGGTGACCTTTGGTGACACGCTGACCTGGACCGTGGGACGCCACAACCTGAAGATGGGCGCGGATCTGGTCAAGAATGCCGCGGTGGATGGATTTGCTGTGAACCGCGGCAATCCCCGCGGTTTGATGACGTATTCGGGAAGCAATCTCAATCCGCTCACCAGACTTTTGCTCGGCCTGGCTCCAACAACTGTTACTTACATTAATGCGCCGCGTCCGCCCATGGATGTTTACAACTGGGAGCACGGCTACTTTTTCCAGGACGACTGGAAGGTGACGCCTCGCCTGACGTTGAACCTGGGCCTGCGTTATGAGCTGATCACGCCGTTTATCGAAAACCATGATCTTCTGGCGAACTTCGATCCCAATTTTGTGGATTCCGCCACCGGGACAAAGGGACGCTTCATCGTGCCCTCGGCCAGGACCTTGCCGTTTCTGGACACACGCATGAGCCAACTGCTGCCGGTGGTTACCGCCGGCCAGTCAGGGCTGGACATCGGCCGCGGCCTGGTACGGATGGATAAGAACAATTTCGCTCCCAGGGTCGGCGCCGCATTCCGGATCAACGACAAGACCGTAGTGCGGGGCGGATATGGACTCTACTACCCCACCTCTGCCGCTCAGGGGATACGGGATCCGATCGCGACAAATCCATTCAATCAGTCCCTGACCAAGGACTCATCGGATCCCAATTCTCCTCCGCTTCAGGGATGGCCTGGGCTTAACAACGCGCACGGATTCAGCCCCATGACCGGTGGCAGCGTGATTGGCGGTCTGGGTGGCCTGCCGGCCATCAACGTCGTGCCCTTTGGCCTGCAGCAGCCCAGGATTCAGCAATACAATGCCACCTTCGAACGGGAGATCGTGCGCGACACCTCGATACGCCTGTCGTATCTGGGTACTGCCCTGAGCGGCTTAATCGCCGGAGTGGATCTGAACGAGTTGCCCCCCAACACCACCGGCTTTGGAACGACCACCGGAGACGGGGTGACTCCATGTGATCCGTTCAACAATGGCGACTGCGAATTCTCTGCGGCGGATCTTGCCCGCCAGCCATTCTCCGGCCTTGGCGACTTCCTGCTCACCTACGGGAATGTGGGGCACGGGCGCTCCAATGCGTTCCAGGCGCAGTTTGAGCATCGCTATTCGCGCGGCTTACTGCTGAACATTTCCTATACCTATCTCGACCAGAAATCCAGCGGGCTTGATACCGGGAACTCCAGTCTGGGCGGCATCGCTTATAACCCCTTTCTGCCTAATCACGATTACGGACAAGAGGCGTTCGTTCCGCACAGCCGGTTCGTTGCCTACGGGGTTTATGATTTGCCTTACGGGCACGGAAGGAGATTTGGCTCCGGCGTGTCAAACTGGGTGGACGCCATCCTCGGCGGCTGGCAAACCAGCTTCAACTTGTTTGCCAAGACCGGCACCGGCTTCACTCCCTTCTGGACCTGTGACGATTGCGCCCTGGACGTTCCAGTCATGCCGGGGAACATTGGAGTGAGTTCGCTGGACGCAGTGGGCGACTTCAATGTCGAGCCATCGTTCCGGCCGGTTGTAACCGGAAATTACAATCATCGAAGCGGCAACCAGATTTGGGACCCGAACGCCTTTGGACTTCCGCCGATCGGCGCCGATCTCTTCGATAACTCCAGGATCGCGAAGAGGAACCTGCTCATGGGCCCCGGCACGTGGGGCGTCAACCTCGGTGTACACAAGGAGTTTCATTTCGGCGAGCGGGTAAACGCCTCGCTCGGGGCCGATGTGAACAATGTGTTCAATCATCCCTTGTGGTCGCCGGACGCCGATTACGGCGGCGGTGGCGGCCCGTTCGCGTGGCTGGGGTCGTTCAATGTGGATGTAGACCAGAGCGGCGCGCAGACGCCGCCGGCCTTGCTCCCGCTCGATCCGGCCAAGGTGACGTTGAATCCTGATTTTGGACGCCTGATTAACACCTTCACCCAGGAAGGAGTGGACAGCCGCCGCACGGTACGCTTGCGGCTGCGGATCACGTTCTAGGCTGGACCTCTCATCACCACAGCGCCTCTTGGCCCGACAGCGGAGAAAGCGCCGGTGTTGGGCCGAAGGCTCCACATCTTTTTCATAGAACTCCGTGATGTGCTGGTAATCTCTTCGCCGGCATGCTCCGGCGAGTGCTTCTACGCCTGCCGTGGCGGAAGGCAGGAGGAGGGCAACCCTTTCGACGCAGACTGCCCGCCGGCAAATGGTTGAAACTGGTTCGCGCGCGATCAGGCTGCGCACCCAGGCTCGGCGCAGGCGTCCCGCATCTCCTTCATTAGGAGGCGCTGGGCGCGACTCTGGTAGTGATGACGCGAGGTGACAATGCCCACGATGCGGGTGCTGTGCTTGCCTGAGATCGGAACAAACCTGCATCCCGGATGCGGTTGCACAGCCATGGCGGGTACCGCCGATACGCCCATCCCGGCCGAGACCATCGCCAGGATGGTGGCAAACTGGCCGCTTTCGAAGACTATGCTGGGCGACATCCTTAACTTGTGACAAGCTGCGATCAGGCTGTCGCGAAAGCAGTGGCCCTCCTTTAACACTAGAAACGACTCGCGGTTCAGCTCCGCCAGGCTGATGGACGCGCGCGATGCCAGGCGGTGCTTCTCGGGAAGAACGGCATAGAACTTCTCCTCGAACAGTTCGACGCTGGCGAGCTCGCTTCCGCCAATGGGCAGCGCCGCGACGGCCATGTCAATCGTTCCCTCGTGCAGGCGCTGCAGGAGGGCCGGCGTGATGTCTTCAACAATTTTGATGCTTATGAGTGGATGCCGCTCCGTGAAGTCGTTCAGCAACCTGGGGAGCAGATAGGCAGCTATCGTCGGGATGATGCCGACGACGACTTCCCCCTTTTCATTGCCGGACATGTCGCGCAGCTCGGTCTTGGCCTCCTCCAGCTCGCGGAGGATGCGTTCCGCCTTTGGCAGGAAGGCCTTGCCGAACACTGTCAGCTTGGCCGAGCGGGGCAGGCGGTCGAAGAGCCGCGCACCCAGCTCCGCTTCGAGTTTCAGGATCTGTTGCGAGAGGGACGGCTGCGCCACATGTTCGCTCTCAGAAGCGCGGGTGAAGGTCCCGTGACGGGCGACTGCGCAGAAATACCGAAGCTGGTGAACTTCCATGGGGGACCTCGACGAGGGCGACTAAGATGCAAATCCTATAGCAATCATAGGAAAGATATATTTTACCTCTGCCTTTCGCTATACGAGAATGAGCAGCATGGAAAAAGAATTTGCCATCGCCGCGGGGGCCAGCCCCCAAGTTCAGGAGCAAACCTCGTCAACCCAAGCCAACTGTCCAGTCGCACACGGGGCTCACAGAGCCCGGCCCAACGCCGAGTGGTGGCCGAACCAGATGAGCCTGAAAGTCCTTCACCAGCACTCGCCCTTGTCCGACCCCATGGGCAAGGAGTTCAATTACGCGGAAGAATTCAAGAGCCTCGACCTGAACGCCGTAATCAAGGACCTTCATGCCTTGATGACGGACTCGCAGGAGTGGTGGCCGGCCGATTTTGGCCACTACGGGCCCCTGTTCATTCGCATGGCATGGCACAGCGCGGGCACGTACCGCATCGGCGACGGCCGCGGCGGCGCCGGCGCCGGCCAACAGCGCTTTGCGCCGCTCAATAGCTGGCCCGACAACGTGAACCTGGACAAGGCGCGCCGGCTGCTGTGGCCGATCAAACAGAAGCATGGCCGGAAAATCTCCTGGGCCGACCTCATGATTCTGGCCGGCAACGTCGCCTTGGAGTCCATGGGTTTCAGGACCTTCGGTTTCGGCGGCGGGCGCGCGGACGTTTGGGAGCCGGAAGAGGACATCTACTGGGGCCCCGAAGGCGAGTGGCTCGCGGACAAGCGCTACAGCGGCGATCGCGAGCTCGAGAATCCTCTCGCCGCGGTCCAGATGGGCCTGATTTATGTGAATCCGGAAGGACCCAATGGAAAGCCGGATCCGGTGGCTGCGGCACGGGACATCCGCGAAACTTTCCGCCGCATGGCCATGAACGACGAAGAAACGGTCGCGCTGATCGCCGGCGGTCACACCTTTGGCAAAACCCACGGAGCTGCAGTTCCAGCTCAATACGTCGGTCCTGAGCCAGAGGCTGCCGATGTCGAAGAGCAGGGCCTCGGCTGGAAGAGCACATTTGGCACAGGCAAGGGCGGTGACGCGATCGGCAGCGGCCTGGAAGTGACCTGGACAACGACGCCGACCAAGTGGAGCAACAACTACTTCGAGAACCTGTTCAAGTACGAATGGGAGCTCACCAAGAGCCCGGCTGGCGCCTACCAGTGGACACCAAAGAACGGGGCAGGCGACGGTACGGTACCGGACGCGCACGATCCCTCAAAGCGCCGCGCGCCCGCCATGCTGACGACTGATCTCTCCCTGCGGTTCGACCCGGCTTACGAAAAGATTGCGCGGCGCTTTTACGAGCATCCGGACCAGTTCGCCGATGCATTCGCCAAGGCATGGTTCAAGCTGACGCACCGCGACATGGGCCCGATCACGCGCTATCTCGGCCCGTTGGTTCCTAACGAGCCGCAGCTCTGGCAAGATCCGGTGCCCCCGGTAGACCATGAATTGATCGGGGAAAAGGACATCGCTGCTCTGAAAGCCAAAGTTCTCGCGTCGGGACTTTCGATCACCCAACTGGTGACGACGGCCTGGGCGTCGGCCTCGACGTTCCGTGGCTCCGACAAGCGCGGGGGAGCGAACGGCGCGCGCATTCGCCTGGCGCCGCAAAAAGACTGGGAAGTGAACCGGCCGGCTGAACTCGCAAAAGTGCTGCAAAAGCTCGAGGCGATTCAAAAGGAATTCAACAGCTCGCAGACCAATGGCCGGAACGGGAAGAAGGTCTCGCTGGCCGACCTGATCGTTCTGGCCGGCAACGCAGCCGTCGAGGAAGCTGCGAAAAGGGCCGGGCACGACGTGACCGTCCCCTTCTCGCCCGGACGTACGGATGCTTCGCAGGAATGGACCGATGTGGAATCGTTCTCCGTTCTGGAGCCGGCAGCCGACGCGTTCCGCAACTATGTCCGGAACGGGGAAAAGCGAGGAGTGGACGAACTGCTGCTCGACCGGGCGCAGTTGCTGACCCTGACCGCTCCCCAGATGACGGTCCTCATCGGCGGCATGCGGGTCCTGAATACCAACTTCGGGCAGTCCCGGCACGGCGTGTTCACCAGGCGGCCCGAGGTGCTGACGAATGACTTCTTCGTCAACCTGCTCGACATGGGTACGCAATGGCAGCGGTCCGCGGCGTCCAATGGGTCCGGGACCGTGTACGAAGGACGCGATCGCAAAACCGGCGAACTCAAGTGGACCGCAACCCGAGTTGACCTTATCTTCGGTTCGAACTCACAGCTCCGTGCAATCGCGGAAGTCTATGCGCAAAACGACTCGAAGGAGAAGTTTGTGAACGACTTTGTGGCGGTTTGGAACAAAGTGATGACCCTCGATCGTTTCGATCTCCCGGCCGCGGAAAGAAGTTGAAGTCGGAAGTGCGTGCGTTGCGGTTGGCGCGCACTTCTATAGCCGTACACCCCGCGTGCGCGGAGGCCCGGCAAACTGGATCCCGATCACGGTCGAATGACTATTCGACTATAGCCTGGTATGGGTCGGACCCTCCTGTCCGACCCTGCCTCAGCCCCGGACGAGCGTGTCCGAGCCAGACGTTGTTTCGGGAATCGGGCGCCTGGCCGGCTTTATCAAGCCAAGCGGCAGGCTGATCAACAACGTGAGCCCGGCAAACCAGATCACGGTGCTGCGCTGTTCAGCCGGAGCGGTCATCAGCAGAAGCAGGCTGAGCAGCCCGATACCGGCGATAGTCCAGCTGAGAAATCGGAAGACCTGCGATGTATAGTCCGGGGAGTCCTTCAGCTCGGTCGCAACATTCACTGGGGTATTCAGATTCTTGAACAGGCGCGCGCGGCCGGGGTTGTCCCCGCGGTCGAAGAGGCCACTCAGAAAGAACACAGCGAACGAGGACGGAATAATGATCCCGACCTGCCGGATCAGGGACCAGTGAAAGACGAAAGCGCCCAGAGACCCCAGAATGAGCCCGGTCAGGAACGAGGCCAGCCCCGACCACGCCGGCGTGCGGCGGATGACCAACCCCAGCAAGGCGGGCGGCCCGTAAGCCAGCGAGATCAAAGTATTGAATGTAAGCATGACCTGAAAGACGCTTTGACCGCTTGCCGCCATGACCGCGGCGATGGAGGCCGTGCTCCCGCCAATCAGGAAGGTCGTGATCCAGCCCACCGCCAACAGTTCGCGTTCGCCCGCCTGCTTACGAATCAGCCGCTGGTACACGTCTTTGGAAAGGATTGCCGACTTGAGATTGAACTGGGCCGAGAGGTTCGCCATGGTAGCGCTGAACATCGCCGCCAGCATGACGCCGATCAGGCCGTGCGGAAGCAGCGTCAGACTGGCCACCGCATAGGCTGCTTCGCTTGGATTCGCCAGCGCCGGCCACAGCGTACGCAGGTCCGGATAAAGTACGCGCATCGCCATGGGAGGAAGGAACCACAGAAAAGCCCCTACAAAGAACAGTCCGCAACACAGAAGCGCGACTCGACGTGCCGAGCGCTCGTCGTCCACGCTGAAATATCGCTGGGCCATGGCGCTGGTGTTATAGCCGAAGGAAACCATGACGGTCCACGAAACCAGGTAGACCCAGCCGAACTCGCCGGAGAAGTGAATTGTCTTCAGTTGGGGCGGAAGCGAGTGAGCCAGCCCGGTAATCCCGCCGACCTTGGCCAGCGCTGTTATCACCAGCACCAGGCAGAACGGCATCAGAATGGACGCCTGCAGGAAGTCGGTCATCACCACCGCCCATAGGCCTCCAATCACGCAATAGAAGATGATCAGCGCGCCTGCGCCGAGAATGGTCCAGGTCACCGGAAAGCCGCAAGCGGATGAGATAAACACGCTGAGCCCATACAGGGTGCTGGCGCTGGTGAACAGTTGCACCAGGATCGTGACCCAGGAAAAGGTTTGATGAGTCACGGGGTTGAAACGGTCCGTAAGGTACTCCATTACGGTGGTGACGCGGCTCCGGCGCCAGCGCGAGGCGAAGACAAAGTAGCCGAGCAGAAAGCTGGCCGCATTGCCAATGTATAACCCGGTCGCGGCAATCCCCGCCCGGTACGCGACTCCTGCTGCTCCGGTGAACGTCCATGCGCTGAAGCCGGACATGAAGCAGCTCAGCCCGGCCACCAGCCAGGGAATGCGGCTTCCGCCGCGAAAATACTCTGCCGCCCCCCGGTTGAAGCGCACCACGTACAGTCCCACCACAATCATCAGGAGGGCGTAGATTCCGATCACCAGGTAGTCAATGGCGTTGGCGCTGTTCATCGGGATCGTCGCTTTCTTATACTGTCTTCCCGCCACAATTGGAAGCGAATAACAAATAAACACAATCATTCGCAGGAGCAAGGG
>Ga0070741_10019948_pt1 | contig 10652 bp, 10 predicted proteins | sample Coa_R1_4_FD_66440 | JGI IMG/M metagenome (GOLD analysis project Ga0070741, IMG submission 66440) | Surface soil microbial communities from Centralia Pennsylvania, which are recovering from an underground coalmine fire - Coalmine... | ecosystem: Environmental > Terrestrial > Soil > Unclassified ... | reverse complement strand
GTGCGCACGCCGATGATCGCGCCGACGGGGATGTACCGCAACTTCCCGACCAGCTCACCCGAGGAGGCGGCCGAGATGGTGGCGTCGGCGATCCTGACACGCCCGCCCGAGGTTTCGACACGGCTCGGCAAGCTGGGCGAAACGGTCAACACGGTTGCGCCGGGTCTTCTGCAGTTCGTGATGACCGGTGCATACCACGTGTTTCCCGACACGGCGCCGAAGGACGGGGAGCGCGGGGCGTCGCGTCCCGACGAGGAAGAGATCTCGGTCGAGGCCGCCGCCATGGCCTACCTGATGAGGGGGATCCACTTCTAGGCGGTCGGTCTAGTGGTGTACGGACACCCCGAACAGTGCGATGCCGAGCACGAAGATCACGACAAAGGCCACCAGGATGATCAGGCCCAGGAGGACCAGGTGGACGATGCCGATCACCATCCCGGCGGTGGCCATGCCCATTCCCTGCTCGCCGGTCTCCCTGATCTGCTTACGCGCCATGTAGCCGGTGACCACCGCGATCAGCGCGACCGTGAAGCCACCGAAGCCCGGGATGACGTGGGCGAAAAACGAGCCGATCCCGCAGACGAGGCTGACGATCGCGAGCGAGTTGGTCTTGCCCGTGGCCGGCGCGTATCCCCCGGCCATGGGCACGTGAGGCACGGTGGTCGAGGGTGCCGCCTGCTGGCCGGCGATCTGGGTCGGCGTGTGAGCCGGTCCCGGTGCCGGCGGCGGCGGCAGCTCGCTCGGCGGCGTGCTCATGGGCTGGAGTCTAAGGCTTCCTAGAATCGCTCAAGTAATGGCGACCACGTTCGAGGACGCGGTGAAGAGGCGGCTGCAGGCGGTGCCGGAGAGCCCGGGCGTCTACCTGTTCCGCGACAACCGCGCGCAGGTCATCTACGTCGGGAAAGCGCTGCGCCTCCGCGATCGCTTGCGCTCGTACTTCACGCCCGGTTACGCGCAGACGGCGCGCGTCGCGGAGCTCATCCGCAAGGCCCACGACTTCGAGTTCGTCACGACGGCCAACGAGGTCGAGGCGCTGGTCCTCGAGAACAACCTCATCAAGAACTACCGGCCCCGCTTCAACATCCGTCTCAAGGACGACAAGAACTACCTCTACCTGAAGCTGCCGGTCCCGGAGGCCTACCCACGCGTCCACTATTCGCGGCGCGTCCAGAACGACGGCGCGCTGTACTTCGGGCCCTACACGTCGGCCCAGTCGCTGCGCGGGACGGTCAAATCGATCCGGCAGCTGCTGCCGTTCCGCACGTGCTCGGACGAGATCTTCAAGCAGGGCAAGGTATGCCTCGACTTCCACATCAAGCGATGCCCCGGGCCTTGCGAGGGACGCATAAGCCCGGAGGACTACAAGGCCAGGATCAACGAGGTGGCGCTCTTCATGGAAGGGCGTTCGGACCTGCTCGTTCGCCAGCTGCAGGAGAAGATGCAGGACGCGGCCGACCGCCTCGACTTCGAGAACGCGGCGCGCTACCGCGACCAGCTCCAGTCCATCGAGCGCATCGCGGACCGGCAGAAGGTGCTCACTCACGGTCGCGACGACGAGGACATCGTCGCGTACGCGCGAAGCGGCTCCGACGTTTTCGTCGAGGTCGCGTACGTCCGGCAGGGCAAGATGGTCGGGCACGACGGCCACGCGCTCGACGGTGCCGCGGACGCGGCCGAAGCCGAGATTCTCCGGGGTTTCCTGCTCCAGTACTACTCCAGCGCGACGCATGTCCCGCGCACGGTCGTCCTCCCGGGGTCCGTCGAAGAGCCCGAGCTCATGGCGGGCTGGCTCTCCCAGAAGCGCAACCGCCCGGTCACCATCGAAGTGCCTCAGCGTGGTCGCAAGCGTGCGCTCGTGGCGCAGCTGGCGGAGACCGCCGCGCAGGAGCTGGAGCAGCTCCGCATACAGGCCGACTACGACCGCAGCCGGACGGAGCCGATGCTGGCCGCCCTAGCCGACGCGCTCGGCCTCGAGTCACCGCCAAAGCGCATCGAGTGCTACGACATCTCGAACATCCAGGGCGACTCCGCCGTCGGCGCGATGGTCGTGTTCGAAGATGGACGTCCGCGCAACGACCACTATCGCCATTTCAAGATCCGCTACGTTCCCGGACCGAACGACTTCGCGATGCTGCAGGAGGTGCTGCGGCGCCGCCTGGAACGCCTCGAGTCGGCACAGCGGCGCGAGGACGCCGAGGTCGTCGGCGACCGCTCGTTCACGAGCCGGCCCGACCTGATCCTCATCGACGGCGGACGCGGCCAGCTGAGCGCGGCTCTCGAGGAGCTCGAAGCCGCCGGTTTCGCCGACATCCCGACCTTCTCGCTCGCCAAGGAGCGCGAGGAGATCTTCGCTCCGGGTCGCGCCGAGCCCATCGTCCAGGAGCGGAACTCGCCCGGCATGTTCCTCGTCCAGCGAATTCGGGACGAGGCCCATCGCTTCGCCATCACGCACCATCGCAAGGTCCGCTCGCGCAAAGCGCTGACGTCGCCGCTCGACTCCGTCGAAGGAATCGGACCGGCGAGAAAGCGTGCGCTCCTGCGACACTTCGGTTCGGTGCAGGCGATCCGCGAAGCGCCCGTCGACGAGATCACCAGGCTGGGCATCCCGGAGCGCCTGGCGGTCCGGTTGAAGGAGACGCTCTGAGGTGGCGCTGATCATCCTCGGCGCCGCGGACGAGAAGGAGCTGGACGCCGCGCTCCGTGTGTTCCTCGACACCGGGTTCCAGATGGCGAAGTGGCTCTCGCCATGGGAGTCGGGCGACGCGGTGCTGCCGGTGCGCGGTGACACGGCCGCCCTGCTGAAGGACGCCGACGCCCAGGGCATCCGTTACGCCCTGGTCCACGTGGGTGCCTCGGACGGACGCTCCGGCGGCACCCACGACCGGGCCCACCATCGCGTCGACGTCGCGCAGCTCACAGAGCTCGCGCATCAGCTCCGCTCGCGTGAGCGGATGCTCGTCACGTGCCTCGCGTTCGGTTTCAAGAATGGGATCCCCGACGGCGCGTCGTGGATCGTCGACGTCAGGCTCCTCGACAACCCGTACTGGGTCGACGAGCTCCGCCCGCTCGATGGGCTCGACACGCGGGTGCGCGACTACGTGCTCGGCCAGCCGGCCGCGCAGGACCTGCTGAAGAACGTCGAGCAGACGTTGCGCGACGCGATGCCTCATTACCGCTCCCACGGGCGCTCCCAGCTCGTTGTCGCCTTCGGCTGCACGGGGGGAAGACATCGGTCCGTCGCGGTCGCGCGCGAGCTTGCCAACAGGCTCGAGGGCATCGATGGCGTGGACGTCGAATTCACCGCGCGCGACTTGCGCTGACCGGTTTGACACGAGCACTCGTCCTGGGCGGAGCCGGCTTCGTCGGCGTCGCGGCGTGCAAAGAGCTGATGCGGCGCGGCGTCGAGACCATCGCCGCGGGACGGAAGGAGCGCCCTTACGGAACGTTCACGAGCTACGTCGCGTTCGATCGGACGGACGAGGCTCAGCTGCAGCGCGTCCTTGCGCAGGTCCAGCCCGACGTCCTGCTCGACCTCGCGTGCTACCTGCCCGGCCAGGTGGAGGCCGTGGCGCGGCACTTCAAAGGCGAGCGCTACGTGTTCGTGTCCACCGGCGTCTACCCGAACCTCGACGGTCGAGCCGCGCGTGAGGAGGACTTCGTACCCCTCCAGGGCGACCCCCCGGTCGAGCCGGACTACATGGACGGCAAGCGCTGGTGCGAGACGGTGCTCGCCAGCACCGGTGGCCTGCCGTGGACGGTGGTGAGGCCGCCTGCGATCTTCGGCCCCGCCGACCACACGCTCCGCATCGCGGCGTACATCCAGCGCGTCATGGACGGTGGTCCGCTGCTCGTCCCCGCCGAATCGTTTGAACGCCAGGCCGGGCTTGCGTGGGTGAGGGACATCGGTTTCGCATGCGCGCTGGCCTGCGATCTTCGCAAGGACACCGTGGGCAAGGCGTACAACGCCGCCTTCGAGGGCGTCAGCCTGCGCGACCTGATCGAAGGCATCGGGCGCGCGCTTGGTGTTCCCGTCACCTTCTTTCCGATGCCGTACGCGGACCTTCCCGAGGGGGCGAGCCCGTACGGCCCGGACCCGAGGCGGTCGGCCGGCTACGTGCTCGAACGCGCTCGCCGCGAGCTTGGATTCGAGCCGTCCGCGCTCGAAGACGCGCTTGCCGAGACGCTCGCGTGGTATCGCGTCACGCATCCGTCGCACCCCGGATACGCCAACCGTGCCAGGGAGCTCGCGATTGCGCGAGGCGCGTGAGATCCTCGCCGCCAGGCTCAGACGCCAGGCGGCAGGCTGCTCCGAGCTCGGTTCACCCTTCTACGGGTCCCTGCTCGACGCGTCGGCGGACGACGTGGTCGGGGGTGGCCCCGTGTGGCGCGTGCTCACGGGTTTCGAGGCGGAACCGGGTGGGTCGGCCCTGGCCCTGCGGCTGATGGGAGCCGTGCACAGGCTCGTGCTCGAGGACACGCTCCCCGAGCTCGCGCGCCACTACCCGTCGACGGGTGGCGACGGGGACGCGGCGGCGGCGTGGCCCGTCTTCCGCGAGGCCGTGGACGGCCACCGCGCGCGCATCCACGAGCTGGTGCGGGGCGGCTGCCAGACCAACGAGGTGGGGCGCTGCACATCGCTGCTCGGCGGGTTCCTCGAGGTCGCCCACCGTTCGCGCCTGTCGCTGCGGATCCTCGAGATCGGCGCCTCGGCCGGCCTCAACCTCAGGTGGGACCGCTATCGCTACGAGTCGCCGTCCGGTTCGTGGGGCGATCCGGACTCGCCCGTCCGATTCGAGAACTCGTTCGCCGTGCCGCCGCCCCTCAACAGGGCAGCCGACGTCGTCGAACGCAAAGGCTGCGATCTCAACCCCATCGACCCGGCGTCCGAGGAGGGCGCGCTTGCGCTGCGCTCGTTCGTGTGGGCGGACCAGCTGCACCGGCTGAGTCTTCTTGACGGCGCGATCGAGGTCGCGCGAGCCGCCACGGTGGAGGTGGAGCGACTCGACGCGGCGGACTTCCTGGAACGGGAGCTCGCCGAACCGGCCCGTGGCGTCGCGACCGTGGTGTTTCACTCCGTCTTCATGCAGTACATCGCGGGCGACACCCGCGACCGGATCATGTCCGCGATACGGTCGGCCGCGCGGCGGTTTGGGGCGGACGCGCCGGTTCATCACCTGGCCATGGAGCCGGGCCAGCTGACGTTCGAGGTGCGTCTCGACGGCGAGCTCGTGGCGACGACGCGTCCGCACGGAACGGGGGTGCGCTGGCTCGTACGATGACGCGCATGCTGAGGCGGCCTGCGCCGTACGCGCTCGCCCTTGGCGGTGCGATCGCGGTCACGCTGGTCATCGGGGCGGTCACGAGGCTCGCGTCGATCCCGGGCCTGTCGGCCTTCTACCTGCTCCTCGTGCTGTGGCTGGGCGCGAGGTGGGGCAGAGGTCCCGCGATCGCCGGCAGCCTCGCCGCCTTCCTGCTCTACGACTTCTTCTTCGTGCCGCCCGTCGGCACGCTCTCGGTCCGCGGTCCGTCGGAGCTGATCGAGCTGTTCGTATTGCTCGCCGTCGCCCTGGTGACCAGCCAGCTGGCAGCCTCATTGCGCCGCGCGCATGCCACCGCCGAGACCCTGGCGAGCGACTCGCGCGCCCTGTACGAGGTGGCGACCTCAGCGCTGCGCACACCCGAGGTGACCGCGGCGATGACGATGCTCTGCGAGCGCGCCGTTCAGCTGCAATCCGTCAAGCGCTTCACTCTCCTGGCCATCGACTCCGGGCAGGCGGTGGCTCTCGCAGGCTCCGCTGTGAGCGCCGACGAGATGCGCCAGGCGGCGTGGTCGTACGAGCACGGACGCCCGGTCGGCGTCACGGTCAAAAGCGGGCAGGTCGACGTGGTTCGGAGCCACGCCAACCCCGACGCGACCGCCTATCTCCCGCTGGCGGGCGGCGTTGCGGTGATGGGGTTCGAGGAGGAGGCCGCAACGGCCGACGAACGAAGGATGCTGGCGGCGCTGGTGGGCCTTGCCGACCTCTTGCTGGAGCGGCAGCGCGCCGCGCTCGTGGCCGAGCGGGCACGCGGGCTCGAGGCTTCGGACCGGCTTAAGGCAGCGATCCTGTCATCCCTGTCCCACGAGCTGAAAAGCCCGATCGCGGCCCTGCGCACGGGCCTCACCGCGCTCGCCGCGCCCCAGGCGGGCCTTGGCTCGGAGCAGAGGGAGCTGCTTGGCGACCTCGATCGCCAGGCCGCGCGGCTCGACCGGATGGTCGGCGACATGCTCGCCCTCTCCCGCCTGGAAGCGGGAGTCGAGCTCACCAAGGAGGCACACAGCTTCGCGGACCTCGTCGGCGGCGTGCTGCGTGCCCTACGGGAGCGGCTGGCCGGCAGGTCGGTCGAGGTTCGCGTACCAGCGGACCTGCAGCCGGTCGAGGTAGACGAGCTCCAGACCAACCGTGTCCTCACCAACCTGCTCGAAAACGCACTGGACTGGACCCAGCCCGGCGGCGCGATCGAGATCGGGGCGGCGGCACGCGACGGGCAGCTCGAGGCATGGGTCGAGAACGAGGGACCGGCCATTCCGCCGGCGGACCTCGAGCGCATCTTCGACACGTTCTGGACGAGGCGGCCGCAGGGAAGCGGCCTGGGGCTCGCGATCTGCAAGCGAGCGGTGGAGGCGCAGGGGGGGTCGATCCGGGCCGAGAATCGCCGCCGGGGGCCGCGCTTCGTGTTCACGCTGCCGCTCGCACGCGTGCCGGCGCCCTCGTGAGCGGCCGCGTCCTCGTCGTCGACGACGAGGTGGAGATGCAGCGTGCGCTCCGCACGGGGCTCGGGTATCACGACTTCGACGTGAAGGCGGTCGGCAGCGGCGAGGAGGCCGTGCGCGAGGCGGCCTCGTGGCGGCCGGACGTCATCCTCCTCGACCTCGGCCTCCCCGGCATGGACGGCTTCGCGACCCTGCGGGCCTTGCGGCCGGCGACGCGGGCGGCGGTGATCGTGGTGAGCGTCATGCCAGGCGAGAAGGACAAGGTGCGCGCGCTCGACGAGGGTGCGGACGACTACCTGGTCAAGCCGTTCGGCACCGAGGAGCTCGTGGCCAGAATCCGCGCGGTGCTGCGCCGCCAGGCGGACATCAGGGCGGGTGAACCGGTCATCCACGCGGGCGACCTCGAGGTCGACCTCGCCCGGCGTGCCGTGAGCGTGAAGGGCGTGGCGGTGCGCCTCACGCCGACCGAGTACGAGCTGCTCCGCTACCTGGCTCTACACGCCGGGAAGCCCGTGAGCCACACGACGCTGCTGCGCCAGGTGTGGGGCGACTACGCGATCGGCGACAGCTACAACACGCGCTACGTCGTGGCCCAGCTGCGCAAGAAGCTCGGCGACGATCCCGCCAACCCGCGGTACATCGTCAGCGAGCCGGGCGTCGGTTACCGCCTCGAGGCGTGACGTCTGAAGCCTTGCGCCCGATGAAGACCACCTGGGTGTCGTCGCCCGTGGCAGGCGTGACCGCGTACGTCTCGGTTGCCAGGTCGGTGAAGCCTGCCTCGGCCAGCATGGAAAGGATCTCCTGCGGGAAGTACATGCAGCAGTCGATGCTGTAAAGCTCCTCTTTGGCGATGCGCCCGTCGTGCCAGAGGCGGGCGCGCATCTCCATCGTGATCACCTGTTGCAGCGGATCGAGACGCGTGACCCGGCTTGTCAGCTCGAGGTCGTCGCCATCCCCGAGCCGGCGGCGTCTTCCGTCCGCAGGCCACTCCTCAGGCAGGTCGGCGCGGTGACCGGGCAGCCAGTGTGCCCACCAGTCGACATCCTCGCCCGAGTATGGGAGGAGGTGGTCGACGAGCACGGCGCCCCCCGGTTCTAGATGCCGGTGCGCGCGCCGCAGCGCCTCCCGGTCGTCGTCGCGGCCGACGCCGACACCGAGCACACCGCACAGGAAGATCGTGCGATAGGTGCGGTCGAGGTCGAGCTCGCGATTCGGCCCGACGTTGAGCCGTGCTTTCAAACCAAGCTCGTGCACCCGCGCCCGCGCGGCGTCGACCATGTCCGCCGACACATCGGAGCCGTCGACGTCCAGGCCGGCCTTCAGCAGCGGAATGAGAATCCGCCCGTGCCGCACCCGAGGTCGAGCGCGGGCTCCCCGAATCGCCGAATCGCCGTCTCGAAGTAGGCGAGCTCGTCGGGGTTGGCGGTGTTGAACTCGGCCCAGTGCCGCGCGACCAGGCCGTAGTGCCAGGTCCTGTGCGCGCCGGCCACGACCGAACGATACGCTCGGGCTAGTTCTCCGAATGGCTGCGGTTCAGCAGGTAAGCGGCGAGAAATGCCACGGCCACGAGGCCTGGTGACCAGCCGAGGCCCCGGCCGGTTGGGTCGTATGACGAAAGGTCGACGAATACCGCGAGCGCGCTGACGGCGGCGAAGACCATCACGATCAGAACGCCGCGGACGGCTCCGTGCCGCGCGAAGAAGAGCTCGAGCTCGAGCTGCCATGCCGGCCGGTGGTGCTCGTGGCGCTGTGGGGCGACCGCCGCGTGCGCCGCGATGCGCTCTCGCCGGCCCATGCGGTAGCGCGCGCTGCGCGGAAGAGCGTCGAGCGGCAGGCGTTCCACGTCGCGCTCGCGCGGCGGTGGCACTTCGAGCGGCTCCCACAGCGGCTCGTGCCTGTAGCGCCGGTAGAAGACGAAGGTGATGACCCCGAGGCCGAGCCAGCCGAGGTACACGAACGTCGAGTTGGAGATGTTCTGGAACATCAGCTGCGTGAAGACCGTGCCGATGAACAGGGCACCCACGACCGACAGGACGGGAATGCTGTCGCGCCCGAACTTGATGTTCCACGGCATGCGGTACGGCCGGTGCAGGCCCGGCTCGATGAAGCGGAGTCGCATCACCGACAGGTGGGCGGAGCAGAAGGCGAACGTGGCCGCCAGCGAGTAGACGGCGCCCAGGAGATCGATCTCGTGGCCGCTGACGAAGATGCCCGGGAGGACCAGGATCGCGGCGGCGATGCCGAACACGACGATCGAGAAGTAAGGAGTCCGGAACTTGGGGTGGAGAGCGGCGAACCGCTTGGGCAGCAGGTCGACGCCGGCCAGCGAGTAGCTCAAGCGAGAGATGCCGATGAGGCCCGCGTTGGTGGCTATGACGAGGATCGTGAACGCGAGGATGCCGACCCAGATCCCGGCCCAGAAGGCGAGCGGCTGGGCGAAGCCGGTCACGATGCCGGCGACCGGGTCGCCCTTCCACGTCGTCGCCAGCGCCGTCGTAAAGCCTCCGTGGGCATCCGGAGTCACGGGGAAGACGCTCATCCCGATGGTCGGCAGGAATGCCGACACGAAGAGCACGGCCGCGATCACCGCGAACGTGGCGCGGGGCACGCTGCGTCCCGGGTTCTTTGCCTCCTCGGACATGTTCGAGATGGTCTCGATGCCCGTATACGTGACCATCGCGATCGAGATGCTCGCCAGGAAGTTGCCCCACGTGGGCGCCACGCCGAGGTGGACGTTGTGCAGGACCCTCTGGATGTTCAGAAGCAGCACCACGCCGAGTACCACCAGGACGAGCTGGGTCACGAGGTCGGCAAGCGCGAGCACGAGGTTGAGCGCGCTCGACTCCTGGATCCCGATCACGTTGACCGCGATCAGAATGCTGATCAACACGACCGTGGCGCCGACGTGCCACAGGTCATCGGTACGCAGGCGGCCGAACAGCGGAACGTACTTGCCGAACACCCCGAGATAGCTGATCGCGAAGTAGGCGGAGATCGACACGGTCGCCGTGTAGTTGAGGAGCTGAACCCAGCCGACGATGAAGCCGATCGGCTCGTTGAAGGCACGGCGGGCAAAGCTCGAGCTGCCTCCCGCGTGCGGCAGCGCCGCCGTCCCCTCTGCGTAGTTCAGCGCCGTGGTCACGAAAATGAAGCCGGCGAGGATCATCGCGAGCGGCGTCAGGCCGAGCGCGAATGCCGCTGTCACGCCGAGCGCGTAGTAGATGCTCGAGCCCACGTTGCCGTAGCACGCGGCGAAAAGCGCCGGGGCGCCCAGGGTGCGCGGAAGCTTGGCCGGCCTGCCAAGGACGACCCTCAGGTCGCCGGGTCGCCGGCCGCGTCTGGCTACCGCCTCAGGGCCCATCGGATCCGAGGTTAATTGATAGCGGCCCGCTTCCATACAGGATCCATACGAAGTCGGGCAGGCTCCTCACGCGGACCTAACGGGCGCGGTCCTAGCGTAGGTTCGTGCGCAACGCGGTGCTCCAGATCCCTACCTCGCGGACGGTCCAGGAGCGCCGCCTCGTGCTCAGGTCCGCCATCCGGCAGCTGGAGCGCGCCGAGATCTATTTGGCCGCGGTCACCTACATGGACCTCGACGACGCCGCCGCCCAGCGCCTTGCCTTGCGGCTGCGCTCGGAGGTGGACGGCCTTCGCAAGCACCTTTCGCGGCAAAGGGGTGCGCTGGCGGATTGAGCGACCAGGAGCAACGGACTCGCCGCCGCATCAAGCACCGCGGCGGCCATCTAGGCGCGTACCTGTGCTGGGCGGTCGTGTTCGCCGACATCGGCACGTCCGTCTATTACGTCCCCGGAATCCTCTACGGAAACTTCACCACTCGCTCCGCCGTCTTCGTCCTGATGACGCTGTTCGTGTTCATCCTGCTCTGCGTCAAGTACGC
>Ga0070741_10019947_pt1 | contig 10652 bp, 13 predicted proteins | sample Coa_R1_4_FD_66440 | JGI IMG/M metagenome (GOLD analysis project Ga0070741, IMG submission 66440) | Surface soil microbial communities from Centralia Pennsylvania, which are recovering from an underground coalmine fire - Coalmine... | ecosystem: Environmental > Terrestrial > Soil > Unclassified ... | reverse complement strand
GCTCGATTGGATCAGCGCGTAGGCTCCTTCTTTTTGGAGCCATTCGTCGTTGTGCCGAAAGAGCTTCTCTTCGTCCGGCGACGGATTCGCGGGTCGTTTCAAGAGATGGCCGAACGGAACGTCCGTGAGATGAATCGCCACGATCGAGTCGGCGTGACTGCGGGCGAGTTGTTCCGTCACGGTGCTGCCCCAGTCTCCGCCGTGCGCTCCGTATCGCTTGTACCCGAGCCGGTCAGTCATCAATCGCGCCCAGATATCATTGACGCGAAACGTGGTTCCGATCTCCGGAGGTCTGTCTGAGAATCCATACCCGGGTAGGTCCGGCACAATGACATCAAACGCGTCCGCTGCCGGTGCACCGAATGCTTCAGGGTCCGTCAGCATCGGGATGATCTTCGCGAATCGGTAGAACGAATCCGGGTAGCCGTGCGTGAGGATGATCGGAAAGGGATGCGGCCCCTTGCCGCGCTCGTGAATGAAATGGATCCCGATGCCGTCGATGTGCGCCTTAAACTGGGCGAATTGATTCAGCGCCGCTTCCAGGCGTCGCCAGTCGTACCCGTGGCGCCAATAGTCCACGAGCTCTTTGAGATAGTTGAGATCAGTGCCGGCTTCCCAGCCGGAGCCTTCCACTTGATATGACCACCTCGTGTTGTCCAGGCGCTGTCGCAAGTCGCTGAGCACCGCGGCAGGGACATCGATCCTGAACGGCGCAATTCCATCGTTTTTCATCGAGGCCACCTCCGGCGGACGAGGAATCCTTGTAGCCCCGTCTGTTTTGCAAGACACTTGCCGGTATCCCGCTACAACTGCCCCCGCCCCTTGATCTCGAGGTAACGGTTGATCACCGCCGCGGTCATCGCCTGCGGCTTCACGTCGAGCACGGACACGCCCGCCTGGCGCATACGCTCGAGCGCCTCGTCGCGCGCGGCTAGCAGTTCAGCCGACCCAACAGAGAAACGATGATACCGGAGAAAAATTGCCCCTTAGCGATGCGCCGGCCAATGACTAGGTTGCTCGGCGCTCATGACTCGCGCTGCGCCAGATCCGCTCATTCCCTTTGGGGACTACATCGTCTATGTCGACGAGAGTGGGGATCACACGCTGACCTCCGTCAATCCGGCGTATCCCGTATTCATTCTCGCCTTCTGCATCTTTCAGAAGAAGACGTACTCATCCCTCGTCTGTCCGGAGATGCAGCGATTGAAATTCGCGTATTTCGGGCACGACCTCGTCGTCTTGCATGAACGCGATGTCGTGCGCCAGACCGGGCCATTCGCATTCCTGGCGAACACCGCCAAGCGTTCGGCGTTCATACGAGATCTGACAGAGTTGATGATCGGCGCGTCGTTCAGTATCATCGCTGTTGCGATCCGAAAGCCGAGGCCTGTGGAACGGATCGCGAATCGTGCGCTCGATTCCTTCGTCAATCCCTATCATCTCGCCCTGCGACACGGCTTGTCGCCCATCGCGGCGTTCTTGGAAGAGCGGGGCCAGGCAGGATCACTCACTCACGTGGTGTTCGAGCGACGTGGTCCCGCCGAGGATCGCCGATTGGAACTCGAGTTTTCTCGAATCACGAGCCGCGCGATTGGTCCGTGGAACCGGCTACCGATCGAGATCGCTCTGTGTTCCAAGGCGGCCAATGCGTGCGGGCTGCAGATCGCTGACCTAGTTGCCCGACCTATCGGTCGGCATGTGCTCAATCCAACTCAGCCGAACAGAGCGTTCGATGCAGTGGCCGGCAAGCTTTGGGTCGGCAACAGCGATTCGATTAGTCCGGACGCATTGATAGTCATCGAGCGAATTGATGATTCCGACAAAGCAGAAGGGCCCTGGTCTTCACCAGAGCCCAGCGCCGGCCGGGATACCCCCGCCCATTTTGGTGATGCGGAATCTACCGCACCTTGAGCGTGCGCACTAGTTGTAGAAGTACACCGTGCGCGATTAACCGAAAGGGCGTGATGGCCGGTGCGTCAGGATCTCATCCTTGCTGAACCGGGATTCGATGTTGCCACCGCAGTCACTCCACGCGCGGAATTTTTCCACCATCCATGCGGCCAGGCCGGTTGGTGAGTCGTTGAGGCCTTGAGCGAGACTCTGCGGCTTGCTCGATTGGATCAGCGCGTAGGCTCCTTCTTTTTGGAGCCATTGTCACCGATGTCACCGGTCCGTGCGTTGTACGCCGCGATAGCTTCGCGTATCGGCTGCCAATGTCGCCAGTGTGGGACACTTGAGCCGCGCCGCACGCGGTAACACATTAGCGAATCTTTCCCGGCTGATACGAGACGACCGTCAGCGTGCGAACGATGTCAGAAAACGTGCTCAACGCGTCAGATTTCTGCCCTTGTTATTGTGGGCGCAAGTGTTCTGTTCCGGAGCAAGACGTGTGGTCGTTTTTGTTCCTCAAATCTCCGGAGCCATGACCATAGATCCCAAGTTGCTCGAAACTATAGCCGTTTGGATTGGCAAGACTTTGGGGCCAAGTGCGCTGGTATACGCGGCGCAGAAGCTCTATCCAACGGCGACCGAGAAAATCAAAGTGATTCGGCACACGTCCGGCCTCGACTCGCCCGAGTTGCTGAGTGAACTCGTATCAGCTCATTCTGTGAAGACGGGTGAGTATGTCGAAGGTGCGGCGTTCTTCTCGCTTTCGACGGTCAGCCACACCCCGATGGTACCGTTGATGGTACAAGTGGAAACCTTAATGCGGGGAACGGTCGGCGCGATTATGGCTGGGTACATGCCCGACTTCCGAACAGCCGGTTACGTGTTGCCCACAACGAAGTTTCCGCTAGTTCATGATGCTTACAGAGTAGGCTTTCTATACCCTACGCACATGGGCGGCGGCGGCAACCCCAGCCCATATCCCGCCGGTTGGGGAGGGTTCTGGTTGCCGCTCTTGAACGATGGAACGGTTCAATCCCTACCATTTCAAGGACGATTAATTTGCATTCTTCCCGCTACCTGCGATTTCGCGACTCTCGACAACCGACTGGTCAAGTATCGGGGGCGAATAATCACCTTGGACGCCAGCGACGTGCGGATGGCATTCCCTGGAATATCGGATGACAGGTGTGAGACGCTTTTGGCGGATGCAAGTCCGTTCCTATCGATGGCGGAGGACAATACTTACATCGAGTACTACGATAATAGCCCAGCTACCATCATCCTCGGCTCGCACTTCCTTGAGACGCACTGGGAAGACAAAAACATTATAGCGGATGTGCAGAACTTCCCCGGTGTATTGCAAAGCGCTCTGGTCAGCTCTGTGTCCGGGCGCCCCGAAGTAAAATCTCTTCAGTACTCATTCAATAGCGCGCAAAACGTCCACCTTTGGTTTGGAAGGGGAATTGCGGTTACGCAGCCTGTCGGCCTGCCATATTTCCATTTCCAAATCACCGCGCCCCTCAACGACAGGCCCAATAAGCAACTCACTATCGATGCCTTTACCGACATTTCCCAATCGCTGACCGCGAGCATTAATCAACACTATTCAACGCCCGCGCGGCCCGGAGACTTGGATAGTATCGACGGGTACACGAGTGCCACACATACTATTCTTCAGTCAAGTGCGGCAAGGACTATAAAAGAACCGGTGCTCTTGGCCGTTAAGAACTGGCTAGCACGTTCTGACCATTGAGCCACTTTAGTTCGCTTCCAATGAGGGGCGCATGGACTTGGTTTTTGCAGGATTGGCGCGCCCGGAAATCTTCGATGCGCCACACGGAAATCCGGATGCTATACCCGGCGTTTTTCAAAGGGTCGGTTTCGGCAACTTTCCTGCCGGAATTCCCAAAGTCTACGTGGTACTACGAATTGTGGGAGATCCCAACGATTACGGAAATCACCGACTCCATGTGCACTTTCGGGACGCTCTTGGGCAGCAGATCGGGGACGCGCTAGATAAGACGTTCATTTTGACGCAGGAGCGACCAAGGCTACAGATCGTGGTACCGTACGAGCAGCTTCTCATACCTCAGCCCGGTGAGTATCGCTTCGAAGTCTCGATAGACGGCTGCTCAATGAAATCTGTAGAGCTGCACGCGATAGTGGGGCCGGTGCAGAAACGGTAGGTCGCGCGCGCACGCCGACTGCTTTTACCTACGTTCGGTCGAACGTGGGGAGCGCAACATCGGCTATCTCAAATTTCTCTCGCTGCTCGTAATGTTCGGCAAGACGCTGAGTGAGTTGGGCGCTGCGCTGCGAGACGATCTTGCGCAGCCGTCGCGTCGGCGACACCGGAAGCGACGCAGCAACGCATCTAGCTCAACAAACGATACCGCGTGATAGGTTCAAGTATTCATGCTACGAGCACGGGTCGTCGCAGAGGTAGCGAAGGTCAATTCCCACAATCTGCGAGTCAAAGCAAATGCCGAACTGGAATGAGGTCGTCAAAGAAATGCAGACGGCCACTAGCTTCGAGGTAGGCCGGCAGAAATACCTCAGAGAGTTGAATGCCCTCACCGGCCGGAACGTAATCGCGTACTACTCTGGCTGGCTTCAAAAAGCGGCTAGAGGTGAAAGCATCGCCGGTTGCATCGTGACCGACTTGGATCAACACGGGTTCATGGCCGCGTTACAAGGCCTCGACAGGACTAATGGGCTCGATCTGATATTGCACACGCCCGGTGGTGACAGCAGTGCAACTGAAGCTATCGTCGACTACATGAGGGTTGCCTGTACGTCTGCGGACGGATGGAGTGGAGCCAGCAACACGAACATTCGGGCGATAGTGCCCTAGATCGCGATGTCTGCCGGAACGGTAATCGCCCTGGCGTGCAAGCAGGTTGTGCTCGCTGCCCATTCCAGTTTGGGACCGATCGATGCTCAAGTGCGCGGTCATTCAGCCGACGCGATCATTGATGAGTTCGAGCATGCGCGCAAGGAGATTCAAAGTGACGAAAGCGCCGCGCTGCTTTGGAAGCCGATACTAGACAAGTAATGAGCCCACTTTAGTTGATGAGTGTCGGAACATACGAGACTGGACCAAGCAGACGGCCTACGATTGGTTGATCACTGGTATGTTCCGCAATGCAACCGACAGCCTTTCGAAGTCTAAGAATATCGTTGACGAATTGAGCGATCACAATCTCATGAAGGTCCATGCGCGACATCTCCATCGAGCCCGAATCATGCACATCGGAGTGAATGTTGCCAGCTTGGAGGATGACAAATCTTTGCAGGATGCCGTGTTAGCAATCCACGCATCATACATGTACACATTCCTGCAAACGCGGTCATCGAAGATCATAGAGAACCACGAAGGCGTCACTTACGCTTTCTAATCGGGCATAGGCACCGAGAAGCCCGTTGCCGATAAGTGTGACGGGCTTCTTGCATCTGACGCGACGCAGGTCGCCGCCGCGCACGACCAGACCGCGGTTATACGAAATGTGAGGGCGATGTCACGCACGGAATCGCTGTGCCGCTTCACCCCATTCGGTCTTGACTGGAACTCATTGCCGGCGACCGCACACGGTCTGAGCGCCGGACCGATGTGGTTCGACGCCGCCCTATCGGCGTTGATCCAACTAGTCCGTTTGTCGCGGTGGAGGAACGATCGCGCGACGCTGATGAGATCCGGTCAAAGCGCTGATCTAGTGTCGCCGAGCGCGAATCGCGGCAAAGCATGGCGCGCGACGCGCGCCGCGCGATCAGAAATGTGAGATGATGTCACGCTCCTGGGGAATTTCCGGGGGCGTAGATACTAACCCCGCTACAACTGCCCCCGCCCCTTGATCTCGAGGTAACGGTTGATCACCGCCGCGGTCATCGCCTGCGGCTTCACATCGAGCACGGACACGCCCGCCTGGCGCATACGCTCGAGCGCCTCGTCGCGCGCCGATAACAGCTCCTCGGCCGCCGCGCTCTCGTAGAGCGAGTCCGTCGTCGTCGCGCCGCCAGGGACGGCGGCGGCAACTAGGGCTTCGTTGCGCAGTGCAACGACGACTGGCAGGTGGACGCGGGCGCCGCGCGTCGTGAGGGCGAGCAACGAGCGTGAGGAGCGGACGTCGATCACGTCGGTGAAGAGCACGAGCAAAGAGCGCCGGCTGAGACGTTCAGACAGTGTGCGGAAGGCGGCGGCGTAGTCTGGCTCGACCATCGTCGGCTGGATCGGAACCAGCGCGTCGCGAATCAGGCGCAACGCGGCCGTGCCGCGGGTGGGTGGGATATAGGAGCGGACTTCGTCATCGAAGACTAGTAAGCCCGCGTGGTCGCCGGCGCGGGTGACGACGTTGGCGAGGACGAGGGCGGCTGAGAGGGCGTATTCGAAGCGCGGGAGTGAGCCGGCGAGTTGGGTCATCAGGCGGCCCGCGTCGATCAAGATCATCACCGTCTGGCCCTGCTCGAGCGAGTATTCGCGTGAGACTAGGCGACGGCGGTGCGCCGTGGCTTTCCAGTCGATATGGCGCGGGTCGTCGCCGATCGCGTAGTCGCGGAGGCCCGCGAAGGCCGTGCCTTCGCCGCGGCGGCGGAGGACGCGGAGGCCGACTTCGCGGAGACGCATCGGGAGGGAGCGGAGCTCGAAGCGTCGGAGGGCGGCGACCGACGGGATTACGGTTATCCGGTCGGTGAGCTTGTAGCGTGAGGTGCGCGCGATGAGGTCGAGGGGGCCCTGGAGGCGCACGACGACCGGGCCCAAAGGGAATTCCCCGCGCTCGCGGCCGACGAAAGTGACCGGCAGAGTCGCTTCGGTTCGCGGGGCCAGGACGAATGGCAACGGGTCCGGTTCGCGCCGCGTGAGGGCGCGCGGGAGCGCATCGTACAGGGTGCCACGTACTTTCACCGGCCAGCGTGAAAGGAGCCGGTAGACGACGGGCGCGGGATCCGTCACGCCGACGGCGCCGGGCGCGAGGCGTTCTACGATGAGAGAGCGGCGCCCCGGCATCAGCGTCACGTCGATGAGGCAGCCGAGCGCCAGCAGCGTGAGCACGTACACCGCGGGCGACAGGCCGAGCCAATTGTGGGGCGACAGCCAGAGAAGGCTCGTGAGCAGTACCGCCGCGGCCAGGCGCCGCGTCGGCGAGAACGGGATCGTCACGGCGGCGCCGGCATCACTGCGGCGCCGGCACTCGCGTCAGGATCGCGGCGAGCACCTCGTCGGCCGTACGTCCTTCGACGTCCAACTCCGGCGCGACGATCAAGCGGTGCCGAAGCACGGCCGGCGCGAGATCTTTGACGTCGTCCGGCGTGACGAAATCGCGCCCGGCCAGGAGCGCGGCGCCGCGCGCGGCTCGAAAGAGGGCGACCGTCGCGCGAGGGCTGCCGCCGAGTGTGAGGCCGGAGTCGTCACGTGTGGCGCGGACGATCGCGGCGATATACCGGCGCACGTCCGGCGCGACCGTGACGGAGTCGACGGCATTGCGCAACGCCGCCAGACTCGCGGCATCGACCACCGGCGCGATCGGCTTGTCGCTCAGCCGATCCGCGTCGAACCCCTCGGCGTACCGATCGAGAATCGCCACCTCGGCGTCCGCGGTCGGATAGTCGACCCGGACTTTGACGAGAAAGCGATCAAGCTGCGCTTCCGGCAACGGAAACGTCCCCTCGTACTCCACAGGATTCTGCGTCGCGAACACCGTGAACATTGGCGACAGCGGCCGCGTTTTCCCATCGGTCGTGACCTGCCGCTCCTGCATGGCCTCGAGCAACGCCGCCTGCGTCTTCGCGGGCGCACGATTGATCTCGTCCGTCAGCAAGAGATCCGTGAACACCGGCCCCGCCCGAAACTCGAATGCGCGCGTCGGCTCGCTGAACACCGACACGCCGGTCACATCGGATGGCATGAGATCCGGCGTGAACTGGATCCGCCCGAACCCGGCGCCCAGCGCCTCGGCCAACGATCGCACGAGCAGTGTCTTCGCCGTGCCCGGCACGCCCTCGAGCAACGCATGCCCGCGCGCGAGAAACGCCACGAGGACCTCGTCGATCACGAGGTCCTGGCCGATGACGCGTTGGCCAACGCTCTCCCGAATGCGTCGGAGCGTGTCGGCGACTGAAGTGGCGTTCATAGGACCCGTCACGTGCCCAATACCTGGTCAATGTGGTCAACCGCTCGTCCGACCGCCAACAACTCGGCCGGTGTGATCTCCTCATGCACGCCGCTCAAAACCCGCTGCACATCGCCGGCGAGACGCGGATTTTGCGCGGCGAGTCCCTTGAGATACGCTTCATCGTTGCCCAACGCTTTGCGCGCGTGCCGGCGCCTCAACCCGCGGATCAGCCGCCGCACGGCCGTCCGCGTGGCGCCGACGCGACTATACGCGCGGGCCAGCGCCTCCACATGCTCCAGCGCGGACCGCCGCTCGATACGCTTTTCGCCAACCGGCACGACCGGCCGCCACGCCATCACCATCAGCAAAATGAGTCCGGCGACCGCGATCTGCAGGATCGTGTTGCCTGGAGCGGTGTCGGTCAGGAAATCGGTGGCCGCGCCGATCACGTCCGCGGACGCACGCTTGCCGAAGTGGTATTCGTCGAACACGAGCATCTTGCGCTGGTCGCCGGCAGCATAGGCGATCATGCGCATCGCTTCGATGCCGAGTCCCCATCGGCAGCGGCGAATGACATCGTTCCGCAGGAGATCGGGGTCCGACAGGATAACGACGCGTCCGGCGCCGAGCGGCCAACCCACCGCGGCGGGCAACCTCACCGTACGGCTCGTGTCCGACTCCACGGTGACGAAAAGGGTCGTATCCTCGGGCCACGCCCGCGTTCGCCCCAGGCCGTACAGATGCACCGAGTCATCGAACCAGTTGATGGCCGGCGAGCCCGGGTCGTGCGCCGGGCAGGGCTCGACCAGGTCCGGACGGTCGGTGAGCGGGACCATGGTGTTGCCGCCACCGGGGCGCACGTGCAGCGAGTCATCCATCTGCGAGCCCACGCTCGCGATGTAGACGAGTCCCGCGCCGCGCCGCACGGCGTCCAACAGCTGGTGCGTCTCCGCGGCGAGCGGCGTCACCGGCGGATCGAGCACCAGATAGACGCGGTTCGAGTCCAGCCGCTCCATGAACGACCGGTGTCGCCGCGACACGGGCCAGCCGAGGCGCTGCGCGATTTCGTAGAGGCCTTTGGCCCCAGCCGGTGTGGTCGACGTCGTCGTGAGTGGCCCCGAGCGATTCAACGGCGTGATCTCGTCAGACGGCGCCAGCAGCAACGTCGCTACCATCACGGCGGCCAGGATCGGCAGCGCGATGCGGGGGCGCAGGAGCTGCTCGACCAGCGGCTTATCCATGTCCGACGCCCGCGAGTTGCGTGAGCTCCGGGTCGATCCGACCCGCGAGCGCAATGAGGCTGTCGAACCGGGACCGGTCGCATTCGCCCAGGGCGTAGATCACGATCTCGTAGCTTCGCGCGAATTCCCGAAACGGGCCGAACAGGTTCGGCGCGGTATGACGCAGTTCCCGCGCATAATCCCCCGCGGTCTTCGAGTCATGCAATCGCAACGGCACGCGCGCCGCGACGCGAGCCAGCAGCGCGAGATAGAGCGCGTGCGCGGCCTCGGTGTACCGGCCCTGCGCCGCGAGTTGCCGGGCCAGCACCCACGGGTCACTCACCCTGGAGGCGGATCCGCCGCGGAGCTTCCATCTCGCGGACGCGCCCGATCCCGGGATGTACACCGTCAGCAGGATATGCGCGACGACGCCGAGAATGAGCAGGATGAACGCGGCACCGAGCGCGTGCCGCGTCATCGGCGAGCGATCAATGAAGCGGAACACGCTCGCCAGCCAGGTGTTGAGCCATTGCCAGCCGCGATCGAGCGCGGTGACGTGCGCGCGCTCGTAAGCATGCTGGCGAAAGACGGCGGTGACCGTGTCGCGAACCGCCGCCGTCGCGCTATCGAGTTGCAGAGACTACGCCGGCTGCGGTTTCGTCGCCTCGGCCGCGGGCCCACCGACCTGCTGCGCCATGAGCTCGATGTCGAATCCTTCCTTTCGAATCCGGGCATCGTAGTAGAGCAGCGTGATCGCGAGCGGGAGGAGCGGGAAAATGAGGCTTGTCCCCAGGGTGATCACGGTCTGCGAGAGGACCGTCGTGCGTCCCAGTCCTCCGGCGATGAGGTTCGCGATGAAGTAGACGATGATGGCGCCGACAAAGTAGATCGCGCCGGCGAGCAGCATCGTGAGGAAGATGTGACCCTTGAGCCCTTTGGAGAGCTGACCCGAGCGCGAGAATGCCTCGAGCACGGCGGTATTCTCGAACGCGATCACGCACGGGACGGCAAACAGCGTCGTAAAAACAATGATACCGGGAATGATAAAGAACAGGGTTGCGACGCCGATGGCCAAACCTTGTAGGAAGAACCCCCCGGCCATGGTGCCCCAGTGGCGTATCCCCCGCTTCACCACATCGGCGATGTCGACCGGCTTGCCCAGATAGGCGTCAGAGCAGGCGTAATACATCGCGGTTTGGAAGATGGCGCTGAGGATGACGAAGAGGAAAATGAAGACGATGAATCCGACGAAGAATGACGCGCCCACCGATGCCACGGCCGCCGGGTCGCCTGACTGGAGTGACGTAGGCGTGAACAACCGCGGGATGACGGCGATTGGCACGTAGAACAGCGCCGCCATGGTGTAGAACTGCGGGAAGTTCTTGCGGAGAAGCTGAAACGTCGCGTCGATCAACTCCGTGGCCGAGCGGGCACG
>Ga0070741_10019946_pt1 | contig 10653 bp, 1 predicted proteins | sample Coa_R1_4_FD_66440 | JGI IMG/M metagenome (GOLD analysis project Ga0070741, IMG submission 66440) | Surface soil microbial communities from Centralia Pennsylvania, which are recovering from an underground coalmine fire - Coalmine... | ecosystem: Environmental > Terrestrial > Soil > Unclassified ... | reverse complement strand
CTACCACGGGATCCTCGACCTTGACCGATGTCACGGGCGCAATCCCCGCACACTACGTCGCCCGCGCAGTGATTGATCCCAATAATGTAAACACCGCTTACGTCACGCTGGACGACTACGGGTTGGCCGCCGGCCAGCACGTGTGGAAAACCACCAATCTTAATAATGCGACTCCGACGTGGACGGCGTCAGGAAGCGGCATTCCCGATGTACCCACCAACTCGATCGTCATTGATCCAAACAATTCCAGTTCCCTGTTTGCCGGCACAGACATTGGGGTGTATCACTCCGCCGACGGCGGAGCTACCTGGAACCCCTATGGAACAGGTCTTCCACGCGTGGCAGTCTTCGATATTGGAATCCAAAGCACGAATCGGGTGCTGCGAGCTGCAACACACGGACGCGGTCTGTGGGAGATTGCCAGTAGTACCGTACAACCACCGACAATCAGCAAGTCCTTCGGCGTTGGCAGCATCGCGCTTAATAGTTCAACCTCGCTGATTTTCACGATTAACAATCCCAATTCAAGCGCTTCGCTGAGTGGTATCACATTCAGCGATACATTGCCCGGTGGCCTAGTTGTGGCAACGCCAAACGGCTTGACCGGGAGCTGCGGCGGAGGATCGATTACTGCGACCCAGGGGACAAATAGCGTCAGTCTGGCGAGCGCAACGCTGGCCGCGAGCGGATCTTGTATATTTTCGGTGAACGTAACCGGCATTACCGCCGGAGCGCAGAACAACACCACGGGCGTGGTCACGGCAACCGAGAGCGGAGCTGGGACGACCAGCAATACGGCTACCCTCACAGTGGTGGCGCCGCCTACGATCACCAAGTCTTTTGGCGCGGCAACGGTCCCGCTGAACGGAACGGTCTCGTTGACCTTTACAATCAATAATCCCAACAGCGGGACTACACTGAACGGAATCGGATTCACCGACAACCTGCCTGCCGGCCTTTCTGTCAACATAGTCAGCTTCAGCAATAACTGCGGCGCTTCTTTCAGTGGTACAAATACGACCACGATCGTAATTTCGGGGGGCACGCGGGCAGCGGGCGCGTCGTGCACGGTGTCAGGCAACGTGACGGGTACAACCCCGGGAAGCAAGAGCAACACCACCACTGCGATAACCTCGACAGAAGGCGGAACGGGCACAACGAGCAACACCGCGGTAGTGACCGTGGTCCAGCCGCCGACGGTCAGCGAAGCGTTCGGAGCAGCCACACTCTCGGATGTTGGAACGACGACGATCACTTTCACGATCAATAACCCGAACACCGCTACGGCGCTGACTGGGATCGGTTTCACAGATTCGCCGATAACAAACTTCCTGGTATCCACTCCCAATGGCCTGACGGGCACCTGCATTAGCGCAGGCGGGGGAGTAACCAATGCCGGCACGGTGACGGCGGCCAGCAGTTCATCGAGTATTGCGCTTTCGGGGCTGGGGCTTGCGGCTAACAGCTCTTGCACATTCTCGGTCAATGTGACCGGCGACAATCCAGGCTTCGCGGGAATAATCAACAACAAGACGACTCAAATAACTTCCAACGAAGGCGGCACGGGCGCAACCAGCAACACGGCCAGTATTCTTCTGCTCATACCACCTTCGATCGGCAAGGCGTTCGGCGGGAGCACTATTCCGCTGAATGGAACCACTTCACTGACCTTCACCCTGAGCAATAGCAACCCAAGCAATGGCTTTACTGGAGTCGGTTTCACCGACAGCTTCCCCTCTGGTCTTATCGTCGCCACACCCAACGGACTTAGCAATACCTGCGGCGGAACCCCCACGGCAATCGCAGGATCGGGAAGCGTATCGCTGAGCGGAGTCTCGCTTGCAGGCAGCGCCTCGTGCACGCTTACTGTGAACGTGACCGGCACGACCGCCGGAGTGAAGAACAACGTCACCACGGCCGTGACTTCCAACGAGGCCGGCCCGGGCAACACGGCTGCAGCTTCTCTCGGCGTGGCTGCTCCGCCGGCCATCAGCAAGGCGTTCGGCGCGTCCACGATTCCGCTGAATGGTTCAACCTCGTTGACGTTCACCATCACCAACCCAACCAGCGGCGTTGCGTTGAGCGGGATAGGGTTCACTGATAACTTGCCCTCAGGACTGATCGTAGCAACACCAAATAATCTGAACAACAACGGCTGCAGTGGGACGGCGACGGCAGTGGCAGGTTCCTCTTCCGTAAGCCTGAGCGGTGGAACGCTGGCGGGTAACAGCTCGTGCACCATCACCCTCAACATAACCGGAACCACGGCGGGAGTAAAAAACAACACCACCGGAGCAGTGACCTCGACCGAAGGCGGGACAGGTACTACCAGCAACACTGCAGTACTGACCGTTGTAGCTCCGCCGAACATCAGCAAGTTGTTTGGCGCACCCAGGATTGCGGTGACGGGTACGGCATCGCTGAGCTTTACGATTAGTAACCCGAACGCCGGAACGACATTAACCGGCATCGCATTCAGCGATACGCTGCCGGCGGGCTTGGTCATCAACACACCCAATGGCCTTAGCGGCTCATGCGGCGGTGGCACGATTACCGCCACGCAGAACACCAACGTGATCAGCCTTTCGGGAGCATCACTTGCGGCTTCGGGATCGTGCACGTTTTCGGTAAATGTGCTTGGAACGGCTGGCGGAGACCAGAACAATACTACCGGCAACGTGACCTCAACCGAGGGCGGAACAGGCGGAACCGCGTCCGCTACCATTAACGTGATAGCCCCGCCGACGCTCAGCCTCGCATTCAATCCCACCACCATCGCGTTGGCTGCGACCACTTCGTTGCAGTTCACCATTACTAATCCGGCGGCCAACACGACGGCTTTGAACGGAGTTACCTTTACAGATACTTTGCCCGCGGGGCTCACGGTGGCCAATGCTTCGGTCGGAGTTTGCGGTGGAACGTTGACCACCACGAATCCCACAACCATCCACCTGACAGGCGCGACCGTCAACACAAACAGCCCGTGCGTGTTCAGCGTGACCGTGACCGGAGCAACTGCCGGCAGCTACAGCAATATCGTCTCCGGCGCCGGCGCGATTACTTCAACCACCAGCGGCGTCGGAGCGACTGGGCCGGCCAGCAACACGGCCACCCTGGCCGTAGCCGCCCCACCGACCATCAGCAAGGCGTTTGGCGCATCCACGATTCCGCTGAATGGCTCAACCTCGTTGACGTTCACCATTACCAACCCAACCAGCGGCGTTGCGTTGAGCGGGGTGGCATTTACCGACAATCTGCCAGCGGGCCTGGTGGTAGCGACGCCAACCAATCTGAACAACACGTGTGGAGGAACGGCTACCGCTGCCGCCGGTTCTTCTTTGGTAAGCCTGAGCAGTGGAGCCTTGACCGGCAACAGCTCGTGCAGCATCAGCGTCAACGTAACCGGAACCACGGCCGGCGTGAAGAGCAATACCACCGCCGCTGTGACTTCGACAGAAGGCGGGACGGGAACAACGAGCAACACCGCAGTGCTGACGGTCGTGGCGCCGTCCACCATCAGCAAGGCCTTCAATCCAACCAGCGTTGTGTTAAATGCCAGCAGCACACTGAGCTTTACTATCACCAACCCGAATACGGCCAGCGCCCTGAGTGGAGTGGCTTTCACCGACAACTTGCCCGCGGGCGTGGTCGTAGCGGCTATACCCAACGCGACTGGTTCCTGCGGCAGCGGCACAATTACGGCAACGGCGGGAAGCGGCACCATCGGCTTGTCAGGTGGAACGCTGACGGCATCGCCTGCCCCCGGATCATCGTGTACGTTTTCAGTCAATGTGACCGGCACAACTGCAGGGAGCAAGAGCAACACCACAGGGAATGTAACTTCGACAGAGGGCGGAACGGGTGCGACCAGCAACACGGCGATCCTGATAGTGATAGCGCCGCCTTCCATCGCCAAGTCATTCACCCCAACCACGATTGCACCGAGCGCAACCACCTCGCTGCAGTTCACTATCACCAACCCAGCGGCGAACACGGTCGCTTTGACCGGTGTTGCGTTCAGCGACACGCTACCGACCGGGCTGACGGTGGCCAATGGCTCCGCCGGCACATGCGGCGGGACTGTGACGACAACGGCTCCAACAGGAATCACTCTGACGGGAGCGAGTATCGCGACGAGCAGTCAATGCGTGTTCAGCGTGACCGTCACCGGTGCGGTTGCCGGCAACTATACCAATACCACTGGTCCTGTCAGTTCCACTAATGGCGGTACCGGCAACACAGCATCGGCCGACTTGACTGTGACCAACACTACTGATGTCTCGGTAACTTTGGCGCATCATCCAGATCCGGCGGCGTTTGGCGGCAGCCTGGTCTTTGTCGCAACCGTAACTAATAACGGGCCGAACACAGCCAATGTGACTTTCACTGAGACCCTTACAGGGGCGCAGTCCCTGGTTTCGGCAATTCCGAGCGTAGGAACGTGCGGTACGACGGAACCGGTTACGTGCAACCTGGGCAGTATGACCAATGGTCAGACGGCAACGGTCACGGTTGTGGTTACGCCATTGCTGGGAAGAAGCATTACTGGAACGGCGAAGGCGACAACGGATATCACCGATACAAATGTGAACAACAGTACGGCCAGCAGTACGGCCCGAATCAGGTTCAAGCCGTTTCATTTTTAAAACAGTATCCAGTATTCAGATTTGTGGGCGGGGCCGTGGCGCCGCTACGGTAAGTCTCCCCATGGGAGACTTACCGTCATTTGGCCATCTTCCGCAATTATTCGGCGGTCTTCGGAAGAATCGCGTCCGCCTTATGCGGTTAACATAAAGATATAGCGCATTGTATTAATTCCCCATAATGGGCATTCCATTTTTGGAATTTATTTTGACGGGTGTACAGACATATCCAGCTTTGTCATGCTTTGTCATTGAGTTCAGGTTAAATCTGGTAGTTATCAAATAGTTAATTGCCAACTCCGTAAGAGCAGCATAGGATAGCGCAATCTTTCCAGTTCAGTCTTAGGTTCACATCGGTCTTTAGCTTTGGATGTGCAAATACAAATGCATGTGGGTCGTACTTTGCGACGGCGAGCGGCCTTCTGCGGTTTTTTGCGCTAGACCATAAACACAAACACGTGCGTTCGACGCGTGTATTAACGATTCATTCTTAAGGGGCGAGCGGCATGAGGCATATCTTTACAAATATCTGCACGAATACCGGCTGTAAGGTTGTCCGTGGATTGATTTCAGCCATCTTCTTTTTGGCGATTGTTTCTGTGCTGCAAGGCGCGCCAGCCAAGCCGGCCGGGAACGCCAGCTCGGGAAAGGCCGCGGCCGCAAAGTCTGAGAGCGCGAAGCCCGCAGCCAGAAAAGAAGCCGAAACCGAGGTTCCCCAGGCGCAGACGGCAGATCAAGAGAACGAAGCAGAGAGCGACCCCGATATGCCCACGTTCGCGCATGGGAACATCAAGGTGGGGATTGATGAGGAGACATATTTAAAGCTACGCGCCGAACACATCATGCGGCTGCGCGGGTTAAGCGACCCGAGCAAAGTTGACCCACATGCTCGCGGCAACGCGATCCGCATGATGGAGCAGCAGGAGGCGCAGCAGGCACAAGAGTTGAAGGCGAGGACAGGGCCCTCGGACACCGGTCCGCCGCCCAGCGGCACGACCTGGACGGAGATTGGGCCTTCTCCTATCCCGAACGGCCAAACTTCGCCGATATTTGATCCGGCGGGAGAATTTCCCGTAAGCGGGCGCGTTACCGCGATCGCGGTGCATCCCACAAACTCAAATATTCTTTATGCGGGAGCGGCGCAGGGCGGAGTGTATCGTTCGCTGGATGGCGGCGCGACCTGGACTCCGCTGATGGATAACGCCTTGTCGCTGGCAATTGGAGCCATTGCCATTGCTCCATCGCAACCTTCTACGATTTATGTTGGCACCGGAGAAGCAAATTTTTCAGGCGACAGCTTCTTTGGCGTTGGCGTCTATCGTATCGATAACGCCGATACTACCCCGGTTCTAGTTGGGCCACTCAATAAAGATGGATTAGGCAACGATGTGATGACGGGACGGGCAATTTCCCAGATCCTGGTGCATCCCACAGATCCGAACACGATTTTTGTGTCTACGACCTCCGGTGTCGGCGGTATCGGAGGCAGGCCCTTCAACATTCTTCCATTGCGAGGCCTCTTTCGTTCCACAAATGCCGCTGGCCCAGCCGGTTCGGTCACGTTTACGAAGCTGACAGTGGCTACCGCTGCGGGCGGCGACCGTGCGATTACCGACATCGCCATGGACCCAAGCAATCCCAATAACATCGTGGCGGCGGTTTTTGGAACTGCGGCAGCGGGAGATGGAGGTTATTACCTTTCTACAAATGCTCTGGCTGTTACTCCCACTTTCACTCAAACACTCGTGCTGAATGCAGTAGCGATGAAATTTGCCATCAACAAAGTGGGATCGGTGGTCACGGTGCTGGCCGGTAGCGGTGATGGCGGCGGAGCCTCGGGCAGATTGAGGCGCTCCGTCGATGGCGGCGCAACCTGGAGTGCAACTATCCCTTCTGCCAATGGCTATTGCGGAGGGCAGTGTTTTTATGACGCCAATATAGCCATGAACCCGGGAAATGCCAACATCATCTTTACTGGAGGCCCGGGAAATCCTCGAATCTTAAGAAAGTCAACCGATGGCGCTGTTTCTTTCAGCAATGTTGGCACTATGGTCCACGCCGATACCCATGCAATTGTGTTCGACCCCTCGAATACCACGGTGATGTATACGGGAGATGACGGCGGTATCTTCAAATCTACGGATTCAGGCAATACCTGGACCAGCCTCAATAATTCGACTTTCAGGGCCACTCAGTTTCAGAGTCTGTCTTTACACCCCCGTGACCGCGAGTTCATGATTGGCGGCACGCAGGACAACGGCACAGAACTCAGGAATCCGGATTCAAGCTGGTTCCGTGCTGATTTCGGCGATGGGGGATTTGCCCTGGTTGATCAGAGCGCAACAGACACGACCACGGTGACCATGTACCACACCTACTTCAATCAGACCAACAATCTGATTGGCTTCGCTAGAACTCTTACGGCGCCATGCGCCAATGAAGGCAATTGGGCATTTCTCGGACCGTTCGCTACCGACAATACGCCTGTCTGTGATGGTTCCCCGAACACGATCTTTAACGGACTTAGCCTTAGCGACCCAGTGCTGTTCTACGCGCCCATGGCGTTGGGCCCCGGCACACCCAACACGGTTTACTACGGCACGAACAAGCTATATCGCTCACCCGACAGGGGCGTAACCATGACTGCGATGAGCCAGGCATTGGCAACGCCCATAAGCGCAATTGGCATTTCAGCGCAAAACGATAACGTTCGCATTGTCGGACTAGCAGGTGGCAAGGTCTTTGCCACCACAACTGGATCAAGCACCCTGACCGATGTCACAGGTCCAATTCCAGGGTGTTATGCCGCGCGCACGGTCATCGATCCCAATAATGTGGACACGGCTTACGTGACACTTTCGTGCTTCGGATTGCCAGCGGGTCAGCATGTTTGGAAGACCACCAATCTGAGTGGCGCTCCTCCAACCTGGACGGCATCAGGCAGCGGCATTCCCGATGTTCCTACCAACGCTTTCGTTATCGATCCGCGAGATTCGACCTCCTTATACGCTGGCACCGATATTGGCGTGTATCACTCAACGGACAGTGGCGCGACCTGGAACCCTTATGGGACGGGACTGCCCCGAATCGCGGTCTTCGACATGGCCATCCAAAGCCGCCAGCGTGTTCTGAGGATAGCTACCCATGGACGCGGAATTTGGGAGATTGGCATCACGCCCATAGGGCCTCCGACCATTGATAAAGCGTTCGGAGCTTCCCACATCCCGTTGAACGGAACAACTTCGCTCACTTTCACTCTCACCAACCCGAATTCAGGAACCAGCCTGACCGGCATCGGGTTTACCGATACGTTGCCCTCAGGATTGGTGCTCTCCACGCCCAGCGGGTTGACCGGAAGTTGCGGCGGCGGAACGATTACAGCAATTGATGGCGGCGCCAGCATCAGCCTGAGCGGGGCGACGCTGGCCTCCGGTGAAGTATGCACATTCTTGGTGAATGTGAATGGCATCACTGAGGGACCACAAAACAACACGACAAGCGCTGTCACCTGCAACGAAGTTGGCGGAGGTGAAACCGCTTCAGCTACCGTCACGGTAGGCTTGGCGCCAACCATCACCAAGAGTTTCGGCGCGGGGACAATTCCGCTCGGTGGAACCACCTCACTGACCTTCAACATCAGTAATCCTAATACCGACATTACGCTGAACGGTATTGGGTTTACAGACAATCTGCCGACCGCGGCGCCTGCGACGCTGATCGTGGCCACGCCCGGCAGTCTGAGCAGCTCTTGCACCGGCACCGCGACTGGCGCAGACGGCTCTTCGTCGGTGTCTCTATCCGGCGCGAGCCTGGTTGCAGGAGCAAGCTGCACGGTCTCGGTGACAGTACAGGGAACACGAGCCGGCACGGTAAGCAACAACGTCACCGTAACTGACACCACAACTGGAACAGGCAACACTTCAACTGCCGTTATTACAGTGGCACCAGGTAATACCACGACGACGGTGACTTCGTCGCAGAATCCATCGGTCTTTGGGCAGTCGGTGACCTTTACGGCTACGGTTGCCGGTGTCCCGCCGGCAGTGGGAACGCCAACGGGGACGGTGACTTTCCTGGATGGCGGTAACCCGATCGCCACCCGGCCACTGAGCAGCGGCGTGGCTACATTCATTACCTCCGCTCTGCCCGTAGGCAGTCATACAATCACGACCACCTATGCCGGCGATGCGAACTTCAACGGCAGCGCGGGATCGCTGACGGGGAATCCGCAGGTGGTCAACAAAGCCAATACCACGACGCCGACTGTCACTTCATCCGTGAATCCGTCGGTATTCGGCCAATTTGTAACCTTCACCGCCACAATCACGGCGTCTGCGCCCGGCGCGGGAACGCCGACGGGCATCGTCCTCTTTAAGGATGGTGTAAGCACAATCGGCAGCGGCCCGCTCATCGGAGGAGTGGCAACGTTCTCGACATCGACGCTCTCCGTCGGTAGCCACACGATTACGACGACTTACAATGGAGATTTCAACTTCAACGGCAGCACTGGATCGCTGAACTCAAATCCACAAGTCGTCAATCAGGCGAACACCATCGCGGTGCTTTCATCCAACAATAATCCATCCATATTCGGCCAGTCGGTGACGTTCACCGCCACCGTGGCTGTGGCTTCTCCCGGATCGGGGACGGCTACGGGTACGGTTACCTTCAAGGACGGCGTAACCACTCTGGGTACGGGCGCTCTTAGCGGCGGTGTTGCGACCTTCACAACGACGGCGCTGGCGGCGGGGAACCACACTATCACCGGGGTTTACGGCGGCGATGCTAATTTCACTGGCACTACGGGATCGCTGAACTCCAACCCGCAGGTGGTTAATAAGGCTGACACCAACACGACGACGGTGACCTCGTCGCTGAATCCATCGATCTTCGGGCAATCTGTGACTTTCACCGCAACAGTTGCGGCAGTGCCACCGGGAGCGGGCACGCCGACCGGAACGGTTACGTTCCTCGATGGCGGCGGCTCGATTGGCAGCGGGACGCTCAGCGGAGGCGTGGCCACGCTTACGACTTCGGCTCTGGCGGCCGGCAATCATATCATCACGACTAGCTACAGTGGTGACGCGAACTTCAACGTCAGCACGGGCTCGTTGACCGGGAATCCGCAAGTGGTTAATCAGTCGAACACAACAGCGGTGGTTGTTTCCAACAATAACCCCTCGAACTTTGGCCAGTCCGTGACCTTTACAGCCACGATATCGGCAGTTCCTCCGGGAGCGGGCACTCCTACGGGTAACGTCACATTTAAGGATGGCAGCACAACGCTGGGTTCGGGCGCGCTGAGTAGCGGGGTGGCCACCTTTGCCACCACTACGCTGACGGCGGGGAGCCACAGCATCACAGCGGTCTATGGCGGCGACGCCAACTTCAGCGGCAGTGCGTCAGCGGTTTTGACCCAGGTTGTAACTGGCACCGACATTTCGGTCACGCTGACGCACGCTCCCGATCCGGCTGTAATCGGCGGCAAGCTGAAATTCGTTGCCATCGTGACCAACAACGGGCCGCAAACAGCCAATGTCACATTCACAGAAAGCTTTATCGGAGCCCAATACCTGGTTTCGGCTGTTCCTAGCACGGGAACATGCGGAACAACCGAGCCGGTCACCTGCCCCCTGGGGAGCATGACCACCGGTCAGTCGGCAACGGTCACGATTGTGGTTACGCCGCTGATAGGAAGAAACATCACGGGAACGGCTTCGATGACACTGGATATTCCTAATACAGATACGACCAACAACACGGCCAGCAGTACGGCCCGAATCAGGTTCAAGCCGTTTCATTTTTAACAGTATTCAGTACCCAGACTCCGGGGGCATAGCAGCAACAAGGCTGCTGTGCCCTTGCGCAGTCACACAATCCTTAGTGATTGGTTGCACCGTACTACTTCGCACCTATATTCTTGTTCGCATGTCATTGGTTTTGCGGGAGCTATTAGCGTTTTCAACGTAGCTATAGACTTCCGTAGCCAATCGTTTCTTTGATTCGCCTG
>Ga0070741_10019945_pt1 | contig 10654 bp, 9 predicted proteins | sample Coa_R1_4_FD_66440 | JGI IMG/M metagenome (GOLD analysis project Ga0070741, IMG submission 66440) | Surface soil microbial communities from Centralia Pennsylvania, which are recovering from an underground coalmine fire - Coalmine... | ecosystem: Environmental > Terrestrial > Soil > Unclassified ... | reverse complement strand
GACCTGCGCGAGACCTACGACTGGGGCTGGCAGGAACTGCATCGCATCGAAGCCGAGATGTCGGCGACGGCCGAGCGCATCAAGCCCGGCGCGACGACCGCCGAGGCGATCGACCTCATCGAGCACGACCCCGCGCGCAGCGTCGACGGCGTCGACGCCTACCGCGCCTGGCTGCAGGAGATCCACGACCAGGCGCTCAACGACCTCGACGGCACGCACTTTGACATCGACCCGCGCATCAAGCGCGTCGAAGTCATGATCCCGCCGCCCGGCGGGCCGCTCGCCATCTACTACACCGGCCCGAGCGAGGACCTCTCGCGCCCCGGGCGCACCTGGTGGCCAACGGGCACCCGCACCCGCTTCCCGAAGTGGCAGGACGTCACCACCGCCTACCACGAGGGCGTACCCGGGCACCACCTGCAGGTCGGCGGCACGCGCGTGCTCGACCTCACGCGCTACCAGCGCGTCATGACCTTCGTCTCAGGCCACGGCGAGGGCTGGGCCCTCTACGCCGAGCGGCTCATGGCAGAGCTCGGCTACCTCGAGCGCCCTGACTACTACATGGGCATGCTCAGCGGCCAGGCGATGCGCGCCGCGCGCGTGATCATCGACATCGGCATGCACCTCGAGCTGCCGATCCCGAAGCACGAATCGTTCCACCCGGGTGAGACCTGGGACCACGACCTCGCGCGCGCGTTTCTGATTGACCGCACCGGCCGCGACGCTGAGGCGATGTCGAGCGAGGTCCTCCGCTACCTCGGCTCGCCCGCGCAAGCGATCAGCTACAAGGTCGGCGAGCGCGCCTGGCTCGCCGCCCGCGAGTCAGCGAAACAACGACACGGCGCCGAATTCGACCTCAAGCGGTTCCACACCCAGGCGCTCGCCCTCGGCCCGATGGGTCTCGCGCAGCTCCGCACCGAGCTCGAGGCGCTCGCCTAGCGCCGTTCAGCGGTCGGTCAGCTCGTCCGACGCTGGCGGGATTAGCACGCCAACCGCCCACTCGTAGCCGTCCGGGTCGCGCACGCACACCTCACGCCAGCCGTGTCCCTTGTCGACCGCCGGTACGGCGACCACGGCGCCCGCCGCAATCGCGCGTGCCTGTACCGCGTCCGGGTCCATGCCGAGCACGCGGATCTGCGCGCCGATGCCACGGGGCTCGCCCGATGTCAACGCACCGGACCAAGGATGGTCCTCGTGCGTGTGGTCCGCGTGCAACATCACCTCGGCCGGCCCGACACGCAGCGCCGCGAAGTCGATGTCGCGGTAGTGCACCTGCGCCTCGAACACCGCCTTGTAGAACGCGCACGACGCCTCGGTGTCGCGCACGAGCAGGTTGAGCGAGAGCGGTGGCAGCAGCGCGCCGTACCGGAAGCCCGGCATCCACGGCTCGCCGTTCCGCAGCTTCGCCATATCACCTCACCGACGCGGTCGCCGCGACCGCCGGGCCACGCCTACCGCAGCACGAACAGGTCTTCAGACCTGTCTTGATCGCTCAGGGAACGATGTCGCGAAACCAGAGAGCAGGTGGTCGGGGCGACTGGATTCGAACCAGCGACCTCCTGAACCCCATTCAGGTGCGCTACCGGGCTGCGCCACGCCCCGACACGACCGATCGTATCACGCGCCGCGCCGCGTCTGCACCTTGAAGAACCGGGCGCCACCCCGGCCGCCCGTCTTGATCCCCACGATCTCCGTGTCGCTGAGGTCCGGGCTCGTCGTCAGGTACCGTTGCACCATCCGGCCCACCGGCTGCGCGACGAGTACCGCCAGCATCGACGCCAAGATCACGTTCGGCAGCCGCTCCGCGCGGTTGCGGCTGCCCATCGTCAGCATCGACGCCACGCCCGCCAGCGCGCCCGCCACCGCCAGGTTCGTACCGCACAGCGGCGACACCGCCAGGTGCCCTTCGCCGGATTTCAGCCGTGCCAGCGCCTCGTGCGTCGACGACTCGAGCAGCTCCTTCGGGACGTCGGCGTACAGGTAGTAGCCATCGCGCGTCGCGCGACCGACCATGCGGATATCGTGGCCGATGCGCCGGAGCATCACTGTGATGGTGGCATGCTCGAGCGCGTGGTTGCGGCGCACGGTCCCGACGAGCTTGCCAACCATCCGCTGCCTCCTCGTAGAAATCGTCGGCAGTATAGGACTCTGACCGCAACTTTCGGATAGACGTGGCCTTTCCAGCGGCCGTACGATCCCGACACGAGCGGCGGCCCGGCGCCGCGGCACGAGGTCATGATGGTAGCCCTGCCTCAGCACGACACGTCCGGCGCCCTGAACGAGGAGGAATGCTGGCAGGCCGCTGTGCAGAAGCGCCAGTCGTCCGACGGACTCTTCTATGTCGCGGTCGTCACGACCGGCATCTACTGCCGACCCTCGTGCCCCTCGCGCACGCCGCTCCGCAAGAACGTCCGCTTCTTCCCGACGGCCGAGGCCGCCGAGGCGGACGGCTTCCGCGCCTGCAAGCGCTGCCGGCCGCGCGAGCCGATGCGTCCCGATGCCCGCCTCGTGCGCGACATCTGCCGCCGCCTCGAATACGCCGACGAGCCGCTGACGCTCGCGCAGCTTTCGGCCGAGTTCGGCGTCAGCCGGTTCCATCTCCAACGCACGTTCAAGAGGGTCACCGGGCTCTCACCGAAGGTGTACGCCGCTTCGCACCGCGCCGCCCGCCTCCGGCGCGCGCTCCGCGACGGCCAGCGCGCCACTCAGGCGGCGTTCGCAGCCGGCTTCGCCTCGACGAGCCGCGCGTACGCGGCCGCCGACGACCTGCTCGGGATGACGCCCGGGCGCTACGGGCGCGGTGGCGAAGGCATGGTGCTCTCGTTCACCGTCGCGACGAGCTCCTTTGGCCGCATGCTCGTCGCCGCCACTGAGCGCGGCGTCTCGACGCTGATCTTCGGCAACGACGACGGTGAGCTCGAAGCAGAGCTGCACGCGGAGTATCCGCGGGCGTCCATCCGCCGCGACGACGCCGGCACCCGCCGCTGGGTGGAAGCCGTGCTCGTGAGCGTCGACCGCGGCGTCGAACAGCCGCAGCTTCCGCTCGACATCCGCGCGACGGCCTTCCGTGCCCGCGTCTGGGCGGAGTTGCGACGCATCCCGCGCGGCGAGACGCGCACCTACGGCGAGGTCGCCCGCGCGATCGGCGCGCCCGGCGCCGCGCGCGCCGTCGGTAACGCCTGCAACGCCAATCCGGTGCCGGTCATCGTGCCCTGCCACCGGGTGGTTGCCGCCGACGGCACACTCGGCGGCTTCCGCTACGGGCTCGCCCGCAAGCGCGAGTTGCTCTCACGCGAGCGAAGCTAGGTAGGCGGAGGCCTTCGCAAAGCGTGCCGCCGTTGCCGGCCGTCTCGAGACGGCCTACGCTGACCTTAGCGTCCGCTCAGTGATATGCTGACGCGGACATATCGCCCGCGCAGCGCCAGGAGGTCCTCGGTGGTCACCCAGACGAAAGAACCCGCCCAAGCGCCCGCCGCCCGAAAGTACGAGCACTTCATCGCCGGCCAGTGGGTGTCGCCCGCGACCGGCCACACCTACGAGCGCCGCAGCCCCGCCACCGGAGACCTCGTCGAGACGATCGCCTGGGGCGACGTCGAGGACGCGCGCACGGCGATCGACGCCGCCCGCGGCGCGTTCGATGCCGGCACATGGGCGAAGGCGCCTGCCCAGCAGCGCGCACAGGTGCTCCGCAAGACAGCGGAGAAGATCCGCGCCGAACTGCTCCCGCTCGGCCAGCTCCTGTCGAAGGAGGTCGGCAAGCCCCAGTCCATGGCCATCGCCGAAGTGGCGATGACCGCCGACGTCTTCGACTACTACGCCGGTCTCGCGCTCGACATGCACGGCGAGTCTGTGACCAACTTCGCGCCCGACGCCGTCGGCATCACGATGCACGAGCCCGTCGGCGTCGTCGGCGTGATCACGCCGTGGAACTTCCCGGTGCTCCTCATCTCATGGAAGCTCGCGCCCGCGCTCGCCGCCGGCTGCACGATCGTCGCCAAGCCATCGGAGTTCACGGCCGGCACGACGTTCGAGCTGGCGCGTATCATCAGCGAAGCCGGGGCGCCCGCTGGCGTCATCAACGTCGTCACTGGCCCCGGCCCAGTCGTCGGCGCCGAACTTGCGGCATCGGCGAAGGTCGACAAGGTCGCGTTCACCGGCTCGACGGCCGTCGGCAAGACGATCATGCAGGCGGCCTCCGGCAACCTGAAGAAGATCTCGCTCGAGCTCGGCGGCAAGTCACCCAACATCGTCTTCGCCGACGCGAACATCGATGCGGCGGTCGGCGGCGCCTTCTTCGGCATCTACCTGAACACCGGCCAGGTGTGCCAGGCCGGCTCGCGCCTGCTCCTCCAGGAGTCCATGAAGGACGAGTTCCTCGCCAAGCTGCAGGCCTTCACGAAGACCGTGAAGGTCGGCAATCCGGAGGATCCGTCGACGACAATGGGCCCCGTCATCAACGAGCAGCAGCTCGACAAGGTCGTCCGCTACGTGCATGCCGGCCAGGAGGAAGGCGCCACGATGCTCTGCGGCGGCGGCCGCCTCACCGGCGGCGACTACGACCGCGGCCTCTACGTCCAGCCGACGATCTTCGACAACGTCCGCAACGACATGGCGATCGCGCGGGAGGAGATCTTTGGCCCGGTGCTCTCCGTCATCACGTTCAAGGACGCCGACGAGGCGCTGCGCATCGCCAACGACACGATCTACGGCCTCGCCGCCGCCGTCTGGACGAAGGACATCAACACCGCCTTCAAGATGGCGAAGGGCATCCAGGCCGGCACGGTCTGGGTCAACGCCTACCACAGCGCCGGCCTGCCGTTCATGCCGTACGGCGGCTACAAGCAGTCCGGGATCGGCCGCGAGCTCGGCCGTGAGGGCCTCGAGGAGTACCTCGAGACCAAGGCGGTGCAGATCAAACTCAGCTAGGCGGCCGCGGCCGGCATCAGCTGTCGCGTCCACGGCGCGGGCTTGCTGTCCGCGCCGTGGCACATCGTCACGGCGCTACGCCGGGACGCCCGCCGGCTCGCGCTCCGGCTCCGGCCGCGAGCCGGCCTTCTCGAACACGTAGGACCCGTCGCGGTAGTCCACCCGCACGACGTCGCCCTCACGGAACTCGCCCGCCAGGATGCGGCGCGCCAGCGCGTTCTCGATCTGGCGCTGCACCGTCCGCCGGAGCGGCCGCGCGCCGTAGACCCGGTCGAAGCCCTCCTTCACGAGCTCTTCCTTCGCCGCGTCGGTCACCTCGAAGTCCACCTTGCGGTCCGCTAGACGCTTGCGCACCTCGTTCAGCATCAGGTCGACGATCTGTCGCAGCTCCGCTTCCGTCAGCGGCTCGAACACGATGATCTCATCGATGCGGTTCAGAAACTCCGGCCGGAACGCCTCGCGCAGCGCCCGCTCGATCTGCTCCTGCCGCAACGAGCGCTGGCCGTCGTCCTGCGCCCGGCTCGTCACGAAGCCGAACCGCCCCTTGTTCTCGGAGCTGGTGCCGAGGTTTGATGTCATGATGATGATCGTGTTCCGGAAGTCGACCGTCCGCCCCTGGCCATCGGTCAGGCGTCCGTCGTCGAGGATCTGGAGCAGTACGTTGAACAGGTCGGGGTGCGCCTTCTCGATTTCGTCGAACAGGATCACCCGGTACGGCCGCCGACGGACCGCCTCCGTCAGTGAGCCGCCCTCCTCGTAGCCCACGTACCCAGGCGGCGCGCCGATAATGCGCGACACCGTGTGCCGCTCCTGGTACTCCGACATGTCGAGGCGGATCATCGCCTCCTCGTCGTCGAACAGGTACTCCGCCAGCGCGCGCGCCAGCTCCGTCTTGCCGACGCCCGTCGGCCCGAGGAAGATGAAGCTGCCGATCGGCCGCTTCGGGTCCTTCAGTCCCGCCCGCGCGCGGCGCAGCGCCTCCGCCACGGCCTCGACCGCCTTGTCCTGGCCAATGACGCGCTGGTGCAGCGCCTCTTCGATGTGCAGCAGCTTCTCCGCCTCGCCCTCGAGCATGCGGCTGACCGGGATCCCGGTGATCGATGCGATCAGCTCGGCGATGTCCTTCTCCGTAACCGTCATGTCCGCCGTGTGCGTGCGCTCCCATTCGGCCTTCGCCGCCTCGTATTCGGCCTGCAGCTCGAGCACTTGCTGGCGGATACGCGCCGCCGCCTCGTAGTCCTGCCGGTTCGCCGCCGCCTCGGTCTCCATCTGCAGCTCATCGAGCCGCTTCTTCAGGTCGCGCAGCTCTGGCGTCATCGACTGCTGGTCGATGACGTGCTTGCTCGCCGCCTCGTCGATCAGGTCGATCGCCTTATCCGGAAGGTAGCGCTCGGTGATGTACCGGTCGCTCAGACGCGCCGCGGCGATGATCGCGTCGTCGGAGATGCGCACCTTGTGGTGCGCCTCGTACTTCGGCCGCAGGCCCCGCAGGATCTCGATCGTCTCGTCGGCGCTCGGCTCGTCGAGGAACACGGGCGAGAAGCGGCGCTCGAGCGCGGGGTCCTTCTCAATGTACTTGCGGTATTCGTCGAGCGTCGTGGCGCCGATGACGCGCAGCTCGCCGCGCGCCAGCGCCGGCTTCATCATCGTACTCGCGTCGATCGCGCCCTCCGCGGCGCCCGCGCCGACGACCTGGTGCAGCTCGTCGATGAAGATGATCACCTCGCCCTCGGCGCGCTTGATCTCGTCGATCACCGCCTTCAGACGTTCCTCGAACTCGCCACGGAACTTCGAGCCCGCGATCAACGCCCCCATGTCGAGCGCCAGCAGCCGCTTGCCCTTGATGTTCTCCGGCACATCGCCGCCCACGATCTTCTGCGCCAGCCCCTCGACGACCGCGGTCTTGCCGACGCCCGCCTCGCCGATGATCACCGGGTTGTTCTTCGTGCGGCGGTTCAGGATCTGCATGACGCGCCGGATCTCGACCTCGCGGCCGATCACCGGGTCGAGCTTGCCCTCGCGCGCCGCCGCTGTCAGGTCGATGCTGTACTTCTCGAGCGCGCCGTACTTGCTCTCCGCCGTCGGCGAGTCGACGCGCGCGCTGCCGCGGATCTCCTGGAGCGCCCGGTAGATGCGCTCCTTGTCGACGCCGAACTGCGCCAGAATGCGCGCCGAGTCACCCTCACGCTCGTCTGCGATCGCGATCAGCAGGTGCTCGACACCGACGTATTCGTCCTTGAGGCGCTCGGCCTCGGCGTTGGCTGTCTCGAGCATCTTGACGATACGCGGCGTCGTGTACACCTGCACAACGTCGTACGCTAGCTTCGGCGCGCGCGCCAGCGTCTCCGCGACCCGCTGGACGAGCGCCCGCACGTCGATATTCATCGCCTCCAGGATGCGCGGCGCCAGTCCGTCGCGATGCTGCAGCAGCGCCAGGAGGACGTGCTCGACGTCCCACTGCGAGTGGCGCTGCTGACGCACCATCTCTTGTGAGGCGGCCAGCACCTCCTGCGCCTGTTGTGTGAACCGATCCTGTCTCATCATGTCCGTTGCCCTTCTCCCACCTCGCGACGCCCTGCCGTCGACGGCCGCTACGCTCGTTATCGCTTGCCTTCGTACTGCGCGACTTCTGCGCGGAGGCGCTGCAGCTCTTCCTCCATCTGGCGCATCCGCTCACTCATGCGCAGGATCACCTCGACGCCCGCCAGGTTCACGCCGAGATCATTGATCAGCCGCTGCACCTGCCGCAGCCGCGCCACGTCCGAGCGCGAGTACAGCCGGATGTTTCCGCGCGAGCGCTTCGGCTCGACCAGACCGGCGCGCTCATACTGGCGCAGCGTCTGGGCGTGCATGCCGACCATCCGCGCCGCGATCGAGATGACATAGACCGGCTCGTCCGGGTCGTGGTGCTGGTCGTCGAATGGTTCTTGTCCGTCCATCGCTCGCACATCCACCATCAGAGGCCGCTCGCCCGCAGCTCCTCGAACAGCGCTCGCTGCCGGTCGTTCAGCTGCCGCGGCAGCCTCACTCGCACCCGTGCGTGCAGGTCGCCCTTCCCCTCGCGGCCGAGCCGCGGCATGCCAAGCCCCGTCAGCTTGAACACGCGCCCGTTCTGCGTCAGCGGCGGGATCTTCAGCATCACCTTCGCGGTCAGTGTCTGTACTTCGACCTCGCCGCCCAGCACTGCCACCGTCAACGGTACGTCGATGTCCTCGTACAGGTCGTCACCCCGGCGCTCGAAGCGGTGGTGCGGCCGCACCCTGATGCTGAGGATGAGGTCTCCCTTCGCGCCGCCAGCGATGCCCGGCGGCCCCTCGCCCGCCACCCGGACGCGCGAACCGGTCGCGACTCCCGGTGGGATCTTCACTTCGAGCCGCCGCGGACGGGCGACCACGCCATCGCCCTCGCACGTGTGACACGTCGCCCCCGCGATCTCCCCGCTTCCGCCGCACGTCGGACACGCATCGTGCGACAGCATCTCGATCGTCCGGGTGGTGCCGTGGTACGCCTCCTCGAGCGTCACCTCGACCGGCTGCTCGACATCTGCGCCGCGCCGGCTGAACGGGCGTGTACGCGTCCGCGTGCCCGCCCCGCCTCCGCCGCGACCGAAGAACTGGCTGAACACGCTCCCCAGGTCGCCTAGGTCACCCAGGTCCCCGAGATCGTTCACCTCGAACGTCTGGAAGCCCCCGTTCCCGCCGAACCGCGCACCCCGCTGACGCCGCGCCTCCTCGATCTGGTCGGCGTACTCCCACTGGTCGCCGTACTTGTCGTACTTCCGGCGCTTCTCCGGGTCCGAGAGCACCTCGTACGCGGCGTTGATCTCCTTGAACTTCGACTCGGCCTCCTTGTCGCCCGGGTTGACATCAGGGTGGTAGCGCCGGGCGAGCCGACGGTACGCCGCCCGCAACTCTTTGTCGGAGGCGTCGCGCTTCACTCCCAAGGTCGCGTACAGGTCGGCCATGCCTCAACTATAGCGACTACCGACGGACATTACAACCTTGACATCATCAACCCTGCTATTTGCACCATCAAACCCCTTGACATCATGACCATCGTTGGCTAGAGTTGTGGCAGAGAAACGGCCCGGCGTCCCCGGGCGACACCAAACAAACCACAAAGGAGGGATGCAGACATGGCAGACATCATTCGCTGGGACCCCTTCGCCGAGATGGCGAGCCTCAGGCAGACCGTTGACCGCCTCTTCGACGAGACCCGCCCCTGGCGCGTCTTCGGCGGCAACGGCGGCAGCTCGGCCGGCTACTTCCCGGTCGACGTCTATGAGACGAACGACGAAGTCGTCGTCAAGGCGTCGCTTCCGGGCGTGAAGCCGGACGACATCGACATCTCGGTCACCGGGCAGCTCCTCACCCTCAAGGCCGAGGCGCGCGAGGAGCATGAGGACAAGGGCCGCAACTGGTACCGCCGCGAGCGCACGGCCGGCACCTACCTGCGGCAGTTCACGCTGCCGACCGAGGTCGACGCCGAGAAGGCGCAGGCGAACTTCGAGCACGGCGTCCTCGAGCTGCACCTGCCGAAGGCCGAGAGCGTGAAGCCCAAGCAGATCAAGGTGCAGGCCGGCGGCCAGCCGATGATCGAGGGCAAGGCCTCCTAAGCAACCGACCCCAACCGAATATTTGCGGAGCGGGCCCCACCGCACGGAGTGCGGTGGGGCTCGCCGCGTCTCGCGTGCCGCCCGCGACTCGGCTAGGGTGCCACCATGCCGGAGATCCCCGACCTCGAGGCCATCCGCGCCTTCCTCAACGAGCGCATCGTCGGCGCCGAGTGCACCCAGGCCGAAGCGCTCATCCCGCACGTCATCCGCACCGGCGCGACCGACTTCACAGCGACCCTCACCGGCAATCGCTTCGGCCATGTGCTCCGGCGCGGCAAGTTCCTCCTGTTCGGGCTTGCCGATGGGTCGGTCATGGTCGTCAACCCGATGCTCAAGGGGCGCTTTCAGTACCTCAAGCCGTCGGCGAAGCGGGCGAAAAAGACCTGCTTCGTGCTCACCCTCGACACCGGCATGCAACTCCGCTACGCAGACGACCTCCTCATGGGGAAGGTCTACGTCGTGCCGGCAGAGCAGGTCGAGAAGGTGCCGATGTTCGCCGAGATGGGCCCCGATGCCCTCGATGTCACGGAGGCCGAATTTCGTGGCCGCATCCGGAAGCACTCCGGCGCCATCAAGAACATCCTTACCAACCACAAGTTCATCGCCGGGATCGGCAACGCCTACTCCGACGAGATCCTCTTCGAGGCGCGCATCGCGCCGTTCCGCAAGCGCACGGAGCTCTCCGACGAGGACATCGGCCGCCTCTATGCCGCCATGCACAAGGTCTTCGCGCGCAGCATCCCCATCGTGCGGGAGAAGTTCCGCGACGAGTTGGACTACGAGGAATGGCGCGACCACCTCAAGGTGCATCGCCGTGGCGCCCCGGCCGGCGCCCCACGCGACGAAGGGCGCTGCCCTCGCTGCGGCACTCACCTGACCGAGATCTCCCCCAACCAGCGCGTGACCACCTGGTGCCGCACGTGCCAGACGTAGAGTCGGCAACGAGATGACCCGCACCGCGATCGTCCACGCCCGCCTTGTGCTCGCCTCGCGCACCATCGAAGGCTCGATCGTCGTCGACGGCGGCCGCATCGCCGCGATCCACCTGAGCGGGGCCGCGCCGGCGGCGGACGTTGTCGTGGACGCCGACGGTCGTTATGTCGCGCCGGGGCT
>Ga0070741_10019944_pt1 | contig 10654 bp, 7 predicted proteins | sample Coa_R1_4_FD_66440 | JGI IMG/M metagenome (GOLD analysis project Ga0070741, IMG submission 66440) | Surface soil microbial communities from Centralia Pennsylvania, which are recovering from an underground coalmine fire - Coalmine... | ecosystem: Environmental > Terrestrial > Soil > Unclassified ... | reverse complement strand
CGAGCACGAGCAGGCCGAGCCCGCTCAACGCCGCGCTCGCGGCGGCAGGGTCGAGCCCGCCAGCTTGGGCAGGCGCGGCGCCGACCCGGGCCGGACCCGCACCAGCCGGGCCACTGGGCGCGCCGGCCGTAGGGCCCATTCCCGACGGCATCGGCCCGCCGTCCTTGCCCGCCGGCATCTGGCCCACCGGCGCCGGACCCGGCCCCATGTCCGCGCCCGCCGAGGCAGAGCCGGTGAGCGCCAGGAACAGCCCGGCCGCCACGGCCAGCGTACCGATTACTCGACGACAACGCATCTCTCATCACCTCCCCTATCTACCATGCACACAAAACCACTTAGCTAAACGTAAGCCCGCTGGAAACGTTACAGATGCGTCGCTCCAGCCATAACTCTGAGGCTTGGTACCATGCGCGCGAATTCGGTGCAAGCCCGGTACCAGTGGCGGGGATGGCGGGCTGTCAGCCAGCCGCCGGGCTGTCCTTGACGGCCGCAGCGGCGCTGCCTATCCTGCCACTACCACGATGCCCCGGGGCTTGCTGGCGGCTGGCCCGGGCCACGAGAGGCAGGAAGATGGACAAGGTGTTGCGTGACGCGAGCGCGGCGGTGGCCGACGTGCCGAACGGTGCGACGATCATGGTCGGCGGCTTCAGCGCGCCCGGCATTCCCCGCACGTTGATCCGCGCCCTGGCCGAGCAGGGCGCCCGCGACCTGACGATCATCGCGAACAGCGCGGCGGGCATGGGCGACACGCCGGAGGTGGGCATGCTGGTCGCTCGGGGGCAGGTGCGCAAGGCGATCCTCAGCTACCCGGTGGCGCGCCAGCCCAACTCGGCGTTCGAGCGCGCCTACGTCGCCGGCGAGATCGAGCTCGAGCTGGTGCCACAGGGCACGCTGGCCGAGCGCATCCGCGCTGGCGGCGCCGGCATCCCCGCCTTTTACACGCCCACAGCGGCCGACACCGTGCTGGGCGAGGGGAAGCCGCGCGCGGTGTTCGACGGCCGCGAGTGCGTGCTGGAGACGGCGCTGCGGGCCGACTTCGCCCTCGTCCACGCCGACACGGCCGACACCGCGGGCAACCTCGTCTACCATGGCACCGCCCGCAACTTCAATCCGGTCATCGCCACGGCCTCGCGCGTGACCGTCGCCGAGGCGAACCGCATCGTGCCAGCGGGGGAGATCAGTCCCGAGGCGGTCGTGACGCCGGGCATCTTCGTCCAGCGCATCGTGCAGGCCGAGATCGCGGTGCCGGCGCGTCGCTCGACCCTGAGCAGCGGAGATGCCGACGGCGGACCACCCCAGCGCAACGGCAAGCCGGTACTCACTCGCCAGCAGCTCGCGATGCGACTGGCCCGCGAGCTGCGCGACGGTGAAGTGGTGAACCTGGGCACGGGCATCCCCGCGCTGCTGGCGAACTACCTGCCGCCGGGCGTGCGGGTGGTCTTCCACGCCGAGAACGGCGTGCTGGGCTACGGCCGCTACGCCCGCCCGGGCGAGGAGGATCCGGAGCTGGTGAGCGCGGGCTACAACCCGGTGACGCTGCTGCCCGGCGCGGCGTTCTTCCACAGCGCCGACTCGTTCGCGATGGTGCGCGGCGGCCACATCGACGTCGCCGTGCTCGGCGGCTACCAGGTGTCGGCGCGCGGGGACCTGGCCAACTGGGTCGTGCCGGGCGCGAAAGTGCCAGGGGTGGGCGGCGCGATGGACCTGGTGCGCGGCGCGCGGCGGCGCCTCGTGGGCATGGAGCATACCACGCGCGACGGCGGCTGCCGGCTGGTCAACGAGTGCAGCTACCCGCTGACGGGGACGGCCTGCGTGAACACGGTGGTCACCGACCTGGCGGTGATCGACGTGACCCCGGAGGGGCTCCTCCTGCGGGAGATCGCGCCGGGCTGGACGCCCGACGAGGTGCAGGCGCTCACCGAGCCGCCGCTGCGCGTGTCGTCGGAGCTGCGAGAGATCGCGCTGGCCTGAGCGGCCCCCACCGGCAGCCCGTCGGTGAACCCCGCCAGGCTCACGGTGGGGGCCGCGCTGGCCGTCAGTCGCCCTGCCAGGCCTGGCTCTGGTGGGCGTAGTCGCCGAGCACGATCGCCTGGTACAGCCCCTCGTTGTACAGCCAGTACATCTCGCCGGCCTGGCGCACACGCTCGATGGCAGCCTCCTGCTCCTCCTCGGTGCGGCAATACTTGTCGAGGAGCTCGAAGCCCTTCGCGCTGTGGTCGACGTCGGCGGTCATGTGGACGGTGAAGTTGATCAGCTCGGGCTCGCTGAAGCCGTAGTGCTGGCGCAGGGTGGGGAGCACGCGGCCGTAGAAGCCGGGGACCGGCCCTTCGGTGCCCACGGTGACGCCCGCGACCGCCTCGTGGAAGGGGGCGGTCAACGAGAGCAGGTCGCCCCAATCGGTCAGCGCGCGCGTGCTGGGCAGCTTGCGCGCCGTCGTGAGTTGCTCGCGGGTGGCGCCGCAGGCCTCGCCGAAGGTGAGCAGCATGTCGGTGTGCTTGACGCCGCCCTCTTCCTCCATCAGGTTCTCGAGCAGATAGTCGCGCGTGTCCTGATCGGGGCAGCGCGCGTAGAGCGCGGCGACCCAGCGCGGGAAGTGGGTGACGAACAGCCAGTGCTGCTGGGTCCACTGGATCAACTGCTCGCGGCTCAGCTCGCCGCGCGCCCAGGCCGTGGTGAACGGGTGCCGCTTGTAGTTGGTTAGCTCGGCCGCATCCTGCAGCCGCTGGCGGAACGTGCGATTGGCGACAACCATGCTTCCTCCCCATGCGTGGAGATCGCGCCGGGCGCAGCAGCACGGGCGCTGGACGCCCGCGGCGCGCCCGGCCGGAGGCGCGAGTCTTGCCCCAGTATAGAAGGTGGGCGGGCCGCGGCAAAAGCGCGACGGGCCTGGCGAGGGAGGGGACGAGCGACGCGACGTCGCCGGGAGAGGGAGAGGAAGGGCCGCGATCCGGCGGGCGAGGGGTTGGGGCGCAGCAGGGGCGCAGGCGCGGAGAGGAGCGGGGACGACGGGGGCGCGTGGGCGCCCCCCCTTCGCGTACCGACGCTGTCTAGCTGATAGGCTACTTGTCCCCGATCTTGAACATCTTGGTGCCGCAGGTCGCACAAACACCGCGAGTGGCTGGTCGCCCATTCTTCATCTGGATTTGTTCGGTGCTCTTCATCGACCGCTTCTGCTTGCACTTCATGCAATACGCTTCCAAGCCACTCCTCCTCAATCGCTGCGGACCGACTGGATGCTGGACCCCGCCGTGGGGATCAACCGCTCCCGCCCCGAGCCCCGATTATAGGGACGCCCCCGTAGGGTGTCAACGTCACGCAGCCCGGTTTCGTGACGGTCCGGTGAAAGAAATCTTAGCCGATCGCTGCCTGGTTGCCGCTCGACCCGCGGGTCGTTTAGAATATCATCTGCTGCGCGGGCGCGTAGCTCAGTTGGTTAGAGCGCACGGTTCACATCCGTGAGGTCCGGGGTTCGAGTCCCTGCGCGCCCACCCTCCCCCGATCTCTCCCCGATCCGACCGTCCGGGTGCCGCCACTAGCCCTCGCTGTTGAGCCAATGGCAAAGCGAGGCTCGAGGCGTCGCGCACCTGGCCGGCTCTCGATGCACCGCGCGGCTGATCGCCGGCCGGCCCACTTGCGCATGGCGTACATTTCGCCGGGCTGCCTACGGCTCGCCGCGCTTCGCCTTCAGCCCCTCGAGGACGGTCTCGGGCCGGATCGGCAGCTCGTGGATGTGGACGCCGGTGGCGTCGCGGATGGCGTTGGCGATGGCTCCGGCCACGGGGACGAACGGCTCTTCGCCGATCGACTTGCCGCCGTATGGGGCGGGGCCCTCGACGGCCGGGACGTGGATCGTGGTCAGCTCGGGAATGTCGGCCATCGTCGGCAGCTTGTAGTCGCCCATGTTGGCCGCGACGACCTTGCCTTCCTCGACTTCGCTGCCCTCCATCAGGGCGCTGCCGACGCCCTGGATCACGGCCCCGTCGATCTGGCCCTGGTGGCCGAGCGGGTTGAGGATCATCCCGACGTCGTGGGCGCTGGCGATGCGGTGTACCGTTACCTGGCCGGTCTCCGGGTCGACCTCCACCTCGGCGGCCTGGGCGACGAAGGAGACCGTGTGCGGCACCTGGCCCTTGTAGCTGCCGTGGACCCGCAGCGGCGCGCCGGACGCCTCGGCCTCCGCGGCTAGCTCGGCCAGCGTCACGCTCTGGCCGTCGAGGTGGACGCGGCCCTCGCTGAAGACGACCGCCTCGGCCGAGCCGCCGAAGCGTGCTACGACCCGCTCCGCAACGCGCGCGCGCAGCTCCTGGACGGCGAGGTAGCCGGCCTGGCCGGTGATGTGGGTGGTCTTGCTGCCGCCGGTGCCCGGATCGAAAGGCGAGTCGTTCGTGTTGGCCGCGTAGACGTGGACCCGCTCGGGGCCCACGCTCAGGTTCTCGGCCACGAGCTGCTGGAGCAGGGTGTAGATGCCGGTGCCGGTGTCGGGCACGCCGGTGTGGACGCTCACGCGGCCGTCGGCGCCAAGGGTGATCTCGACGTGCGACTCGCCGCCGCCGATACCGCGCTCCGAGAGAGCCAGGCCGCGGCCGACTAGCCCTTGCGGCGCGGTCGGGGGCGGCTTCGGAGTGCCCCAGCCGATGGCCGCTGCCACCTGCTCGAGGACCGCCCGCGCCTGGATGTTCCGCCACTCCGCCGGCACGATCGGCTGGTCGCCCTCCTCGAGCACGTTCTTCAGGCGGAAGGCCAGCGGGTCCATGCCCAGCGCCTCGGCCACCAGGTCCATGTGGGCCTCGACGGCGAAGATCACCTGCGGCTGGCCGGGCGCGCGCATGTAGCCGCACGGCACCTGGTTGGTGTAGACGGCGAAGCCCTCGATCCGCGCGTTGGGGATGCGGTAGGAGCCGCCGAGCTTGAAGACGCCGTTCAGCATGCCGTTGGGCGAGACGTTGAAGGCCGAGTAGGCGCCGCGGTTGTAGATCACGCGGCCCTCGCGCGCCACCAGCGTGCCGTCGCGCTTCACCCCGGTCTTGAGGTAGACGGTGGTCGGGTGCCGCGGGTTGGCGGCGGTCAGCTCCTCGGTGTAGGTGTTTACCATGCGGACGGGCCGGCCGCTGGCGCGGGCCAGGTAGTAGGCGAGCATGGCGTTGGCCGGCGAGCCCTTGCCGCCGAACTCACCGCCGATATGCACATGGTGGACGACCACCCCTTCCCTGGGCAGGTCGAGCGCCTCGGCCATCTCGTCGCGCGAGCGGTAGGGCGTCTTGTTCGACATCCAGACCTGCGCCGACCCGTCGCCCTCGAGCTTCACCACGCAAGCCTGTGGCTCGAGGTAGCCCTGGTGCATCAGCGCGGTGTGGAAGCGGTGCTCGACGACCAGGTCGGCCGCGGCGAAGCCGGCCGCCAGGTCGCCGCACTCGTGGACGTAGTAGGAGTGGACGTTCGGTAGGCCGGGCAGTTCCCAGGACAGGCCGCTGTAGCTGGCCACGTCGGGGTGGAGGTCCGGCGCGCCCTCGCGCATGGCATCCTCGGCGTCGAAGACGGCCGGCAGCTCCTCGTACTCCACCTGGATCAGGGTCAGCGCCTCCTCGGCGACGTCGCCATCTTCGGCGGCGACGGCCGCGACGCGCTCGCCGACGAAGCGCACGCGGTCGCGGGCCAGGATCGGCATGTCGCGCAGCTTGAGGCCGATGAGCACGGGCGGCAGGTCCGCGCCGGTGACCACGGCGTGGACGCCGCGCAGGCGGCGCGCGGCGCTCGTGTCGATGCGGACGATGCGAGCGTGCGGCAGCGGGCTGCGCAGGCACTTGACCGTGAGCTGTCCGGGGAACCGGACGTCGGCGGCGTAGCGCGCCTGTCCTGTAACTTTGCTCTCGCCTTCGATCCGCCCCAGTGGGCGGCCCACCACGTTGAGCTGAGCGACCACGACAGTCTCCTCCCACGCGGCGGGGCGTGCGCGGCCCGACGCGCCCCCGCGCCGTATCGTAATCGGGGTGCGCTGAGTATACCAAGGGTGCGGGCCTCGCCTACGCGAACAGTGTCCGCCACTTGTCGAGCGCCTGCTGGCGCAGGCTGTCGCTGACGCGGTTGACGGCGGGGAAGGCGTCGCGCCATAGCCAGGGCCGGCAGGCGATCACCACGGCGCGGCTGGTGGTCATGTCGCCCCGCTCGCGCCGGTCGGGGCTGAGCATGGGGTCGAGGGGGCTGGACGGACACTCGGTCTGGATCTCGAACGACGCGGCCGGATCGCTCCGCGTCGCCATCGCCCACAGCACATCCTCGGGGCTCGACGGGTCGACGTCGTCGTCCACGACGACGAGCAGGCGGTAGAAACAGTGAGCCAGGCCGGAGGCGATGCGCCCGACCTGGCGGGCGTGCCCGGCGTACTGCTGCTTGATCGCAACGGCCATCACCAGGCCGCCCTCGGTGCCGAGCGTGTCGTACACGCCGACGACGCCGGGAACGCCGGCTTTCTCCAGGCCGTCCCAGACCCGCAGCACGCTGGCCGAGCCGATACCGCCCCAGTGTGCGCCCGGCGGCTTCAGTGGTGGATCGCCCTGCAGGATCGGGGCGTGGCGGTGGTAGAGCGCCTGGACGCGGATGACGGGGCGCGGCTTCGCCCCGCCCGAGTAGTAGCCGGTGAACTCCCCGAACGGTCCCTCCGATCGGTGCTCGACCTCCGGCGGCGGCACCTCGCCTTCGATGACCAGCTCGGCGTTGGCCGGCAGCGGCAGCCCCGTCCGCGGCCCGCGGATCACCTCCAGCGGCGCGCCCTTCATGTAGCCGGCGAACTCGTACTCGCTCCGTCCCCAGGGGAGCCCGTTGCTGGAGGCGAAGAACAGGTACGGATCCGGCGTGACGGCCACGGCGATCGGGCAGTTCTCGCCGCGCTCCCACCACTTGCGGATGTGCAGGTTGCCGTGGTGGTAGGGCGCGATGTCGATGCCCGTCGTGCGCGAGTCGTGCAGCATGCAGCGGTAGGCGCCGGCGTTCACCCAGCCCTCGTCGGGATCGCGGGTGATCACCGTGCAGCCGGTGCCGAAGTAGTGCCCTCCGTCGCCTTCCCGCCAGCGCGGCGTGGGCAGGCTCGTCAGGTCGACGTCGCCTTCCTCGTACACGTTTTGCAGGATCGGACCGGAGGCGACCTCCTGCGGCGGGACGGGGTGGAAGGCGGCCAGCTTCTGCTGCCAGGCGCGAACCATCGCGAGCGGCGTTAGGCCATCGGGCAGCCCGAGCGCGAGTCCGGATCGCGCGGGCAGGGCGTAGGGCTTGGCGGCGATGCGGTAGCCGGGCGGGAAGCCCTTGATGCGGTCGAAGAGCAGCATCGGCCCATGCCGCTCGCACATCAGCTCGGTGAGCGTGCCGATCTCCAGCTCGGGGTCGGCGCCCTCGACGATCTTCACCTGGCCGCGGCGCTCGAGCTCGGCCAGGAACGCGCGGAAGTCCGCCCACGCCATCTGCACCCTCCGCGGCTCGAATGTCGAGGGACCATAGCACTGGTCGCGGCAGGCGGACCAGCCGCGCGGGTGGCGAGCCGATGCTGGCGATCGGCTTGCGATCCGCGCGGTGGAGGGGCTACGCTAGGCAGCTACCAGGAAGCGGGATCAGGACCGCGCTGGCTGCGGTCCCCAGAAGCCGCGGCCAGCGGCACGGCACCTCGCGGCGCCCCACGCGGCAGTCAGGGGGAAGAGATGGGCAAGGCTGCTTTCGGCGTCGAGCTGTTCCAGTACCTCGACGCCAACACCCTCGTCGAAGAGGTCCAGTTCGCCGAGCGCCTGGGGTACGACTCGGTCTGGCTCGGCGACTCGCAGCTTCTCTGGCGCGAGCTGTACGTGCTGCTGGGCGCGGCGGCGGTGACGACCTCGCGCATCCTCCTCGCCAGCGGCGTCACCAACCCCGTGACGCGGCATCCGAGCGTCACCGCGAGCGCGCTGATGACGCTGCAGGAGCTGTCCAACAATCGGGTGATCCTCGGCATCGGCGTCGGCTTCACCTCGCTGAGCATCATGGGGCTGCCGCCTGTGCCGCGCGCCGAGCTGCGGCGGTACGTCGAGCAGGTGCGCGCGCTGTGTCGCGGCGAGACGGTCCAGGGCGAGCGGGCCGCGATGCGGCTGGCCTTCGGGACGCCGGAGCGCTGCCCGCCGGTGGTCATCCCCGCGGCAGGCCCGAAGATGCTGCGGCTGGCCGGCGAGGTCGGCGACGGCGTGATCCTGCAGTCCTGTCCGCCGTTCCCCGGCGAGGTGTTCCAGACCATGCTAACGCACGTGCGCGAGGGGCGGGCCGCGGCGGGACGCGAGAACGAGCCGTTTACGGTCTACCACGGCCTTCCGGCGGCGGTCCACTCCGACCGCGCGGTGGCGCTGGGCTCGGTGAAGTCGCACGTGGCCGTCGGACTGCTCAAGCCACGCTGGCCGATCAGCGAGCGCGCCCTCGGGCTGCAGGACGCCGTCCGCGCCGTCTATACGGCGAATGCCTACGAGCACATGAGCGCAGCGGCGAACGAGCGTTTCGCCAGCGTGATCCCCGACGATGTGGTGTCCGAGTTCGCCATCGCCGGCACGCCCGAGGAGTGCATCGAGCGCTGCCGCGCGCTGTTCGCCGCCGGCGTCGACGAGATCACCGTGCGGCTGTACCCGATGGCCGGCCAGTCGCGCCTGGCGTCGATGGAGGCCTTTGCCCGCGAAGTCATGGAACCACTGCGCAAGGAGTAGAGGAGCCGGATGCCGAGGCACGAGAACGGGCAGCACTCGCAGGAAGTGCCGATCCTGGCCGGCCGCGCCGATTTCTCTTCACTCATATCCATCTCGGATTCGTGCTACGGTGTGGGTTGACCAATCTCAGGCGAGCGTCCGGAGCGGGACGACGAGGGAGAAGAAGATGGCTCTCCTTGCTGGCGCCTGGCGGCTCCTGGCGGTGCTCCTGGCGGCGCTGCTACTGGGCAATGCGTTGCCCGCGGCGGCACAGGAGATGCCGCGCATCTTCGTCGGACGGGTGGCCGACGCCTCCGGGGTGGACGCTTTGATCGCGGTGGTGGTCGAGCCGGGCGGCAACGCCGTCGCCTACGCCTGCAGCAAGGACGACGGCTGGAACCAGCAGTACTCGAAGTGGTTCCAGGGCCAGCTCACGTCCGGCGGCCAGCTTTCGGCGAAGGCGAACGACGGCGCCGAGATCAGCGGCAGCCTGCAGGGGACGACGCTCAGCGGTCGCCTCGGCAGCATGAGCTGGTCGGCCGACCTGGTGACGAGCGGCTCGGCCGGCCTGTACCGCGGACAACTCGGCGACGAGGTCCACGCCGTGATCGAGGCTCCTGACGGGACGCGGGTCGGACGCGTGTGGTCCGTCAGCACGGGCGGACACGTCGGCACCTGGGACTTCACCACGGCGACAGCCGCGCCGCTCGCGGGCGGCCTGCGCGTGCAGCGCAACGAGCCGCAGTTCATCGCCGTGGAGCTGCGCGCCTGCATGAACGCCTTCTGCGAGTAGGCCGCGGCGCGCGCTCCGCGCCTGGCAAGACCCCTCTTCGGCGAAAGTGCCTGCCGCGCGGCCGGTGCGCTGCTAGCTCCGCTCGACGATCATGGCGAAGCCCTGGCCGCCGCCGATGCAGAGGGTGGCCAGGCCGCGGTGGGCGTCGCGGCGCTCCAGCTCGTAGAGCAGCGTTACCAGGATGCGGGCGCCGCTGGCGCCGATGGGATGGCCGAGGGCGATCGCGCCGCCGTGGACGTTCAGGCGCTCCGGATCGAGGCCCAGCTCGCTCGCCACGGCCAGCGACTGGGCGGCAAACGCTTCGTTCACCTCGTACAGGTCGAGATCGGCCAGGGCGAGGCCCGCCCGGTCCAGCGCCCGCCGCGTCGCGGGGATCGGCCCGAGGCCCATCACGCGCGGCTCGACACCGGCGGCGGCGTAGGACCGGATCGTGGCTAGCGGGCGCAGCCCCAGCTCGCGGGCCTGGCGGGCCGACGTCAGGACCAGGGCGGCCGCGCCGTCGTTGATGCCCGACGAGTTGCCGGCAGTCACCGTACCCTCGCGCTCGAAGGCCGGGCGCAGCGCGGCGAGCCGCTCGACGGTGGTGTCGGGGCGGGCGTGCTCGTCGCGCCTGGCGCTGGTCGTCGTGCCCTTCGGACCGGGCACCTCGACGGGCGTGATCTCGGCGTCGAACACGCCGCTCTCGATCGCCTGGGCGGCGCGGGCCTGGCTGCGGGCGGCGAAGCGATCTTGCTCGGCGCGAGCGACCTCGTACTCGCGCACGATGTTCTCGGCCGTCACGCCCATGTGGCAGTCGGCCAGGGCGCACCACAGTCCGTCGGCGATCAAGCTGTCGGTCAACTGGCCGTGGCCCAGGCGGTAGCCGGTCCGCGCCTTGTCGAGCAGGTAGGGCGCGCGGCTCATGTTCTCCATCCCGCCCGCGACGACGATCGACGCGTCGCCGAGCCGGATAGCCTGCGCGGCCAGGGCGACGGCCTTCAGTCCGGAGCCGCAGACCTTATTGACCGTCATGGCCGGCACGCCGACCGGCAGATCCGCCGCCAGCATCGCCTGGCGCGCGGGGTTCATGCCCTGCCCCGCCTGCAGGACGTTGCCCAGGATCACCTCGTCGACCTGCCCCGGCTCCACCCGCGCGCGTTCGAGCGCCGCACGCACCGCGGCCGCGCCGAGCTGCCAG
>Ga0070741_10019943_pt1 | contig 10655 bp, 9 predicted proteins | sample Coa_R1_4_FD_66440 | JGI IMG/M metagenome (GOLD analysis project Ga0070741, IMG submission 66440) | Surface soil microbial communities from Centralia Pennsylvania, which are recovering from an underground coalmine fire - Coalmine... | ecosystem: Environmental > Terrestrial > Soil > Unclassified ... | reverse complement strand
ACCGGCCGCTATACCGGGCGCTCGCCGAAGGATAAGTTCGTCGTCCGCGAGCCGAGCAGTGCCGGGGCGATCGACTGGGGCGAGGTCAACCAGCCGCTCGAGCCCGATCGCTTCGACCGGCTCTACGCGCGTGTGCTGGCCTACCTGCAGGGGCGCGAGCTCTACGTGCAGGACTGCCTGGCCGGCGCCGACCCGGCCTACGCGCTCCCTATTCGGGTCATTACCTCGATGGCCTGGCACAGCCTCTTCGCACGCAACCTGTTCCTCCGGCCGGTGGCCGAGCCGCTCGCCGACCACACCCCGCCGTTCACTGTGCTGAGCGTACCGGAGTTTCAAGCCGACCCGGCCATCGACGGTACGCGCAGCGAGGCGTTTATTGTACTCAGCTTCGCGCGGCGGCTGCTGCTGATCGGCGGCACCAACTACGCCGGTGAGATGAAGAAGGGTATCTTCACTGTGCTCAACTACCTGCTGCCGCTGCAGGGCGTGCTGCCGATGCACGCCAGCGCCAACGTTGGCCTGCGCGGCGACGTGGCCGTCTTCTTCGGCCTCTCTGGCACGGGCAAGACCACGCTTTCCACCGATGGCACGCGGCGGCTGGTGGGCGACGACGAGCATGGGTGGAGCGACGCGGGGCTGTTCAACTTCGAGGGCGGCTGCTACGCCAAGGTCATTCGCCTCTCCCAGCAGGCAGAGCCGGAGATCTTCGCGGCGACGCACCGCTTTGGCACCGTGCTCGAGAACGTGGTAATCGACCCGACGCTCCGGGAGCTGGATCTAGAAAGCGAGGCGCTGACCGAGAACACGCGCGCTGCCTACCCGATCGACTTCATTCCGAACGCTGAGCCGAGCGGCCGGTGCGGCCATCCGGCACATATCTTCATGCTTACGGCCGACGCCTTTGGCGTGCTGCCGCCGATCTGCCGGCTCACACCGGCGCAGGCGATGTACCACTTCCTTTCCGGCTATACCGCCAAGGTGGCCGGGACGGAGCGCGGCGTCACCGAGCCAGAGGCAACCTTCTCTACCTGCTTTGCCGCGCCGTTTCTCGTTCTGCCGCCGGCAACGTACGCCAGGCTGCTTGGCGAGCGCATAGCGAAGCACGGCGCCTCGGCCTGGCTGGTCAATACGGGATGGACGGGTGGGCCATACGGCGCCGGCCAGCGCATGGCCATTGCGCACACGCGGGCCATGATCCGCGCCGTGCTCGACGGCGCGCTGGACGACGTGCCGGTCGTGCCCGACCCGGTCTTCGGCCTGGGAGTCCCGGTGCATTGTCCGCACGTGCCCGACACGCTGCTGCAGCCGCGCACGACGTGGACCGATCCGGCCGCTTATGATCGCATGGCGCACGAGCTGGCGCTGCGGTTCGTCGAGAACTTCCGGCTGTTTGCCGGCGCCGTGCCGCCGGAGGTTCGTGCCGCCGGGCCCAGGGTCTGAGCGCCCTCTGCCGCTTTGTCCCCGGTTACACCCATCGCGCCCGTGGCATTGCCGGGAGCCACCGGGCCCAGGGTTTGAGCACATCTGCCGGCCGCTCACCCGCGCGGTCCCGACCTTCCTTCGTCTTTCGTCCTTCGTCCTCCCCGAACGCAGGGGCCCGGGCCACCAACGCGGCGCCATCCTGCTCCAACCCGAACGCAGGGGCCCGGGCCACCAACGCGGCGCCATCCTGCTCCAACGGCTAGTCGCCGCCTAGCCCTTTTGCCGGTGCCAAGCGGGACGGCGCGGCTCTACGCTCTGTGCAGAGACGGCACTAGGCAAGGTAGTGGCAGAGAGATGGCAAGACAGCCTGAGATAGCCACCACCCGGGCGCCAAAGATCTTGCCGGATCAGTGAGAGGAGCGAACGATGGCACCAAACGAGCATGGAGCTTCCCCGGCAGCAGCCGGAGAGCCAGAGATACCACCCGCGGCTGAAGCAGGAACGGGCACTGCCGGCCAGACTGGGGCGGCGGCAGCGGCGGCCGAGGCATCGGGCACGCTTCTGGCCACGTTCTCCGATCAGCTGGCGCGGGCGGTCGAGCTGGTGAGCGAATCGGTCGTGCGGGTGGAGGCACGTCGCCGGCAGCCGGCCAGCGGCGTCGTCTGGACGGCCGCTGAGGGCAGCGCGCTGGTGGTTATGGCCGATCACGCGCTGGAGCGTGACGAGGACATCACACTGGGCCTGCCCGATGGGCGCACCGCCGCCGCGGCCGTGGTGGGGCGCGATCCCGGTACCGACCTGGCGCTCCTGCGCGCCCAGGCCGGCGGGCTCAAGCCAATCGAGCGCGGCCCGGCGCCGAAGATCGGGCAGCTGGCGCTGGTGGTCGCCCGCCCGGGCCACGCGCCGGCAGCGAGCATCGGGGTCGTGAGCGCGCTCGGTGGGCCGGCTCAAACCTGGCGCGGCGGCCGGCTGGAGGGCGTGATCTGGACCGACGCCGCCCTCTATCCTGGCTTCTCCGGCGCACCGCTGGTCGACGCCGCCGGACGGATGGTGGGCCTCGTCACCTCGCAGTTTGGCCGCGGCGCCGGACTGGCCGTCTCGCTCGAGACGGTGGGGCGCGTGGTGGGGACGCTGGTCAGCCATGGAAGGATAAAGCGCGGCTTTCTGGGCATTCAGTCCCAGCGCGTCGAGCTCTCCGAGGCCCTGCGCTCGCGCACCGGCGTGGCGCAGGAGAGCGGGCTGCTCATCGTTGGGGTGGAGCGCGGCGGGCCGGCAGAGCGTGGCGGTGTGCTGATCGGTGACGTCCTGGTGGCCCTCGATGGCCACACCGTCCAGCGCACCGATGACCTGCTTGGGCTCCTTGGGGGCGAGCGCATTGGCCAGCCGGCAACGCTACGCGTCATCCGCGGCGGCGAGCTGCGCGAGGTGCAGGTGATCGTCGGCGAGCGAGAGTAGCTCAACGCGCATACCGGTAATCGTCGGCGAGCGAGAGTAGCTCAACGCGCATACCGGTAATCGTCGGCGAGCGAGAGTCGCTCGAGAGCACGAATGAGGAGCAGGCGATGGCGAGCACGGAAGTGGCAGCGGTGGCGGAGGAGCCCCGGCCGACAAAGCCACCGGCAGCACCGTCCGGAACACAGGAGGCGCAGGCGCGTGCGCTGAGCGAGCTTGCCCGGCTGGGCGAGCTCGGCCTGGCCGCCGCCGAGGTGTTCGAGCGCGTGCGGCCGAGCGTGGTCGAGATCCGCACGCGGGGCGGTAACGGCGCCGGCACCATCTGGCGAGCGGATGGAACGATTGTCACCAGCAACCACGTCGTCCCATGGGACCAGGCCGAGGTTCGTCTGGCCGATGGCCGTACCCGGCACGGGACGGTGCGAGCGCGCGACCCGTACAACGACCTGGCGATCCTCTCGCTCGACGGGCACGCCGCCGGCAGCACGGGCAGGGAAGCCTCCTTGGATACCGCCGACCATGGGATCACCGCGGCCACGATCGGCGATGCGCGGCGGCTACGGCCCGGCGAGCTGGTGCTCGCCATTGGCCACCCCTTCGGCCTGCGTGGGGCGGTGACGATCGGCATCGTCCATACACCGCTTAGCTCCGTCGCGGCGTGGGGTGGGCCACGCGCCGGGCGCGAGCTGGTGCTAGCTGATGTGCTGCTGGGTCCGGGCAACTCGGGCGGGCCGCTGGTGGATGCGCGGGGCCGCGTGGTCGGCATCAACGCCATGGTGCACGGCGATCTGGCCCTGGCGGTGCCGAGCCACAGGGTGGAGGCACTCCTCGGCATGGAGCGCCTGCAGCCGCGCCTGGGGATCGAGGTTCGCGAGGTCGCGCTCCCGCCGCTCCAGGCGGCGGCTGCCGCCACGCTCGGCTTAGCTCACGAGGAGAACAGGACCGGCGCGGCCGGTGTCCGCCGGGGCTTCGTCATCCTTGAGGTCGAGCCAGGGAGTGCTGCCGAGCGTGCCGGGCTACTGGCCGGCGACGTGCTGGTAGCGGTGAATGCGCGGCCACTCAGGCGGCTCGAGGAGCTTCCCGGCGCGCTGGCGCCCGCCGTGGCACACCGGTCGGGACGCCGGCTCACGCTCGGCGTGCTCCGCGGTACCACGCCACTCACGCTCGACGTGCCGCCGGTGGAGCATGAGCGCGCTCACGCGGCCGCCGCGCGCTCGGCGGCGTGAGCATGCCCGCGTGCGCTGCCAATCTGAAGGGAGAGGTGATGGATACCGGCCCGAGGCCGGCAGAGCACCGATAAGACTGCCGTGGACTGCCGGCTAAACCAAAGCCATCGTGAAATCCGCCGTGTCGCTACCGGCCGCCAAGGTGGTTTCCAGCGTGGCTTCGGTTTACTGGTCGCTGCCCAGACAGCTCAAGCATCAACGAGCGCCGCGCCCTGGAGCCAGTTTAGCGATCAACGCAGGGATCAGTAGAAGTAAGCTCGTACGCGAACGCAATCCGGCCGACCAGCCGGCAAGCCCTCACAAGACCAGCAGGCAGGCACTACTGTGGTGCAGATTGCCGTCGTCTCGCCGCTGCCCGCCGTCCGTGCCGGACTACGCGCGCTGCTCGGCAGCGCCGCCGGGCATCGCGTGATTGCCGAGTCGGCTCAGCTGGAGCTGCTCGATCGGCCATCCGGCGCGGTAGAGGTGGTGGTCATCGATGCAGCCGATCTCGATCCCGAAGAGCTGGTGGCCTTCCTTGAGCCCGGCGCGCCCGGAGAGGCCGGCGAGCTGAACGAACCGGATCGCCTGCCGGGCATTGTCCTGCTGGGCCCGATCACCGGCGATGAGCAGCTGCCGGCGCTCCTCGGCGATCGAGCATGGGCCTACCTCCCGCGGGACACGACCGCCGAGCGCCTGGTGGCGGCGATTGAGGCGGTGGTGGGAGGCCTGGTGGCGGTCGATCCGAGCCTGGCCGGCCGGCTGCTTGCCCGCGGCGCGCCAGGCTCGAGCGTGAGCGCGGCCGAGTCCGGCGGCGAGGCGCTGACCGAGCGCGAGCGCGAGGTGCTGCAGCTAGTGGCCCTTGGCCTGCCGAACAAGCAGATCGCGCGCCGGCTGGGCATCAGCGAGCACACCGTCAAGTTCCACGTGGCGGCTATCCTGGCCAAGCTTGGAGCCGCCAGCCGCACCGAGGCCGTCCACCTGGGGGCTCGCCGGGGGCTCGTGACGCTCTAAGCGGCTGAGCCGGCACTGGGCCCAATCACTGGTACCATGGATGTGGGGCAGTGGCTATGGAGTGTACGGTGACAATTGACGAGAAGCTCCTGGATGAAGCTCGTCAGCTGTTGGGAACCGAGACGGTGAAGGATACGTTGGAAGTCAGCCTGCGCACCGCCATCGAGGCCATTCGCCTCCGGCGTGAGCGCGAGGCCCGTTTCAGGTCGTTCCTGGATCATGTCGAGTTCGACATGACCGACGAGGAGCTTCATCAACTCCGCTCTGCTGAACTAGAGCGTCTCAATCACCTGGAGACGGAGGGATTAGAGGGCCCAGAGGAAGGCAGGGCATCTGGAGTGGGCCTGTGAGCGCCGAAAGCAGCGACTCTAATCTGCACCTGATTGAGACCTCAGCTTGGATTCCTGTCCTGCGTAAGCGCCATCCTGCTGGCCCCGGCTTACGAGCACGAATTACTTACCTGCAGGGGCTGGGGCTGGCGGCCACGACCAACATCGTGGTATTCGAGCTACTTCGTGGTGCACGCGACGTCTCAAATTACCAGGAGCTAGCTACCGGTCTCGGCACACTCCCGCTCCTCCCTATTCCTGCTGAGCGCTGGCAGGAAGCGGCGCGCCTGGGATTCGAGCTACGCGTGCATCACGGCTTGAGTTTTCCTTCGGCGGACCTATTGATTGCTGCGGTAGCAATTGCCCATGATGCCACGCTGATTCATCGCGACAGCGATTTCGATTTGATCGCAAAACACACGGCACTGCGCGTGGAGAGCTACACCTACCTGGGTTATTCATGAGCGCCGCCGCACCGCTGGAAGACCAATGGTTCTCATAGAGCGCTCCGGGCTACGTGAGCAATCCGGGCTAAAAACACAGGCCCGCGCCACACGCGAGGCGGCGTAGCCTGGCAGCAGGACGAACGTTGCTGTAGCCGAACGCAAGCCTTCTCCGCGGGCCGCGCGTTATCATGCGCGCCGAAGGAGAGGGTCTATGCCAGCATCGCGTAAAGAGACCTACGGCTGGGGCATCATCGGCTGCGGCGTCATCTCGCCGAGCCACGCCAAGGCGGTGGCGGCGAACGCGCCACGCGCCAAGCTCATCGGCGTGTGCGACGTCATTCCGGAGCGAGCGCAGGCGCGCAAAGAGGAGTTTGGCGCCGAGCTCGCCACGACCGACATCGATGCGCTGCTGGCGCGCGACGACATCGACGTGGTGAGCGTCTGCACGCCGAGCGGGCTGCACTCACAATCTGTGGTAGCAGCGGCGCAAGCGGGCAAGCACGTGCTCTGCGAGAAGCCGCTCGATATCACCCGCGAAAAGATGGACGCCGCGATCCGCGCGACACGGGCGGCGGGCGTGAAGCTCGCCTGCGTCTTCCAGCGCCGCACCAGCCGCTTCAACCAGGAGGTGCGACGCATGATCCAGGCCGGTGAGCTGGGCCGCGTGCTGCTCGCCGACCTCTCGGGCAAGGACTACCGCTCGCCCGACTATTACAAGACCGGCGAGTGGCGAGGCACGATCGCGCTCGACCGCGGCTGCTTGATGAACCAGGGGGTGCACGCGATGGACCTCTACCTCTGGCTGGTGGGGCAGCCGGTGGTGGAGGTGGCCGGCTTCTGGGACCACCTGGCACGCGACATCGAGGCTGAGGATACGATCGTTGGCTCGCTGCGTTTTGCCAACGGCGCGCTCGGCTCGGTGCTTTATGCCACCTCGCTCTCTCGCCCACGCCTGCCGACCCACATCGGCATTCATGGCACCGACGGTAACGTCATCCTCGGCGGTGCCGAGCCGCTGGTAGAACGTGGAGGAGAAAAAGTCGATCTTTCCGGCCTGATTGCCCCGCGCGGCGGCAGCGCCGTGGCCGCCGCCGACCCGAATGCTCCGCCGCAGGGACACGAGTTCCACGTGAAGGACCTCATCGAGGCGATCGATGAGGATCGCGATCCCTTCATCACCGGCGAGTCGGCACGCACCGCCATCGACGTGATCCTGGCGCTCTACGAGGCGAGCGACACGCGGAGCGTGGTACGACTGGCACGCTAGCACAGCGGCCAAGGAGGCGCTACCGGGCACGTGCAGACAAAGGGTGACGGATGAAAGACGCACGAGAGCGGCCGCTTCGTCTTTCGTCCGTCGTCCGTCTTTCGTCTGGTGCCGGCAGCAACGTTCCCCGTAGATTGCTTATCGGGTCTGGGATGGCGACGAAGGATCATGGCCACCGAGGCTAGCCAGGCAGCGGCCCCGCTGGAGAGGCCGGCAAGCATTCGCGTGGCACTCGCCGGGGTGAGCCCGGCTGCCTTTCAGCATCCACGCGACCACCAGGCGCTCACGCAGCTCCAGCGTATCCGCGGCTTCGAGACATTCGTGTCGCGGTTCGTCAGCTCCGGCGTCGAGCGTATGGAATATACGCTCAACACCGCCGGGAGCGTCCGCATCGGGCCGGGCCAGCTGCCTCGCCTCTACGCGCGGCTGGCCCAGGCCTGCGCGGCGCTCGGCGTGCCGGAGCCCGAACTGTACGTGAGCGACGGCGGGGCCAGCTCATTTGCCTCAGGGCAGAACCGGCCATACATCGTGCTGATGAGCGGCCTGCTCGACCTGCTCGACGACGACGAGCTGCTGGCTGCGGTGGCCCACGATGTGGGCCACATCAAGGCCGGCCACCTGCTGTATAAGTCGATGGCCAGCGCCGTCAGCTTCTTCGGCGAGATCGTCGGCGATCTCTCGCTCGGCCTGAGCCGGTATCTCACGGCGCCGCTCCAGGCAGGGCTGCTGGCGTGGGACCGCCAGTCGGAGTTCACCGCCGACCGGGCGGCGCTGCTGGTGACGCAGGACTCGCGCGTCTGCCTGAGCTGGCTGATGAAGCTCGCCGCCGGCGGCAGCCGGCTCACCGGGCAGCTCAATCTCGACGCATTCATCGAGCAGGTACGCGCCTACGATCTCGACGCCGATGCGACGATCGGTGATCGCTTCTATCGCTTTGCCGCCGGCATGTACCAGTATCAGGGCAGCGGGCCATTCGCCGTGCTGCGCGCCAGGGCACTATTGGAATGGATCGAAAGCGGAGAGTACCACCGGGTGCTGGCCGCGGCGGCGGCCAGCACACCGGATAGCCTCCCTCTCGTCGAGTACACCGGCACGACGGCGACCGAGATCACCGCTCGGCCGTAATACACGGCCGGCGCAGCTTGTCCTCAGCAGGTAACGTCCTTGCCTTCTGAGCTGAGCTGGCAGCTTCGCCGCCAGACATCCCACGCTCGCCCTCAGCAGGTAACGTCCTTGCCCTCGCTGCCGAAGATCGCCAGCCGCTCGGCAGCGGAGATGCGCGCCGCGCTGGCCGGCACGTAGACGAACTGCAGCGCGCGCCGGCGCTGCGGCGAGGTATTGGCCGGCGTGCCGTGGTGCAGCAGGCTATCGAAGAAGAGCGCGCCGCCGGGCGCCAGCGGCGCGGCCACGATCCGGCCGGTGGCCACGTCGCTATCGCAGATCTGCCAGTCGCGCCGCCGGAAGTGGACGACCGGCCCTTCACGATGGCTGCGTGGGATCAGGTAAAGGCAGCCGTTCTCCGTCGTGGCCGGATCGAGAGCGATCCACACGGTGACCACCTTGGCCTCCAGCGGCAGGTTCCAGTAGGCGTGATCCTGGTGCCACGGCTTCTCGCGCCCGATCCTGGGCGGCTTGATCAGCGCCTTATCCTCGAAGAGCGCCGGCTCGGCGCCGATCAGCCGGCGCACGACCTCGAGCAGCCGCGGGTGCTCGGCAATCGCGCGCAGCCGTGGCTCGTAGCCGACGAAGCTAAAGACCTTGCGCACCAGGTCCTGCTTCTGCTCCACCGCCATCGTCGCCAGCAGCGGCCGTGCCTTCGCCTCGAACTGGATGTGGCGGAAGCCGGGGTGCTTGCCGTCGATGACGTCGAGCAGGCCCGCCAAAGCTGTCTGCACCTCGTCCGGTGTAAAGGCGTCGTGAATGATCAGGAAGCCTTGCTCGCGGTAGAACGCGACGTGCTCGTCGCCGAAGGCGTCGAAGCCATGGATGCCGGAGGCGAGCGCACGGAACCGGTAGAGATGCGGGTCGTACTCGCCGCCGAGATTGTCGAACGATCCTTCCACGGTGATGCCAGCTGCCGGCACGGCCGGCTCGGTTACTGCCATCGGCCTACTCCTTCCCTTCTTGACCTGTAGGATTATGGCGCCTGAACGTAGGCGCCGACGAGGGCTCGCTGCTCCTGGCGCCAGAAGCAATCGACGGCATCGAAGCCGGCCTGCTGCAGCCAGGTGAGGTGATCGAGCAGCGTGCGGGTGGCCGCGCCGCTGGTGCCAAAGGATGGCTGCGCCGTCGTATCACCGGTGGCTGCCGGCGCCGCGTGAGCGGCAGCAAGCTCCCCACGCCGCCGGACGTGGAGCTCCGCCTCGATCTCTTCGAACGAGGGAAGCGTGCCAGTCTCGGCCAGGCGGCGCCGGCGCGCCTGCTCGATGTGCGCTCGGTGCCACACGCCTTGCAGCAGTGGAGCGGTGCCCACCATGTCGAGGTTCAGGAAGCAGCCGCCCGGGGCCACCGCCTCTCGTAGCTCGCGGTAGAGGGCGGGGATGCGCTCGGTCGGCCGCACATTGTGCAGGCACGACGACGATACGATGGCCGTGAACGGTCCACCATTGGCGGCCACAGCCGCATGCAGGCAGCCGGGCTGCGAGAGGTCGCCCAGCACGTACTGCACGCGCTCGGCCAGCGCCGCCAGGCGAGGCCTGGCCTCGGCGAACATCACCTCCGAGTAGTCGAGCAGGACGGCGCGCGCGGCTGGGAACCGCGCCAGCAGGTGGCGGGCCACCGGCCCCCAGCCGGCACCGACATCGAGGATGCTGATGGCAGCGGTCTCTGGATAAGGGATGAGGTCGGCCAGCAGATCGAAGAGGGGAAGGCGAGCATCGAGGCGCGCCTCATTCTCCGCTACCCACTCGCGCACATAGGTGGCCGAGTGCCAGTCGTGATGCCCGCGCGGGCCGCTCGTGCCGCGGAGCCCGCTTCCCTCACCAGAGGCAAGGAGTGCCCCATCGCGGGCGGGAGATAATGCAGGATGCTGGGGGTGCTGGACTCGTCCGGCCGGCTCTTCATTCATCAATGCACGTCCTCCTAATCATGCTGCATCATGCTGCGCCGGGATGCCGCGCTCCGTGCCGCCGGCCATCCGCCCCAACGTCGGTCGAAAGGAAGCAGCACAGCCGTACAATGCGCCGGCTCCCGCCCGCCGCGTTGTATGCTACACCGGCGTCGCGCACCGTGCAGCCGCGCACCGCTGGAGCGCCGCTGGAGCCCTGGCCGGAGCGCCGGCGGCGAAATGAGCGCTTCAAGGTTGAGCGAGCAGCATTGGGCACAGGACAGCCTGAGCCTTTAAGGAGGGCAATCGAGGAAGAGCCATGGCAGTACGTGCGAACTACGACGACATTGTGATGATCAGCGTGATCGGTGAGATCACCGCCCCGCGCAAGCCCTCCACACCCTATACCGTCACCACTGATGGACGGCCGGTGGTCCTCCCCGGGACCGGCGGGATCGTCTACAACGTGCGCGT
>Ga0070741_10019942_pt1 | contig 10655 bp, 16 predicted proteins | sample Coa_R1_4_FD_66440 | JGI IMG/M metagenome (GOLD analysis project Ga0070741, IMG submission 66440) | Surface soil microbial communities from Centralia Pennsylvania, which are recovering from an underground coalmine fire - Coalmine... | ecosystem: Environmental > Terrestrial > Soil > Unclassified ... | reverse complement strand
CTTTTGCAAAATCCTCAACGCCGATCAAGTCGCTTTACTTCGGCCTCCACGGTGCGTCACCCACCCGTGTCCGAGCCAACGTTGCCGATCCACGCTCACCCCGCAATCTGCAGCGCTACATCACTGGCTGCGAGCCAGCGACCTCCAGATTGTAATCTGCGCGTCATCGAGCAGTCCAGCGTAGACCGATGGTTAGCGCTGCTTGGGGTTCTCACTTTTGTAATACTGTTGCACGGCTCTGGCGATGTGAAGCAGAGTAACCGCCTGTCTCGGAGTAAGCAGCCGGCTCAACGCTTCCACGTCCTCCACGACTGCGTGGTCACGAACATTGTCCAGCAATGCGCCAAGCAGATTGACGACCCCGTCAAAATCCCAGAGCCCCGCGGCAATTCCTTGCGGGTTAACGAAGTTTCGCACGTAATCAGCCAGCTGCTCCATTGATTTGACGGTTGAAAGATCCATACGAAAAAACGTGGCGCTAACGGCGCGCATCACCTGCCGCCGCGGAGGCGATGTGTGATGCGCAATGAGGGTAAACAAATCGGTTACAAATTCCGAGCGGAAAGCGTGCGCGGCGGTCAGGTGCAGGCGCTTCGTTCGGCATCATAGTTTATCCCGATGCGGTTGGTGATCGCGATTCCAGCGAACCAGGGCGGCATTGCTGGTGTCTTCAAAAAGAAAGCTCAGGGTCGGTGATTCAACGTGGCCGTCACAAAACACCACGTTGGCCTTGCCTTGGTGACGAGTCATTGTGTTTCCGCATTCCTCTAAGTCAGCCACCCGTCTGCGCATTAAAATCCCGTTGGGGTCAAAGCCATCTGCGAGAGCCATCATACCACTTGGAACGGCCACTTCTGATTCGTTGATCGGCAGGTAAGAGTGTGTAACTGGATTATAGTGACCCTGAAGGCCAAGTTGGTTGGTCGGGTTGTTTCGTTGCATGCCAGGTCCAAATACATCGACGTTGTAACCGTAGTAACTCCACCCGTCTGCTGTGGGGATGCCGCGCAGCACGTCGGCGCTCCATTGGGCTGATGGGCAAAACCACACGCCATTGTAATAGAAATTTGTTGCGGGACGCGAGTTGCCAAGGCCCTCCTGTTCCAATTGACCGATCCAAAACCTGTCAATTCCAGAGAACCTGTTTGCGGCGGTCAGCAACACAGGGTAACTGTGATTGTCTGCCAGAAATGCCTGCAGACCGATTCCCAATTGATGCAAGTTATTGACGCATTGTATGCGCAAAGCTTTTGCTTTTCCTTGAGAAGCTGCTGTAAGCAAAAGGGCACCCAGGATTCCGACGATGGCGATAACCGCCAGCAACTCAATCAAGGTGAATCCCTTGTCAATGTTGGGCTTCCTTTTCACATTGTTTTCGACAGTTCACGTGGCCATGACTCACGATTGCGCCGAACGGCGCCGGTCAGCGAACCGGCGACTTGGAGATTCAGCATTACATCGAGACGACCTCGCCGGGTTCACTGCAGTTGGCAGGTTAAGCGACAATCTCATGGCAAATTCGGGCAGGGAACCTTTAACAACAATCGGCGCTGGCCAACGATACCGTCCAGTTCTCCATTCTTCATTGGCCGCGCTCGCCATTTGGCAGGCCGCACACATTTCTCGTCCAAAAGGTGAATAGGTCGATAAACGTAGTCTGCACCAGAGCCGAGCGCGTTGGGATATACCGGGAAAGGATACACTTGGTCGCCACGCGTGAAGGACAACCGCCCCTCGGATACGCAGAGAAATTAACTACCGACGTAAAAGCTAAGCGCAAACCCTGTGGAGAAATGTTGTGATCAGAGCGTCCTTCATGATGCCGCTTAACGCCGAGCATGAGCCATGACGAGGAGCGCGGCAATGGCGCCGGATTCCGAACAGAACCTGTCCGCGCTCCTCGTCATTGGCTCAATGCTCTGGTTGGACTTCCCTTTACCGGTTTGATGCACTGGAGCATTCATTAGCGGATCAGTCCTTGCTCCGCTGCCCCGAAGTCCCCGTCATCGGACCAAAGAGTGGTGGCGAACCCATTGCCATAGACATAGGTCCTGGCCCACCCTCCAGATGCCGTATGAAATGCCTGTCTCTCGCGAAGGAGGAGAATCCTGCCCGGATTTTCTATGCTTTTCAGTGAGCCGTGGTAAACCAGTTCGAAGTCATCGATCGAAATGCCGTGGGTTTGTGCTTGGGTCCCAATTTTTTCGGTATCGCGCAAATTGCTGGGTAGTAAGTCGTTGTCGCTCAGGTAGGGAGCGGCTGCAACCAGCGTATCAGGCATCTGGCCGTCATTTTCCTTAGCAAACTTCAACAGCGCATGTCCCCAGACCGTCGATAAACGCACTTTGCTGGCCAACATTCTCGCTTCAGGACTCATTTCCTGTCGTTCGTCCCGTTCTGCCTCGGTTTGCTTGAGCTTTTGGGCTAACTCTTCGACGTTCGTTTCCAACTGCGGATTCTCGCGTGCGGCTCTCTGGAGCATCCCGACCTGGCCACGCAACCGCAGCAGTTCCCGGTTTTCAGCTCCGGATTGCTGGGCAGGTGTCCTTAGCTGCTCCATAGGACGCTCATTCGCTTGACGAAGCGACCCAGCTTGCGCGGATTGCTCTCTCAAGTCTTGGTTTTCAGCCCGTAGCCTAATGATGTCCTGGTGCTGCAGCCAGAGAAGGTAGGCGACGAAGGCTGCGGTCAGCAGCGCGGTGAAAGTAGCAAATTTGACCTTTGTCATAGTGGCGCCTTTAATCCTCTGTCCAACGTCGCACCTCAGCCACCCGGCCCAACTAACGTCCGGCATGAAACAGAGAGCTCATCGCCGGGCTGGCTGCAGGCGCTTGTTCGCCATGTTTTCGACCTGCTTCCATAGCATTTCTTTCGCGTAATCCTCACCCAAAGTATATGACAATCCAACACCCGAGTCTTTCCACTTGAGAGCCTTCCAAGCCGGAGACGCCAGAACTTCATGCAACGCGTTGCTCGCAGTGGTGGTGGAGGGCATCGGGAACAAAAGCGTGCGAAATGTCCCGTTTGACATGCAGTAGGTGAGGTAGCTGTCCGCTGTTTCAGGTATCCCCTCTAACGAATAGCCGAGTGTCATGGAAAGTGGAACATCCTGCACAATCGCAAATGGCATGTAGGGCCAATCGGCGTCCTTCATCGAATGGAGTGGTAGTAACTCCGGTGCGCCCAAACGCGGAGCACGAAGAAGTCCTCTCTCGGTCCGCGGCGCAAACACAAAGCGACACAAATGGCAGACCTTCTGGTCCACCTTGTAATCCTCTGGAAATTCCCACTTGGCATTTCCAATTCGCTTCAGCGCGGAGCACGCAGACTCTCGACCGGCTGCGATGAGAATGTTGGCTGAACGAACCGCTTCATCAGGACGGAATTCCCATGCGCTGAGCTTTGGAAACGCCAAGATGGCTTGGTCAATATGATTCGTGTCAGCACGACATGACAGCGCGAGAAAGGCCACAAACGCGTGAATCGTTAGGCGGTGCGTAGTCATGGCGAACGCAGAGTGCAGCCGCTCCGGGCCAACGGCGAAGGAAAAACTTCCTGACGGAAACCCGGAGTCAGATGCCACGACTTGATAGCCGTTAGGCAGCATGATCTGGTCCTTTTCGTTCGGCCAATCGTTGGCGGATAAATAGTTTCTTTCGCTCCTCAATCTCATGCATCAACCGCTCAAGTGGGGCAGCTGTTTTCGGGTCGCTGAAATCAAAATCATCGGGCAACTGAGGGAATCGATTTTCCGGCTTAGACTCAAACTCCTTTAAATCTTCTTGGCACTGCTCGCATTCAAAGTGGCTCTCTTCATCTTTCGTCCCATCTGGGCTGTATATGCCAGCAGCCCAACCGGCAGCCGCAGGTGCGCCGCAGTAATCACATTTCGATTCGCGAATTTTGTTGGGGAAACCTTCTCTGGCTTCCTCCAACTGCTTTGGCGGCTTTAGAAGGTCGGCCAGATTCTTGCAGCCCTTTGGTAGCCCAACACCACGCTTCCGGTAGTTGACAAAACGCTTCATCGCGCAATCCCTAACGACGGAGGTGAGCTGCACGGGGCCACCAGCGCAATCCGCGATAGCGGGCTTCAGCGCACACGCCCCGTGTCAGGTTCAACGATTTGTTCGACTCTTTCATCGCTGTAGTTCACTAAAACTCCTGCTGCCGTCAAATCCCAGAACAGCGAGTCGGCGCGCTCTTGTGAAAGATCTGGAAAGATGACTTCACTCCCAGCCAGGATAAAGTCAGCGCACTTTTGCGCATGAGTCAAGGACGGACCGTGCTGCCTCGCACGGGTGCGCAGTCCCAGGTCACTCAGTATCGCTTGCACGATGTCTTCTCTTTTCGCATCGGGTCTCGTAAAATGCGCTACCAGGCTCACGCTAGGCGTGGCCGGACCCGGTTTCTTATGGCTCGAATCAGGGAACTCGGCAAATACGGCTCGGTCACTCGGAATGTGACAGCCGCACAGGGCACAACACTCAGCCACAAGGATACTCAGGACTATGCGTTGCGAAAGCTTCATAGTTTGGTCGAACGGTCACCGTGAGCGGCCCGGGCCAGCCGCCACGGGGATATAAATCCAGTCCGGCCAAAACGGCTGGCTCGGGTCCGCTCCACGGTGTAGTTGGATATGGAATGAACAGTCAGCAAGCAGGGCCTCTCAGATTTGCCTGCCGTTTTTTCTCCTCGTCATAAGCGCGCGAGGCGCAACGCACCTCCCATGCAAACAGCACGGCTCCCAGTCCGGCGACCGTCAGCACCTCAAAATATGGGGCGGCATTGCCGCCACCAAAGGGTCCCGGCGGAACGTTCGTAACCCGGAATGCGATGAGTGGTCGCCATAGGCAGAACGCAAGCCCAATTACGAATGGTATCCCGAATATGGCGAGAAGACGTCTGGCACGAATGAGCCGTCTTCGCGCGGCCGCTACTGCGCTATCCTCTTCAGGGTGGTGCTTCATGTGATCCAACGGTCGCGTTCACTCGCGCCGGGTAAAACATGCCAGATCTGCAGTCCGCGCGCACGCCCGGGTCGAGTGCAACCCGATGGTTAAATGGCCGCTTCGCCAAACTGGTGGTCACGCAGTGTTGGAATATCCGCATACGAATTCAGGGTGCGTGAAACCGAAATGCCGACACACTCGACATCCAGCCGATCCCCATCCGTAACCCTGTATCTTGTGCCATACGGTCCTGCGAATTCCGCAACGGATGGAGTAAAATTTTCCCAAGAACCAACAAAGGACACTCGCTCACAACCGACCAGCAGGAAAATAACACAGGAGAAATCCTGTCCCTTGTGTTGAAGTTTGATGCGAAGCTAATCATGGGAGGTCGTGTAATCCCAGGGCTCAGCCCAACATCCAGCCCATTTGTTCAGGGATGCTCGAACGGCAGTAAGCTCCGAGGCTGTCATAGCCATTTAACGGTTCCGGCCAACGAACCAGCGAAACTGGCCACCAACACGACAGTGAGGCGTCATCGCCGGGTTCGCTGCAGTTGGCTGGTTCAGCCCTTGTCTCATTGTTTCGCGATCTCCTGATAAATCGTAAGTCCGCAGAACAGGAAGAAGGCGGCAAGGAATCCTAAAGCCCAGTAAAGCAGCTTTCGACCGAAAGGTTTCGAGCTCCAGTTTGCTTTAAAGGTCTGCACGGACCAAACGGCTCCTCGCAGTATCAGCACGTCGAAAAGGCGGAAACCCTGCTCGCGCTTGGTCTTGGGGGGGTCACGCGGCACCATAATGTCTATGCAACCAACCAATGAGAAGATCCACATCAACACTGCGCTCACGCAGGCGAGAATGAAAAAGGCTCTAGTCATGTCGCTGAACGCAGAGTGCAGCCGCTCCGGGCCAACGGCGTGGGAAAAGTAGCCACGCGGAATCCCGGAGTCAGATGCCACGATTCGTTAGCCAACGTGATCATTTATCCCGGTCCCCCTTCAAAGCGGCGGTTAACTTCTGGGCCTCATCCTCACCATCAACGATGAATTTGGACGTCCTTCGTTTAAGCCAGCCCTGTTTCCACCGCTCATATTCGGCCAGATCTCGAGGCTTGTAGCAAATTGCCACAGGACACAAATAGTCACCCACCCGTGTTTGCACTCTTTGACCGGCCTGTGCTTCGTTAAACGCAAGCATGTTCGTAGCACCTGATTCAGTGTAGGTGAAAAAGACAGCGAACCTGCTATGCCCCATTGTAAAAATCCGGATGCTGTCTTGGACTATGTCCCGAGGAAGTAGGATATCCTGAACAGGAGCAAGCTCAGCACTCAGGCCGACAAACCTGGCGCAGACAAGTGCAAATCCGACCAAGATGAGTGTTCGCATGATGCCCTCAAATGGCTAACGCCAAACTAACCGACAGCGGCACAGCGAGGTAGCTCAAAAACAACGTGATGGCCGCTCATTCGGTGCATTGCCTCGTTAGCGCTCGTGGAAGCTTCAGGCTAAGGTCTAGGCTTTGGTTTTGGATTGGGCATTGCCTGAAGCTGATAACTTCCTGTCGGTTCAGACCACGTTCCACCCTTCAGATTGGAGCTGTTCTCCATGAACTCCCGACCGCAATCTTCGCAAAAGTGGTGCTCAATCTCCGTGCAGCCCGCATTAGCATTCGTCCCGGCTGGAGCCTTCTTGACGATATGGACTCCCGCCGGTCTCACTTTGCATTTCTCGCATAGCATAGAAGTCACTTTTGCCGCTAACGAAGAGCTGAGCCGATGGCGCTGGAGAAAGCGTGCCGAAGAAGCCACGGAGTGCCGAATCTGTCCCGGCTCTCCCCAACGGGAAGCACGGCGCCAGCCGGCTCCGGCGATTCATTCGGCGCTACGCGGAGCATGGGCGTTTACTGCGGGCTTGCGCCCGGTTGCACCCGCACCAGCGCATCGGCAGCTACATTCCTCAGCTCCTCATCCTTGCTAGCAGTTAGCTTCTGAAGAACGGGACGCAAGCTGATTGCAGGAGGTCCGATGAGCCCAACCGCCTTGGTAGCGAGGACCAGACGGGGGTAATCCGTCGAACTATTCAGGACTTGGGTCAGCAGGGATAATGCAGACGGGATTTCCACCCTCCTTTCAGCCAAAAACCAAGCGGCATAGAGGCGGACTCGCTCGTCTCCCTGTTGAACTAAGTGCTTAATGAACTCCACTGCTTCCAACGGTGCAGGATTCCGTTGTAGAAGCGATTCCACTGCTAACAACCTATCGTCGAACCCCCAGGCGGGTTTCTGGTTTGCAAGCCTGTCCAGCAGCACGGCCACACCCTGCTCGTCCTGAGGCTCGATTTCCACCAAAGCTCGAGCGACGCAGAACCGAGCCCAAGAGTTGCTGTCCTGTAGTGCGAGGCGCAAGTCTGGAATCGCGCTTTGGGCATTTGTGCCAAGGCCGCGCAAGGCATCCGCCGCTTCCGCCCGCGCCTGGGTGTTCGTGTCTGTGAGCCCGTTCCGCAGGCAACTCAAGGCGCGGACTTCACCAGGATGAATGCGCCAGAGAGCCTCCGCCGCGTAAACTTTTTCCCGGCTCTGGCCAGTGGCAATTACTTGTTGCAAGCTTGGAACGGCAGTTTTGGCTTGAGCCCCGATCCGGCCCAATGCCCAAACCGCGTTCAGCCGGGGCTCGGAGTGTTCCACCGAGTCGATCAACGCTGGGACGGCGTTACTGGCGGCAGGTCCGATGTCTCCAAGGGCCCCCTGGGCGATACTGCGCACCTCTGCTGACGAATCCCCAAGGGCCACGATCAACGCCTCGACTGCGGGTTCCAGACTCGTGTATGCAGGTCCCATTTGTCTAAGGGCCTTCACTGCTTTGATTTGGTCAGGTGTCAGGCTAACCGGCGGACGGATTCTGCTGGCCAGACCGGATGGGAGATTTGTGTAGACCACGATGGCCGCACGTTTGAGGAGGTCGTCGTGCAGCGTCACCTTCTCAGCCAAATAAACGATAGCATTGGATCCCTGCTCACGAAAGCCCTTAAGCTCAGGGTCGCCGTCGAAACCTCTGAAGCGCGCCAATGATAGGTTCAATTGCGCCCGCACGCTGGCCGACGGTCCAGTGAAAAGCGATTCAGCGGAGTCCGCGGCGAAAAGTGCTATTGCACAGCTGCATAAGAGCAGCAGTATCGTCAGTAGGCGCATGGGTTTGAACGCGACTCTGATCCACTTGCTGATGGGAATGTTGCCGAACATTTCGGGTAAACGACCCCGCGCCAATTCATTTCCGATTGCACGCGCAGCGTGATCGCGGGGTTCGTTTCAGTCCGATTGTTAGGGTTCATTACAAGAATCCAAGCGCCACAAATACCAAGTGGCCAGCAATGGAAGTCCGACGGCTGCCGTTATCAGACAGCCCCACGAAGCCCAGACCCGCCATGCCGATACAAGGTAAACGTCCCCGGTGCCAGCGTGAACAAATGGCGGAATAATATCGAGAATTTCGAAAGTGCAGTCCGTGCAACGGTAGAGAACGTCGCTTGCCCAATGTGCCCAAGCCACCGCCGCCAAGAAAAGCGACAAGGGCTGCAAGAAGACATAAAACACGAATGCGTTCAATCCATTCGAGTCAGCTGTTTTCGAAACGTGCATAGAACCTAACGAAAAAAATAAGCGACCGCCGCTGAGAGTAAAGACGGAGCTTGAACGGCGCGTCCAAACCCCTCTGCAGCAGCGAGCGCAAAATCGCAGCGGCGGTTCGTCTTCATTGAATCGTTAGCCGGCATAGCGCTAAAGCTTACCTGAGACGTGGAAACAACCGTCGCCCATCCGAGAACAGTCGCGAGGAGTGAAATTAAGGCTGCTACGATTGTGCGCCACTGGTGTTGATAACGCCACAACTCCCAGGAGGACAACATAAAGGACGCTGGACTGAGGAAAAGCCCAATTAGACCGAGCGCCCAAAGCTCGTGCCAATGCAGACGAAGTGAGACTGGCAAAAAAACCGAAAACACGAGCAGAACGAGATTGGTTGGAAGAAGAAATCGATCGCCACTAAATGGCAGATTCGGCAGCGGACGATGTGCCTTCATGAAATCTCGGGTCATAAAGTCTCGGGCTAACGAATAGGTCAGCGACCGGAGCCAGCTGCCGCTGACGTTGAATTTGTAACAGGCGCGACCAGCTGGCTCTGGTTCGCTGCGGCGTCCGGTTGGCCAATTCGGACTCGATTGGTCGTCTCCCCCGAGTTCCTTACCGGCAACGAGTATCCAGCCCCCGTGAACTTACTGGAGAGAATATCGAGGTCTCGACCAAACACCGCGCTGGAGCCAATCGTAACCTCGTCCTGGCCGAAACCATATTCCAACCAATAAGTATTGGGCGGCTCCGGTCCTGGTCCCACCCAAAGCCTGGCACTATTACCGCAAAGCATGTAGTTGGTCCCCAATGCCGCAACAACCACCGACACTGGCGTCCCGTTCGTAAATGCTCTATTGACTGCCAACGCACGGTCCCTCACAGACTTGCCAGAGGTTCGCCATGTTCGTGACAGTTCATCACCTGCCAACGCGACATAGGCAATCCAAGCGAGAAATACCGCGATGAGAAGTGCCCGCTGAGAGTTCATGGCCAACGGCCAGTCTGAGCGGCCCGAACCAGCCGCCTCCCGGCAACGAATTTACTTCCAGCAGAACGGCTGGTCTGGGTCCGCTCCAGACTGGGGTTATGCGGTCGTGTCATCGCAATTTTCCCTTCTTGGCGGCAAGAAATCTGGCCCCAAATCCGAGTGCCGCAATCAGCAACGTCGCTGAGACGCCAGATGTAATGGCATTCCAGGCGCATTGGCTTGTCACTTCTGAATCAATGGCAGCAACCATGGCAACGCCGAAAGGGACAATGAGGGCGAATGCGAGAAACAAAACAAACACCAGATGCCCGACTCCCCAAACCAGCGCCAGAGTCTCACTCCGCCCCCGCAACGCAGAGTAATCAGGATGTCTGAATGGAGCCACGCTAAGACGCATAAGGGTTGATCTGAGCGACTGCCGCAGAGCTTGAGCTCCGGGCGCGAAGAAGATATTCGAACCACTTACCTCCATCGAATCGCATTTAGATGGCGGCAGTTCAGCTCCAGAGATTCGTTATGCTGCTCGGAAGTCACATTGATCCTCTAGCTGCTTTTGCTTTAGTAACCCCAGAAGCCTCGGCTCTCGACTCCTGCATCGTATGCAGGCAAGTTCAGCACCGCCCATTGCATCGATCATTCGTTCCAGTTGCTCTTCGGTCTCAGGTTGCTTGTAAACGTAGCAGTGGTCGCCCTCAGCGGTATATTGAAACATGTCTGGCGCAGTTGCCCGCGGTAAATCGCAAAGGAGACAGCACCCATTCTCGACATAAAACGGTCCAGCCACGTTCTGAGGATGTGCTCCCTTTTCAGGCATAACGGGTCGGGTCAACGACCCCGCGCCAGGGATTTTTGATTTTTCAACTGACGCATCATCGCGGGGCTTGTTGCAGTCCGATTGTTATGCCCTATGTTGGAGCCTCGAAGGGAGCGGATTTGGCGCAAGCGGAATCTCGATAATGGCGCTTTGCCAGTGAGGGTGCCTCCCCTCGGCGTTTGGCCATCCTGCCCACTTCCAATAAGTTGGAGGCAACTTAATTCCCCATCGCGAAACGAACCCTCCCAATTTCCACCAAACGGAAGCACCGGCATACTTGAGG
>Ga0070741_10019941_pt1 | contig 10655 bp, 10 predicted proteins | sample Coa_R1_4_FD_66440 | JGI IMG/M metagenome (GOLD analysis project Ga0070741, IMG submission 66440) | Surface soil microbial communities from Centralia Pennsylvania, which are recovering from an underground coalmine fire - Coalmine... | ecosystem: Environmental > Terrestrial > Soil > Unclassified ... | reverse complement strand
GCGAACGGCGACGCTCGCGCGCGGCGGCCGGGCCTCGCGATCCGGCTCGATCGGGACGCCCGACGCGTCTGGCCGCGACGGCTACGCGACCTGGCCGGCCCGGACCGCCGCGGCGGCGGGGCGGTAGCCGGCGAGCGCGCGGCGGCCGGCGTCGAGGGCGGCGAGGCGAGCGAGGAGCGCGGTCTGCCGGGCGCGGGCGAGCGCCGTCGCCTCGGCGTTCACCCGGGCCGCCTCCGCCGCGAGGGCCGCGGAGCCGCGCCAGAGCTCGGCGACCTCCGCGGCGACGGGCGCGCCGCTCAGGCGGTGCGGCGCGAGCTCGGTCGCGACCGCCCGGAGGCGCGCCGTGAGCGTCTCGGCGGCCGCGTGGCGGCCCGCGAGCCAGCCGTGGTCGAGCGGGCGCGCGGGGTCGGCGAGCGCGGCGACGAGCTCCCGGTAGACGGCCAGGAGCTCGGCGTAGAGCGCGCGCTCCTCGCGGCTCGCGCCGAGCACGCTCGCGCCCGCGCTCGTCACTGCCCCACGGCCGCCGGCACCGCCTCCGGCCCCTCGAGGATCTGCCGGAAGCCGTCGGCGACGATGCCGAAGACGCGGATCACGTCGTCGACGTGTTGGAGGCTTCGCTTCGCGTTCGCTTCGGTCAGGTGGAAGAGCATGAACTCGTAGAGTCGCGCGAGGTCGGTCGCGATCTGCCCGCCGGCGCGGTGATCGAGCGTGTTCATCAGCTCGGAGATGATCGCCTGCGCGCGCGCGAGGCTCTCGCCGAACCGCTCCACCTCGCCCGCCGCGAGCGCCGCGCGGCAGAGCCCGAGGAAGCGGGAGCCGCCCTCGAACATCAGCAGCAGAAGCCGCTTGGGGTCCACCGACATGACCTGCGCCTCGGCATACCGCGTCGCGTAGTGCGTCGTCTGCATGCTCCTCCCCTACCTCCTCTACTTGAACGCCTGCGTGAGGAAGGTGCCCTGCTGCTGCAACCCGCTCACGAGCGCTTCCAGGGCCGCGAACTGCGACTTCAGATCCGCCTCGAAGGCGTCCACCTGGCGCTGCGCGGCGTCGATCTCGTCCTGGAGCCCGCGGATCTCGGTGTCGAGCGAGCTCGAGCCGAGCGTGATCGAGCCCTGCGCGCCCGTCGCCTCGAGGATGTACGCCGAGAGGTCGGTCGCGACGCCGGCGTCCGTCCCGTTGCCGCCGAAGATCTCGGCGACGGCCTCGGGATCCGCGGTGAGCGCCGTGCGGAAGGCGCCCTCGTCGAACGCGATCGTGCCGTCCTGCTGCGTCTGTAAGCCGACGCTCGAGAGGTTCACGTACTGCGTCGTCGCGGCGGTGAGCGCCTCCGAGAAGATCGAGTGCAGCGTGTCGACGACGCCCGAGGCCGTCGAGCTGCTCGCGAGGCTCCCGACGACGAGGCCCTTCCCGTCGCTCGACTTGGTGATCGCCGACTGCTCGGCGACGAAGCCGACGGCGTCGTTGAACGCCGACACGAGCGCCTTCACCTTCTCGACGATCGCGTCGGCGTCGTCCGCGACCGTGATGGTCGCCGTGCCCTCGGACTTGAGGTTGAAGGTGACGCCCGGCAGCACGTCCGAGAACGTGTTCGACTCGCGCTGGAACGTCCCCGCGAAGCCGCTGATCGTGAACTCCGCGTTCTGGCCGGTCTGCGACACGGCGACGCCGAGGGTCGTGTCGTCCTGCGTGACCGCGATCGTGCTCGACGCGCCCGTGGTGTTGCTCGTCAGCTGGAGCCGGTAGTCGGGGCTCGCCGCCGTGCCGAGATTCACCGCGGACGCGGTGACGCCGGCCCCGAGGTCGTTGATCGCGTTCACGAGGTCCTGGAGCGTCGTCGTCGCGGAGACCGCGACGCTCTGCTCCGCGCCGGAGCCGACGGTGAACTTGAAGAAGCCGGCGCCGGCGGCGATCGTGTCCGACGTCGAGGTGGCGCCGACGGTCGCGCTCGCGACGGAGCCGTGCGCGACCTTCGTCACCGTGACGGTGACGGAGCCGGCCGCGGCGCCCGATCCCGCCGCGGCGCCGACGATCGTCTCGCTGCTCGAGGTCGCCTTGCGGACGAGGAAGTCGCCGACGCTCTTCACGGCGTCGGCGGCGGTCTTGAGCGCGGAGAGCTTCGTCCCGAGCGTCGCGAGCGACGTCTGCGTCGCCTGCACGCTCGAGAGCTGGTCCTGGAGGATCTGGAGGGGCTGGGACTGGATCTGGACCAGCTGGTCGATCAGCGTGTTCGTGTCGAGCCCGGTCGCGAGACCGCCGACCGTCAGAACCGCCATGCCCCCACCACCCTCGGCTCGATGACGATCGGGCCGGGGACGTCGCCGTCCCCGGCCCGTGACTCAGTGCTCGCTGCCTTCCGCTCCCGCACTTACCGGAGGAGCTGGAGGGCGAGAGACGGCTGCTGGTTCGCCTGCGCCAGGACGGCGACGCCGGCCTGTCGCAGCACGCTCGCCCGCGTGAGGTTCGCCGTCTCGGCGGCGACGTCCGTGTCGCGGATGCGGCCCTCGGCGGCCTGGAAGTTCTCCTGCGCGATGCGCAGGTTGGCGACCGCCTGGAGCAGCCGGCTCTCCGCCGCGCCGAGGACGCCGCGCGTCTGCGCGACGTTCGCGATGGCCGAGGTGAGGAGGCCGAGCGCCGACTGCGCCGACGCCGCCGTCGAGGCCGCGATCGACGTCTGCGAGACGGAGAGGATGCCCGACACCGAGCCGTCCACCGTCGTGAAGTTGATCTGCGAGTTCGACGTGCCGTCCAGGCCGACCTGGAGCGCGACCGTCGTCCCGGCGGAGAGGAGCTGCACGCCGTTGAAGGTCGTCACCGTCGAGATGCGGGCGATTTCCGAGAGGAGCGCCGCGAACTCGTTCTGAATCGCGCTCCGCTGCGTGTCGGTGATCGAGCCCGACGCCGACTGGGAGGCGAGCTCGGAGAGACGCGAGAGGATGCTGCTCACGTTGCCGAGCGCCTTCTCACCGATCGACAGCGCCGAGATGCCGTCGTTGGCGTTGCGGATCGCCTGCGCCGCGACGCGCGCGTCGCGGTTCAGCTTGTCGGCGATCGCGAGGCCCGCCGCGTCGTCGTAGGCGTTGTTGATCCGGACGCCCGAGGAGAGCCGCTCGAGGGAGGTCGTGAGCGCGTCGCCGGACTCCTCCAGGTGCCTCTGCGCGTTGAGCGAGCTGATGTTGGTGTTGATGTCGAGAGCCATCGGGTTCCTCCTTGGATTATCCGGACCCCTGGGCCGCGCCAGGCGCCGGCGTGCGCGTCGTGCGCTGTCGGACTCACTTATCGGCCGGTCGCCGGAGGGACTTTAGGCTCCCGCCGCCCGGGCCCCCGTGGTAGACGGAAGATTCCCATGACGGCGTCCGAAGATGCGGTCGCCGCCGAGGCCCGGGCGGCCGGCTTCGCGCTCGTCGGCGCCGCTCCCCTGGGTCCCCTCGAGCGCGGCGCCTTCCTCCACGCGTGGCTCGCCGAGGGGCGGGCGGGGGAGATGGCCTACCTCGCACGCCGCACGGCGGAGCGCATCGACCCCCGGACCGCCTTCCCCTGGGCGCGGTCCGTGATCGCGGTCGGCGCCCCCTACCGGCCGCCGCCGCCCCCGCCCGAGGACTGGCGGGCGACGCTCCGCGGGCGGATCGCGGCGTATGCCTTCGGACCCGACTACCACGACGGGCTCGGCGACCGGCTCGCCGCCCTCGGGCGGCGGCTCGCGGACGTCTTCCCGGGCCGGCGCTTCCTCCACTACGTCGACACGGGGCCCGTGCTCGAGCGCGAGTGGGCCGCGCGCGCCGGGCTCGGCTGGATCGGCCGGAACACGCTCCTTCTCGACCGGGGCGCCGGGTCCTACCTCTTCCTGGGCGAGCTGTTCACGGACCTCGAGCTCGGCGCGCCCGAGCCCGCGCCGGATCGCTGTGGCACGTGCGTCCGCTGCCACGCCGCCTGCCCTACCGGCGCGCTCGGCCCCGGGTACACGATGGACCCGCGCCGCTGCATCTCCTACCTGACGATCGAGCACCGGAGCGCGATCCCGCTCGATCTGCGTCCCCTCGTCGGCAACTGGATCTTCGGCTGCGACGTCTGTCAGGAGGTGTGTCCGTGGAACGGCGGCGCGGCGAGCCCGCCGACGGACGTCCTCGCGCCGCACCTCCCGTCGCTCCTCGCGCTCGACGAGGCGGGGTTCCGCACCCGCTACCGGCACACCGCCGTCGCGCGCGCGAAGCGGCGCGGGCTCCTCCGGAACGTCGCCGTCGCGCTCGGCAACAGCGGGAACCCCGACGCGGTCGGCCCGCTCGCCGCGGCCCTCGCCGACCCCGAGCCGCTCGTCCGCGCGCACGCCGCCTGGGCGCTCGGGCGGCTCGGCGGCCCGGGCGCCCGCCGCGCGCTCGACGCGGCACGGACGCGCGAGCCCGCACCGCGCGTCCGCGACGAGATCGCGGCGGCGCTCGCCACCATCGGCTGAGCGCCGCGGGACGATCGACCGACCACGGCTCACCCGCTCCGAAGCCCGCAACTCAGCCATAATTTTCCAAAACCGTCACTCGAAATCGCAGGCCGCCGTCCCCCGTAGTTTCTTGCCCCGGAGTCCGCGCGTCCCGTAAGCCAGAGTCGCACAGACCGTCGACGCGGACCACGGCTCGAAGTCCCTCGACCCACGACCACACGGAGGGAGGGCAACATGAAGAGATTCCTGGTCGCGATCATCGGATGCATCGCGGCGCTCGCGGCGGCGAGCGCCATCGCCGGCACGCCCGGCGCGCCGTTCGGAGGGGACGATGGCGGCTTCATCCCGCCCGATCCTCCGAAGGGCCCGATCACGAAGTGCGAGAACAACGTCGGAAAGGCGGTCGGGAAGCTCGCCGTCTCGATCCTCAAATGCCACTGCAACCGACAGACGGGGAAGCTCGCCGACGACGCCGCCGAGGACGCGTGCGAGCAGGCGGCGCTCGACAAGTTCACCTCGCTCAACACGACCAAGTGCCCGGCGTGCATCGACCTTCCCTCGATCGGCGCCGGGGTCGTCGCACTGCTCGACGCCAACAACGACAAGGTCTTCTGCGACCCGGACGGCACCCCGCTCGGCGGCGACGACACGGGGACGCTCGCCTCGACGTCGCCCATCGCGGGCTGCGAGTGCAACGTGTCGAAGAAGGTCGGGACGCTGATCAAGAGCGTCCTCAAGTGCCACGGCCAGGAGGCCAGCCTGAAGCTCGCCGACGACTTCGAGGAAGACGCATGCGAGCAGAAGGCGATCGACAAGTTCAACCTGCAGAAGACGACGAACTGCCCGGCGTGCGTCGATCTCGCCGCGATCGCGGCCTTCGTCGAGTCGACGCTCGACGGCACGAACGGCCTCATCTACTGCGCGCAGCCGTCGTCGACCACGACGACGACGGCGCCGACGACGACGAGCACCTCCACGACGGCCCCGCCGACGACGAGCACCACGACGACGGTCTCCACGACGACGACCACGACGATGATCGTCCCGACCACGACGACGTCGACGACGAGCACGACCACGACGACGACCTCGTCCACGACGACGTCGACCACGACCACGACCACGTCGTCGACGACGACCACGACCGGCGGGCCGGTCTTCACCCAGCTCTCCTTCACGACGACGATCGGCTCGACGAGCTGCGGCGGCCCGTCGTTCGCCGGCTTCACCGCGCCGAGCGCGCCGTTCTCGGGCGAGGTACACGACGCGAGCAACGCGAAGCTCGGCGACCTCGGCCTCGGCTGCCTCTACGTCGGCGGCGGCAGCGCCGCGACGCCCGCGAACCAGATCCCCGACGGCTCGCAGTCCATCTTCGACCTCGGCACGCCGTCGGGCGGGACCGTGCCCCTCGTCGCGAGCAACGGCACCGGGCGGGAGAACTGCACGAAGGGCGCGGGGCCCGGCAAGCACTGCGTCGGCGGCAGCGGCGGCCCGATCGCCTGCACGACGGACGCCGACTGCGGCGGCACGCCGGGCTCGTGCGCGCTCGACGCGAACTGCAACTTCGGCCCGCCACTCCCGATCACCGGCTCGCTGCCGGTCTGCGTCATCAACGCGATCCAGACGGACGGCAGCGGGACGGCGACGCCGGCCACCGGCGACTCGACCGTCTCGATCCCGCTTTCCTCGCGGGTCTACCTGACCGCGAACGCGACCGACCCCTGCCCGCGGTGCATCTCGGGCCAGTGCGACCCGACCTGGAAGGACAACAGCAACAACCCGAGCCCGAACTCGGGCGCCGCGTGCACACCGACCGGCAGCCAGGCGACGAGCCTCGACTGCGGCGTGCCGCTCCAGGACTTCCAGGGCGCGCTCCCGGTCACGCTGAATCCGCTTTCGACCACGGCGACGACGCTGAGCCAGCCGGCGGGCCTCTTCTGCCCGAGCCAGGCCCATGCGGGCGCCTTCCACCTGCCCACGGCAACCTCGATCACCGAGACGGGGTCGCCGGCCGGGGACCTGACCGACGGCGCGGAGCATCCTGCCGTGCTCGCGGCGGTCTTCTGCATCCCGGCGAGCCTGTCCGCCGCGATCAACGCGGTTGGTGACCTGCCGGGACCGGGCGCGACCGGCCTCGGCGGCAACGCCCAGCTGCTTCCGTAGCCCTGATCATCCGCGCCTCCCGGGGGGCGGTGCCCGCAAGGCACCGCCCCCCCGGGTCCGTTCGAGGCGCTCCGCCTCCCCGGGTCGGTCGTCCGAGTCAGACGGGCCCTCACCCCGACCCGCGCCGCTCGGTCCCCCGCCGCTTCTCGGCCCACCCCGTGAGTACCGGCTCCCCGAACCGGAACCTCGACGGTGAGGGCGGTCCACCGCCCCCCTCGCGCGCTCCCCCGGCGGCACCGCCTGGGAAGCGATGGACAACAAATGGATAACAATATGTATCGCGCCGCGACCGGCGGGCCGATTCTTACAAAAATGCTTGACGCTAAGGGAGGATCCGCGTTACCACCGGCGACCGGCAGGGTCCTCCCGATTCGAGGGTCATGTGTCCGCTCACCGGCAGCCCGGCGCTGCCAACAGAAAGATAGAAGGAGGGTCGAGTATATGAAGCACCGGAAGCTCGCGGTCCCGCTCGCGGGACTGGCGGCACTCGCCTACGTCGGTACGGCGGGGGCAGCCGTGAACGACGTCCAGTCGAACCACTACATGTGCTACAAGATCGCGGTCGCGAAGTTCCCGTCCCAGACCATCCCCAAGCCGGTCGCCACCGGTGTGCACCTCACCGATCAGTTCGACACCGACCTCCCGTACGACGCGCTCAAGAACACGAACATCTGCAACCCCGCCACCGTCTCCGGCAGCACGTGGACCGCGGCGAGCGGGCAGGACACGATCCACCTGGTCGGCTACCAGATCAAGAACACGACGCCCACGAAGGAGCCGACGGACTACAAGGATGACGTCCACGTCTTCGCGGACCAGTTCGGCATGCTGACCGCGAACGCGACGAAGCCGGACAGCCTCCTCGTGCAGGGGCTCAAGGCCGACTACGGCGTGCCGAAGAAGTGCAAGGTCGCCGCCGACTGCGCGTCGCAGCCGACGAACACCGTCTGCGACCCGGTCGGGAAGATCTGCGTGCCGCCCACGGGCATCCAGCCGCCCGCCGGCACGGCGCCGCTTCCCTCGACCTCGTCCGTGAACAACTTCAAGTGCTACAAGATCAAGGACCTGAAGCAGCCGCAGTTCACGGCGCTCTCGCAGATCACGATCACCGACCAGTTCGGCAGCGCGAAGTACGACCTCAAGAAGATCACCAAGATCTGCGCCCCCGTCAACAAGGCGAACGAAGGCTTCGCGAACGGCAACGGCGCGGACGACTTCCACCTCGTCTGCTACCAGACGAAGCTCAGCAAGCTCGTCCCCGCCCAGGCGAAGTTCGCCGCGCGGAAGGTCGTCGCGAAGACCGCGAACTTCGGCAACGTCGCGCTCGACGTGAAGGCCGTGAGCGAGGTCTGCGTGCCCGCGACGAAGGACGGCAACCCGCAGCCGCCGCTTCCGTTCTCGCAGCTGTCGTTCACGACGACGCTCGGCTCGACGAGCTGCGGCGGCCCGTCGTTCGCGGGGTTCACTCCCGCCGCCGGCCCGTTCTCCGGTGAAGTAGATGACATCAACGGGCAGAAGATCTCGCTGGGGGGCGGCAGCTTTGCCGACCTCGGCCTCGGCTGCCTCTACATCGGCGGCGCGAACGCCGCGACGCCGGCGAACCAGATCCCGGACGAGGCCACGTCGCTCTTCGACCTGGGCACGCCGTCCGGCGGGAACGTGCCGCTCATCGCGAGCAACGGCACGGGCCCGGGGAACTGCACGAAGGGCGCGGGGCCCGGTAAGCACTGCATCGGCGGCAACGCCGGCCCGATCGCCTGCTCGACGGACGCCGACTGCGGCGGCACGCCGGGCTCCTGCGGGCTCGACGCGAACTGCAACTTCGGCCCGCCGCTCCCGATCACGGGCGCGCTGCCCGTGTGCGTCATGAACGCGATCATCACGGACGCGAGCGGGACGGCGACGCCGGCCACGGGCGACTCCACGGTCTCCATCCCGCTCTCCTCGCGGGTCTACCTGACCGCGAACGCCACGAGCCCCTGCCCGAAGTGCATCAGCAACGTCTGCGACAACTCCTGGACGGACGGCGGCAACAACCCGAGCCCGGACGCGAATCAGCCCTGCACGCCGACCGGGACGCAGGGGACGAGCCTCGACTGCGGCGTGCCGCTCCAGGACTTCCAGGGCGCGCTGCCGGTCACGCTGAGCCCGCTCTCGACGGGCCCGGCGATGCTCACGAACGCGTCCGGCACCTTCTGCCCGGGCCAGATGCACCCGGGTGCCTTCCACCTGGCGGCCGCCCGGACCATCAAGGAGCAGGGCTCGCCGGCCGCCGGCATCCTGGACGGCAATCCGCACAGCTCGATCCTGGCGTCGGTCTTCTGCATCCCGGCGAGCCTCTCGGCCGCGATCAACGCGGTCGGCGACATCCCGGGTCCCGGCGCCATCGGCCTCATCGGGAACGCGCAGCTGCTGCCGTAATCCGCCACCCTGAGGGCGGTGCCCCCGACGGGGCGCCGCCTCTTTCCTTCGCTCCACCGGAGGAGGGTCGCGCACCGCGACCCTCCTCTTTTTTTCACCCCCTCGAGCCTCCACGCCGCCGCCTGCGCCGCAGACCGCGCAGCGAGGTCTCACGAAAAAGTTGCGGCAAGGTAGTTGACGAGTGAGCGATTGTGCTGCTACGCCCCCCGGCGGGTCGTTCAACGACAGCTCGCACGCAGGGGGAGGGACACACCGTGCCAGTTGACAGATTCGTTGCCGCCACCCGACGCGTCTCCTTCGTCGCTCTTCTCGCCGCCCTCGCGCTTCTCGTCCCATGGCCTGCATCCGCGACACTCATCCCAGGCGGCGGCCGGGACGCCTCGGACTGCTACGGCGAGTTCGACGTCCAAGGCGCGACCGGCTCGAGCAATCGCATCTCGTGTCAGGACGGCGACCCGTCCTGCGACCTCGACAGGGCATGTCAGGGCATCTGCACGTTCGGCATCCGGTTCTGCCTCAACCAGACGAACATCCCCGCCTGCACGCCGAAGCCGCTTCGCAAGCCGCCGCGCGTCTTCCCGGACCTGGTGCCCGTTCCCGGCGAGGACTCGGCGTGCGGGGCCTTCACGGAGGTGCCCGTCGACCTCCGCGGCCGGAAGACGGGCCGCCTGAAGCTCCGCGCGCGCGTGTTCGAGAACGGCAAGCCGCGGGACGACCGCGACAGCCTGTACCTCACCTGCGTCGCGCGCGAGGGCGAGTGCCCGACGACCACCACGACCACCACCACCCCGGGCACGACGAGCACGACGACGACCACCTCGACCACGTCCTCGTCGACCACCACGTCGACGTCCAGCACGACGACCACGTCGACGACGTCGACCACGACGACGTCCACCACTCAGTCGACCACGACCTCCACCTCGACCAGCACGACCACGTCGACGTCGACCACGACGATGGTCGTCGAGACGACGACCACGAGCACGACGACCACGACGACCAGCACCACGACCTCGTCGACGACGACCTCGACGACCACCACCACCACCTCGTCCACGACCACCACGACGGCCGGCCCCGTGTTCACGCAGCTGTCGTTCACGACGACGCTCGGCTCGACGAGCTGCGGCGGCCCGTCGTTCACGGGCTTCGTCCCGCCCGGGGCGCCGTTCTCGGGCGAGGTGGACGACGGGACGAACACCAAGATCGGTGACCTCGGCCTCGGCTGCCTCTACATCGGCGGCGCGATGGCCGCGACGCCGGCGAACCAGATCCCGGACCAGGCCACGTCGCTCTTCGACCTGGGAACGCCGTCCGGCGGCGACGTGCCGCTCATCGCAAGCGCCGGCACGGGACCGACCAACTGCACGAAGGGTGCCGGCCCCACGAAGCACTGCATCGGCGGCAGCACGTTCCCGCCTCCGGCCTGCTCGACGGATGCGAATTGCGGCGGCACGCCGGGCTCCTGCGCCCTCGACCTGAATTGCAGCTTCGGTCCTCCGCTGCCGATCACGGGCGCGCTGCCCGTCTGCGTCATCAACGCAATCCAGACGGACGCGAGCGGGACGGCGACGCCGGCAACCGGCGACTCCACGGTCTCCATCCCGCTCTCCTCGCGGGTCTACCTGACCGCGAACGC
>Ga0070741_10019940_pt1 | contig 10655 bp, 7 predicted proteins | sample Coa_R1_4_FD_66440 | JGI IMG/M metagenome (GOLD analysis project Ga0070741, IMG submission 66440) | Surface soil microbial communities from Centralia Pennsylvania, which are recovering from an underground coalmine fire - Coalmine... | ecosystem: Environmental > Terrestrial > Soil > Unclassified ... | reverse complement strand
AGCGATCCGAGCTCGTGCCGGTAGCCGTCGAGCAGCTGATAGTTGATGGGACCTTCGGTCTTGGCGTACAGGCCGCCTGCGGGGGCATTGAACGCGCGCTGCCATCGTGCCGCACGCTTGCCCTCGTCGTGAAGACGTGCGGCGAGGGCGAGCGCGTCGGCGAGTTCGTCGCCGAGGTCGAGCACCTTCGCCAGACGGCGAGCGCGCTCCTCGGTCCACGACTGATGCTCATCTAGGAGCTGTGGATTGGCAGCCGAGCGGTCTTCCTCGGTCGCTGCGTCGTGCCGCCACTTCTCGACGACGAGCCACCGCGTCGCCTCCCCTTCAGCGGAGACCTCGGAAGCGAAGCGGAAACGCTCGCGCCAGTTCGGATCGTGCGAGATGGTCTCGGATGCCTGCAGGCTTCGCACGCGAAATCGCACCGCGTCCTCGCCGAGCCACGCATCGTGATCCGCGGTCGGAGGCGACCCGCCTTCCTTCTCGTCCAAGAGCCCGTCCTTCACTCCGCCGAGACGCGCATCGACGACCAGCGTGGCTCCTGCAACCAGCCTGGACAGCTCCTCGCGTTGCTTCTTTGCAGCGACCGTGTCTTCCGGTGACTTGACCTTCCCCAGGCTCAGGGACTCGCGCAGCCCTCCGTCGGGAGCCAGGGCGAACGCCACCACGTCGTCCTCACGAAGATGACGCTGGTCTGTGGCGTGCCGCTCCGACTGCTCGTTGCAAACGCTCTCGGCGCGAGCGGCGATCCACTCGACGACCCGGAAGGTGTCCGTCTCGAGAAGCTCGCTCGTGTGCGGGGGTGCAGCCTCGAAAAACGCCTCGATCTCCGCCCTCCGGGGTGCCACGCCGCCCGCGCGAACCGGAAGGTGAGCCCGCCACACGACCGCGGTCTGGGGTGGGTCGTCGTCGATCCAGCCCCGGATCCACGGCTGGACCTCGGGCCGCCCGGGGTGCTCTTCCAGCGACGTCATGGCCCACGCTTCGACGAGAGGCCGCGTCAACGCTGGGCGGAGAGGCTCCTGCGAGGTTGCATCGTCGAGAATCCTCTGCAAGGTCGTGTCGGTCGCAGCGCTCGACTTGAGATGCAGCAAAGCGGCGGGGCTCGCGTCGAAGCTTCCGTCATCGTTCCGGCGAAGGCACTTGATCGGCTTCTCCTGGTTCTCCCATTCGCGCACCTTTTTCTCGTAGTCCTCGACGCGCTTGCGCTCCGTGTCGTCCAGTTCCTCGTTGCGTGTCTGCTTCTCGACCGCTTCCTGCTCCTTCTTGCTCGCCTTCGGCTTCGGCTCGACGAGCACGGCGACGCTGGTATCGCCTTCGCCACGGCGGTTCACGCGGCCGAGGCGCTGGACCATCCGCTCCCAGGGGACAAGGTCGCAGACCATGTGATCCGCGTCGAGATCGACGCCGACTTCGCCCGCCGACGTTGCGAAGAGAAACACGGGGCGCGTCCGCGCGACCGTGCTCCCGGCGATGAAGCCGAGAGCCTCCAGTCGCTTCTTCGCCTGCGCGCGTTCGAACACCCTGCGCCCGCCGACGAAGAGCTCCGTGTCGACCTCGACAGTGGGCGTGCCCGCCCTCTTGTCGCCTTTCGCGAGCTTCTGTAGGGCATCCTTTGCCTTCTGTGCGACCACCGGGCTATTGGAGTAGATGATCACGCGCACCGCCTTCTTCCCGCTGTCCGCGAGTGTCCAGGCACGGTTTGCCAGTGCATCCTCCAATGTGGCTCCCTCATCGAGGCGCTGGATGCGCAGGCGCTTCTTCGCGTTGAGCCGCTTCTTCACGACCTCGTGCTTGAAATCGTTCTCCGTGAGCCCAACCGCATCGGCGCACCGCGTGCGTCCTGTCGCCGACAGCGCAAGCAGCCTGAATCGCGGAACGTACTGCCGGCAGCGCTCCTCCCGCACCCCCAAAGCCGGGTTCGTCTCGACGGCTCGCAAGAGATGCTCGAAGGGGGGCACCAGGTGGGCCTCGTCGAGGATGACCAGGGAGTCTGCGCCCAGGAGTCCAGCATGGAACGGCCGCATCTTCCGCGACACCCGGTACCCCGCGAACAGCAGGCGCGAGCCGATCATGTCCACCGTGCCCACGATGATCGCGGGTGCCGCGGGATCCTCGAGCCATTCGCGGTTGTCGACATACTGGCCGCGCAGCGTGGAGATCGGCAGCGGTCGGCTGTCGCGAAGGCCGAGCGCCTTCTTCAGGTCGGATTCGCGATCGACAAGGTCCCGTAGCTCCAGCGCGACGTCCGTGGCCTGGTCCACAACCGCTCGCCGGTCCACCACGTACACCAGACGTCTGGGCAGATTCGCGCCGCAGGCCCGGGCCACCAGCCAGATCGCCATGACCGACGTCTTGCCGAGGCCCGTCGGGATGTCGAGTGCGCTTGGGATGTCTCCATGCAGGAGACGCCTCAGTAGATCCTCCTGCCACGGGAACGGCGTGTTTTTCTGGGCGAGTGCCAATCTCGCGTAAAGCCACTCCGGCGCTCGTCCAAGAGACGTCATCGCATCGGTCACCGCGACGTCCCCCCCGTGAATCCAGCCGCTCTTTGCCTGGACCGCCCCGCACTCGGCGCCTTCACCTCACCGCCTCCGGTGCCCAGGTGGCACGCGCCCGACACCCTCGCCGGTCACCATCTGCCTGTCTGCTGGGCGCCCAGCATCCACCGGGTCCGTGACACGCAAGGTCACGCGCCGATTGTCCCGTCGCGTACACGCCGGTACAATTCCGGCCGCGGGAGGGAGGCGGGCGATGAAGGTGTCCATCAGCGAGGCGCGGCGGCGGCTGCCCGAGCTCGTGCGGCAGGTCAAGCACGACCGGGGCTCCGTCGTCCAGATCACGGTGCGGGACGAGGTCGTCGCGGAGCTCCGGGCGGCGCTGCCGGAGCCGGAGCCGGGGGCGGCGGCGCGGGCGCTCCTGGAGCTGGCGCAGAGGCTCCCCAGGCCGCCGAGGCGCGGGCGGCGGCCCGCCGACGTGTCGGCGCACGTCGAGGAGTACCTCCACGGTCGCAGGACCTGAGGGCTCCATGACCCTCCCGTCACGCCTCTTCTGCGACACGTCGTTCTTCTACGCCTGCGCCGACCCCGCCGACGCGTGCCACGACGCGGCGGTGAGGCTGGCCCGCGAGGCGGCCGCCCGCCGGATCCAGCTCTGGACGACGTGGGACGTGATCAGCGAGACGGTCACCCTCCTGCGACACCGGCACAGCGCGGCCGCCGCCATCCGCTTCCTCGACGACGTCCAGCCCGGGCTCCACCTCGTCGAGTACGGCGTCGAGGCGCGCCGCGCGGCCGTCGAGGTCTTCCGGCGCCACGGCCGGGACCACCGCCTGTCGTTCTGCCACGCGATCTCGTTCGTCGTGGTCACGACGCTCCTCGACCGGATGCCCTGCCTCGCCTTCGACGAGGACTTCCGCCGGCTCGGCCTGACGGTCCTCCCCGGCCCGCACTGACTCGCGACCGCCCATGGCCGTCGACGCCGGGGATGCCGGCGCGGCCCGGGCCGGAGATTCGCCTCGCCGACACGCGACCGTCCACAGCCGGCGCCGTGGTGCCGCCCGCCGGATCATCCGCGCGGCCCGGCCCTCACCGGCGGGCGACGCCAGGAGCTCGCGAGCTTGACGCGCGAGTCCGCCTCCCGGACCCGGCGCTCCGCCCTTCACCGAAGGGCGACCGCGCGCGCCTCCGCCCGCACCCGGTCCCTGAGCGCGGCCGGCCGGATCACGCGCGCGCCCCGGCCGAAGCTCAGGACCCAGCCCAGCAGCTCCCGCGTGTCGGCCACCCGGAGCGACATCCGCAGCCGGCCCCCGCCGGCTGGCTCCAGCCGCTGGCTCGGGTGCCACAGCCGGTCCCGCACCCACGCGGCGGTCGCCCGGTCGAAGAGGAGCTCGACGTCGACCGGCCGCCCGTGCATGACGACCAGGGCGTCGGCGAGGTACTCATCGATGTCGAAGCCGAGCGGCAGCTGGAAGGCGTGGTCGGTCACGCTGAGCGCGCGGATCCGCTCCACGGCGAAGGTCCGGATCCGCTGGCGGAGGTGGTCGTACCCGTAGAGGTAGAGCGCCCCGTCCACGTAGCGGAGGTGGTAGGGGTCGACCTCGCGCCGGGTCGTCACCTGGCGCGCCGCGGTGAAGTAGCGCATCTGCACGCTCCGCCGCTCCGCGATCGCGCGGGAGAGGCGGTCGATGGTCTCCCGGTGCCTGCGGTAGGGCTTGTAGGGGCCGAGGTGCACCGAGAGCCACTCCCGCATCTGGCGGACGAGCCCGGTGCCGCCGGGCGGGAGGGCCGCCGTGGCCTTGGTGACCGCGGAGTCGAGGGCGGAGCGGAGCGCGGTCCCCTGGAGCGGGCGGAGGAGATCGCGGCTCACCGCCAGGGCCATCAGCTCGGTGGCCGAGAAGCCGACCGCCGGCGCCCGCGCCCCGTCCAGGACGCGCCAGCGCGTCCGCCCGTCCACGCGCTCCGTGACGACGGGGTAGCCGGCCGCCTCGAGCGCCTCGAGGTCGCGCCGGAGCGTGCGGGCGTGCTTCGGGACGTCCTCGGGGAGCCCCGCCGCCAGCTCCTCCAGGGTGACCCCCCGGCGCCCCTCCAGCCGCCGGAGGACGTGCCACTGCCGGGCCAGCCGGTCGTTCCGAGGCATCCACACCTCTCGGCATGAAATGCAGCGACCCCCGCCCGGGGGACTGTATAGCGCACCGGCCCCGAGCCGCGCAAGAGCACGGGCGTGCCGGGGCTGCTGCCACCGGGTGCCCCGGGCACGCCCGGGGCCGGCCCGACCTGCGCGCAAGAGCACGGGGGCGCCCGGGCTGCTGCCACAGCGGAGCGCGACGCGGCCGGGCGACGGCGCACGCGGCCGGGGCGGCCGGGCGGGGCGAGGCGCCCCCTTGCCTCGCGTTCCCGCGCGGCTACTATGAGACGGCAGGAGAGCACGACATGTCCGGCGCGCACGAGTCCGAGCACGGCCACGCCCACGGGCAGGGCCACCCCCACGAGCACGGGCACCCGCACGAGCACGACCATCAGCATGGCGGCGGCCGGGCGACGGACGACCCGGCGCACCCCCACAACGCGCCGCTCTCCGACGTCCAGCTCCGGGTCAGGGCGCTGGAGTCGCTCCTCACCGAGAAGGGCCTGGTCGACCCGGCGGCGCTCGACGAGCTGATCGACACCTACGAGACGCGCGTCGGCCCCCGGAACGGCGCCCGCGTGGTCGCCCGCGCGTGGGTCGACCCCGCGTTCAAGCGCCGCCTCCTCGAGGACGCGACGGCGGTGCTGGCGGAGCTCGGCTACATCGGCCGCCAGGGCGAGGACATGGTGGTGGTCGAGAACACGCCGGCCGTCCACAACCTGGTCGTCTGCACGCTCTGCTCGTGCTACCCCTGGCCGGTGCTGGGGCTCCCGCCCGTCTGGTACAAGTCGGCGCCGTACCGGTCGCGCGCCGTGATCGACCCCCGGGGACTCCTCCGCGAGCTCGGGGTGGACCTCCCCGACTCCGTCGAGGTGCGGGTGTGGGACTCGACCGCCGAGCTCCGCTACCTCGTCCTCCCCGAGCGGCCGCCCGGCACCGAGGGGATGAGCGAGGAGGAGCTGGCGGCGCTCGTCACGCGCGACGCGATGATCGGGGTGGCGCGGGTCCCCGCGCCGGCCCACCGATGAGCGGCGCCCACGACCCTGGCGCAACGGCCCGCCCGCGCTCTCGCCGCCTCGCCGTGATGCGATGAACGGCGCCCACGACCCTGGCGCAACGGCCCGCCCGCGCTCTCGCCGCCTCGCCGTGATGCGATGAACGGCGCCCACGACCTCGGCGGGATGCACGGCTTCGGGCCGGTGGTGATCGAGCCCGACGAGCCGGTGTTCCACGCCGAGTGGGAGCGGCGCGTCTTCGCCCTCACGCTGGCCATGGGCGCCTGGCGACGCTGGAACCTGGACATGTCGCGCCACGCCCGGGAGCAGATGCCCCCGGCCGAGTACCTGGCGACCAGCTACTACGAGCACTGGCTCCACGGGCTCGAGCTCCTGCTCGAACGCCACGGCTTCCTGTCGCGGGCCGAGCTCGACCGGCGCTCGCGGGCCGAGCTCGACCGGCCGGGCCGCGAGGAGCCCGGGCGCGCCCACGAGGTCGACCGGGGGGCCGGGGGCGAGCCCGACCCGCGCGCGGCCGAGCCCGCGCGGCCGGCCCGCGGCGACGCCGGCCCGAGCGCCGCCGCGACGGAGCGGCACGGCACCGGGGGGACCGATCCGCGCGGGGGCGAGGCGGACCGGCAGGGGCGTGGCGAAACCCACCGCGCCGGCCAGGCCGGGCGGCGCCCTCGCGGAGAGACGGCCGCCGCGGCCGCGCCCGCCGGCCCGGGTCCGCAGCCCGGCGCCCTCCGCCCGGAGGGCGTGCCGCGTCTCCTCCAGAACCGGCGCGCCGCGCGCCTCGACGACCCGGTCGCGCCGAAGTTCAAGCCGGGGGACCGGGTCGTCGCGCGGAACGTCCATCCGGTCGGCCACACCCGGCTTCCCCGCTACGTGCGGGGCCGGCTGGGCGTCGTCGACCGCGACCACGGCGTCTTCATCTTCCCGGACACCCACGCGGCCGGGCTCGGGCGGAAGCCCCAGCACGTCTACAGCGTCCGGTTCGCGGCGCGCGAGCTCTGGGGCCCGGAGGCCCCGGCGCGCGACGCCGTCTACGTGGACCTCTGGGACGACTACCTGGAGGCGGCCCCGCCGTGAGCACCGGCGCCGCCGCCCCGCGGGGACGCGTCGCGGTCCTCCGGGACGCGGGAGGCCGTCGGCGCGTGAGCGGCCCCCCCGATCCCGCGAGGCGGCGGCCGGCCCGACGCCCCGGGCCGACGCGCGGGGCGCGTCTCGCCGCCTCGCGCGGCTCGTGCGGGCGGGCAACCAGGTGCGATGACGGCCGGCGCTCCGGCGAGCCGCCTCGCCGCCCGGCGGGGCCGCGGGCATGAGCGAGAGGCCCCCCGTGACGCCCGGCGCCGGGCCACCCGTCCCGCCGCTCCTCCGCGACGCCGAGGGCGCGCCGGTCTTCCGCGCCCCGTGGGAGGCCCAGGCCTTCGCGATGGCGGTCAAGCTCCACGAGGCCGGCCACTTCACCTGGACGGAGTGGGCCGAGCGCCTGGCGCGCGAGATCGCGCGCGCCCGGCGCGCGGGCGACCCGGACCGCGGCGACACCTACTACGAGCACTGGCTCGCCGCGCTCGAGGGCCTGGTCGCGGAGAAGGGCCTGGTCGCGCCGGCCGAGCTCGCCCGCCGGAAGGCCGCCTGGGAGGCGGCCGCGCGCGCGACGCCGCACGGGAAGCCGATCGAGCTCCGGCCCGACGCCGAGCCCCGGCCGTGAGCGCGGCGCCGGCGCCGCCCGCCGCGAGCACGAGCCGCTCGCCGGCGACGCCTCCCCCCGGCCGCGCCGGGGGCGGACCGCCGGCGCCGCCGGCCCCGGGGCGCTGAGCCCGTGTACGTCCCCCGCCACTTCGAGGCCTCGGACGTGGCCTGGTGCCACGCCCTCATCCGGCGGGAGCCGTTCGCGATCCTGGCCGCCGCGGACGAGGCGGGCGTCCCCTTCGCGACCCACCTCCCGGTGGTGCTCGACGCGACGCGAGGCCCGCTCGGGACGCTGGTCGCCCACGTGGCCCGGCCGAACCCCCAGTGGCGGCACTTCGGCCCCGGCCGCCCCGTGCTGGTGATCTTCGCCGGGCCCCACGCCTACGTCTCGCCCTCGTGGTACGGCCACCACCCGAGCGTGCCGACGTGGAACTACGTCGCCGTCCACGCCTACGGCGTGCCGCAGCTCGTGGAGGAGCCCGCGCGCGTCCGCGCGTGCCTGGAGCGCCTGGTCCACCTCTTCGAGGATGGCCGGCCGGCGCCGTGGCGGATGGACGGCCTCCCGGCGGCGTACCTCGAGAGCATGATGCGCGGGATCGTGGCGTTCGAGATCCCGATCGACCGCCTGGAGGGCAAGGCCAAGCTCAGCCAGAACCGCCCGGCCGACGACCGGGCGCGCGTCCGCGCGGCCCTGGCCGCCGACCCGGAGGACCCGCTCGGGCAGGCGGTCGCCGCGCTCATGGCCGAGCGGGAGGCCGGGGAATCGGACGGCGGCGCGCCGCGCGACCCGGCGCGGTGAGCCGGCCCTCCGCGACGCCGTCCCCCGGCGCCCCGCGCGGCGGCCCCACGCATCCCGGCGCGTCGCCGCGAAGATGGCGCGGCGCGAGGACCCTCGGCGTGACCCCGCGCCGACCGCGCGGCGGTCCGGCGAGCCCCGGCGCGTCCCTCCGCGAGCCCCGGAGCGGCCTGCGACCAGGCCGACAGGACGGTCGACGCGACGCGCCGCGCTCCGGCCCCGCGGGTTCCGGCCCGTCCCGCGCGGCCCCAGGGCCAGCCCCGGGGCGCGCGGGCGCGCGAGACGAGCCGGGAGCCGCCGGCCGCGCGCCGCGGCGCTGAGCCCGTGCAGGGCTTCGTCCTGACCCCGACCTACCGCGTGGTGGACGGGCGCCCCGAGGTCCACCTCCACGCCGCCCTGGAAACCGGCGAGCCCGCGCTCGTGATCGACGACCGCGTGCGGCCCTACTTCTTCGTCCCGGCGAGGGACGCCGACGCCGTCCGGCGCCTGGCGCCGGCGGCGGCCGTGACCGCCACGCCCCTCCGGAGCTTCGCCGGCGAGCCGGTGGCGCGCGTCGAGGTCCAGGTCCCGGGCGACGTCCCCCCGCTCCGCGCGCGCCTGGCGGAGGCCGGCGTCGAGTGCCTCGAGGCGGACGTCCGCTTCGCCTCGCGCTACCTGATCGACCGGCGCATCCGGGGCGCGTTCCGGATCGAGGGCGCCGCCGACGTGCGGCCCGGCGTCGGGCGCGTGTACCGGAACCCGGCGCTCCGCCCCGGGGCGCTCGTGCCGCGGCTCCGCGTGCTCGCCTTCGACATCGAGACCAGCCTGGACGCCCGCCACCTCTACGCGATCGCCGCCGCCGGCCACGGGGGGGACCGGGTGTGGGTCGTCCGCGCGCCCGACCGGCCGGCGCCGCCGCCGTTCCCCCCGGACGTGCCCGGCGCGCTGGTCCCCGACGAGCAGGCGTGCCTGGAGGCGTTCCTGGCCCACCTCCGCCGCGCCGATCCGGACGTCCTCACCGGCTGGAACCTGGGCGACTTCGACGTCCCGGTACTGCTCCGGGTCGCCCGGCGGGCCGGCCGCGCGCTCGCCCTGGGCCGGACCGGCGAGGCCGCCGACGTCCGCCGCGACCCCGGCTTCACCCGCGACCCCCGGGTGATCGTGACCGGCCGCCAGGTGCTGGACGGCCTGGCCCTCCTCCGGAGCGCGTTCGTGAAGCTCGACGACTACCGGCTCGAGACCGCGGCCCAGGCCATCCTCGGCAAGGGGAAGCTCTTCGGCGCCGAGCACCGCGGGGAGGAGATCGAGGCCGCCTGGCGCGAGGACCCCGCCCGGCTCGCCGCGTACAACCTCCACGACGCGCGGCTCGTCCTGGAGATCCTCGCGCGCACCGGGCTGATCGAGCTCACGGTGCGCCGGAGCCTCCTGACCGGGATGCCGCTCGACCGGGTCGGCGCCCAGATCGCGGCGGTGGACTCGCTCTATCTCGCCGAGCTCCGCGCGCGCGGGCGGGTCGCCCCCTCGGTCCACGCCGGCGCCCTGGAGACGCCGGTCATCGCCGGCGGGCTCGTGCTCGACTCGGTGCCGGGGCTGTATCGCAACATCCTGGTGTTCGACTTCAAGAGCCTCTACCCGAGCCTGATCCGGACGTTCAACATCGATCCCCTCACCCTCGTTCGCGGCGACGAGGACCGGCGGCCCGGGCAGCCGGAGGAGCGGGACGCCCCGGAGGCCGGACGGCCGGCGAGCCGGCCCCCCGACGCCGAGCAGGACGCCGCCGGCACCGGACCGAGCCGGCCGCCCGACGCCGAGCAGGACGCCGCCGGCACCGGACCGAGCCGGCCGCCCGATGCCGAGCGAGGGACCCCCGGCGCCGGACCGCCGCCGCTCCGGACGCCGGACGGCACCCGGTTCCGGGCCGACGAGCCGGGCATCCTGCCCGAGCTGGTCGCGCGGCTCTGGGAGGAGCGCGCCCGGGCGCGCGCCGCCGGCGACGCGACCGGCGCCCAGGCGACGAAGATCCTCATGAACTCGCTCTTCGGCGTCCTCGGCGCGCCGGCCTCGCGCCTCTTCTCGCCCGCCGTGGCCAACGCGATCACCACCGCCGGCCAGCACGTGATCCGCCTCGCGGCCGCCGCGGTCGCCGCCGCCGGGCACCGCGTGATCTACGGCGACACCGATTCCCTGTTCGTCGACGCGGGCGAGCCCGACCCCGCGCGGGCGGCGGCGCTCGGGGAGACGCTCCGCGCGCACATCGGCGAGCACGTCGCGGACTCGCTCCGGCGCGAGCTCGGCGTGCGGAGCTGGCTCGAGCTCGAGTTCGAGAAGGTCTACCGCCGGTTCTGGATGCCCGAGGTCCGCGGCGGCGCGACCGGGAGCAAGAAGCGCTACGCCGGCCTGGTCGACGGGGCGGCCGGCGAGCGGCTCGAGCTGGTCGGGCTGGAGGCCGTGCGGCGCGACTGGAGCGCGGTCGCGCGGCGCTTCCAGCGCGAGCTGCTCGACCGGGTCTTCCACGACCAGCCGGTCGCGGGGTTCGTCGAGGCGTTCGTCGCCGACCTCCGGGCCGG
>Ga0070741_10019939_pt1 | contig 10655 bp, 11 predicted proteins | sample Coa_R1_4_FD_66440 | JGI IMG/M metagenome (GOLD analysis project Ga0070741, IMG submission 66440) | Surface soil microbial communities from Centralia Pennsylvania, which are recovering from an underground coalmine fire - Coalmine... | ecosystem: Environmental > Terrestrial > Soil > Unclassified ... | reverse complement strand
CTCGGGCTACGTCGTCAACCTCGCGGTGTTCGCGGTGCTGGTCGGCCCGGTCAACATCCATCACATCCCGGCGGCGATCCTCGCCTTCTGCGTCGCCGTGACCAACAACTTCTGGTGGAACCGGCACTGGACCTTCGACGCGAAGCACGGCCACGCGGGGTTTCAGGCGGCGCGCTTCTTCGCCGTCAGCGTGGCGGCACTGGGGGTGAACCTGGTCGCGCTGGAGCTGCTGATCCGCGGCGGGATGGGCGACCTGCCCGCGCAGGCGATCGCGGTGGCGATCGCGATGCCCTTCAACTTCATCGGCAACAAGCTGTGGACGTTCGCCTGATCAGGGCGCTCGTCCTCGCCCTCGCAGTCGCGCTCACCGCCAGCCTGCTGATTCCGGGTGCCGCCTCGGCGGACGTGAGCCAGAGCCACGCGATCGAGATCGCCAAGACCGACCCGAAGGTGGTCCGGGCCGAGCACCAGCATCCCGATCTCAGCCCGTCCGCGAGCAAGAACTCCGGCACCGGGCTCTGGGAGGTCGGCTTCTTCACCGGCGGCAACGAGGTGGTCCAGGTCGTGATCGACCCGGCGAGCGGCAGGATCCTCGAGACCTGGACCGGCTATCAGGTGGCCTGGCGAATGGCGCGCGGCTATCCCGGCGCCTTCGGACGCAAGGTCAACGCGCCGTACGTCTGGCTGCCGCTCTGCGCGATCTTCGTGCTCGGGCTGTTCGACTGGCGCCGGCCGTTTCGGTTTGCGCATCTCGACCTGCTCGTCATCGTCGCCGGCTTCGGGCTCTCCCACTACTTCTTCAACCGTGGCGACATCGGCATGTCGGTGCCGCTTGCCTACCCGCCGCTCGTTTGGCTCGGCGGCCGCGCGCTCTGGCTGGGCTTCAGGCGGGCGCGGGGATCGGGCCTCCGGCCATCGGTCCCGATCACGGTGCTCGCCGTGATCACGGCGCTGCTGATCGGCGCGCGAATCGCGGACAACGTGATCGACTCGAACGTGATCGACGTCGGCTACTCCGGTGTGATCGGCGCCGACCGGATCGGCGACCGCAAGCCGATCTACGGCAACTTCCCCTCCGACGACCAGTCGGGTGACACCTACGGCCCCGTCGCCTACTACTCCTATGTCCCGTTCGAGCAGGCGTTCCCGTGGAGCGGCACCTGGGACGACCTGCCGGCCGCCCACGCCGCCTCGATCTTCTTCGACCTCGCGACGATCGGCCTGCTCTTCCTGCTCGGCCGGCGAATCCGCCCGGGCCGCCGCGGAACGGAGCTGGGCGTCCTGCTCTGTTTCGCCTGGGCGGCCTGTCCGTACACCGCCTTCGCGCTCGAGTCGAACACGAACGACGCGCTCGTCTCACTGACGCTAGCCGGCGCCCTCCTGTGCCTGACCACCCCGATCCCCCGCGGGATCATGATGGGCCTCTCGTCGATGACCAAGTTCGCGCCGCTGGCGCTCGGCCCGCTCTTCGCAACGTACGGGGCGACGGATCGCGACCACGACGAATCTCGCGCGGGTGACGCCGCAGGTGGGGCCCAAGCCCGCGCCGTCAGGCGCGTGCTTGGGAGGGTCCCTGCGGCGGCAGGACCCGCGCGCCGCTACCTCAAGGTGATCGTGCCGTTCACCATCGCCTTCGCGATCACGGTCGCCGTCGTCTGCTTCCAGGCACTGCAGGATCCGGGCCTGTCCACCTTCTGGCACCGCACGATCGGGGAGCAGGGGGGCCGGGACTCGCCGTTCTCGATCTGGGGACAGGAGCGCTCACTCGATTGGCTGCAGACGCTGGTCAAGGCGGCCGTCGTCGGCCTCGCCCTGCTGGTCGCGTTCAGGCCTCGCCGACGGGACTACGTCACCGTCGCCGCGCTCGGCGCCGCGGTGATGGTCGCGATGCAGCTCACCGTGGACCACTGGTTCTACCTCTACATCCCCTGGTTCCTGCCGTTCCTGCTGATCGCGCTGCTCGGCGCGGATCGCGAGACGGCTTCCGCATCAGGCGCGGACGCAGCGGCCGCCCAACCCTCCACTAAACGGGCCGCGCTGACGCGCGCCCTCTCTTAACGGGCTGTCGCCCGGCGCTCCTTAATGCCGCGGCCTCTCGTCCGCTGGGACCAGGATCTGCTCGATCCCGCGAGCCCGCCCGTCGTCCCCGATCTCGACCGCGACACCCATCAGCCAGACGTCCTCGTCCGCCGTCTCGAAGCGCACCGGCATCTGGGTCTTGAAGGCCTGGAGCGCCTGCTCCCGGCGGACGCCGATCACGCCGGCGCGCGAGCCCGTCATCCCGACATCGGCGATGTGAGCCGTGCCGCCCGGCAGCACGCGGGCGTCCGCCGTCGGCACGTGGGTGTGGGTCCCGAGCACCGCCGCTACGCGCCCGTCGAGGTGCCAGCCCATCGCCACCTTCTCGCTGGTCAGCTCCGCGTGGAAGTCGACGACGATGGCGTCGGCCGCGCCGGCGATCGAATCGAGCAGCTCGTCGATCGCGCTGAACGGGTTTCGCTCCACCTGCAGGTACATCTGACCGCTCAGGTTGATGACGGCGACGCGCATCCCGGCCGCTTCCGTGATCACGTGCCCGCGCCCCGGGTTTGACTCGGGGAAGTTCGCGGGCCGCAGAATCCGCTGCTCGGAGTCCAGGTAGCCGTAGACCTCGCGGTGGCGGTAGGTGTGGTTGCCGAGCGTGATCACGTCGGCGCCGGCCTCGAACAGCTCGGCTGCCGTCTCCGCCGTGATGCCGACGCCGCCGGCGGCGTTCTCCGCGTTCACGACCACCAGATCCGGCATCCGCTCGGCGCGCAGCGCGGGCATCGCCGCCGCGAACCCCTCTCGGCCGGGTTTGCCGACGACGTCCCCTATGAACAGGAGCCGCACAGCGGCGGAGCCTAGGGGATGCGCCCGCGGGCACGTGCTCTAGCGTTCGCGCGATGAGCCCGGAGCAGACGGCGACGCGCGGCGCGGGCACCGTTCTCGAGGTGGACGGTCTCTCCAAGTCGTTCGGCGAGCGGGTCGCCCTTCGGGATGTCTCCCTCGAGGTTCGGCGCGGCGAGCTGCTCGCCGTCCTCGGCCCGAACGGCGCCGGCAAGACCACGCTGCTCTCGATCCTCGCCGGGATCACCCGGGCGGACGCCGGGAGCATCCGGCGATCGAACGGGGAGCTGGGCTGGGTGCCCCAGCAGGCCGGCCTCTACCGCCGGCTGACCGTCGAGGAGAACCTCCGGCTCTTCGCGCACATGGAGCGAGCGCCCGACGTCGAGGGGATCGTCGAGCGGATGCTGGACCAGACCGGCCTCGGCGAGCGCCGCCACGACCCCGTCGCGTCGCTGTCGGGGGGCAACCAGCAGCGAATCAACATCGCGGTCGGCCTCCTCGGCGAACCCTCCGTCCTGCTGCTCGACGAGCCGAGCTCGGGTCTCGACCCCAGCCAGCGCGTGCGGCTCTGGGAGTTCGTCTCGGGCCTGGCCAAGGGCGGCACGACGGTGATCTACTCGACCCACCAGATCGAGGAGGCGAGCCATTACGGTGACCGACTCGTCGTGCTGGCCGACGGCGAGTCGATCTTCAACGGCAGCTTCGCCCAGCTCCGCCGCGCGGCCGGGCCTCGGCCGAAGGGCGCCTCGGCCGATCCGGAGAACGACTTCGTGCGTTTCCTCCACGGCCGGGGCCACTGATGCGCTGGCTGCTCGTCAAGGACCTTCAGCTGCTGCGGCGCTCGCCGCTCGTCACCGGGCTCCTGGTCATCTACCCGATCGTCCTCGCGGTCTTGATCGGACTGGCGATCTCGCGCGGGCCGGAGAAGCCGCGCGTCGCCTTCCTCAACCTGATCCCGAGGGGATCGGGGCTCAACCTGGGGAGCACGGGAGGTTTCAGCCAGGAGGAGGCCCGCCGGCAGCTCTGCTCGAAGGTCGAATGCATCGACGCCTCAGCCCGGCGGACGTCGAGCGGAAGGTGAAGGACGGCGAGGTGCTCGGGGGGCTGATCATCCCCGCCGACTTCCTGGCCAAGCTCCAGGCAGAGCTGCAGACGACGGGACTCGAGCGGGCGAGCGTCGACGTGCTCGTCAACAACGACGATCCGCTCAAGGCGTCAATCGTCAACGACAGGATCAGCTCGCTGCTCACGCAGGCCAACCTCCTGCTCTCCCAGAAGATCAGCGAGGTCGCCGCCAACTACGAGCGTATCCTCGCCAAGGGAGGCGAGTTCACGATCCCCTTCCTCGGCCAGACGGTCCACGTGCTGGGACTGGCGAAGACGGAGCGGGTCCTGCGCGAGGTGGCGAGCAGCCTGCCGACGGCGCAGCGCAAGCCGGTCGAGCAGATCGCCTCCTTCTCGCGGCTCTCCCGTCAGAACCTCTCTCTGGCGAACACGCTGCTCGCCTCGATCCGGCAGCCGATCGCGGTTGACAAGGAGGTGATAGCGGGCAGCGTGCCGCCGCTGGACACCTTCGCGACGGCGGTCGCCGCGGCCATCACCCTTCTGTTCGTCACGGTGCTTCTCGTCTCGGGGTCCCTCGCGCTCGAGCGAGAGGAGAACACTTTCACCCGGCTTGTGCGCGGTCTGGTCAGCCGGAGCGGATTGCTCGCCGAGAAGGCGGCGCTAGGCACGCTCGCTGCCCTGGTCGTCACCCTGCTGATGCTTGGGGCGATCACCCCCTTCGAGTCCATCGGGTGGAGCCGCGTCCACCTGATCGTGCCGGCGATTCTGCTCGCCGGCACGGCCTCGTCGGCGCTCGGGCTGGCGATCGGCGCGGCCGCCCGCGAGGTCCGCGCCAGCGCGCTGCTCGCCTTCGCTCTCGCACTGCCGGTGGCGTTCATCTCGTTGGTCCCGTCAGGCACGGTGAGCAAGGGCCTGCTCGACGTGATCCACGTGATCGCCGGCGCGTTCCCGTTCCGGCCCGCGGTGGACGCTCTCTCCGGCGCCCTCTCCGCCTCGGGGCCAGACCTCGGCCTGCCGCTGCTCCACCTGGCGCTGCTCACGCTCGGCTACCTGGCGATCGCCCGAATCGCGCTGCGCCGGTTCGCGTGACCGCCTTTGCCCTGGCCACTTAGGGGACCGGCCTAGAATCAGGCGCATGGGTTTCCCGGTGACCAGGCTTCGCCGGCTGCGCAGGACGGGCCCGCTGCGTGACCTCGTCCGCGAGACCGACCTTGCGCCCGAGCACCTCGTCCAGCCCCTGTTCATCACCGCGGGGGAGGGCGTTCGCGAGCCGATCGAGACGATGCCCGGCATGGAGCGGCTCTCGATCTCGGAGGCGGTCGCCGAGGTGACCGAGATCGCCGCCGCGGGGGTCCGTGCCGTGCTGCTCTTCGGCATCCCCGCCAGCAAGGACGAGGTCGGCAGCGAGGCCTACGACGACGAGGGCGTCATCCAGATGGCCGTCCGGGCGCTGAAGGAGTCGCAGGCCGAGGTCGTCGTGATCACCGACGTCTGCCTATGCGAGTACACCGCGCACGGCCATTGCGGGATCGTCCGCGAGGGCGAGGTGGACAACGACCTGACCCTGGAGCTGCTCGCGAAGACCGCGATCTCGCACGCCGCCGCGGGCGCCGACGCCGTCGCCCCGAGCGACATGATGGACGGCCGCGTCGGGGCGATCCGCGCCCAGCTCGACGAGGAGGGCCACTCGTCCGTGCCGATCGTCGCCTACAGCGCCAAGTACGCGTCCGCCTTCTACGGGCCGTTCCGCGAGGCCGCCGGCTCCGCCCCCGAGTTCGGCGACCGCCGCGGCTACCAGATGAATCCGGCGAACGCCGACGAGGCCGTCCGGGAGGCGAAGCTCGACCTCGAGGAGGGCGCCGACGTCGTCATGGTGAAGCCGGCGCTGCCCTACCTCGACGTCGTCCGCCGGGTCAAGGACGCGACCGGCGCGCCGGTGGCCGCCTACCACGTGGGCGGTGAGTACTCGATGCTGAAGGCCGCTGCCGCCAACGGCTGGATCGACGAGCGCGCCGCCGCGATGGAGTCGCTCACCGCGATCCGCCGCGCCGGGGCGGACATGATCATCACCTACTTCGCGAAGGACGCCGCCGCCTGGCTGATGCGAGGGCCCGGGTGAGCGAAGCCGGGGACGGGATCACCACGGCGACCGCGAAGCCCAAGCTTCGCTCGCGCGCGGGCGGCGCCGCGGTGCCGCTCGACGGGACCGACAGGCGGCTGATGAACCTGCTCCAGTCGAGCTTTCCCATCGAGCCGCGGCCCTTCGACCTGATCGCCTCCGAGGCCGAGCTTGACGCGGACGAGGTCAAGGCCCGGACCCAGCGGCTCCTCGACGAGCGCATCATCCGGGAGATCACGCCGATCTTCGACACGCGGGCGCTCGGCTACAGCTCGATGCTGGTCGCGGCCAAGGTCGATGCCGAGAACCCCCACCGCGCGGCGCGCATCATCAACTCGCACCCCGGCGTCTCGCACAACTACCTGAGAACCCACGAGTTCAACCTCTGGTTCACGATCGCGACGCCGCCGGACTCGAAGCTCGGCCTGGACGGGACGCTCGACGTGCTGCAGCGACTGACCGGCGCGGAGTCGATCCGGCAGCTGCCGACGCTCCAGCTCTTCAAGATCAACATGAACCTCGAGATGGAGGGGGGGACCGAGGACCTCGCGGCGGCGGTCGAGGCCGCCCCGCCGCGGGAGCTCGAGCGCCAGCCCTATGACGACCTGGACGTCGCGGTGATCCGCGTCCTGCAAGGCCCGATGGAGGTCACCGACCGTCCCTACGACGCAGCCGCCGACGAGGTCGGGATGAGCACCGACTCGTTCCTCGACCACCTGCGCGGGATGGTGGATCGGAAGCTGCTCCGGCGCGTTGCGGCGATCCTCTACCACCGCCGGGCGGGGTTCTCCGCGAACGGGATGGGCGTCTGGAGGGTTCCCGAGGAGAGGATCCTCGAGGTCGGCTCGCGGATGGCGGCGGTGCGCGGCATCTCCCACTGCTACCAGCGGCCCACCTATGCGGACTGGCCCTACAGCGTCTTCACCATGGCGCACGGGCGCTCGAAGGAGGAGTGCGACGCGATCCTCGACGGCATCGCGAACGAGCACGGCCTCCACGGCGACGATCGCGCGGTGCTCTACTCGTCCACCGAGTTCAAGAAGATCCGCCTGCACTACTTCACCGACGACTACGCGCGCTGGGAGGCCGAGAACTCCTGACCAGGTCCGAGGACCTCTACCGCCGAGCGCTCGAGGTCCTGCCCGGTGGGGTCAACTCACCGGTCCGGGCGATGAAGCAGATCGGCCGCAGCCCGATCTTCATCGACCGCGCCGAGGGCGCCCACGTCTGGGACGTGGACGGCAAGCGGTACGTCGACTGGGTGTCGTCGTGGGGCCCGCTGATCCTCGGACACACGGATCCGCTGGTCGTCGAGGCGGTCCGGGAGGCGGCGGGCCGCGGCACCACCTACGGCGCCCCGACCGCGGGCGAGGTGGAGCTTGCCCGGGAGGTGAGCGAGCGGGTCGCCTCCATCGAGATGATCCGGATGACCAGCTCGGGGACCGAGGCCACCATGTCGGCGCTGCGGCTGGCCCGCGCGGTCACGGGGCGGAGCACGATCGTCAAGTTCGCAGGCGCCTACCACGGCCATGTGGACGGACTGCTCGCCGAGGCCGGCTCAGGCATGGCCACGGCCGGCGTCCCCGCCAGCCCCGGCGTCACCGAGGCGCAGGCCTCGGACACCGTGGTCGTCCCCTGGAACGACGAGGAGGCAGCCTTCGACGCGATCGCGGCCCGGCGGCCCGCCGCGGTGATCGCCGAGCCGATCCCGGCCAACATGGGCGTCGTTCCGCCCGACCCGGGCTTCCTCGAGCATCTCCGGGACGCGACCGCCGAGGCCGGTGCGCTGCTGATCCTCGACGAGGTGATCACCGGCTTTCGCGTCAGCCGGGGCGGCGCCCAGGAGCTGCTCGGGGTGGACGCCGACCTGACCGTGCTGGGGAAGATCCTCGGCGGCGGGCTCCCCGCCGCAGCGTTCGGCGGCTCGCGCGAGCTGATGGACCGCCTCGCGCCGGCCGGTGACGTCTACCAGGCCGGAACTCTCTCCGGGAACCCGCTCGCGGTTGCGGCCGGACTGGCGACCCTCCGCAAGCTCGACGGCGCGGCCTACGTGAAGATCAAGGGGGTCACCGACACGCTCGCCGCCGGCCTCCGCGCCGCCGCCGCTGACCGGCCCGTCCAGATCAGCAGCGTGCCCGGACTGATCACCGTCTTCTTCAACGCCGCCCCGGTCCGTGACTTCGCGGGTGCCTCGGCCTCGAACATGGCGGCGTACGGACGGTTCTGCCGGGGGATGCTGGAGCGCGGCGTCTATCCGCCGGCCTCGCAGTACGAGGCCTGGTTCCCCTCCCTGGCCCACGACGACGAAGCGATCGCCCAGACGATCGACGCCGCCGAGGAGGCCTTCCGCCAGGCCTTCTGAGTCCGCCTCGACGCGGCGCCGACACGCGAGCAGGTCGTAACCTCGGCCCCGCATGGCCTCGACCACGACCCCGCTCGCCGCCCTCGCGTCGCTGCTCCGCGAAGGCGAGAACGTGATCTCGCCGTACGTCCGCGACCCCGAGGCGGAACCGAGCCTCGGCGAGCTTGCGGCGGCCGGTCCCCGCGCCGCGGAGGCGCCGGAGGAATATGTCCTGCTGCTCGAGGCGATCCGCGAGGGTTACCTCCTGCACTACGAGACCCCGCGCCTGATCGTGGGCGCCGACCCGGATCTGCGGCTGCTGGCCGGCGACTATCTCTACGCGCTCGGCCTCGAGCGCCTCGCTGGACGCGGCGACCTCGAGGCGGTTCGGGAGCTCGCCGACCTGATCAGCCTCTCGGCGCAGGTCCACGCCGAGAACGGGGAGCGATCGGCCGAGCTGGTGAGCGCCCTCTGGCTGGCGTCCACGGTCGTGGTCGCGACCGGCTCCTCCGACGAGCACGAAAGGGCCAAGGACTCGCTGCGCCGTGGCGACCCGGACGCCGCCTCCCGGCTGGCCGGCAACGCTGCCGAGATCGCCGCCGGCGCGGGCATCGGCGACGCCCTGGCCCGCGCAGCCGAGGCGATAGGCTTCGCCGCCGGAGACCTCCCGAATCGTGGCTGAGGGAAACGACAAGCAGGGGGCGGCAGCGCTTCCCACGCCGGATCCCGCCGGCTACTTCAAGGGCGAGTCAATGACCCGCCGGACGGCCTTCACGGTCGGCGTCCAGGCGCTCGGCGGCCTGGCGGGCGCGGCCATCGTCCTGCCCGCCATCGGGTTCGCCGTGGCCCCGCTGTTCGAGCAGGAGGACGAGCCCTGGCAGGCGGTGGGCCCGACCTCCGACTTCAGCCCCGACACCTACCGGCCGGTGGTGATCACGGCGGTGCAGAACATCGGCGAGACCGGCAAGACCACTGCCTACATCCGGCAGGGGAACCCCGACCTGACGGGCCTCCCCTCGGGCTACGAGAAGGAGTCGCCCAACGAGTACATCGCGATCTCGACGCGCTGCGCGCACCTGGGCTGCCCGGTCCGCTTCGTCCAGGCCGCCGGCAACTTCATCTGCCCCTGCCACGGCGGCGTCTACGGCTTCCTCGGCGAGCGCATCGGCGGTCCGCCGGTCCGTCCCCTCGACCGCTTCCAGACGCGCGTCAACCCGCAGACGAAGCAGGTCGAGGTCGGTCCCCGCTACAGCGTCACCAACCACTTCGACCCGGTTCGCGCCCGCGATCCCGGTGAGTTCACCGGGGGTGTCTGGAACTACCTCTACCCGCCGCGGCCCTCGGTGCCGCCGCCGCCGTAGGAGTGCCGATGCCGAAGCTTCCGCGACCAGGACCGCTGAGCCGCCCAGCCAAGCCGGGCGAGCAGAACGGTGCGCGACGAAACGGCGCCAACGGCGCCGGGCCGGTCGAGATCGCCAAGGAGACCGGCACCGACGTCATCGGGTGGGTCGACGAGCGCACCGGCGGAACCAGCTTCCTCACCGGAATGCTCTATCGCAAGGTCCCGAAGGGGACCAACTGGTTCTACACGCTCGGCTCGGCGACGCTGTTCGCCTTCACCTTCCAGGCGCTGACAGGGGTATTCCTGGCGATGTACTACACGCCGTCACCGACCCAGGCCTACGGGTCGATCACGCACCTGACCAACGACGTCTGGATGGGCGAGTTCGTCCGGGGCATGCACAAGTGGGGCGCCTCGGTGATGATCATCTGCATCTTCCTCCACATGGGGCGCACCTTCTTCTTCGGTGCCTACAAGTACCCGCGGGAGCTCAACTGGGTGATCGGGGTAGTGCTCCTGATCCTCACCCTGGTGATGGGGCTGACCGGCTACCTGCTGCCGTTCGACCAGCGCTCCTACTGGGCGACGATCGTCGCCAACAACATCACCGGAACCGGGCCGATCCTCGGCCCGTATCTGGCGGACTTCCTCCGCGCCGGGCCCGAGATCGGGGCGACCACGCTCTCCCGCTTCTACGCGATCCACATGCTCTTGGTCCCGGGCCTGATCTTCGCCCTGATCGGGGCGCACCTCTATCTGGTGGTCAAGCTCGGCACCACCGCGCCACCCTGGCTGCGCGCGGAGCGGCCGAAGTCGCTCCGCCGGGAGGAGGTCGGGTGAACCGCGCGGAGAAGGAGGCCTACCTCCGCGAGTACGAGGTGCTGAAGAAGAAGGGCAAGCCCTTCTTCCCCTACGCGGTG
>Ga0070741_10019938_pt1 | contig 10656 bp, 7 predicted proteins | sample Coa_R1_4_FD_66440 | JGI IMG/M metagenome (GOLD analysis project Ga0070741, IMG submission 66440) | Surface soil microbial communities from Centralia Pennsylvania, which are recovering from an underground coalmine fire - Coalmine... | ecosystem: Environmental > Terrestrial > Soil > Unclassified ... | reverse complement strand
CTAAGCAGCGCGAGCAGGCTCAGGGTCTCTTTTTCGCGCCAAGCGTCGACCGGATCAAGGCACGCGACCGATGACTGTCCACCCAGAAAATGACCGCAGACTTCACAATGGCGCCGCTCTGGTAGCGTGGTCAGCACATGCTGTGGTCCGTCGCATTTCGGGCATCGTCGAGCGAGCCGGACTCCGTGAATCGAACAGGTCTGGACGTCCGACAGCAACCAGCACAAGGGCTCATGGGTAACGTCGCCGCCAGACCGATAGCATTCAGGACACCACCGTCGCCCCAGCACCAACATTCCGTGCACATTTCTTGCGAGGAGCCCGTGCAGCTGACAAAGTGTGCACAGCCCGAGGCAGTCTAAGCCGGTAGCCTTCTCCAATCGGCGTATCCAGCAGAACGTACTTTGACCGTATCCGGTGAGCGCACAGAGAATTTCGGCGAGAGGCCCCGTGGTAAATGCACCTGGCTCAACGGCGTCGATCCCTGAAAGGACTCTCAACAATTGACGTGGAGTGACGCCATGTACATGCGCGAGGCGAACCACGTAAGAGGCGAGACTCTCCGGCCCCCGATCGGCGTCAATCGCTGGTTTCAGTCGCAACAATTTCATGTGCTTGGGTCCCCACGGGATCGCGACCACGGTTACGCATTCCCGCTTTCTGCTTTCGTCGCTTTTTCGGGACACGGCCCGCGTACTCAGCGGCGAGGCGATCTCGAGTTTCCTTGTCGAGAGCTTTGGTCATCAGACGTTCCTCTCCAAACGCGACTTCTCTCGCCAAAGTCTCAAGCTGAGTTTGAGTCGGCAGCGCGGCCATGAGATGTTTGTAGGAGAGATAGCGATCGCCACTCAAGATTCTTCGGAGATCTGCCTCAAGCAGGTATTTCTCGGCTTCGCCATAGCTGCCGAGTGAAACTCGGTAGATCATTTCCGAATATTGAACGAGGGACTCCCCAGGAGGTAGTGGAAATCGCTTCGTCATGCGGTCGACGATGCGCGCGAACTCGGCGGCATCTTTTGGGCTGTTGCCGTAGCGAGGCAGATGGACCACGTGCGTCCGACGATCGATCTGCGCCGTGCGGTTGACCGCTACAAGCATGTCGTAAGTGCCGGCGACGATGAGCCGGGTCTCCGGTGTTTTTTCCACTGATGCTCGCAGGAGATCGAGATTGTTGTGCCGCACACGTTCATTTCTGCTGGAGGCTATGCGATTGCCCTCATCCAGGAAGACGTATCGGCAGCGAGTTGCGAGCAGCGCCTCTCTTGTAGCTGGCTTGACGTGCTTAATTGACGTATCAACGCGTATTGGGAGGCGACGCCCTGTGGCGTCGCGATAGCTGGGTTGGAAGAACGGGTTTCCGAGTTCACCCAAGAGATCTGTGTAGTAGACGCCCAGAGAGAAGTGATTGTGGTCGTCCTTGTTGGCTACGACGAGGACGGCGCGCACTTCGCCCTCTGGCCAAGAACTTCGTTCGCCGACAAGGTCGGCCATTACACTTTTGAGAAGCGTTGTCTTCCCAACGCCGCTCGGGCCAACCAGCAGAATTATCTGTATTTCGGTCGACATGAGGGCCGCGTGCTTGAGCTCCGCCAGGGCGGCCTGAAGGTGGGCGTGTATGTCAATCATAGTGCTGCTGCGTCTTGTAGAGCGCGATTGCTTTCTTGAACGCAGCGGTGGTCGCGTCGGCAGTCTGCTTTGCGGGCTTTTTCGTTTTTTCGGTCCTCACAGCTAGCGCAGCGGTCTCGTGTTTGCGCACCAACCGAACCAGATCTATGGTGGCATCTTCCTTGCGAGCTCGAGCGGCTCGACCCGTCTGATCAAACAAGACGTAGTGCGCCCAACGCTGTCCTTCAGGCAACCCCATCATCAGTTCGTGGTCGGCCGACTTGGCGACGATCCATCGATTTCCCACACCGACGTACAAGACTGACGGACAGAATGGCTCGTGTCGGATTGTTACCTTGGTTCCGTCGAGCTTAGGATCTGCAAGGCCGGGCGCGCTATACCGACGATGCTTATACTGGATGCCGTCGGAGTATTTCAGCGTCATCTGCTTCGGTGCTTCGATCGCAGTGTCGATGAGGAACGACAAATCGAATTCACGCTCCGGAGAGAGGCCTCCGAAGAGGGATAGGCCTTCGCGAGTGAGTTGGTCCGGGCTAAACACGGAATGTTCTGCTGGAATATGGTTGAGGCCCTTGAATAGGGCCTCGTCCACCAAGTCCTGAATGGTTACCAGCTCATGGATGGCATGGCGATGCGCGCGCACGTCATCCGTTGTGGCGCGTGATCGATCATTCTGGGTATTTCCCGAAAGCGTGTGAGTTACAAGGCAGTCCAACCGACCGAGCGACGATTCGACCGGACCTCCGTATTTTGCTGCTCCGCGCGGGCGCTCCCCTTTTTCGAGGTCAAGTCTTGCGAGGGTCTTTTCAGTGTAAGTGCTGTCATATTCGCTTCCGCCGTCGAAGGTTATGCGGAGTGGAAGCCGCTTCCATCGGCGAACGCAATCCCGGAGCAGCAGCGCGACAAAGTCTCTGCATGGAGATCCAAAGTGAAGGACAGCCGCAAGCACGTCGCCATTGGCTTGATCAACCAATTTGTACAGCGTGGGTCGATCCAAGATCTCCCCGATCAATGTATCTTTGAATATCTTCTGATCGAGCGTTGTGCTGTCGGCATGCGCGTGGAGCCACGGGATTCCAATGGACTCTCGTGTGTTGGAAGGCGGGCGTGCCGCAGCTGCGGCGCGGTGGCCTTCTCGGCCCAGTGCGATGAACTCGTTGTTGATTCGCTTCAGCTCCTTGGTCCAGGTCCTTCTAGACACGGAAATCCCATGGGCCTCCATGTCGAGCTTGGACTGTCTCCAGGCGGCGCTTTTTGAGAGTTTTTTCCCATTGATGTAGTGAGTTGTGATGCCTTTTTGGAAGAGAAGGATATGGTCGCTCGAAAAGCGGCGAGTCCGATTGCCACGGAGATCCCATCGAGGAACTGCCGCGTGGAGGCGAGACAGACCTTGCGCCTCCAACTTGCGGATTCTCGATTGTAATTTCCGCTGGTACGGTGTTAGGGCCCGTCCCTCCCTGCGTGCTGAATCGATCTCATTAAGGTGCTTCTGAGCCTTTGCAATCTGTACGTCCGTGAAACGGATGACTTCGGCCGCATTGTCGCTCCATGCTGGCACCTCATGGCGGGACTGAAGTTCCATAGCAATCGCACGCGAAAAATCGCTCGAGAAGACGAGCGTGCTATTCAGTTCGCTTACGCTTTGTTGATCGAGCAAAGCTGAGAGTTGACCCTTGGCGATCCACGTCAACACGGTCACCGGCAAAACATCGGGCCACGACCGACAGAGAGCGGCGATTGAGAGAGGTCTCGACTTTAGTGCTGCCTGGATGTCGGCCAACAACCGTTGTTGTTGTTCCGGAACCGCGCGACGTGCCGCGTAAACCAGTATGAATAAGTTGTCCTTGTGAGTCTTTGTTAAGGAGTCCGCGTCCCAGACCACATGGCGAATGCCGAGTTTTGCGACCTCCTTTTCGACAAGGATCTGATGAATCGTCCCGTCATCGTCTCTTGTCCATTCGGTGGGCTTTTTTGCAAGCAATAGCTCGAGCTTCTTTCTGGGTTTACACTCGACTGTGAAGACCCCATCCGATCGAATGATCAGATAGTCGAGGGTGATCCTCGCGAGGTGCGGCCTTCCGGTCGCTGTTGTTCGATGGATAGAAACCTGCGGTTGGTCGTAGTACTCGGCCACATCAGGGTCGAGCTCGCAGAGGCGAACATAAGGAAGCTCGCTCGTTCGGCTCTCTGCCTGGATCGTTACTCCCATCTTTATCGATGGGAAACGATGCACGACATTGATGTATCGCGTGGCACTCACGCGGCGCGCTGGCGCGGCGCGGACTTCCTCGACGAAGCGGATCCCGTCTTCGTTGAGACCAAGCGACAGCAACTGCGCGTTTGATACGACCAATGTGAAGCCCTCCCAAGAATGGGAGGCGCAAACACGCAACACCTACTTGACAGCCAACCGCCGTAGGCGGACATTAGGCTGGTCAACGGAGCCGAAATAGTTGACAGCAGGTTCAAGGGCGGGGTCTAGACCACCCCGCCCTTCTGCGTTTATGCGCCTCAAGTCATGGTGCGTTTCTCCCCGGCTTCCCAGCACGTGGTCCACCTCCAGCGGCTTTTGTTGCTTGATCGGATTGGCTAAGTGAATTGAGCCACGCCGCGACGTCGGCTGTGACAGCAAACAGATTTCGCCGGTTTGGCAACTTCCTCAAGGGGAAGGGCAAAGCTCCCCGCAAGTATGCTCGCCGCGCTGAGCCAGTCGTGCGAAACCCCATGAGTTTAGCGACCACGGAAAGGGGCAGAACTAGCCCGTACTCGCGGATGAGCCAGCCATAGCTGTCATCAGGCGTGCCGATCGTAGCCTGAGCGGGACTGACGATATCCTTTGCCATGGATAGCCAACGTACGTTTGCGCTGAGGTGAAAGTCAAATCCAGAAAATCAGTGAAATCTCACAATTTCTGGCTCTCTGCTCCTAGTGACGACCTTATCCTCGGGTCCGGCTGACCACGAGTGGACGAAACCGCGCACCCTGACGGCCACTCGAATGCTCAACCCCCGGCGTCCACCAATCACGACGCCCGACCCACCGCGGGCAACCGAGTGGCCGAATACTTCGAGCACCGATGCGGTGCCGTAGAGATCGCCTTTCAGGATCGTGGCCGGCGATGCCTGACTCAGTCACACCCCAGTCGCGTGGATCAAGCCCGTAACCGGACCCAAGGACTGCGCTTTCTCGACCAGCGCTTGCAGGGATTGAAGCTTGCTCGATCAACACTGACGGGCAAGCTCGAGGGCTTAGCGGCGCGCGCGCAATAGCTGCAGAGATTCGTCGCATCGATCGTCATGGAATCCGCAGCCGGCGGTCAAATTCGGAAACGAACTTGACCAACGAAATGCCGAGTGCCGAGCATAGGTCGCGCAATTGGACGAGATCCAATCGGCGCTGGCCAGTTTCGACGTCGCTGACGAAGGACTGTGGCATGTTCAACGTATTACTCAACGCGACCTGCGTCAGGCCGCGTTTGAGCCGGTATTCCCGAAGCAAATTCGTGAGTACCGCATGCTCTGGTCTGTGAATGCTTTTGCGCATGGCCGTCGATCGAGGACGGCAAGCACGGTATATCCCATTTTCAGGTATCTAAAGAAGGGATATTCTAAGTACCTCGCCTCGGAGAAGGTCGCCCATGCGCAAGCTCCTCATACCTTTGCTCCTGACCGGGTTGTTGGCTTCCTGCGCGAGCACGGCGCCGCTCCCTGATGTCGCGAGGGCCGAGTCAGCAATTACGTACCTCCAGGCGTTGGCCTTTGCGTCCGAGGCTGATGCTGTGCGCTCCCTCGGCGTGAACAAAGGGCAGATCACGGGACAACCCTGGGGAGCGAGCTTCGAGATGACTTGGTGTCCAAGTCACGAAAAGCTACCCGGACTGGCCGGCGTCGTGCACGACATGGCCGCATACTGCACCGCGCATGGCGGCATGTTCAACGGACCCTTTTGCCAGCGTCAATCCGATCCGGACCAAGTGCTTTTCACGCTTCACATCCAGGATAAGGGGGTTTGCAATGCCGGCGTTGCGTTACATGTGCTCCTGGAGGAGCCGCAGGAAGATCAGATTTCCGACCCGCGCTACGCCCAACACCTCTTCGAGGAAGGATTCCGTACTCAGCTCGAGCGGCGCGAGGCAGCCGAGAAAGTCGCATCGAAGGCGCGCATCGGCGCCGCGTTCGACCGGGAGCGCGCCATCGCGGAAGCGTCGGCGATGCATCATCGAGGAACCGAGATTTGCAAGGTTGCGGCGAACATCCGGTTCTTCGGCGCGATCGATGCCGTGGAAGGCGATCGTATTCGTGTTCTCATCAACAGCGCCGAGCTCCTGGAGAGTCCCGGAATCGCGCCTGGCGGGTTTCAGCCTGGCGCGGCGTGGGAAGACCTCTCGCAGTGGCACCCCTGCCACCGGGGCGCTTCGAATCCGTAGTAATGACGACACCACCTGTCGAGCAGGGAGACGTCCAAACCCGCGAGCGCGCATGGGATGTGATGATGTCCCTGGCAGATCTCACGTTCTTCTTCAATGCGGTCGTCGAACGAAATGAGGGACGGCCGGTGCCCACTCTGACGGCGCCGTTGCCGCCACCGTACGTTCACCAGAACAGCCCTTACGTCGTCACTCAGGGCGAAATTCATTGGTGGTGGGAGTGCGTTAGCAACATTCACCGGGTGACGGGTGCCCTGCTAACCGCGTGCGAGGATCTGGTCAAAGAACACGGGGACGACCCGCGCTTCATCGCCCTTAAGGCCGCGTTGGCGCACGCACAGGGACAAGAGGAATACGATCCAGGTTTGATGTAGACGACGTTTCATTCAGCGATATCCGCACCGCAAGGTGGCGGCACTCAACCGTCGGCTTGGAATGCGTTGAGGACCTTCTCGTACTGCCGTAGGCGAAATGCGTGCGCCGCTAGAGACCTCAGGAGAACTCGGGCCCGATGAGTGGCCGCAGCTTTCAGGTCGACGCAAGCAGTACTAGTCGGTAGGTGACCGCACAGCAGACAGTCGTCTGCGACTGAAGTGATTCGGCGTCATCGATCTCGATACAGAGATAACGCACCGTGCTCGTGCTTGCGATCTCGATCGAGCGCCACTACACGCAAGGAGTGCATCTCACTCTTCGTGACTTTGAGGATCCAAAAGCAATTTCGCGCGTTCAAGTACTTCATCAAACGTTAGCACTTCTGGCCCTTGAAGATGTCGGCGGAACAACTCAAAGCAGCTGTACTTTTCTTTGTTCATACCGGATGGCGTAACAAAAGCCGCGAGATTCCCGCAAATCACGACGCTACGTGGCCGAATGAAATGGGCCTCTGGCTCTGTAGGATTGCCGCTTTGATCAATTGGCTGGAGGACCTCTCCGATATCGCGTTGTGCGAGTTGAACAGTTCGCTGAAGTTGCGCGATTGCGCCGATCAGTTCTTTGGAAGGTGGCCAAACACCTTCTCGATACATATTCGCGGCCAGCAGGGGGGTCTCTGGCGTCTTGATTTCCACAAAGCACAACGCGCTCACACGTCCACGAGTCCTCAGCAGACCGTCAACGACCTTACCAGGGTGAGCGACAGAGGATCCGGCGACGACGCGTTCGAGTCGACCCTTGTCGATTGGGCCAGTCGCGGTGAAGAACAACGAACCACCAAAAATCCAATGATTGTCCTCAAAAAAGCGCTGCCACACCTTCTCAGGGCCTTGCCCTGCAGTCGTCTCTAGTTCATTCCGGAAATATTCTCGGTCACGGAGCAAGTTTTCGAAGCGACGAAGTTGGTCCTTGCGATATGCAATCGCAACGATGTCTTTCTTGGTAATCTCGTGCTTCAGAATTTCTTCGAGAGCCCCAATATTCGCCCCAATGAGTGCTCGAATCGCTTCAGAAGTCAGATCGATTCTTTGAAGTTGGTTTACGCCAATTCTGAATTTGTCTGACGTGCGAAAATCCCCGTTGCAAGCCAGCCCAGCGATCTCCAGCAAATCATCAATCTCTTGGCCGTGCAGCGCGAAGTGCGACTTCTTGCTAGGAAGTTCGCCCGTCTCACCTAAACTGAAGTTCTGAAGGACTAAGGATCGGATTTTTCGGGGATCTTCAATGATACACAGCTTCACTTGCCGCTTTCCGCTCGGTGTCGGCTTGAGAACAAGTTCCCCTTTAACCGTCGCGAATGCCGGTCCGTCGACCTCCGGAAAAACGCGATCGAGGTAGCGCAGCGTGCGCTCGGTCGTCTTCAGCTTTCCATCCACAATGCCCGTTGCTTGCTTCACCTTGAAAGCCTTCGAGCCGTAGATACGCCCGGGAACTTTGTTGGCGATGTATTCTTCGTCGGACATACCATCACCTTCTAATTTGGCCACCCTTGGTTTCACCGAAACGGCTTCGCGACGTCCTCCCTATCATACAATCAGGGCCGCAAGGATCTTCAAACTGCTTGGTGTTGCCAACGAGGATGTGAGCGCGAGAGCATCCTGTTAATATGCTGGCGGGTGGCCGGCGCCATTTTTGGGTGCGAGTCGCACCCGATCACAAAGTACTGGTGTCTTGTCCCTGGTCCGGCCACCCATGAATCAAGACTTTGTCGTTGATTTCGCCGCGTGCCACACAATAGAACAGCTATCTGTTGCGCTTGGCACAACGCCGGACGTCTTGGGTCGATTGGCTTCCAACACGGCAATCGACCTCTACAGGCGACACGCCATTCCAAAGAGAAGTCCTCACCGCAAGGGAGAAGTGCGGGAAGTGTTTGAGCCGGCCACCGAAGAGCTCAGATACTTTCATAAGACCTTGAACCGCCGGCTGACAGGGTTTGCTTCTCAGCGAGATCCGGCGTTCCCCCCAAGCTGTTGCTTTGGGTTCGTTCGCAAGCGATCCATCCTCGACAATGCGCATCAGCACAAGGGGGCTTCGCTCCTTCTGCGAGCCGACATCGGGAATTTCTTTCCCTCAATCCCCACGGCGCGCGTTGTGGCCGCGTTTTCGTCCTTGGGTATCGATCTCGATCTTTCGGACGTACTTGGCCGCGTGCTTTCATTCACGGGCGCGCTCGTCCCGGGTCTGAGCGCCAGTCCACTGGTGGCAAATCTAGTTTGTAGGAGTCTTGACGATCGTCTTCTCTCGCTCTCGCAGGAATTTGGGTGTCGCTACACTCGATATGCGGACGATATGGCATTTTCGGGCGAAGCGGTGCCGCCAGTTGCTGGCATTAGCAAGACCATCGCATTGGAGGGCTTCGCCTTGTCGCTCGCCAAAATTAGGACAACGAAACGCGGGCAAGCTCATTTCGTAACTGGACTAAGCGTCTCAGACGAACTGAGGCCGCACGTGCCTAAGAAAATGAAGCGGCGACTTCGGCAAGAGCTCTACTATTGCACTAAGCACTCCATTGAGGACCACTTGTTGCGCGAAAGACAAGGGTTACACCACGGCGTGAACCGACTGGATGGTCTTGTTCGTTACGTTTCGTTCGTCGAACGCGCAACCTCATATGATTTTTCTTCGAAGTGGTCAGCACTTCTGGCAAGAGATGATCTGTCGCCAACTGCAGGGCCTAATCATGAGCGCGCTCAGAGGGCCTTCTTTTCTGCAGTGGATGAAACGAAGATCAACATCGGTAGCAAGACCTTTCTAGCGGTTGCTTTTTCTTACTACGATGAACCGTATGCGATAAACAAGGCCGTCGAGGATATCCGCGACACATATCTGTCGGATCCATTTTCGGGCGGAAGGAAGAGCGACATTGATAAGCACGGCCTTCATTTTGCGGAGGCGAATCGCCCGTTGCAGCTGGCTTTTATTATGAAGCTGCCGACCATACCAATGCGGTGTTTCGTAGCGGTCACTGAGATTGAAGACACTGCGGATGGGTTCAGAGACGGATACGTAAAGGCGTTCCAATGGGGTTTGCGTCAACTCTGCGAGCGCAGTGATCGCGGCCGATTGAAGCTTCTTGTCGAACAATCATCAATCAGGGAAAGCGTCGTCAGGGACTTGGTAGAGAGAGAGTACAAGGTGATGGCTGCGGTGGGTAAAAGACGTCCGATCGCCTCACCCGAGGTTAAGGTTGTTGGCAAAGAAGCATCCGAGGTTTCTGTTCCCGATAGCATGCTCGGTGTCCTTCGAACATATGTGGAACGTGCAAACGACCCTGAGGCTAAACCGCAAGAAGCTTCAGATCGCGCCCGAGACTTCGAGCGTGTTCGGGACAGATTCTCGCTAATACATGATTTGGACACGCGGAGATACTACTCGCGCAAGCACCCCTTCCTCAGCAATAGCTTGAACGATCGTGCGGTTGGGCCTAGTTGAGCCGCGTCTGATTGCAGTCACGATAGCGCGACATCGACAAAAGAAAGTCCCAGCCTCTCGCGCAGCGAGAAGTCGTATCCGGTTTGCCGACGCAGGGGTTTCCTCGTCGTTGCCGAAACTTTGCGGCCGCTTTTTCTGGCGAGAATAGAGCGCGAGCTTCTCACTGAAAATTGCCGTATCCGGAATTGGTATCGGAAATTCGCCAAGATGCTCAGTGGCTTAGCGCTGAGCACCTCAACCGCTGATACCAATATCGGTAAAAACGTATCTGGAATTGGTATCAGCGCCAGCTGGCGCTCAGTCTTCGTGGGCTTGGCGCGCCCGGAGGGATTCGAACCCCCGACCAACGGCTTCGGAAGCCGCTACTCTATCCAGCTGAGCTACGGGCGCGTGATGCGGCGAGAGCGCAATTGTCGCATGAAACGCGCGCGCGGGTCAGCTAGCGGGTCTTCGTGTGCTGGAGCTCGAGCACGGTGCGCGGCGGGGCGAAGCTGTCGGCGCGCGCGGCGTTCCAGAACACCTTGAACACGGCGTGGTCGGCGGTGCCGGCGACGAGCTCGCCGGGCTTGACGAAATGATAGAGCGCGGCGAGCGAGCGCACCTCGGTGGAGGAAACGCGGCGGATCACGTGCTCGGGGCCGAGCTCGTTCGGGTGGCTCAACCCCGCGGCGGCGATGAGCTCCTTGAGCGCCTTCAGGGTATTGCCATGGAACATCTTCACGCGTTCGGCCTTG
>Ga0070741_10019937_pt1 | contig 10656 bp, 8 predicted proteins | sample Coa_R1_4_FD_66440 | JGI IMG/M metagenome (GOLD analysis project Ga0070741, IMG submission 66440) | Surface soil microbial communities from Centralia Pennsylvania, which are recovering from an underground coalmine fire - Coalmine... | ecosystem: Environmental > Terrestrial > Soil > Unclassified ... | reverse complement strand
ACTTACCCAACTCTACTTACCCAACGTCTCGCAGTTGTTCCAGCACTTCACCGCCTGCAACTCGATTTCAGCTTTTTTATGGGGGACGTGTGTCAGTGAACTCGGCAGCACGACCAGCGACTGTGGGCCATCGGCCAGGTTAAACGCGCAATCGAAATTTAACGACTGCACTCCGCGCTGCTTGCACGAGGTGTTTGCCAGGGCGGAGGGCAGGGTTTCAGGGTTGTCGTACACCTGGTCGGCAAACTTCGAAGGCAGGACGGCGATGGTCATGGGCACCGGCGCCTTGATTCTGACGTTGACCGGCTGGTGGTCGCGTTCGGGAGTCAGCAGGCTGTAAATCTTCGGCGTCGCGGTGAGCTGATACTTTTCTTTCACCAGGCGAACCCAGCGAAATTCCGGCTGGTTGCAGTTGTCCACGCACGCCCAACTGTAGTACTGCACATGAAGGCTGTTCGGCGAAATAAACTGCTTCGCCCCATGAGTCAAAACTGCGCCAATCCCGGTAAGAATCGCGCGATCAGGAGTGCGCTCGTCGTGGATCAGTAAGACCATCGGCCGGTCCCGCCCTAGATGACATTCATAAGTCGTGTTCACCACATGCTGCTGCAGGCAATGATACTCAATGGTTCCCGCGGTCCCAGGATGTTGCAGGACTGCATTCCAATCATCAAGCCACGCCAGCGCGATGGTGACAGGCTGCTTGGCCGCGATATCAACGTGGATATTCCCACCGTCGTTGCCGGGGCGGTAAACCCGTCCAGTGTGATAGTCGGCAGGGTCCAGCTGCACCGATTCATCATTGGCTCGCACCCAGTTGAAAGTCTTCTCTTGGCCGAATGATGCTCCGGCCAAAGCGCATGTCAGCAGCCCAAAAATCAGTATTTTTCGCATAGGAGTTCAGCATTATTTAAGGACAACAAAGACGTGCGCTACAACGTGATTCGTCGCAAGGAGGTTACGCAGGTAATCGAAAGGCATGCGAACCCGAAAGCGCGGCTTTGGAAGAGAGGGATTACTCACCGGTGAACAGTTTGGCCCATTTATCCGGCGGTGTAGGAGGCGAGAATGCCGGTTTCAGGTTCGCGAGTACGTGTTCTTTACGTCCCATGCCAATGAGTGACGTGGTTATTCCGGGCGCTGAACGCGCGAACTGGATTGCGTTTTCGGCGTCGGTGCTCATTCCGAGAGTCTTGCTTACGACGCCGGGCAGGTCTCTGGTCAATCGTCCTTGATACAGGGTTGCGCTTCCCATCACCGCAACGCCTTCCGCAGCGGCCACTTTCATGGCCGACATCTTGGTTCCAATCAGTTGATGGTTGGAGAGGCCGAAGGCGTCTGTCATTCCCAGGTTGAAGGGGAGCTGAATCACACGAAGATGGTGGGCATCGCCACCGGCTGCTCGCGCGATTTCCAGCACTTCGGCGAGGCCCACATAATCGCTCTCCCCTTCCAGCACGCGGAAGGCATTCCAAGTAGCCACGCCGTAGAACCGTATCTTGCTGGCGGCAACAGCTTCCTCAAGCATTACAAATGCATCTCTCAGCCGATCGCGGAATAGGGCGCGAGAAACCTCCGAGAGCTGGGACTCCGGATTGTGCACGTAGAAAACGTCGATTGTGTCGAGACCCAGGTTGCGACGGGAGCGATCAATCTGGTCGGCCAGATAGCGCGGCGACAAGCAGTGGCTGCCGGCGGCGACTTGGGCCGGATCCAGAATGCCTGGCTTCACGTATTCACTCATGAAGTAGCCACGCACGTCGGCAGGCATATCGGCGTCGAATGACAGAAAACCCGCCTTCGTACATACCAGCACCTCGTCACGGCTCAATTCACTGGAACCGATAAGCTCCTGCAGAGCAGAGCCGATGCTGCGTTCGGAACGCTGGTGGCGATAGTTGATCGCCGTATCCAGCACATTGATGCCGGAGCGGAGAGCGGTGCCGATGGCGTCGGTGTAGGCGGCGTCAGCGGCGGGGGTCGGTTCCCCCAGGTACGTACCCAGTCCAATGGAAGAAAGCCAGAGATCACCGATTCCGGGGACGTGTTCTTGGCGGCGGAAATGACCGGCATCGCGCAGTTGAGGGAAGCGATTGCGATAGCGCAGGGTGCCTTCGGAGGTAGCGAAACCGGAGATTGACATTGGTTTGAGGAACTCTCCTGAAAGGGCTGTTCTGTCGCTCGGCGACGCGCCAAGCGACATCACACAATATAAATTAACTCCTTGTAATTTAGTAGCTTAGCAAGGGTGGAGGGTCGTTCGATCCTTGTGCTACCGCCCCCCATCTACTAAGCTTAAGCCATGGCGGAGCAAGTTCTAACCCGACCCCAGGAAGCCGTTGCCTCGCCTGTTGCCCTTCGCGGGTCGGTTCTGGTGCTTATCCTCTATGACGTCTGCGAGGAGATCCGGCTGGAGGAGTTGCGGCGGATTTTCGGCGCGCGGACGGTGGCTCCAACCTTCAAAAGTGCAGCACCGGAGTATGTCCGTTTCGCTCGTCCGCCGGTGGTCGAGGCTCTTGAGACCAGCACCTTGGGCGGCGAGCGTCTAGATGGACAGATTAAGTATTACGACTACGGCGTGGTCAGCATTGTGTTTGAATTGCCGTTTGCGGGCGACTGGCGGACCCTGGTCCAAAGAGCGAGCCAATGGATGTGGGACGCTGAGTTCGAGCAGCACGCCCGTGCCATCGTGCGCGAGCGGTTGAAGCGCGCGGCGCCGGCCCTGGTCAAGCCTTACCCCGAGCCGTGGCTGAACGAGGACTATTTTATATTCCAGATGCGCGAAATCGAGGGCGATCCTACGGCGGCAGAGTTGCTCTCACGCCACGGCGAGGAGATTGCGCAAGTTGTGCGTGGTGAAACCGGAAAGCTCTCTGAGACTGAGAGCAACGAAGTATTGCAATCCAGTATTTCCTATTATCCAAACGATCTGGTGGTGATCGGCTGGAATGCTGCCTTCGTTTATGACAGTGCTTCCGGGTCGCAGACCGCCACCGAACTGTTGGAGTATGCCAACTCACAATTGCTCGAGTTCCGCCACTACGATGAATTGCTCACCCGCGAACTGGAGGGTGTGTATCGTTCGCTGGATCGTGGCACAGGCTTGCTCGCGCGCTGGCGCCTGGCCCGCGAAGCTACCCGGTTGCATACCGTGCTGCTCGATGTGACCGAGCTTTCCGAGCGCGCTGACAACGCCATTAAATTTCTCAGCGACATGTTCTCCGCCCGCCTTTACCGACTGGCTGCCGCCAAGGTGGGTGTGATTGACTACAAGAACCTGGTAAACCAAAAAATCCGCACCGCCGAAGACTTGTACCGCTTCATGGTTGACCAGTTTCACCAGAGCCGCGCCTTCTTTCTGGAGCTGCTGGTGGTGATCATTCTGATGATTGAGATTGTGTTCTTATTTCATGGCAAGTAGCAGCCGTTCCGGACAGCCGCTTTCAATTCGGATTTAAACCCGCCGGGTGCTCCGCAATCCAGCTCTGCAAGGACAACCTCAGCCCTACGGTCTACTTCTTAAGTCCTAAATAACGCGGTCGAAAATTTTCCTCGTCACCATACTGCACAGATCAACAAAAAAGGAGCATGACTATGAAACTAGAGTCCTTACGCGAGCTGTTTATTCAGGAGCTGCAGGACCTGTATTCGGCAGAAAACATGATCATCAAGGCCCTACCCAAGATGGTGGAGAAGGCCTCGTCGCCAGAGTTGCGGAATGCACTCAACGAACACCTGGAGCAGACCCGTGGACAGGTAAGACGCCTGGACCAGATTTTCGATCAACTGCGCGACGTGGATCGCGAAGACAAGAAATGTAAAGGCATGGAGGGCATCATCAAGGAAGGCGAAGAGATGGTGAAAAGCGATTCCGATGCGGAAGTGCGGGACGCTGGAATGATTGCCGGCGCGCAAAAAGTGGAGCACTACGAAATAGCTTCCTATGGCACAGTACGTACTTATGCCAGCTTGTTGGGGCATAGAGACTGGGCCCAACTGTTGCAGCAAACGCTGGATGAAGAGAAACAAGCGGACAAGTTGCTGAACGGTCTAGCCGAGCACATCAATCTGGAAGCAAAGGCAGCTTAGTAGACACTCACTCCCCAGGAATGAGGGCGGATCCCCGGATCCGCCCTTTTATCGTTATATAACCCCTGGCCTTGGGGATTTTCCTAATCTCATAAGTGCCAGCTAATTGATGCGCGCGCAGGTCGCCGAAGACCCCCGTCCGAAAAACCAGGAGCCGCTCACGAAACTGGTACAAAAAGCTGGTAAAGTCTAGTCCCGATTTCGCAAACTCTGCGGAACGTAACCTATTCATCCAGAAGACAAAATCACTTGGACCCGATGGAGGGAGCTGCACTGCATATACCAGCGGCCTCTATGCAATGAGCGGAAATGGGAAAGGCCTTTTATCTTCTTGTGGGCGAACATAATCGTCTCATTAATTGAGGTCTTATGCTAAGTATGGTCGGTGCACGAGCTGCTCGAGGATCGCGGGGAAGCCTCCATCGGACAAAAAACAGCACCCAGCAATTCTATTTTGCGGGCGTACATGCCGGAACTTGACACGGTTCGAGGCCTCGCCGTCCTGCTAGTGCTTTTTTACCATGGCATTGCACCGCAGATCGGCGGAGAGATCTCACATCTCGGAGCGACATTGTTATTTATTGCTCAGTATGGGTGGACAGGTGTCAATCTGTTTTTTGTGCTTTCGGGATTTCTTATCACCGGCATTTTGGTTGAAAACCGAGAGCGGTCGGATTATTTCTCGCGTTTCTACATCCGCCGTGCACTACGCATCCTTCCAGCTCTTTACGCGGCTTTGACGGTGCTTTACTTGGCTGGTTGGATCTCCTTACGATTTATGGGAGCTGCAATGCTGTTTTTCGCCAACGGTGCTCCGCTACTTGGGATTCCAATGCAATATGGCCCATTGTGGTCGCTGGCAGTTGAAGAGCATTTCTATATGTTCTGGCCAGCTGCGGTTCGGAAGTTCCCCCATCGTTCACTAGTTGTTCTACTCGCAGTCGTGTGCTTTACGAGTCCCATTGCGCGTCTAATAAGGTTTGTTGTTTACGGAGAGAGCCTAAATTCACTTTATACCTGGTTTAACTTGGATGGGCTGGCGTTCGGTGCAATGCTAGCCCTATGGTGTCGGCGGTCATGGTTTCGCCGTTCGCAGCTGGAATGGTTTAGCCTCTGCTCTTTGGTGCTGGGTTTAATCACATTTGCCAGGGTTCAGGCTTACCCAGCCGCGAGCGCCGCGCTTCAGATTTCAGCCTGCAATGTGGCATCTGCAGGATTCTTGGCTGGAGTATTGCTGCTCGGGACCAGTCGATGGAAATTTCTGGTGGACCGGCCGATACTTAAGCTACTAGGGTACGTAAGCTATGGTCTGTATCTCATACATGTGCTGATGTTCAGAGTGACCGAACTGCTCTTTTCTCGCTTGTGGCCAATCTTATCCTCGCTCGGTTCAACTAGAGTTATGCTGATTCGTTTTCTGCTTGGCAGCTGTTTGGCAACGCTAGTCGCTTATCTATCGCGACGTTCGCTAGAGGAATTCTTTTTAAGAATGGGATTTTCCTCGCGAAATCGACGGGCCCGATAAAAGCGGTCCCTTTTTAACGAGTAAATCAAATTTCACGGGCAGATTTAGCCGGAGCTGAATACATTTAGGGTAGTTTCTCAGTGGCCGCGACGTAAACCGCTATAGGATAAAGAGGACCCAGTGGCCCCGCCATAAAGTCTCAGGTTAACCGTACCGATACTGACCAGAATGCCCAGCCGCACCGGAAGGAGACCAGTTCCGAGCGCAGCTAGACCTGCCGCCCACAAGAAGTTGTTCGCATCGCTTCGGCTGTCGGCACGTAAATCGGCCGCCGCTGCTCCTCAGTCGCATTGGAGGTTTATACCCGTAAGTGATTGATTCTACAGCTAAACAAATGATGATCGCACTACTGATAACCACGATAACCGAAGCTGACACCCGGTGCTATGATCTACACGGCGCGAGCATTATTCCCCGCAACATACCTGCTCATTCTCATGTGCCCGCTCTGCCTGACACATTCCATTGGTAAGGTTTTGCATGCACCGAGCTTCTCTAATTACGTTCGTGCTTCTCTGCGCTCAACTAACCGCAGGCCAACAACCGCAAGGCCGCTTCTATCCTGAAAAGGACAGCTATATGTTGGGCGAGCCTCTGTTCTTCAATATGGAAGTGAAAAATACGGGAAAGGGCGCAGTTGGACTTGGCCCAAATAATCCTGCGAACTGTGTAGACGAATATGACTTCCTCGTACAACGTGAGGGTTCGGGCAGCTGCTCAACATCGTGGAACGCACAGTGCGGCCGAGATTTCATCAACCTCCAGTCGGGCGAATCTTATTCGGTGGGTTGGCCGCTAGAGATGTGGTACACCATCAGGAAATTAGGCCTCTATCATGTGACCATCAGCTACCGAGGCAAAACGGTAATTTCTGGCCAAGCACTTGACTACAATTTCTCCTCTAAGTTCGACATTCAAGTCGTAGCAGCTGACGACCAGCGCATGCAGGAGGTATTGCAGAAGTTCGAGCGGGAGCTGCAAAGTAACGATCCTGACGTCCACCACCGCGCCCTGGACGTTATGTCGTCGGTATCTTCACCCTACTTCTACGATACGATTCTGCGGCTTGCGCGGGACAAGGACGCCTTTAATGTCTTGCACGCGATTGGCGCCCTTAGGCGAATGAACACTCCCGATGGCCGGGCCGCACTAGCGGAGATAATTGAGAACCGCCAGCCTAACAGCCCGGATGAGCTCACCGCCCGTGAAAGCGCCATTCAGGCTTTAGGGGAGTCAGGCGATACCAGTTATCTGCCACTTATTGCCTCTCACACCGAGGAGAGCGAGCCCAATGTCCAATTAGCCGCGATGATCGCAGTGGCGCAACTGAGCCGGGACACAGCGGCATCCGAGTTGCAGCGGTTTCTGTTCAGTTCTAATCCTGTGACGCGGAAAAATGCGGCGTACGGTCTGCGCTTTGCGGTGAGCCGCAGCGCAGTCGAAGTACTGATCGGAGCACTTGCCGACAAAGACGCAGCGGTACGCGACCGAGTATTGACTAGCCTGCAGCAATTGACCGGTCGGCCGGCTGATACCTCCGAGAGTGCATTGTCCCTCTCGGAACTCCAAAACCGCTGGCGCAGATGGTGGCAGCAGAACTCGTCAAAAGCATCGCTCCAGGAAGTTGCCGACTTCTTCTGCAAGGTCGAATAGCTGCTAAAATTGCAAGTTTTTTAGAATCCGCTAACCCTCGCAACTTACTGCAAGATACCTAACCGTTGAGAAATCCCCGTCTGACCTTTATTCCAAACCGAGTGCGTTTGCCGACTTAGACTAGTTCACGCCAGAGCTGCACTTGACGCGGTCCGGACGAACGTCATAGTCTCCGGGCCCGCATACCCCCTGAGGAATGTGCGATGGCGGAACGGGAGGTGTGCTGCACACGTGTACACACTTCCACTTCTGCCTTCGCATATTCCCCTGTATTCATAAGGGTGAGAGCGCTATGGCATGCGTCCGAGCCGCGTCAAGTGAGGGTCCAAACAGCGAAGTTCGGAACGGAAAGATGAACGAACCTATGCGAGGGAGAGTCCCCAAAACCCTGCTTCATCCCGTAGGCATTTTAAGCTGTGCTAGTGGTGAGAAGGGCTGTTTTAGGGTAGCGAAGTCGTTGGGTGCGTCGACTCTTTGACAAGTGCAAGCCACTCGGTCGCAAGTTGATGCGACGGAAGCCAGCCAGACGGAATCATGTCTGCCGGAGCAGCACGCCCGACCCGCTGAATACTGGCGTCACACGCATCCCAAGTCGGTGTACCCCAGTCGTCGTACACCTCCGACGGGCACGTGCGAATGTATCCTACCCAGCCGCGGCTATCGTCGATCTTGCGCAACGGCTTCGTTGGGGACGGGTGGCGCAGTTTGATGATCTGGTCAAGCCACGCGAGTATCAGAGATTTCACATTGATGATGCAGCAGTGTGGCGTCTTATTCTGAACGAGGAATGCCCAAGGAGCACCACGGTCTCGATACTGACGGAAGTAGTTGTAGGGGCGTTGAGTGCCGGAAATCTTGTCCGCACCTCCCGTCATAATCAGTTCAGGAACGGAGATGGCATCAAGGGAAAGGTGTACGTTGTCAATTCCAACCGGATCGTAATGACCGGGATCGGCGGGAATAGATGCCACAACACGATCCGGCGCGTAACCGACGAAGTGAGCAAACAGAGCCCCCGTTCCTGAGAAGCCGAGCAGGATCAGCTTCGCTGAAGATAGTTCGGCATGGCCAGACTGATGGGAGAACTGGTCCAGAGCTGTAAAGAGGGCGCGCCCAACACCATGCGACGGGTCCATGTCCATCTCTTTCGGTCCGCCAGGGGCACTCTTTGCAGGGCACTGGTGCGGCATCATCAGTGCGAGATCGTTTCGCCGCGCAAATGCGACCACATCGGGATCGGAATAAAACTTCATAATGTCCTCTCCTCGGTCGAAGGTCACCCAAACGGCTCGAACTGCACGCTGCCCAGCAGGCAAGGTAAGGTCATAGTGACAGGGCACTGCGAGCGTCTCGCTCGCTAGTGGGGCAACAGTGGTTTCGAACGACTGCGCATGGGCAAGCGAGGTTTGTATGGTCAATGCAATCAAAATCCAGCGCACCTGTCTCTCCTGTCAAACCAAAGATCTGATTGTAAGGCCTCTCCCTCGCATAGTTCGTTCATCTCTCCGTTCCGAACCTCGCTGTTTGGACCCGCATTTGACGCGGTTCGGACGAACGTCATAGTCTCCGGGCCCGCATACACCCTGAGGAATGTTTTTCAGGGACTGAACGGTCGGGCCATGAAGAAAAAACTCAACATAATCGCAATCTCAACACGTTTTTTGCGATGCCCTGCGCAACAAGAAGGGTTTCCGAACGCTGCGAACCGTTTCTGCCGAACGGCGCGAATTTTGCCGAGATGTCCGCTTTAAGCTAAAGAACTATATTTTGAAAATGTGAAAGATGGGCCCCCGGATCCTCGACGTTTTCGCCAAATTATGAGAGTTTTCAGTAAACTCAGCATTTTAGTGGCAAAAATGAGCCAAAATTGCCCCCAATAAGCTGGTGAGAAGAGGGTTTCTCGCCAGTAACCGGCAGCGCTGAGCTACTTTGCAATCCAAACGACAAAGGTGAAGATCGTCCTCTTCGTATTGCCCGGTGATCTCCCAACATCCGAGCGTGGGAAAGTTGATTCCGGTGAGCATGTACTGCTGATCTGGCTTTACAAAAGCGTTATTGGCGCGGTCAGCGAGAAGTGGCGGAGCCGGGGCTTCCAGGCGTTTACCGGTGACCCTCAGTTTCGGCTCTGGCTCTCTACGCCAGACCTAGAACTATGAACGTGTTCAAGACCATACGTAGCCGACTCTTAGGGTAAAACTGTCGGTGTAGTCTCTCAACTCTTGTTAGCAGCCCCGGATACCCAAACAAAGGACCTATCTGTTCCTGCTCCGTCAGTTTTGCATTAACTTCTACTCTCATGAGGTAAAACAGCCAGGAGCAAATCACAGCAGAAGAGAGTGCACAGGCGAACCAAAAAACGAAGTGAATCGAAGTAAATTCAGACATGTCAGTGACACCCTTGGCGGGCAGCGAATAAAAGGAGATCCGGCTTCAGCTATGAAATGGGCGATAGAGACATTCCCGTCAGTCGCCAGCGAGGCGCCGTACCTTTCAGCACTTCAAAACCAGATGGTCATCCTGAACGGGCGCCTCTTGAATCTTTTTCCTGTACACTAAGGAGAAGATACCCCTGATGACGCATCTGACAGTCGGCATCCTCCTTATAACTGCTGAGGTCTGCGTCGCCCAAAGTCACGGTAGTGCATCGAACGGGCTTGCCGCTACTTCCACGACTATTAAGCATGACCACCAATGTGTCAATTTGTTTGTGGGCATTAGCAGGAAGCCCAAGGATCAAGCTTCGCAAACGCTGGGCAAGGATGATGTTGAAGTTTATATGGGTTTAAGTCCCAATTGCGGGCATGGTTTCGGAACCCTCCGAACAGGCGTCTGGCCTGAGTTCTCGAAAGATTTGCGCTTCAAGTTTGCATTCTCGAAAGGAACGGAGCCGCACGACACTCAGCCCCAACCCCTTTCAGGTAGGCTGACTGAAGACAACACTCCGGTTTGGCGCGAATCCGGGAGCACACGGACGTTGAGATTCATATTGGATGATTTGCCGCCCGATACCCCTGGGGAACTCTTTATAACAGTGTTATCGGCGGAAACGAGGCTAACACAGCTGAAATTTAGAATCACCGTGGGCCGTGGCAACAAGCCTAAACAAAACAGGAGCTAGTGGGTACCGGGGGGTGCACTTTCAGAGGGCCCTATCTCCTATCCCCCCCGTTTGACCCCCTTTTTTCCCCGCCTGTAATATCAATCTTTACCCTCCATGGTGGTTCCCGGTGTGCGGTTAGGGACCAGCCCTGAACAATATGGCTAGCGAGTCACCCAAGGCGCATGATTTGCCTAAAGCCTACGACCCGAGCGCTGTAGAGAAGCGCTGGGCCGACTACTGGGTGCGCGAAAAACTTTTTTCGGTGGCCACGCCGCAGCCGGGATCGCCG
>Ga0070741_10019936_pt1 | contig 10657 bp, 11 predicted proteins | sample Coa_R1_4_FD_66440 | JGI IMG/M metagenome (GOLD analysis project Ga0070741, IMG submission 66440) | Surface soil microbial communities from Centralia Pennsylvania, which are recovering from an underground coalmine fire - Coalmine... | ecosystem: Environmental > Terrestrial > Soil > Unclassified ... | reverse complement strand
CGACCTCGATGCCCCCGGCCGCGATCAACCCCGCGATCAGGTGGTTGGCCTGCTGCGACGAGCCGCACTGCGTGTCGACGGTCGTGCACGCCGTCGTGAACGGCAGGCGGTCGTTGCCCGCGCTCAACCACGCGTTGCGGGTCACGTTGGAGCCCTGCTCCCCCGCCTGGGTCACGCAGCCGCCGATCGCCTCGTCGACGATCGCCGGGTCGATCCCGGCGCGGGCCACGACCTCGAGCTGCGCGTGGCGCAGCGTCTCGGTCGCCTTCAGCCCCGAGAGCCACCCGTTGCGCCTCCCGATCGGCGTCCGGACGGCCTCGACGATGACCGGCGTACCTGGCTTGCCCATTTGGTGCCTCCCCGAGAGGGACGAAACCGGGTCAGTTTAGAATCCGTTCTCCTCATGGCCCCCGATCAGGCATGACCGCCCGCCCCGACCCGCCTTCCTTCTACTCGCTGTACGACCGCGAGCCCACGGCCCAGGTCGCCGCCAGCCGGCGCGCCGCCGACGCGGCCCGCCGGGTGCTGCGGGCGCTCGTCGCGTCCGACGCGCCGTCCGCGGACCTCGACGACGCGGCCACGACCCTCGGCGCCCTCGCCGACCGGCTCGAGCCGCACGCGCCGACCAGCCGCTACGACGGCACCCAGGGCATCGTCCACACACCCGAGTCGTTCGCGGAGGTCTTCGAGAGCCACCCCATCGCGGGGCCGTCGAACGCGCTCGCCCCGCCGGTGCACGTGTACCCACCCGATGCGGACGGCGTGGTCGCGGCGACGGCGACGTACGGGCCCGCGTACGAGGGTCCGCCGGGGTGCGTGCACGGCGGCGTGCTCGCGGCCGCGTTCGACATCGTGCTGGGCGCGGCGTCGACCGCGTCGAAGCGGCCCGCGCTCACGGGCACGCTGACCGTCCGGTACCGGCGCGGTACGCCGATCAACCGCGAGGTCCGCTACGAGGCGCGCGTCGACCGCATCGAGCCGCGGCGCACGCACGTCGTCGCCCGCGCCGTCGTCGACGGCCAGGTCACGGCCGAGGCCGAAGGCATCTTCGTGCGCGTCGACCCCGACCGCCTCAAGCCCGTCGAGCACGACCCGGCACCGGGCGGGTAGCGAGCGCCGGATGGGGGGACCACTCACCGGGCTGCGGGTCGTCGAGCTCGTCGGGCTCGGACCGGGGCCGTTCTGCGGGATGCTGCTCGCGGACCTCGGGGCCGAGGTGCTCTGCGTCGACCGGATCGAGGTCGCGCGCGCGACCGACCCCTCGCGGCCCGCGACGAACGCCATGCACCGGGGCAAGCGCGTCGTCGGCCTCGACCTCAAGCATGCGGACGGCCCCGAGACCTTCCTCCGGATCGTCGAGCACGCCGACGCCATGTTCGAGGTGTTCCGCCCCGGCGTCGCCGAGCGGCTCGGCATCGGGCCCGACGCCTGCCTCGCCCGCAACCCGCGCCTCATCTACGGCCGGCTCACCGGCTGGGGCCAGGAAGGCCCGTACGCCCCCGCCGCGGGCCACGACATCGACTACATCGCGCTCGCCGGCGCGCTCGAGCCGCTCGGGCGCGCCGGGCAACCGCCCACGCCGCCGATCAACGTGCTCGGCGACTTCGCGGGGGGTGGCATGCTGCTCGCGTTCGGCATCGCGGCGGCCGCGTTCGAACGCGAGCGCACCGGCCGGGGGCAGGTGATCGACGCCGCGATGGTCGACGGCGCTGCGCTCATGCTCACCCCCTTCTACGGCGCGCGGGCGTCCGGCTTCTGGGGCGAACGCGGCACGAACCTGCTCGACACCGGCGCGCCGTTCTACGAGGTGTACGAGACGAGCGACGGCCGATGGGTCGCGGTCGGCGCGATCGAGCCGCAGTTCTACGCCGCGCTGCTGCGCGTGCTCGGTCTCGACGGCGAGGAGCTCCCCGACCGTGACGACCCCGGCAACTGGCCGGCGCTGAAGGAACGGTTCGCCGCCGTCTTCCGGACGCGTCCTCGCGACGCGTGGGTCGCCGCGGCCGACGGCGCCGACGCGTGCATCGCGCCCGTGCTCACGCCGCTCGAGGCGACCACGCACCCCCACAACCGCGCGCGCGGGACGTTCGTCGAGCTGCGGGGCGTCCCGCAGCCGGCCCCCGCGCCCCGCTTCTCGCGGACGCCCCTCGGGACGCCGGCGCCGCCGGAGCGGCCGGGCGAGTCGACCGCGGCGGCGCTGGCCGGTTTCGGCTTCGACGCCGCCGACGTCGAGAAGCTGCGCGGCGCCGGCATCCTCTTCTGAACCGACAGGAGCACGCCATGCCCATTCCCGAGCAGCGCAACCTCGAGGAGGCCCGCGGCATCCTCGCCAAGTGGCTCTCGGAGCAGCTGCCGGGCGCGACGGACGTCGAGGTCGGGCCGATCGGCGGCCCGGCGTCGACCGGGTTCTCGAACGAGACGCTGCTGTTCGACGCGTCGTGGAGCCAGGGCGGGATGCAGCACGTCGAGCCGCTCGTCGTGCGGGTGAAGCCGGTCGCCCACACCGTGTTCCTCGAGGCCGACTTCGAGAGCCAGTACCAGGTGCTGAAGGCGCTCGGTGCGCACACCGACGTTCCCGTGCCGACGGTTCGATGGTTCGAGGCGGACGACTCCTGGCTCGGCGCACCGTTCTTCGTCATGGACCACGTGCACGGCCGCGCGCCGGGCGACAGCCCGCCGTACACGCACGAAGGCTGGTTGCTCTCGGAGTCCACGCCGGAGCAGCGCCGGACCCTCGTCGAGAGCGGTCTCGACGCGCTGGCGAAGATCCACGCGGTCGACTGGCGCGGGCTCGGGCTCGACTTCCTCGACAAGCCGCAGTACGGGAAGCTCGGCTTCGAGCAGCAGCTCCGCTACTACGAGGCGTCGTTCGATTGGGCGATCGGCGGGAACGAGCCGCCCGAGGTCGGCACTGCCGCCCTCGAGTGGGTCGGGGCGCACGCGCCCGACCACGATCCCGAGATCACCCTCTGCTGGGGCGACGCGCGCATCAACAACCAGCTCTTCGGCCCCGACTACCGCGTCGCCGCCGTCGTCGACTGGGAGATGGTGACGCTCGCGGACCCGATGATGGATCTCGGCTGGTGGCTGTTCCTCGACCGCTTCTTCCACGAGGCGCAGCTCGCCACCCGCATGGAGGGGTTCCCCACCCGCGAGGAGATGACCGCGTACTACGAGAACGTGAGCGGGCGTGAGGCGCGCGACCTCGAGTTCTACGAGGTCTTCGCGGGCCTACGCTTCACCGTCGTGATGATGCGCCTCGCCGAGCTCTTCTTCGAGTTCGATCTCATCGACCGGGCCCAGTCGATGGAGACCGCCCGCAACAACCCCGTGACGCGGGCGACCGCGGAGCTCCTCGGCATCCCGGCACCGGGCGAGCCGACCGCGGGGTACTGAGCGATGGGCTTCCCCGCCGACGTCGGCATCGTCGACCTGATGGTCGGCCTCCCGCCCGAGCCGGGCGACATGAGCTGGCGCGAGGCGTTCCGGCCCATGCTGAAGGACCGAGAATCGCTCGAGGGGTTCCAGCACCCGGCCTCCTACATGTTCAAGAACCTGCCCGACGAGCGCTTCACCGAGGACCCGGTGAACGCGATCCTCGGTGCGATGGACCGCTACGGCGTCGAGGTCGCGATGATCGGCGTCAAGGCGGACGGCCCCCTCGCGCTCGGCGCCGTGCGCGACCATCCCGACCGGTTCGTCGGCTCCATCGACGTCGACCCGAACGCCGGCGTCGCCGGCCTCCGCGTGCTGCGCCACGCGGTCGAGGAGTTGGGCGTGAAGGCGGCGAGCGGCATGCCCTCGGGCACGTTCCCGCAGCGGCCGGCGGACGACGCCGCCTGGTACCCGATCTACGCGACCTGCGCGGAGCTGGGAATCCCGATCTTCCTGTGCATGGGCGTACCCGGGCCGCGCGTGCCGTTCGCGCCGCAGCACGTCGAGCGGCTCGACCGCGTCTGTTACGAGTTCCCCGAGCTGACGATCGTCACGCGGCACGGGTGCGAGCCGTGGGAGGCCCTGGCGGTCAAGCTGATGCTCAAGTGGCCGAACCTCTACTACTCGACGAGCGCGTTCGCCCCGAAGTACTACCCCAAGGCCATCATCGACTACGCGAACACGCGCGGCGCCGACAAGGTCATGTACGCCGGCTACTTCCCGTTCGGCCTGTCGTACGAGACGATCTTCTCGCAGCTCCCGAACCTGCCGCTGCGCGACCACGTGTGGCCGAAGTTCCTCCGCGAGAACGCCCGCCGGGTCCTCGGCCTCGGCGACTGAGCGAGCGGCACGCAGCGAGCGAACGCGAACGCGAGCGCGGAGCAGGCGACGACGGACTTCGCCGATCGGCCCGTCGTCGCCGCGCTGTCCGGCGACGTCCGCGAACCCGGCATGTTCGCGGCGCTCGTCTCCGAGGGCGTCGCGATCCTCGTCGTCCGCGGTGAGGACGGCGTGCTCCGCGCCTTCGGCGACACCTGCCGCCACCACGACCCGTACGTCGTCGCCGAGCGCGACGCCCCGCGCCGGCACGCGGCCGCCGCGTTCGCCTGCCCGTTCGCGGGCTGGCCCGGCGGCCACCGCACCGGCCCGGGCCCGGTGCGGCCCTTCCCGGTCGCCGAGGGCCACGGGATCGTCCTCGCCCGACCCGGCGGAGCCCCCCTCGACGCCGCCCGGTCGATCCCCGAGGCGACGGCCGAGGCCCTCGACCGGCTCGACCTCGATCGGTACGAGTGCACGGCCGCCGTTCGCGAGGTGCGCCCGCACGCGTGGCACGCCGTCGCCGACGAGCTCGCCTCCCCGGCGGGCGCGCTCACGGTCGCCGGCCACGCCGTGGTCGTGCCCGGATCCGGCCGCCCCGACGGCGAGCTGGAGCTGCTGCGGGTCTTCCCGATCGGAGACGGGCGGACGGTCGTCGATCGCCGGCGGTACCGCGTCAGGGCATGATCGCGCCGGCGTTGACGTGCAGCGTCTGGCCCGTGATGAGCGCGGACGCCGGCGAACAGAAGAAGGCGACCGCGTGCGCGACGTCGGCGGGGCGGAGCACCGCCCCCATCGGGTTCGCGATCCGCGACTCGCGCGCCGCGTAGGCGAGCGCCTCGTCGGTCGGCATCAGCCGCCGGGTCATCGCCGTGTCGACGAGGCCGGGCGCGACGACGTTCGCCGTCACCCCGTACTCCGCGCCTTCGAGCGCGACCGCCTTCGTGAAGGCGATGAGCCCGCCCTTCGACGACGCGTAGGCCGACGCGCCCGCCGAGGGGCGGACCGCGTTGCCCGACGAGATGTTCACCACCCGCCCGAAACGGCGCTCGATCATGCCGCCGAGCACTGCCCGCGTGACGTGGAACGCGCCGGTCAGGTTGACCGCGAGCACCCGCTGCCACTGCGCCTCGTCGTGCGTGGCGACGGGCTGCGCGCCGAGGCCCACGCCCGCGCAGTTGACGAGGACGTCGGCCGGGCCGAGGGCTCCCGTCAGCGCTTCCGCGGCCTCGGTGACCGACTCGACGTCCGCGACGTCGCAGCCGGACGCGTACGCCGGCACCCCGAGGCGGGCGATCTCGTCGGCGACGTCGGCGGCGCGGTCACGGTCGAGGTCGACGACGCCGACGCCCGCACCCTCCTGGGCCAGACGCCTCGCGACCCCGGCTCCGATGCCACTGCCCGCGCCGGTGACCCACGCCACCCGCCGGTCGAGGTCCCCCACGGGCCCCCTCCTCACACCTCGGCGGCCGCTCGGGCCCCGTGTCCGCTAGGGCAGCGCGTCCTCGGGCCACTCGGGCCATTCCGGCCAGTCGGCGGTCACCGACATCGTCCACTTCGGGTCACGGTGCTCGAGAAACGCGAGCACACCTTCGCGCGCGTCCTCACGTCCCATCACGTGGTGGTGCATGAGCGTCTCGAGATACTCGGTCTCGGCCGGGTCGAGCGACGACACCGACCACAGGAGACGCTTGCTGATCGCGACGGACACCGGGGCCGTGTTGACGGCGATGTCGCGGGCGACGTCCATCGCCGCCGGCAACACCTCCTCGGGCGGGAGCGCCCGTGACGCCATGCCCATGGCGACGGCCTCCTCGGCGGTGAAGTGCCGGCCCGTGAGCATCAACTCGGCGGCGTGCGAGAAGCCCACGGCCCGGGGCACCGTCCAGTGCGACTGGGCGTCGGGGATCACCCCCCGGCGCACGTGCACGATCCCGTACTTCGCCCCGGTCGCCATGATGCGGATGTCGCACTGCAGCGCGATCGTCATGCCCAGCCCGATCGCGTGACCGTTCACGGCCGCGATCACCGGCTTGCGGACCTCCCAGGCGGGCGGCCGGATGGGCGACGCGCTGAACGGCCGGGCCGGCCCTTCGCCGTTGCCGTCGGTCGTCGCCGGCGCCGCGAAGGTGTCGCCGCCCGGTGTCAGGTCGGCGCCCGCGCAGAACGCGTCGCCCGCGCCGGTGACGACGACGGCGCGGATCGCGTCGTCGGCGTCGCAGCGCGAGTACGCCCACCCGAGCTCCTCACCCATGCGGGCGCTGAACGCGTTGCGCTGCTCGGGACGCGACAGCGTCACGACGCCCACGCCGTCGACGACCTCGAACTCCAGATCGGAGAGCCAGTCAGCCACGGAGATAGTCTGACGCCATGGCACCGACAGCAGTGGGAACCAGGATGCGCTGCGAGCAGTGCGGGACGGAAGTCATCGTGGTCAAGGGTACCGACGGTGAGGTCCGGTGCTGCGGACAGACGATGGCGCCCCGAGAGGGCTGACACGATGGCGAACCTCCTCGGCAAGCGGTACATGTGCGCGCAGTGCGAGGCGACGGTCCTCGTGACCAAGGCGGGCGACGGCGAGTTGAGCTGCCACGGCCAGGCGATGGAAGTGGCGCAGGCGAAGCCGCTCCCCTCTTCGGACTGACCGCAGGCGCCGGGCCCGCCACGCGCCGGCTCCGGATTCCCCGGTCCTGGGCGTCGGACCGCACATGCCGGTTCTCCACCTCGATCCGACGCTCCTGACCGCGGGTTCGGCCACACTCGAAGCCGCCATTGCGGACGTCGCGGGCGAACCGGACTTCCTGCGCTTCGACGGCGCCTGGCCCGACCGTCTGCCCGACGACGCGCGCGGCTTCCTCGCGTCCGTCCCGGCACTGACCGCCGCGGTCGGCGCCCCGCCCGAGGTCGCCACCGCGTTCGACGTCGCGTTCGAGCGCACCGCGGACGCCGACGCCGCGGTCGCCACGTTCGAGGCCGCGCCCCACGCCTCGTGCGCCGCGGCGCTGCTCGTGCGGACGGCGCCGGCCGACACGTGGGCCGGGCTCGTCGCCGAGTCGGCCACGTACTCCATGCTCCAGTCCGGACCCGAGTTCGCCGCGTGGCGCGCCAGTCGGGAGGAACCCGCACCGCCCCCGGCAGCCGACGCCGCGCCGCGCGTCCGCGTGCGGCGCGAGGGGCGCGTGACCGAGATCGTGCTGACCCGCCCGGGCCGCCGGAACGCGCTCGACGTCCGCATGCGCGACGAGCTGCACGCCGCGCTCACCGACGAGCTCGGCCGCTCCGGGCCGGTCGTCGTCCGCGGCGAGGGGGCGTCGTTCTGCGAAGGCGGCGACCTCGACGAGTTCGGGACGTTCCCCGACCCGGTCGCCGCCCACGCCGTGCGCCTGGGCCGGTCGCTCGCCTGGCGCTTCGCCCAGCTCGCGCCCCGGCTCGTCGTCGGGCTGCACGGCGCGGCCGTCGGCTCGGGCATCGAGCTCCCCGCGTTCGCCGGGCGCGTCGTCGCCGCCGACCACACCCGGATCGCGCTCCCCGAGCTGCGCCTCGGGCTGATCCCGGGGGCGGGCGGCACGGTCTCGATCCCCCGCCGCTCCGGCCGGCAGCGGTTTCTCGCCCTCTTGTTGCGTGGCGGTACGATCCCGGCGTCCATCGCCCGGGACTGGGGCCTGGTCGACGAGGTCGTGCCGCGCGCAGAGCTCGAGACGCGGCTCCTCGAGATCGCGGAGTCGATCGTCACGTGAACCTTGCAATGCTGCTCGACATGGCCGCCGACGGCCTGGGCGACCGGGTCGCGATCGGCAGCCGCGACGGCGGCATCACCTACGAGGGACTGCGCCGGGCCGCGTCGGCGGCGGCGGCCCGCCTCGACGGCACCGGGGCGACGAGCCTCGTGCTCACCCTGCCCAACGGCCCCGTGCTGCCCGTCGCCCTGTTCGGCGCGGCGTGGGCGGGGGTGAGCTACGCACCGGTCAACTTCCGCCTGCCCGACGCGGTGCGCAAGGAGATGATCGAGCGCCTCCAGCCCGCGGTCGTGATCGACGACGAGACGGCGTGGCTCGCCGGCGCGGCTGCCGAGGGCGAGCTGCGCGCCTTCCCCGACGACCCCGACCGCCCGGCCGTCCTCCTCTTCACGAGCGGCACGTCGGCGGCGCCGAAGGCCGCCGTCCTCGCGCACGACCAACTGCTCGCGTACATCTTCAACACCGTCGAGTTCGCGGCCGCCGGCGACGACGAGGCCGTGCTCCTGGCCGTGCCACCCTTCCACATCGCGGGCGTCGCCGCCGTCCTCAGCTCGACCTACGCGGGGCGCCGGATCGTGCCGCTCCCCCGGTTCACGGCGGAGGACTGGATCGTGACGGCGCGCGACGAGCAGGTCACGCACGCGTTCGTCGTACCGACGATGCTGGCGCGGATCGTCGCGGCCATGGAGGCCGACGAATCGCTCCGGGTGCCGACGCTGCGCCACCTCGCGTACGGCGGGGCGCGGACCCCGGCGCCGGTGCTCGAGCGGGCGCTGCACCTCTTCCCTGCGACGGGGTTCGTCAACGCGTACGGGTTGACGGAGACGAGCAGCACCGTGAGCGTGCTCGGCCCCGACGACCACCGGGCTGCGCACGAGAGCGACGACCCGGCGGTGAAGGCGCGGCTGTCGTCGGTCGGCCGGCCGGTGCCCGGGATCGAGGTGATCGTCGTGGCCGACGACGGCGCCGAGTGCGCGCCCAACGAGAAGGGCGAGGTCCGCATCCGCGGCGCGCAGGTCTCGGGTGAGTACGTCGGCGTGCAGTCCCAACGCGACCGCGACGGGTGGCTCCACACCGGCGACCGGGGCTGGCTCGACGCCGAGGGCTACCTCTTCGTCGAGGGGCGCGGCGACGACACGATCATCCGCGGCGGCGAGAACCTGTCGCCCGCCGAGATCGAGGACACGCTGCTCCGCCATCCCGCGGTCGGCCACGCCGCGGTGGTCGGCCTCCCCGACGAGGAATGGGGCGAGAAGGTCGCGGCGATGGTGACGCCCGTGCCGGGCGCGACCATCGACGTCGAGGAGCTGCAGGCGTGGACCCGCGAGCACCTCGGCTCGATCAAGACACCGGAGGTGGTCGCGCTCGCCGACGAGCTGCCCCACACCGCGACCGGCAAGATCCTCCGCCGCCAGATCCGCCAGGAGCTCGCCGAGCAGTAGCCGGTCGGCTCGCGCGAGATCACCCGCGCGAGCGGGGCCCGGACCACCTTCGTCCTGCTCCTTCCGGGTCGGGAGAACGCCCGGTCGACGTACGGATCCGGTCGCCGGCCATGAAGACGGCGACGAGTGCCGTCGCCGCGGCGGCGAAGGCCGGCAGCAGCGTCCACGACCAGCCGATCGCAAGCCCGAGCAGCGCGAACAACGTCCCCGCCGAGAGCTCGACGAGCGGGTAGCGCAGCGAGATCGCCGTCCCGCAGGAGCGGCAGTGGCCGCATAGCAACACCCAAGAAATCACCGGGATGTTGTCGATTGGTCGCAAAGGGGTCTCGCAGACTGGGCAGTGCGACCCCGGCCGGTTGATCGACTCGCCCCGCGGGACGCGCCACGCGACCACGTTGAGGAACGAGCCGATGACGAGCCCCAGTACCCCGCTGCCCACGACGACCGCCGTCACCGGCATCCCCACGCCCCTGCCCTCGTGCCCCGTGCCCTCGCCCGGCGCCGGCGCCGGCGCGCTCAACGTTCGAGCCCTCCGTGCCGACACCACCAGTGTAGCCACTGAGAGTAGGATTTCTCTCGGCCGATACCACGAGGAGTAGCGGCCATGCCGCGAGGGACGCCGGCGGCGGCAGGGGGCCGGGCTTTGGGGCAGGAAGGCGCAGCGCAGGCACCGACGCGACCCGCGTCGCCGCGCCCGCTGCGGTGGCGCGCCCTCGTGGCCGCGGTCGTGGCCGCCGCGTCGGGATCGCTCGCGCTCGCCGCGGGCGCCGCCGTCCCCGCCGCGGCCGGGGTGCGGGGCGTGGTCCATGGCCAGACCGACCCCGGGCCCGACACCACCACGACGACGCCGCCCGACACGACACCGCCCCCCGCCACCACCCCGGACACGGCGCCGCCGCCCACCACACCGCCGGTCACGACACCCCCCGGGACGACTCCCCCGGTCACCACGCCGCCCGTCACCACGCCCGACGTGCCCGTGCCTCCTACCGGCCTGCTCGGGACGACCCTGGCCCAGGCCGGCGGGTTCGACCCCGACGTGCTCGTCCCCGTGACCCGAACCCTGGCCGCCGACTCGATCGCCCGGGCGGCGGCGCTGCTCCAGAAGCTGCAGGAGTTCCGGGCCTCGCTCGCCGACCAGCGGGTCGCGAAGCTGGCCGAGATCGACAACGCGGACGCCGAGACGGCGAAGGCGAAGGACGAGCGCGACCAGGCCCGGCGGGCCCG
>Ga0070741_10019935_pt1 | contig 10657 bp, 10 predicted proteins | sample Coa_R1_4_FD_66440 | JGI IMG/M metagenome (GOLD analysis project Ga0070741, IMG submission 66440) | Surface soil microbial communities from Centralia Pennsylvania, which are recovering from an underground coalmine fire - Coalmine... | ecosystem: Environmental > Terrestrial > Soil > Unclassified ... | reverse complement strand
ATCGCATAATGGGTGAGTTCCATAATTTGCTGCAAGTACCTAAAGAAATCAAACTTGTCTTTCGCGAAAATTATGTTACGCTTGAAAGAAAGCCGTTAAAGACCATATGCATAAAGGAGTAAGACAGTATTATGGAAGAAGCCACACACTTTACCATCCGAACTGTTCAGATAAAAGATATTTCTTTCCTTTGGGATATGCTATATGAAGCAGCCGCAGTTGCCGAAAGCATGCATGCCCTGGGAAGGGAGAAAGTTCTTTCACTTCCGATGAACAGGAGATACGTTGAGGGGTGGGTGCGGCTCGGTGATGCAGGCGTTATTGCCGTAGACCAAACGAAACGCCCTCTGGGTGCTGCATGGTATCGTCTCTATCCCGATGAAGCCCCTGGCTACGGATTTGTCTCGCCAACGATACCCGAGATTGCCATCGGAGTACGCGATGATGCACGTGGTCAGGGAATCGGAAATGCGCTGCTTCAAGCTCTCATAGCATTGGCTCAAAGCCAGGGATATACCGCATTAAGTCTCTCTGTTGACCGCAACAACCCAGCACTTCGTCTCTATGAACGTTGTGGGTTTCGCGATGCGGGTCTAAAAGAGCCCGCAACACCATCGGTGACCATGATCAAGTCAATGGACTCGCACAGCTGACAGCAGGAGAAACCATGAGAAAGCAAATCTTTGATCTCGATTGGGAATACTGCGAGGCGTTTTCCATGATGGCACTGGCCAGAGGCCAATGGCAGTCGGTCAATCTGCCGCATGATGCCATGATTGGCAAACCACGTTCTGCCAGCAATCCATCCAGAAGCTCTGGAGGTTATTTTCCAGGCAGTGTCGCCACCTACCGTAAGAGGTTCTTTGTGCCTGAAGAGTGGCGTGGACATCTATGCAGTGGATGAGGAAGTCGAGCTGTTCATCAATGGGATTTCGGCCGGGCGCAAACCAGCTGACTGCGCCAGCCAGAACAGGGTCACCTTTGATGTCATCTACCAGCCCGGTACGATTGAGGCGGTCAGCTACTGCAGCGGCAAAGAGACGAGCCGAACTTTCTTGAAAACCGCTGGTGCTCCAGCGTCCTTGCGTCTGACGGCGGATAGGGAGACAATTGGCCGTGAGTACGGAGACCTGGGCTACGTAACCGTAGAGATCGTGGATCAGGAGGGCTGTGTCGTGACATATGCCGAGCCTAAAGTCTCGTTTGAGGTGACAGGCGCGGGAGAACTCATTGCGATAGGAACGGCGAATCCGTGGTCCGAGGAATCGTATGTGGACACTCAGCGCAAAGCCTGGCAGGTGCGGTTGCTGGCCGTGATCCGTAGCAGCGGGCAAGCTGGCGAAATTGTGCTCAGAGCTCACATGGACGGCTTGCCCGTATCGGAACTCGGGCTGAATGCGCAGTAGAATCACGTCCCGACAGCGTCCGTTCCATCATCGCTCATATGCATACTATTTGCTTCTTGGAGATGCCAGTATACTCTTCATAGATGGGAGTCTTTCACAATGCATATAATTGGGGAAGGTATCATAAGTGACAATAGGTCGTGATGCGGGAGACAATGTGTGAGACCGGATGGAAGGAGGAATACTCTATGCATATAATTAAGCTGCTCATTTACGCAATGGGTCAGTGGGTCTGTGAATGCGGATACGTGAACTGGGATAGTGCGACCCAATGTGGCCGATGTGGTCGTGATAAGTAAGCAGTATTCCAGGAAACGGGCAGAGGTAGATAACTTCCTACCTCTGGCGATTCCTACTGAGCCTTCTCATCGACCTTGAAGCGATAGCCAACCTTCGGTTCGTTGTAGATAAAGCGGCGTTGAGCTGGCGTTTCAATTTTCTTACGCAGGCGATTAATGTAGGTACGTATGCTTTGGTGTTCGGATGTATACTCATCGTCCCATACCTTAGACAACAAAAAATCGTATGTGATGATCTTACCACTATTAACGACCAGGATATAGAGTAGCTGATACTCCTTGTATGTCAGGTTGATCTCTTGTCCGTTGATGATCACGCGCCGCTGCTCGAAGTCAATACTCAGTGGTCCCGCTGTAAAGCTCTGCTTCTCTACTCCTGACCGCATATGCTGAGTATGACGGAATTGCACATTGATACGCTCAAGTACTTCTTCCATCTCAAAAGGCTTAAGGATGTAATCGTCAGCACACGAGTGGAGAGCCTGGACTTTACTGGTTATATCAGTAACCGCCGAGATAATAATGATAGGAATGAATGGATCATGTTTTCGTAGTTCTTCGCAAAGGCACAAACCATCCGTATCGGGCAGCATCAGATCTAGTAGCACCAGACTAATATGACGTTGAGAAATGATCTCCACTGCCTCTTTGCCTCGATATGCGATAAAAACTTGATACCCACTCTGCTCCAGGTACCGTTTTAAGAGATGTACAACTGAAGCCTGATCTTCAATAACGAGGATGTTCTTCATGTGCTATCTCGTTTCTGCCTTAGCGGCAACGTGAATTGGAATTTAGCTCCTCCACTATCAAGATTTTCTACCCAGATCTGCCCATGATGGGCTTCAACGAATCCTCGACATACAGCCAGGCCCAGGCCGCTACCCTGAGCGGATGGCACAGAAGGAATTTGCAAGGGGACTATTTCCTCACGCCCCTCCTTTTTTCGAGAGAGGCGGTAAAATTTCTCAAAAATACACTCTTTTTCTGTTGTTGGGATACCCGGACCACAGTCTATGATACTGAGGATTATTTGCTCACCATCAGTACATCCATTGATTTCAATTGGCAAACCAGCAGGTGTGTAACGAGCTGCGTTTTCAAGCAGATTTCCTAATACTTGACCTATCAGGATAGGATCTGCTTCTACAGGAGGCAAGTCCTCAAGTCCGGTTATCTCAATGTGACGATCTTTGAGAAGAGCTTGCATATGTCTTCGCTCCAAGGTATCGAGAACGATTGTCTCTATAGGATAGAGTTCCTTATCTAGTTTCAATTTCCCCTGCTCAATACGAGACAAATCAAACATCCGGTTGATGATGAGCTCAAGCCAACTGGTTTCACTGACAATCTCAGCTAGAATAGCTTGGCGCTCTACTTCATCATTCCAGGCTTCTCCCTGGTCAAGTAAGCTACTTGCAGCTCCCTTGATCAATGTGAGTGGTGTCTTGAGATCATGGGAGACCAAAGAAAGAAACGACTTGTAAAACACTTCAACCTGATGCAATAATTCCGTTTGCTGTTCTTCGTGTCCCCTTAGCGCCCGCTCTATCAGCGCTTGCTCAATTAAAGAGATCGCGTGATTTACGAATTCGAGAAAAGAATCAGGTTGGGGGTCAGATGATCCACAGATATGCCTTTCCAGGCTGTTCTTAATGGATAGAACCCTGGGATGAGTCCTATCCTCAATGAGGAGACGTATTCCTCCAATAACCTTTGACCTGGTCAGAAGCGGAGCGATATAGCTGGAGCTACATGCTACAGAGTCCTCTACAAGGTTATTTGTTATCATTCGACGTACATAACTGCCTCTAGCACATACGATAATGGACATTGCGCGAAGTTCTACAGACTTCCTATGCTGAATAGCCCAGAATGCACTGGCTTCCTCTTCGTGCGAAAGCGAACTCGAACGGGATGATGGTGCTGCAATCATCGGCTGCAAGGAAATCCCCTCAAGATTAGGCAACAAAAAAATACAATCCTTGATGCCGTAAATAGAGAAAGCATTAACGATAGCTTGAGCAATATGGCTTAATTGCAGTTTCAGATCTTTCTCTTCTCGTATCTCTCGTACTATCTCGGAAAAGATTCGCAGTTCGCACTCTCGGCGATTTGTCTCTTCAGTCTGTTTATATAATTTTTCCTCATACAAGATGCTAATAGCATGCTCGTGTTCTATTGCTTTATCCGCTTGCTTTTGAGAACGCGCATAGAGGTAACTGGATATGAGGACGAATAACAGGAAAAGTGCAAGATCCAGGCCTTCTTCGAGATGACCAACACTTAAAGAGAAAATAGGCTGGATGAGAAAAAAGTCAACAATGATAGACGCGGTAAGAGAGACAAGAATGGCAATGCCTAGTCTTCGTTTATGTACGAGGAAAAAAATGATGAAGAGGTACACAAACAGAGCGGTGGTCTGAGAGATACGCCAGTGAAAAGAGAGAACAAGGACTATTATAGGTGCAACAGTTAACAGAGCTAAGATAGCGTCGATGAGATAACGTTTCCAGCAATTTCTGACGATCAGGACTAGTTGGCGTGGAACCTGTATCATGGTTGCTTCTCCTGTTACATCCTATTGCACAAAAACGGTTTTACAGGTTACGATATTGGAAGGGATAGGAAGTTATACTACCTCTTCTTATGATTACGTTGCTGATACGGTTTTTTACAACCTTTGATAGGTGGCGTTGGCAAAAAGGTTTTCCAGATCGTAGGCACGCGGTTGGGTGTGAATGTGCTACGAATGAGACTGCGCATTCTGTAATAATCAGCAAGCACAGCCTCACATGCAGAACATGAGCTTATATGTTCTTTGAGTGCTTTGCGCTCAAGAGGAGAAAGATCATCCGGGTGGAGAGCGGCAAGTTGCTCTTCCCACATCGGGCAAGGTGTGGGATTTGGACCGTTCATTAACCTGATCCCCTTTTTCTAGTTCAAGATTCATCCTCCAGACGGGAGTATGCCTGGCGAAACTGCTTGCGCGCCATACTGAGATAGGTACCCACACTGCTTGCGCTGATCTCTAGCATCTGACTTATCTCGTAGCGCGAACATCCCCATGCATCTAGACGCAAACATGCCCGTAATTTGGGCGCTAGTTCTGCTAAAGCTAAGTTGATAAGTTCTGCCTGTGTTGCTTGCTCCTCAATAGAAGATACCCAGTCGATAATACTATATTCTTCAAGGTCTTCCCACGACTGCAATAATATCTTCCTTTTTCTCCTTAGATAATCACACGTTACATTTCTCGCGATGGTATAGAGCCAGGTTTTGAAGCTCTTCTCATCTTTAAGCGTTGATAATTTTTCCCAGGCTTTAAGAAAGGACTGCTGAGCACAATCTTGCACTTCATCACGATCTCTCAACAAACTGGTCAGATACCCACAAAGTTCATTTTCGTAAAGCAGGACAAGGCTGGCAAAGGCTTCTTGATCCCCAGCTTTTGCTAGCTGTATCAGGGAGACAATGTCGTCTTGAGGTGCCAACATGCGTTCGTCCCTCCTTTGGGAGATCGCTATTAACAAGACGTACAGGAGAGATCAAAACTTAAAAATTTGGGTGGACGACGGGATATTAGTGTTTAGCAAGTCCGGTGTAAAAGTACAAAGTCTGGTATCGCCTGAGCACATCTTAACAGGGGGATATCAATAATTTCTCAAAGAGAGGAGAAAAAACTCAATATTTTCTTAATAATGTACTACGGCACTGAGCGATCAGACCTACGCTTGTATATGAGTGCCCAGATCTTCTCTGGTCTCAGTAGCATGTCTATCGCACTTATTCCCAGAGGAGCAGGCACATCCAACACTGCGTTGACAATAGCCAGTGGAGCGCCAATACATCCTGCTTCACCAGCCCCTTTTGCTCCTAGAGGGTTATAGGGCGTACGTGGTCCGAGGAATCGTATGTGGGCACTCAGCGTAAAGCCTGGCAGGGGCGCTTGCTGGCGATCGTTCGCAGCAGTGGGCAAGCTGGCGAAATCATGCTCAAAACACACACGGATGGGTTGCCTGTAGCGGAACTGCGACTGAATACTGAGTAGGATCGATACGGTACGGGCATCCCTTGACAGAAGCGATTGCTTTCAGATATACTCTTTTATAGTTGGTTAACCAACTACTACAAAACAATAGATAGGCAACGCACAATGGCGACACGACAGACCGAGAAACGCGACCGACTGATTCCCTGATACAACCAAACTGGAGAGCCTCCGTCGCTTCGCCAAAGCGTTCATCTTCTAACTAGTGGATAAGCCAACACAACTGGATATCCATACGAATAGACAACGGAGATTGAGAAAGGACAAGAAAAATGACGACAGACCACACTATGAGCATACGTGATGACCAACGGGTGGATCAGACCACATTGGAACACAACCGCGCGACCGTATTGGCCTTTATCAACCTGGCCTTCAACGACAAGAAGGTGCAGGAGGCAGTGACCAAGTACGTCGGTTCTACCTACATCCAGCACAATCCCCGCATCCCTGATGGCATCGATGGTCTTCTCACCTTCGCGTCTTCCCTGCAAGCGCAGTTCCCGCTGGCGCATAGTGGCGTCAAGCGGATCATTGCCGAGGGAGACCTGGTAGTGGTCCACAGCAAGGTTACCTACTCCCCAGAGGATCAGGGAACCGCGGCAGCTGACATCTTTCGTCTGGAGCAGGGCAAGATCGTCGAGCACTGGGACATCCTGCAGGAGATCCCAGCCACTTCCGTGAACAACAACACCATGTTCTGACGAGCCCCGGCCGTCACCCTGAGCAGGGCCATGGCTGTCATGGGCAGGCAGAGTATATTGGTCCCTCGAAGGGGATAGGTGGTGGGTATCTGGCAACGAGTAAGGTTCCACCCGCAGCACTTGATCAGGTGACAGCTCAACGCCTCTGGGAGGTGCCGGAAGAGCTGACCGGAGTTCGGTACGATCTGCTTGCTCAGGCCGGGGGGAAGAAGTCAGGTAATGGAGGCACTCTTGAAATCACATCTTGATTCCGTATGGGCTCGACTCATCGAACCCATACGGTATTTGAAGCATCAGAAGTCAGGATGTGCCACATGTTGCTCCGTTCAAGGTAAACTTCGTTGGGTTGGCATTGGTGCCATTCCAGGAGCTATTAAACCCGAAGTTGACCGAGCTGCCTGGCGAGATTGTGCCATTATAGCTCAAGTTCGTAGCTGTCACCTGGCTTCCTTGCTGTGAAAGTGATGCATTCCAGCCCTGCGTTATCTGTTGACCGTTGAGGAAGGTGAAATTTAACGACCACCCATTAATTGTTGTTGTTCCGGTGTTTGTGATCGTCGTACTGTTTGTAAAGCCACCAGACCATTGACTCTGTACAACATAGTTTACTTTGCATATGCTGCCGGAGATTGGCGTCGGGCTGGGAGTAGGCGTCACACCGGGGGTTGGAGATGGTGTGGGAGTAGGCGTTGTACCAATGGTCGGGGTAGGCGTCACACCAGGAGTAGATGTTGGCGTTGTGCCAGCAGTGGGAGTTGCAGTTGGTGTGCCTGACCAGACGAAGCTTACGGTTGCCCCTGCCGGGAGGGTATAAGAGAATGATTGTGTACTGTCCCAACGTACTTTGAATGTGCTGCTGCTGCCACCACTATTATATGCAACGACAACCTCGTTGCCATTGGCGTTTTTGAAAGCAACATCGGTGAGGTTCCCACTGGTCGGTATGCTGGCCGCGATATGGTAAGCACCAGGGACGACAAATTTGCTGAACTGACCGAGGAGGTAGTAGTCATTTGAATAGGTTGTATTTCCGGTGCTCTGATCGATCGTGACGACTCCATTACAGGTGGTGCAGCCGCCGCTATGGGGGCCGTGATTGGGATCGAGAGCAAGATTCCACAACACTACCGATCTGGCCCAGTTCTGTATGGATTGCATCAGAAGGTTAATCGTGCTGAGATGAACTATTGAGATGCCCGTTGCACATTCCAGTTCGTACATCTCTTTATTGGGATACTGATTGTGAACAGTGGTCATTGCCGATGGATCGCCATTATAGCAATGCCAGGAGATACCCGCCAGATCACTATTCGTCGTTGGATCGCTCAGCAGCGTCTGCGCGTAGCTGAAGTTGACCCAGTCGTGGTCGTAGCCAAGAATTTTTGTGTGTAAATTTGCACTGGCAAGAGCTGGAGCAAGATTATTTTTGATAAAATTGCTTTCGTCGCTCGCGGCCCAGGGCATGCCGGGATAATCAGGAGGAACGAACAAAGGCTCATTCTGCGGCGTGATTGCGTAGATGGGAATATTGTATGGAGCAGCCTGGTAGGCCTGGATAAATTTCACAAAGTACTGTGCCAGGGGAGCATAATCGGACGGGATCAGCGTGCCCGACTGACCATTGCCCTGACCAATCATTGAGTCATTTGTTTTCATCCAACCAGGAGGGCTCCAGGGATTAGCCACGAACCTGATAGAGGGATTAATCTGGTAGGCCTGCTGCACAATAGGCAGGATGTAGCTGGTATCATGGCTAATGGAAAAATGCGCCAGTGTAGGGTCGGTCTGACCGGCAGGCATGTCGTCATAGGAATAGGGACCATTTACTGAGAAATCGGATGCCCCCATCGGGATGCGAACGAAGCTGAGACCAATGCTGGTGGGATCACTCGGACTGGCATCAAACAGATTCTGCATGACAGCATTGCGCTGGCTAACACTCATTTTATTAGCAAGAAGCCAGGCCGAGGAGTCTGTGATGGCAGCACCAAAACCATCTATTTGTTGGAATTGTTGTGTGTCATTGACATCGATGGTTGGCGTACCCGTATTCGTGTCGGGAGTAAATTGCAGGCTGTTCTGTGGAGTAAGGTGGTTGACACCGTCTGTCGTGGTGAGCCAGACCTGAACCCCTGTGCCCGCTGCTCTGGTTGTCGGATGAGAAAAAAAGAACATGGTTGATGTAGTAATGAGCAATGCGCAGAAGACAAGCAGCAGCACCGGTTTGGTGCGCGAGGGCGTACGCATAGAGATCCTCCTTGATGTGTATACAAGGGCATCCATACCCTGTTCGCTGAAAATAGCAACATGTAGAGTCGTACGTCTATAGCCTGTGATAACATGCTGTAAAAGAGAAGTCAAGAAAAAGTGTGTTCTTGTAACAAACTGGGAAAGAAGTGAATAAAAACTATGATAAATTTGATCTGTGGAACCAGGGATTCTGAAGAGGTCCTTAAGATCTGTGGAAGATAAGCAGGCTATTGCAGTGTTGAGGATGCGTTGGCAGGGGACAGATGCCTGCCAACGCATTGGAGAGATGGCTTATTAGGAGCCGTTGCGTGGAGCTCAGAAGCTACTTCTCAGGTATGGTGATGGTGTCGAACTTCCATCTCGCGGAGATGCTCTTCTCAGGCAGACCGCACAGTTGCTTGAGCGCCAGCTGCATATTCTCCAAGCCAGCTGCGTGCGCCTCCGCCTGCTTGTCTGGGGGGATGCGACCGGACTCGTCGTAGAACTGAAGCAGGCTCGCCTGATAGACGATCTCCAGCACGGCCTCCCCGGGCACAGTCGTATCGGGCGGCGTTGCTCCTCCGATCATCCCTCTGGCATTCTCATACTCTTTCTTGTACAGCTCGATATACCTGTCCAGTCCGATAGCAAGCTCAAGATACCCATCTTTTTGCTTTACGCTCGTTTTCTTTTCATAGATCGTTACCACCCCATAGCGAACAAGCGTGGGAAACACCAGTTGTTGCCCGATCGCTATGCGATCAAGCAGTGTCCAGGCGTCATGGGTCACATGCTCCTTCACCGACTCCTCCGCGTCGTGATAGCTGTAAGGCTCCTCGAACAGACCTCGTGGGGTCTCCTCCGCAGCCAAGGCAATCGCCGGTGCAGTGTCTGAATCCGGCCCCGCCTTCCCAGACTGCATCAGATCGGGGAAAGACACTTGCAGTTTCTTGGATGTGAGCCATGCTGCGGTATTCAGCCACGTCTCCGTAGGCAAGGCAAGCGCCGAGATATCTCCCGTCCCCCGCATTACCAGGCTCATAGACTCCTGCGCTTTGTTATCCTGAAATGAGGTAAACTCGACTCCCGCGGAGTGGTAGGGCGTGTGATGAAGATGTATATTCTCCAGCACATATCCGGACCGAGAAGAAGACTCCCGCCTGATGCGGAAGAAAAGCTTGAGCACGGAATTCAGATCCCTCCCTTTGGCAAGGCTCTCCACAAGGGCGGTATGTGAGGAAGGAAGGCTCTCTCTCTTCAAAATTGCCGCCGCATCCTCATTCGACAGGCTCAGCCTACCGAATGGCATGATAGGAATATTCACAGTCCCATCCACATATCTCCCAACATCCCCTTCCTTGAGAGAGAGCTCGGTCACGGGCATTTGCGACTCGATGACCTCCAGACAACTCTGCCCATCCGTGCTAACTAAGATCAGATTTCTTCTTGTCATGCCGTTTTGTAGACATGACACTTTGATCTTCTCGCCATCCAGGTTAATGGAGAGGCAGAACTCCGCGTAGACGCGACTCTCCTTAAGCTCCTGTGGAGCGCTCTGCCCCTTGAACCTATAGCTTTTCTGCCCATTATCAATGGCGAACTGAGCTGTCTGGTTCTCATCCCAGATGCCCATAGCGATGCGCACTGCCGTTGAAATTTTCGTGAACGATCCACTGCTCTGTGAGCCAGGAGTTGCATCCGGTGAGATTGCCTTGAATGTTACTTTTTTCGACTGGAACTCCCATTTTTTGCAATTCCGCAATCTTCTGTACAGTGGTGCCGTATTCTGGACAAATGTGTGATCTAGAGCTACTAAATGCCTATAGCTTACACCACTCCTCATATAATTTAATGCCAACATTGTTATTTCCTTTCACTTAAATCACAAATGGTGCTTTCATAATATAGCGCTACAGAGACGCACTACAGTTTGTGGCGCTACAATGGATCCGTTAGTCTGCCTGCTTT